>Ga0180009_10006600_pt1 | contig 12122 bp, 12 predicted proteins | sample OS_PC_MetaG_FD_123537 | JGI IMG/M metagenome (GOLD analysis project Ga0180009, IMG submission 123537) | Groundwater microbial communities from the Aspo Hard Rock Laboratory (HRL) deep subsurface site, Sweden - OS_PC_MetaG | ecosystem: Environmental > Aquatic > Deep subsurface > Groundwater...
AAAAGAAAAGACACCCGGAGGCCGCTGCATCCTGCGCGCTGACGATTTTGCCGAGGGTTTTCGGAAGGGCTATCCCTAGCCCTCCGAAAACGAGCGGCATCCCTGCCGCTCCCCTAGCGGGCTATTCTCGGCAAAATCGCCAGTGCTCGGCGCGGCCTAACGGGGCCCAGGGAGGGGTACCATAAGTTAAACCAAATTGACTAAGCGTTCCAGGAAACAGGTTAACATATTGATATATTAGTTATTTTAATGTGTTTTTCCTGCCGTCCCCCTTTCTAATAGTTGTCGAAGTTATTTCATGCTCGTTCCTAACTATCTGAGATAATTTAGGTGCTGGGTGAACGGCAGTCCTCGATAGACAAATCCCGTACCTTTTATTCTTAGACGGTTTCTCGGTCAAAAGGGACTATTTTGACCTTTCTCATGCACGAATAATCAAGGCAAGAGACGCGTACTGCGCTCGACCCGCCAATATCAAGCAAGTTCGGAAAACCATGTTTTGACGTTAAGTCTAGTTATGATATAGTCATTTAATGAGAATCATTATTACTTATTATATTGTTTTGGGTTTCCAAGACTAAGAGGCTAAGCGAATGAACTTAAGTTTAAAAAACCTCATCGTTGGCGATTGCGGCCGCATTACCGGCTTCGATAAATCTGCAAAGGCCTACCGGAAACGTTTGTTGGCGATGGGTTTAACACCAGGGACACAGTTTTGTGTCACTCGCTTTGCGCCAATGGGGGATCCTGTCGAGATAAAACTGCGTGGTTTTTCATTGACATTGCGTAAGGATGAAGCTTCCGTCTTATTGATCGAGAAAATTTAATGGCAATCGATTTTACGATAGGCGTCGTCGGTAATCCGAATTGCGGTAAAACGACCCTGTTCAACATTTTGACCGGTTCTAAACAGCATGTAGGCAATTGGCCGGGTGTGACCGTCGAAAAGAAAACCGGAGAATACCGCTTCGATCATAAAATCGTGCGTGTGGTCGATTTACCGGGTACCTACTCCCTGGAAGCGGCCGATGACGATGTTTCTCTCGATGAGAAAGTAGCCAGAGACTATGTTGCGGCTAGGGAAGCGGATTTGATCATTAATATCGTCGATGCGTCAAACATTGAGCGTAATCTATATTTGACTTCTCAGCTCCTGGAAATGCGGGTGCCGATGATGATCGCACTGAACATGATTGATGCCGCTCGACTAAAAGGCGTGGCGATCGATGTTGATGAACTTTCCAATTTATTGGGTTGCCCGGTTGTACCAATCAGTGCATCGACCGGAGAAGGAATAAGGCATTTAAAGGAAGTCATTAATCGTGCCGCGCAGGATAAGCCCATTCCGAGTCTCGATATTCCTTATGCGCCGGCTTTAGAACAAGCTATCGACAAGTTATCGCCGTTATTGCAACCGCTGGCCGAACAGCACCGTTGCGACCGGCGTTGGTTGACTGTTCGTTTGCTCGAAGACGACACTTTAGCTAAACAAATTGCCGGTCATGAACTCAAAGGGACTGTTGCGGCTCTGCAACGACAAATAGAAACCGAAGCTGCTGACGAGATCGATATTCTAGCCGCCGATGCTCGCTATGGATTCGTCAATTCATTGACTCAGCGTTTCGTGATCCATACTCAACAATTAAATCGGCATACTACCGAGCGAATTGATGCCTTGGTATTGAATCGCTTTTTAGGCATACCGATTTTTTTGCTGGTGATGTATTTGATGTTCATGTTCACGATTAATATCGGCAGCGCTTTCATAGATTTTTTTGAACAAGTGACCGGAGCATTTTTTGTCGATGGTTTAGCGTTTGTATTAAATCAAATGAATTGGCCGGACTGGTTAGTGGTTTTAATCGCTCAAGGCGCGGGCGGAGGGGTGCAAGTCGTCGCGACGTTTATTCCTATTGTCGGGTTTTTATTTTTGGTGTTGTCCGCTTTGGAGGATTCCGGCTACATGGCGCGCGCCGCTTTTGTGATGGACCGTTTTATGCGCATGATCGGTTTGCCCGGTAAATCTTTCGTGCCGATGATCGTCGGTTTCGGTTGTAACGTACCTGCAATCATGGCAACTAGAACGCTGGAAAATCAACGTGATCGGATTCTAACCAATATGATGAACCCGTTCATGTCCTGCGGCGCTCTGTTGCCGGTTTATGCTTTGTTCGCGGCGGCTTTTTTCCCGGTCGGCGGACAAAATTTAGTGTTCGGATTGTATTTGATCGGCATTGCGGTGGCGGTTTTTACCGGCCTGATTATGCGCCATACCTTATTCAAGGGCGAGGCTACACCATTTATCATGGAGCTGCCGGCTTATCATATTCCGCGCCTGCGGAGCGTTTTACTCAGAACTTGGGATCGACTCAAAACTTTCATTTTCAATGCCGGTAAGGTGATCGTGCCGATGGTATTGGTTTTGAATTTTCTCAATGCTATGGGTACGGATGGTAGTTTCGGTCGTGAAAACAGCGATCAATCGGTATTGAGCGAAATCGGGCGTGGTTTGACGCCGATTTTTAAACCTATGGGCATAGAGAATGACAATTGGCCTGCCACGGTCGGTATTTTTACCGGCGTGTTGGCTAAAGAGGCCGTAGTCGGTACTTTGAATGCTTTGTACAGCCAAATGGCGTTCGATGATGCTGAGGTTGACGATGAAGGTTTTGATTTAGTCGCAGCCCTGAGTGAGGCGGTGAAGACGATTCCTGAAAACTTATTGGGTGTTGCCGGTAATCTGTTGGATCCATTGGGGCTCGACATTGAAACCGCAGTCAATGACCAAGAAGTCGATGCAGGAACTTACGGGGCAATGCGAGTTAGTTTCGACGGTCAAGCCGGGGCTTTCGCCTACCTATTATTCATTTTATTGTATGCGCCTTGCGTTGCGGCAACGGCGGCGATCTATCGAGAAACTAACTTAGGTTGGACATTGTTTGTCGTCTTTTGGACGACTGGTATTGCCTACATGACCGCGACATTTTTTTATCAATTATCGACCTTTAGCGATCACCCAAGTTATTCGTTGACATGGTTGATTGGGCTAAGTCTTTTCTTTTTATTGGTGTTGTTAGTGTTGCACTTATCCGGGCGAAACTCCAGCAACCCCGTTCAACAGGAGAAAACCGGTGATACTGTCCGATCTTAGAAACTATATTAAGCAAAGGCATAAAGTGGCGATGGTTGATCTGGTCAATCATTTCGATATGGATGCCGACGCGATAAGAGGCATGTTAGGTAAATGGATCAGTAAAGGAAAAATTAAATCGTCATCGCCGAATGGGTCGTGTGGAACCAGTTGTTGTAAATGCGACCCGGCATTAACCGAATTTTATGAATGGATTGATTAGGGAAAGGTGAAAGGTGAAAGGGGAGTACCGCTGTTTCCCAAGCTCCAGCTTGGGAAATCGGTACGCGAAGCTCTAGCTTCGCGAAACAAAGCGCATAGGCGCTATTTTTTGCACGACGGCTTGGATTGATAACAATTCAAATCGTTTGACGGCGTGCTTTTTCCCCAAATTTGAAATGATAGCCAAAAAACTTCCTAACGAAGTTTAAAACTTAAATTTCGTCTAGAATGCTTAATATCTTTGAATTGATAGGAAGCATATAATGTCCGAGCAACCCTTAAATAGTATTCTAATCGGCTATCTTTCCGAAGTGCGCGGAGATGGCATGGAGGCCAGAATAGCCGAACAGCATTCTTCCGACTTGCCGATTATTCGAATTGGTAACGAAGAAATCCTGGCCGGTCATATTGGTTCGTATGTCGTTATTAGACAAGGTGTAATCGGCGTGCTGGCCCTGGTTTTTAAAATGTGGGAGCGAGATCGTTTCGATTCGGTCGGGATACGTAAGGCGGACCGTTTTATCTCGTTGATTCCGGTCGGGGAAATCCAGGAAAACGGCAGCTTTGTTCGCGGCGTTAGACATTATCCGACACCCGGTGCGAAAGTTTACGCGGTCGGCTTAAGCGAAATTAACGCTATTTTTTCTGCCTTTAGGGATTACGAATTTTTTATCGGCCAGTTAGCATCGCATAAGGAATATCATCTCAGTCTCGATCCTCGCGCCTTGTTCGGGCGGCACTTCGCGATCATCGGACAATCCGGCTCGGGTAAGTCCTGGACCGTCACTAGCCTGATTCAACATACCATCAAGGCCATGCCGAAAGCGCATTTGATTATGTTGGATTTACATGGCGAATATTGTTGGAAGGACGATAATGGCACAATTCAATCTGCCTTTCCTAGCGACATGGTCAACTATGTCGATGCGATGGATATGGAGATGCCTTATTGGATGATGAGTTATTCAGAGTTAGTCGATCTCTTTATCGATCGCAACGATAACGGCGCTTCGATGCAGATGGCATTCATGCGTGAAATCTTGCAACAACTCAAGCGGAAGGAAGCAAAGGAAATCGGTTTAGGCGTGGTTTCGATCGATACGCCGATTTATTTTTCACTGGCCGAATTGTATATGCAGTTCAAGAATGCCAATGAAGAGCGTAAGGATTTCGGTAAAAGTAAAGGTGCCTTATTTGGTCAATTCGACGAATTTTTAGTCAGAATGCAGAGTCGATTCAATGATGTTCGTTATGATTTCTTGTTAAAACCGAAAAAACGCAATACTTCAGCCGGCATGGCCGATTTACTGCGGCAGTTCATCGGATTGGGCGATAACAAGGCCAATATTACCGTTGTAGATCTAAGTTCGGTGCCGACCGATGTTAGGCCGGCGGTTTCCGCACAAGTGGGCCGGTTGGCCTATGAATTCAATTATTGGAACCCGAGACGCCGGGAATTTCCGATTACGCTGATTTGCGAAGAGGCTCATGCTTATATCCCGCGTGAAAAAGGCGGTCAGTTCGAAGGAACGAAAAGGATGATGGAGCGTATCGCAAAAGAAGGGCGAAAATACGGCGTTTCGATCGGGGTCATTAGCCAAAGGCCGACCGAATTATCGGAAACGATGTTGGCCCAATGCAGTTCGTTTTTCTGCCTGAGAACCACCAACCCGGACGATCAAGCCTATATACGTGGATTGGTTCCGGAAGCCGAAGGCGACTTGACCGATATTTTAACTTCTCTCGGAAGAGGTGAGGCATTAGTTCTGGGTGAGGCTGCGCCTTTGCCGACGCGCGTGCAGATCTATCGTCCCAATCCCGAGCCGAAAAGTAATGACGTGGATTATTATACGGGTTGGCGTGAAGGCCCTGACGATTTGGATGTGGATCAAATTGTGCAGTTATGGCGCACTCAAACCAGAAAATAAACCATGCCTTTCTCTTTCGGTGCACAACTGCTTTTAAACGGCGATATCGATGGCTGTGCCAAACTGAGGGCCGGCGTTTTCCTGCGTTTGTTTGAGAAGTTCAATTCTGGCATCACTCGCCATTCTGGCGGCGTTGGCTGCCACACTAAAATCTTGAGCGGATGGTTGCGCCGGAGCAAGTGCCGCTCTGCGAATAGATTCGGCTTTTCTTAGCGTTGCCTCCGGATCGCCGGGGGCCGGAGAAGTGTCGATTTGGACTTCGCCGCCGATGGCGTAGCGGTTTCCGTCGGGTCCGGTTTGATAGGAAAAGCTTGCGCCGCTGACGGCAATGCCTGCGGCCGCATTTATATGCGCTTGCTCATGAGCCCTGACTTCGGCGTCCCGGGCCTTTAATGCCTCGATTTGACGCTGTTCCTCAATAGAAAATTGCGCATCATCCGCAAGGCTTGTGTCTCGTCCTTGGATTTGAGTGTCGTTTTCGGAAGCGTTAGGATTTTGTTCGGCAGCTACCGTATTTCGAAAATTAAATCCTACAAAAGTGGGTTGAATGCTGGTTAAATCCGGCAGCATAAGCTCACCTTTTGCCAATGGTTCATTCGTTTGCCTGCACGGTTCGATAGGGTTTAAAAATTCCGCTTATCCTAAAAAGAGCAGGTGAGGGCCTCAAACTACCGTTCGTCCTGAGCCCTGTCGAAGGGTGAGCGGTAGTTTGAGGCCTCACTAAGCCGGTGAAAGTGTTGTAGACCCTTCATGCTTCGACTTAGCTCAGCACGAACGGTCTACAATACATGTCAACTGTTCTTTTTAGGCTTATCGGTTAACGGCATTTAACAGAGAGACAAGAAATATCATCGTGAATTTCATTTTTTTGCATGTAGTCGGATAATTCGGCTTGAATGGCTTGTATTCGTTGTCCCGATGTAGATTGTTTTAAGGTTTTCAACAACCAATCATGGCCGGAACATTCGGAGAGAGGATCTTCAATGTCGACGAGTCCGTCGGAATAGAAAAATAATTCGCACTCTTGCTGCCATTGCCAGATTTCTGTGCCATCGTCAAATTCGTCATCGTCCAGGACGCCGGCGAATGTATGTTGCGATTTGAATGCTCGGATCGGAATGCCTTGAAGATCCAGAGCCCATTGGTCGGGTAAACCACCGTTCCATATTTCGATCAATTGATTGCGGTAATCGACCATGCCTAGGGCTAATGCCACGAAATGCCCGGCCGGTAATTCTTCTTTTAGGCGATTGTTGATTTCTCTAGCAATGCAAGACACCAATAATCTTTTTTGGGTCATTCCTTGAAAGACTTGATTGACGATGATGGTCGGCAGCGCCGCCGCAAGGCCGTGTCCGGTCGAGTCGGCCAACATAAAATAAAGCCGGTCGGGGCTGATACGTTTAACGCAAACTAAATCGCCGCTAAAACGTCTGGCTGGCAGTAGCCAATAATTCAACTGCGGGTCTTGTAAGTCGTTTTGATGAATCAAACGATCGAAAATCGTCTGCGCGAAATGTTGTTCGACTTCATTTTGGTCTTGGTAGGCTTGGAGTTGGCGATTTCCCTCAATGATGCTGTTTTGCATCTCGATCGACCGTTCGATGCTCGTTATTTTCGCATAGAGAATCGCTGGATTGATGGGCTTGGGCAAATAATCGTCGGCGCCCGCCTCAAGGCCTTTGACGATATTATCCTCGCCGTCGACAGCGCTCAAAATAAGAATCGGAACCCATTTGTCGATATTCAAGGCTCTGATTTTGGCAGTCGCTTCAAAGCCATCCATGACCGGCATCATGATATCCATCAGTACCAAGTCCGGATGTACGTGATTGAATTGTTCGATGGCTTCGAGTCCGTTTTCGGCAAATAGGATTTGATGCGCTTTTCTCGATAATAGCTTAAACAGCATCAGTCTATTTTGCTCTATGTCGTCTACGACCAATATTTTCATGGCTTGATGTGATTCGTGTAAGTTGAACTATTGTGACGCAATTACCAATAATAGTTGTGCCTTGTAAAACCAGCAAGAAAATGAGGAATCTAAGGCTCGAAGCAGATCGGTAATTGCTATAAAATGAGCGGGTTTACCTTGATGTTGCGGTTTAATTCGAGCTTGGCATGAACTAGCTCAACTATGACGACTTTATGATTTAATGAAAATACTCATTTTAGGAGCCGGTATGACCGGCTCGTCCGTTGCCAGTGCTTTGGCAAGCGAAGAAAACGATATTGTTGTAATCGATAGAAAACCGGAATTATTAGCGGCGTTGAAAGAACGCTACGATATTGCTACGGTAGCGGGCAATGCGGCTCATCCCAGTATATTAGAGATGGCCGGTGTTCGCGATACCGATATCGTCATCGCGGTGACCGACCGTGACGAAACCAATATGCTGGCTTGCCAGATCATCAATACCCTATACAGTAAGCCTAAAACGATCGCTCGGGTAAGGGCAATCGATTTTCTTAAGCATCCCGAATTATTCAATCCTTATGGAATCGCGATCGATATCGTGATCAGTCCCGAGCAGATTGTCATGGAAGCGATTCATAATTTAATCAAGTTTCCGGGCGTTTTACATATTTCTTCATTTGCGGACGGACTAGTAAGGCTGTTTTCGATCAAGGCCGTTCCCGAGGGCTTTTTAACCGGCAAAAAAATAAAGGCGCTCAAACAAAAGCTTGCCAACGGAAAAATCCGCGTCGTGGCGATATTCAGACAGGGCGAATCGTTGGATGTCAATGGCGAGGCCGATATACTCGAAGGCGACGAAGTTTTTTTCGTATCGCCGAGGCATAAAATCCGCAAAGTATTGACCGAACTTCATACTTTGGAAGAACCGGTCAAAACGATCATGATCGCCGGCGGCGGCCATATCGGCAAACGCTTAGCGATGGCGCTCGAGCATAATCATCAAGTCAAGGTCATTGAACACGACCCGATCCGGGTTAAAAAAATTGCCAACGAACTCGAAAATACTGTAGTACTACAGGGCGACTGTACCGAAGAAACGTTACTCGTCGATGAACTCGTTGCTAAGACCGATTTGTTTTGCGCAGTCACTAATAACGACGGCGTCAATATTATTGCTGCCGCCTTGGCGAAAAAGTTGGGCGTCAAGAAAACGATTTGTTTGATCAATCATGGTTCTTATATCAAGCTATTGACCGGCAGTGAAATCGATGTCGTGGTTCAGCCGAATCAGGAAACTTTGGGGCATATTCTCAAACATGTTCGCAAGGGCGATGTCGCCAGGGTAAGTTCTTTGTGCGGAGGGAGCGCCGAAGCTATCGAGGCAATCGCACATAAGGACGAAGACGGCCGTTCATTATCGGTCGTGGGGCTTAGAGTCGATGAAGTGAAGCTTCCCGAAGGTGTCGTGCTAGGCGCCTTGATTCGAAATAAAGAAGTCATTCCGATTCATCATGATACGGTCTTCGAAGAAAACGATCATATCGTGATGTTCGCGCTGGATAAAAAGCTGGTTAAAAACATTGAAAGCTATTTTCAGCGCATTTAACGGACTGTCATATGCAAGCTAAAGTCGTTTTAAGAAGCATCGGTTTGCTGTTGATGATGTTCAGCACTACGCTGTTCCTGCCGTTGTTGGTTTCTTATATTTACCAGGATCAAGCCGAATTATTGTTTTGACAAAGTTTTTTGATCCTACTGGGTGCGGGTGCCATGCTTTGGTTTCCGTTCCGTAATGAAAAGCGTCAACTCTATCATCGTGATGGTTTTTTGATCGTCGCGTTGTTTTGGATGATTCTGGGGACGATGGGAGCCGTGCCGTTTATTTTAGGCGATACGCCTAGTTTGTCGATCACCGATGCCGTATTCGAATCGGTTTCGGGTTTCACGACGACCGGCGCGACCATTCTCGAAGGTTTGGACGATATACCTAAGTCGATTTTGTTTTATCGGCAATTGTTGCAATGGTTCGGCGGGATGGGCGTTATCGTGCTGGCATTAGCGGTTTTGCCGGTGCTGGGTATCGGCGGTATGCAGTTGTTTCGGGCGGAAGTGCCGGGGCCGGTCAAAGACAGTAAGTTGACGCCACGTATCGCCGGGACTGCTAAGGCGCTTTGGGTGATCTATTTAGGGATCACGATAATCTGTGCGATCGCTTATCGCATTGCCGGTATGGATTGGTTCGATGCGATCGGGCATTCTTTTTCGACAACGGCTAATGGCGGTTATTCGACGCATGACGAGAGCATCGGCTTTTTCAAAAATCCAGCGATAGAAATCGTCGCGATTTTTTTTATGGCCGTATCCGGTATGAATTTCGCTTTACATTTTGCAGCATTGCAAAGTGCTTCGTTGAAAGTTTATCTATTGGATAGCGAGGCGCGTACCTATTTGTTGCTGATGATTTTATCGGGGTCAGTGGTCGGAGGAGTATTATATTATAAAGATATCTCTGATTTTTCGTTGTTCGATGCAATGCGGCATGGCATGTTTCAAATCGTCTCGTTTATGACCACGTCCGGTTTTTCAACGACCGATTTTTATAACTGGCCAGGACCGGTGCCGGTAATGCTGGTGTTTATCGGCTTTGTCGGCGGCTGTGCGGGTTCGACGGCTGGAGGCTTGAAAGTCATACGCGTAATGTTACTTTATAAACAAGGTGACCGAGAAATCCAACGCTTGATTCATCCGAATGCCTGTATTCCTGTTAAAGTAGGTAAGGAAGTGCAGCAAGAACGCATTATCGAGGCAGTTTGGGGCTTTTTCGGTTTATATGTCGTATCTTTCGGGATTATCATGTTATTGATGATGGCCGGGGGGCTCGATCAAGTAACGGCTTTTTCCGCGGTCGCTGCCTGTATCAATAACGTCGGCCCAGGCCTAGGCGATGTTGCGACAAGTTTTAGAACGGTAAGCGACCCGGTCAAGTGGTTGGCATGTTTTGCGATGCTTTTGGGGCGCTTGGAAATATTTACGATTTTAGTATTGCTTTCACCGAAATATTGGCGTTACTGATTATGGCAATAATGGGTAAATTTTATGAATAGTCGGATCGAAATAGAATGTATTCAAAAAGAATTCGACGAGGTTTGTAAGCGCTGCGATCAATTACGTCATCAATCGATACAGGGCAATCTGAGTACAAAAATGGCTTATGAGCAATGCGCGCCGAGCCTGGAAATCAAGCGGCACAATACCAAACAGTATTTGGCTAAATTGATAGAGAATGATTCCAAATTAGATGAGTATTATTTGCAAAATACAAAAAAATCCTTACAGGAATTTGTAGAAGGCATACGAAATGCCGAATCGAAAATTCATAATGCTCGTATCATGCCTCCGTTTTTATATTAATAGCCCCTCGTCGTTCTGGAAGAGACTGGATATCAATGTTCTTTTTCTGGTTCCCACGGTCCCCCGTGGGAACCCATACCAGGACTGCCCGAGGCAAGATCGGTATACATTCCCACGCTAGAGCGATGGGAATGAGGAAAGGGGCCGGCAATTAATGTTCTTTTTTCTGGCTCCTACGGTCCTCCGTGGGAGCCATACTTGGGCTGCCCGAGGCAAGATTGGTATGCATTCCCACGCTAGAGCGATGGGAACGAGGAAAAAGGAAATAGTTTTAGTATTTTTCTGGTTTCCACGGTCCTCCGAAGGAACCCATAATGTAAACCGATGACAAGCCATAAAAATTCTACAAAGATTGTTTTAACTGAAGCAAATCTATTAGTACCGCAAGTTAAGAGTAAGCGCTTAGCTTCATTGGCTAAGCAGGCCCTTAAAACCGATCGTTTCGAGAAATCGAGAAATTTAACCGATGGAAATGAAACGATTGAATTAGCTCAGGAAATTTCGGTTTTATTGAAAAATGCGGTGCTGACGATAAATCGTAGAATAGACGAAATCAAAAAACGCTATCCGCCCGGTAAGCAAGATAAGTTGTTTACGATTCGATACGGCGATCTTGAAAAGCTAAAACAAAGACGCTTGAAAGAGATTTTCGAGTTGCTTGATATAGAGAAGCCGACGAAATTCAAGCTAATAGCCGAGTTGGATTATTTCGGGGTTAGAGTCAGTCATACCGACTAAAGTAAATTTTCCCCGGATTATATGATGATCGATACCGCAACGGTTGCTTTAGCCGCTTTATTTACGACGGTCGGACCATTGGATGTGGCCGCCGTTTTTACCGCGATGACGGCTTCGGCGACGCTTAAGGAACGACAGGTCTATGCGGTTCGCGGAGTCCTTAGCGCGACCATGATCTTATTGGTCTTTGCGTTTGCCGGCGACTTTTTATTGAATAGTTTGGGCATTTCGCTGGCTGCCTTGAGAACCTCGGGCGGCATTTTATTATTTTTGATTGCTCTCGATATGGTTTTCGCGCGTTCTTCGGGAGCGCTTACGACAACGTCGGCGGAAACCGATGAAGCCCGTTTGAGGCATGATATTTCGATTTTCCCCTTGGCGACTCCCTTGATTGCCGGTCCCGGGGCTATGGGGGTGATTATTTTGCTAATGGCCGATGCTGCCGGCGATTTCTCCCGTCAATTGGTCGTTTTGTCGTCATTATTCATTATCATGTTTCTGACACTGTCGATTTTGTTAATGGCTAGTCAAGTCCATCGGTTTTTAGGTGTTACCGGCATCCAAGTCATTACCCGGATTTCGGGGATTCTACTTTCGGCATTGGCGGTTCAGTTTGTTTTCGACGGTATCGAGCAGAGTGGTTTGGTTGGGTAGGTGAAAGAGGAAAGAGGAAAGAGGAAAGAGGAAAGAGGAAAGAGGAAAGAGGAAAGAGGAAAGAGGAAAGAGGAAAGAGGAAAGAGGAAAGAGGAAAGAGGAAAGAGGAAAGAGGAAAGAG
>Ga0180009_10006601_pt1 | contig 12122 bp, 10 predicted proteins | sample OS_PC_MetaG_FD_123537 | JGI IMG/M metagenome (GOLD analysis project Ga0180009, IMG submission 123537) | Groundwater microbial communities from the Aspo Hard Rock Laboratory (HRL) deep subsurface site, Sweden - OS_PC_MetaG | ecosystem: Environmental > Aquatic > Deep subsurface > Groundwater...
ACCATTAAGATATTCATTTTAAAGTCTGGGGTTGGTTGCTTATAAAGATTTTGGGGTTGAATGGATTTGAAAATTATTTTGAAAATTGGGAATCTTCGATAACACAATTTTCTTCTTTTATTGATATCTGATAAATATTATGAGAGGGAAATCTCTTGTAAGATTGGGGGGTGTAATGTGTGTGAGATTATTAATATCTCTTTAGAATAAGGGTTTCATCCCTTCTTCAATACAGTAATAGGACCTACTGAGGGTGTTTTGTCTATTACTCTTATTTCCTTGTATCCTGCTTCTTTGAAGAGGTTTATGAACTTCTCGTGAGTGTCTGGATGATTGTGTCCGTGGTAGTTTTGGATGAGGATTAATGGGGGGTTTTGTTTCAATATGGTGTTTGCTATTGGTTCAATATCTTGTAGATAAAAATGTATTCCTTCTCTGAAAACTAAGGGGATTTGAGTTGGAGGTTGAATGTTGTAATCACAATATAAGAAGTTGTATTCTGTTAAGCTTATGAAATTTGGGTTTTGTTTAATTATCTCTCTTAGTTCTTGGAGGCCTTCTAAATGTTGTTTTTCAATTGGCATTCCTTTTAAACATCCTTCTTGAACATGTGTTATGTTTGGATTAAGATAGTTAAGGGTAATAAGGCCATAGGTGGGGATTGGATTTACATTCATCAATAGAATGAAAAGTAAGATTAGGAACATTGGAATCTTATGGTTTTTTTGGAGGTTCTTTATGTAAGGTTTTATTAAAAGATAGATGAAGAAAATTAAAATGGGAAGGCCGATTACTGAGAGTTGTCTTGTTGAGCCTGATAGAGTGTTGCTTATTAGGTGTGTTAATGCTAAGACAATAAATAGGCTCATTATTCTTTTTTTATCTGTGTTGATTTTTGTGAATAGTACAAAAAATATGAATAGTATGGCTATGTAGAGATGCCAAGAGCTTGTGATTTGAACTATTTTGAGAGGGTCGAAGAATTTTTGGATGTTGGGGTTGTGGGGGGGTTGACCTAAGTTGAACCAGTATGGAAAACCGCTCAAGGTTGATAATGCTAAGAATGTTCCTGCTAAAAGTATTATTGAAGGCAGTAAATATGCAAGGATTATTTTTTTCCAATCTTTTCTATAGTTGAATATGAAGTATGCAAAAATTAGGGTTAAGTGTAAAGCTCCTGTATCTTGTTTTGTGTAAAAGTCTAGGACTCCTAGGATTGCACTTAAGAGATAGATGTATGTTGGGAGGGATTCTTTTTTAATATGATATAGAATTAGAAAGATATTGAGGAAGAGGAAAAAGTAAGTTGTGTAATTGTAGAAAGGATGGAAGGATAGTCCGCTGAAGGAGAGGTAGAGGAAGAATGCAAAGACAAAGCTGGTTAAGGGTTTAAATTCTTTTCTTGCAAAATAATAAAATATTAAGGAGAGAGTTATTGATAGGATGAATGAATGGATAATCATTGAGAGAATGTTGGTTCCAAAGATAAGGTTGAAAAAAGTTTGCATATAAAATACAACTGGACCTATTGGAATGAAAAAGTCTTGGAATGGGATTTGTCCTAATGAGACTCTGTATGCTCCTTCAAAGACAATTGTCCAGTCTCTTATGAAAGTTGTTCTTCCAAACATGCCGAAGAATTGGAGGTCTAGGATTAGGATGATTAGGATGACAATTGCCCATAGGTCTGCTTTGGATTTTTTAGGGATTTGGTTTTTGGTTTGATTCTTAGTGAGGTTTTTAGGGGTTGGGTTTTTGTCTGGCATTTTAATAGGTTTCCCATTTGTCTGCGTATTCTAAAGAAGTCATAACTGCGTCAATTTGTATATTGTTTTCTTTCATGTAATCAATGTATTTTTCTATGTCTTCTGGTCTTCCCCATCTTTCAGGACAGACTAAACATGATTTAAATCCTGCTTGTTTTAGTTTCTGATGGTTTTCTTTATTTAGAGGTAATTGGGTGTTTGTATCAATCCAAACCCATTCTACTAAATCTTTCTGAGCTAAAGCCATTTCAATTGGTTCTGCTTCTGAAAATCTTATTGCAATTTTATTAAATCCTTTATTTCGAGATGCATTATATATGAAAGGGAATTCTACATCTAAGAGGAAATAGTCTTTGATGTTGTATTTTTCTGCTAATTGTATTATCTGGTTTTCAATGCCTGCTTCTTTGATGTTGAATATTATGAATGAGTGTTTGTAGGATTTGAGGTATTCTTCTAGGTCTTCTCCTCCTGAGTGAGGTTCGTGGTTTAGGATTAGTTTGTTGTTGTTTGCTCTTATGTCTATTTCAACTCCGTATTTTTCAGGTGTTTCTTGGAGTTGTTTTATTGTGTTTGCTCTGTGGCGGATTATAAGTGGTTTGTTGGAGGGCGGAGTTTGTTGAGGGTGTAAGGGGGTTTGAGAGAGGTGTAAGAGGGGGGCGGGTGTTTCTAATTTGGAATCTTGGGTGTAGTGGAAATTATGTTTTAAGGCAGTATGAGCTTTTTGTAATTCTTTCCCTAAATAAGCTGCATGGTCTAATAATGATAAGAGGTTTAAGTCTATTATCTTGTACATTATTTCTTCAGGTGTTTTTCCTGTTATTTTTGTTTTTACTTGGTTGTTTTCAAGACAGTGACCTACTTCGATTGTTTGAGCTTCTTTATTGATTCTAATGAGAAAATAACCCTTAGGGTCTAAAAGCCAGTTTTGTTTGAATCCTATTGTGTCGATATCATCCATTTTTGTATCGTATTCTTACCTGCAGTAATCTTTATAAACTTTTTTGGGGTGGAAATTATACTATGGCAAAGGTGATGTTTTTACAGCAAATATGGTTTCCCTTGGGGCAGGTTATGACTCTTTCAGCTCATTTAAAAAATGCAGGGCATGATGCAAAGGTTTCTGTTGGTGGAGGGGAGAAGATTATGAGTGAGTTGAGGAAATATAAACCAGATATAATTGCGTTTCCAGTTATTACTTCTTTTAGAAAATTTATGGTTGATATGAGTAAGAAGATTAAGGATGCGGGGATAAAGGCGCCAATTATCATTGGAGGTTATGATGCTTCGTTTTTTCCAGAGATAATTGAAAAGGCACCGATTGATGTTTTGTGTGTTGGTGAGGGAGAAGATGCTTTTGTTGAATTTGCTAATGCTTTTGATAAAGGAGAGGATTATTCTAAGATAAGCAACTTATGGGTTAAAAAGGATGGAAAGATTGTTAAGAATGATATAAGGCCGTTTAAGAGTGTTAATGAGAAGGTTTTTGATGATAGGGATATTTATAGGGAGTATGATTCTTATTTTAGAGATTTGGAATTTGAGCAGATAATGGTTGGCAGGGGTTGTCCTTATCGTTGTTCTTATTGTTTTAATCATAAATATAGGGAGCTTTATAATCCGGTTAGTAAGCAGTATTGTGAATTGAGGGATGTGGAGAATGTTATTGAAGAGTGTTTGATTTTGAAGAACAAGTATAAAGTGAAAAATATATTTTTTAATGATAGTACGCTGGGGTATGATAAGGTATGGTTGAGGGAGTTTATTAGGAGGTATAAGGAGTCTATTGATTTGCCGTTTACAATTAATGCGACTGTTATGGAGATTGATGAAGAGTTTTGTCAGTTGATTGCTGGGACTGGTCGGTGTTTTATTATTAGAATTGGACTTGAGACAGGGAATGAAAAGAGGAGGAAGGAAGTTTTGAATAAGCCTATTCCAGATACTCAGTATTATAAGGCGATTGGTTTGTTGAAAAAGTATAAATTGAAATATTCTATGGCAATTATGTTGGGGTTGCCTGGAGAGACACTTGAGAATGCTCTTGAGACTCTTGATTTGGCTGATAAGTTGTCGGGCAAGTATTCTGTTGTAGCTGTTAATATTTTTAAGCCATTTCCAAAATTAGATATTACTGAGTATGGTGTTAAGATTGGGCAGTATGACCCTTCTTTGATTAATGATGAGAATCTTATTGGAGATAATGTTATGAATATTTTTGATTGTTTTAGAGAGGATGAGGAAGGGAAGAGGATTATTAATCTGTCTCGTTTGTCTTATATTTATCTTAATTTTCCTTTTTTAAGGGGAATGATAAAGGGTAAATGGATTTATCAGTCTGATAATCTGGTTTATAGATTTGTATGGCAGTACTCTGAAGCGTTTTATACTTTGAGACATCATGTGAATGCGTCTTGGTCTTATTTGATTAAGCATATGGTTAAGCATAGAAATAAAAAAGTCAGGGGTGCGTGATGGCAGACATTATTCTTTTTCAGCCAAAGTGTGGAATTTGGGATATAATGGGGATTCGTCCTCCGACTGGTTTGTTGAATATTGCTGGGGTTCCTGTTTCTAAAGGTTATGATGTTGTTTTGATTGACCAGAGGCTAAGTCAAGATTGGAAAGAGGATTTAAAGAAGGAGATTAGAAAAGGGGCAAAGTTAGTTTGTTTGACAACAATGGTTGGAGAGCAGATAAAGTATATGATGGAGGTATCTAAATTTATTAAATCTATTGATTCTAAGATTTTGGTTGTTTTGGGCGGGAGTTGGGCGCAGACTATGCCTAAACTTTGTATGCAGGATAAAAATATTGATATTGTTTGTTATGGTGAGGGGGATTATTTGTTATCTGATTTAATGGAATATTCTAATGGTAGTCGTGGAATAGAGGATGTTTTAGGTATTGTTTATCGCTTTTCAGATGGGTTGAAAAAGACTGATGCAAGACCTTTGATTAAAAATCTTGATGAGCTTCCAAAAATTCCTTATCACTTAATTAATCTTAAGGATTATATTTCAATAGGTTATAGAAAAGACAAACCTTCTCTGGCACTTATGGTTAGTCGGGGTTGTCCTTTTAGATGTTCGTTTTGTTCTATTGTTTCTCTTTATGGTAGGTCGTGGAGGAGTTATTCTATTGAGAGAGTTATTGAAGAAATTAAAGAGTTGGATGAGAAATATGGTATAAAGGATTTCTTTTTTATGGATGACCACATTGCTGTTAATAAGAAGTTTTTTTCAGAGTTGGTTGGGTTTTTTGTTAAGTCTAATGAAGAAGGGAGGGATTATAATTGGGGGGCGGCTGGGATGCGGGCAGATAGTGTTTTAGGTTTTGATGAAGAGACTTTGGGTAATTTAGAGAAGAGTGGTTGTAGGAATTTGGATATTGGTGTTGAGTCTGGAAATTCTCGAGTTATGAATATGATAATGAAAGATACAAGTTTAGAGATTATTAGAAAGGCAAATCAAAAGTTGAGTAAATATCCGATTATAATAAAGTTTACATTTATGGCTGGTTTTCCTACTGAGACTAAGGAAGAGTATTTAGATACTTTGAGATTTAGGAAAATTTTAGAGGATGAGAATCCTTACGCTACTGCTCCAATTTTTAATTATACTCCTTTTCCTGGAACAGAGTTGTATCAGGTTGCATTGGAGAATGGGTTTAGGCCTCCTGAGACTTTGGATGGGTGGGCTGATTTTAATTATAATACCTGGTATAAGAAGTATCCTTCTTGGTTGACAAAAGAAAGGCTTAAGTTGATTGAGAATTCTGTTTTTCTTTCTTATTTTGCAAATAAGAAATTGAGTTATAAGTATGCAAATCCTCTAATGAATTTTATGTTTAGGATGTATTATCCTCTTGCAAAGTTTAGATATGATTCTAATTTCTATGGATTTATGATTGAGAAGAAGATGGCTGATTTAGTTGCTAAAGTTAATTCTAAAGTGAATTTGTTTAATCGGGTTAGGCGGTAGGGGGTTCAAATTTTAGGTGACTTCGTCAACCTAAAATTATTTTTTATTGATATCTTATAAATTTTATTGGTGATTCTACTCTTCTTTTGTTAGGGGGTTTTGTTGATTAGGAATGTTTCAGTTGTTTTTTAAGTTTAAAAGTAAAATCCAGTGTTCTTTTGATAAATTTAACTTTTGAGGGGAAGTCTGTGTTCCAGGCACTTTCTCCGTGAATTCTTTTTAGAAAGAAAACCTGGAATCGTTTTATATTGTAGTTGTTTGTTTTGGCTAGGTAATAGGTATAGAGGTCAAAGGAGAAATCTTCTGGAGGGTTTGTCATTTTGTTTAGGAATGAATTATGGAATAGGTTGGGTTGGGCGTTTATGTCAAACATTCTTGTTTCTAATATGAGGGTTTCAAAGATAGACATTCCAAATTCAAAGAATTTGTCAAAGAAGGGTCTTTTTGCTCTGTTGCCTTTTATGAAGCTTTTTTCTGGGTTTTGTTGAGACTTAATTATATTGTATGCTTTGATTGTATCTCCTGGGTCTGTCTGCATGTCTGCATGAGTCCAGCAGATGAATTCTCCTTTTGCTGAGGAGAGTCCTTTGAATATTGCTGAGCCGTAACCTGGATTTGGTTGAAAGATTGTTCTTGCAAATTTGTATTTTGGTAAGAGTTTTTTTAGGGTTTCTTGAGTGTTGTCTTTGGAGTTGTTATCTACGAGGATTAGTTCTGTTGAAATATCTGGGTCTAGAATTTTTTCAAATCTCTCTAAAACAAGAGGTATGTTTTCTGATTCATTATAACATGGGATTATTATGCTGAGTTGGGGTTTCATTGTTATTATGTATCTGGGGGTTTGATTGGGGTTGGTGGTTTGATTTTTCAAAATATCTCTTCCAGAGGGGGAGGAGTCTTTTTTCTTCTTCTGTTATATTGCTTGGTATTATATTATATTTAGATATAAATTCTATTCTTTCGTAATCGTGAAGGTCGTCTGGTTTTCCCCATCCAACGTAAAGGTCTACGTCAAAGATTATTGATTTCTTGTTTATTTGTTTTAAGAATTTTGGGACTGAGTCAACATAGAATTCGTTGTTGATTCTATAGTCTTGTTCTATCATTAAGTTTATAGATGTTACAAAGTCTTTTGCTTTTTTGAAGTAGAATGTTGCGACGACTGCGTGGTCATTGTAAGGGTTGTCTGAGACTGGGACTTTTACAGAAATGTCTTGGATTGTTTTGTTGTCTTCTTCTAGTCTGTACCAGCCCCATGCTGTTGGATTCCTTCTTAGTGTTTCTCTTTGAGTGAATGTCCAGATTATGCAGTCTGTGTCTGGTCTCTGTCTTAGTTGATTAAATTTTTCTTCATTATATAAGAATCCATTGTCACAAGCTGCGATGAATAGTTCTTCATCTGTATCTAGATAATCTTTTGCAACCATGCAACTTGTTGCTTGCCCTATTGGGTTTTCATCTATTAGAAAGATTGCATCTGGTATTTCTTTTTTTATTAGTTCGTCTACCTTATAGTCTAAGTGTTCTCTTCTTATTACAAATATCCATTTGTCTGCTTTTGGAATGTCTCTGATGACTTTTAGAATCATTGGTGTCCCTGAGACTTCAATTAGTGGTTTTGATAAAGTATAACCTTGTTCTGAGAATCGTGTGCCTAATCCTGCCATTGGTATGAGGTTTATCATTGTCCATAATAAGCATCTCTTCCATGCTTTCTTTGATAGTGTTTAGTTAAAAGGTTTTTATTTATTTCTGTGTTTGGGTTTATTAGTAAGGTTTGAAAGTTAAGTTTTGCTATTTGTTCTAAGATATGGGCGTTGGATAGGGTTTGAGTTATTGAGTCTCCCCAGACAAAGGAGCCGTGGGATGATACTAAACAGGCAGAGATTTCTAGGGGGTTAATAGGATTAGGTTGGTGTTGGTTAAATGTTTCTACTATTACTCTTCCTATGTTTAGTTCATAGCTGTTGTTAATCTCTTCTGGTGTTAAATCTCTTGTTACTGGAATTGTTCCATTAAAATAATCTGCATGGGTTGTTCCGATGCATTTGATTGGTGTTTTGGCCTGGGCAAATGCTGTTGCAGTTTGAGAATGGGTGTGGATAATTGATTTGATTTGAGGGAAGGCTTTGTAGAGTTCTAAATGAGTTGGTGTGTCTGAACTTGGTTTTTTATCTCCTTCAATTATGTTTCCATTTAAATCTAATATTGGTATGTCGTTGTCTTGTAATTCATTGAATGGAATGCCACTTGGTTTAATTGCTACAAATCTATGGGTTTCATCTATTGCACTTAAATTACCAAAAGTTGTATTTGGGTCTACTAAAGAATCAGTTAGCTTTTGATTTGCTATTCTTACTTGTTGTTTGAGTTGTTGGTGCATTTTAATAATGAGAATTTAAGCTCGCAATGGAAAATATCTGATAAATTCTAGTTTATCGTCTGGGCATAATTTATATAATGCTAATTTAGTTAATATGGCTGGACCTGAAAATCTTTCGATTAAATATTGTCTTTTAAATTCTTCTGCATTTTCAGGAGGATTAAAACAGCAAAGAGATATGTGTGGGATTAATATTGAGGGAACTGTGCTTGAACTTACAAAAGGGTATCCATATCTATCTATGCTTTCTTGTAAGGAGTAAGGAAGTCCCTCGTGTTTGTATCTTGGGTGTATTTCTCCTTGTCTTAATTCATTTAAAGTTTCTACAACTTTTTTTTGCAAGGCAACTATTGGTTCTTTATCTTGTTCTCTAAATTTTAAGGCAAGACTTGTTCCACCTCCTGCAAATTTATCTCCTGGAAATTCTTGCCATTCGTTTGCAATTTCAACTTTAATTAAAGAGTTAGTGTTTGCTAATTGTTCTAATCTTTTTTCAACATCATTTAAATTTTCTGCTAAAGCAACATAGAGTGTAAGGTGAGCAGGATCAAGAAGATAAGTTTGATTTCCGAATTTTGATGAGATTGCTAATTTGGCTTCTGCAACTTCTGCTCTTGTTTTATTATCTGGTGTTAATGCAACAAAATATGCTTCCATAATTTAAGATAAAAATTTTAGTTTAAATATATTATTGTGATTTAAAAATTCTTGAATATCTCCTTGGTTTGACTATCTGTTAGTTCTATATAAGTTTTGTTGTCTTTTGTTAAAAGGAGTCTGAAGGGTTCAAAATGGGGGATTGATATTTTAAACCAGTCTTGCATTGGAAGGTTTAGGGTTGTTCCTATTAGGGTTCTTAGGAATACATTATGGGTGCAAATGAGGTGGGTTTGTTGTGGTTGTTGAGATAGATGGTTTATGAATTCATTATATCTGGTTAAAACATCTTGGGTGTTTTCTCCATAAGGAAATCTTGGGTCTTCTCCTTTTTTCCATGCCTCAAATAATTCTGGATATTTTTCTTGAGCTTGTTTAAGGTATAGGCCTTCGAGGTTTCCATAGTCTATTTCATGGAGATGGGGGTGTTCTGTTATTTCTTTATTTGTTATTAGTTGAAGGGTTTGTTTGCATCTTTTTGAGGGGGAGGAGAAGACTAGTTCTATCCCTCTTATTTTTTTTCTAACTTCTTCTATTTCTTTTTTACCTGGATTTATAATGTCTACATCCTGACCTCTACCAAAGAATTTAATTCCCAATTCTTTATGAGGTTTGTTTTCTTTTGTTTGGGCATGTCTTATAAAATAAACAACTTTTCCATCGTATTGTCTTTGAAATTGTTCTTCAAAATCTGTTATAAAAGATTCTACACTTTTAATTAAACCTGGATATTCTCTAAAGTCTCTTGATTTTCTCATCTTATGGATTTGATTAAGAAGGTTTATATGTTTTTCTCTGTTTTTTGGAAATATTTTAAAATATATTTTTAGAGTGTCTTTCGGATTTGGGACTTTGTTTTGCTTATAATATAATTTTAAGAAATTGTAAACAAGGAACCGAATTATATGATATGAGAATTCTATCTTATCTCTATTGTCCATTTCCTTGAGTTTTTTTTCTTCGATTGTTTTGTTGTTTTTGAATTTGTATTCTCTATATGAGATTTGGTTTGATTTTATTTCTGAGAGGTATTCTGTTGCGCTTCTTCTTGAATTAAAGAAATGGTTTGGTTGGAGATGAGTTACTTTATGAATTTCTGACATTGGTTTTTTGAAGAATATTTTTGAGCGTTGCCAGTCATAGCATGTGAATGGGCTTTTTTCGCAGTGTGTTTTATGAGATTCTTTATCGTATAGCATTAGATGAAATACAATGTTGTCGTAGTTGAATTTTAAAGGGCCGAGGGTTGGATTGATTATTGTTTGGTATCCATATTTCGATTGTATTTTATCTTTTAGTTTGTTGAATTCTTCGAGGATTATATTAAATTTAGTTTTTGTTAGTTTGTCTGCTATTATTACTATATCTATGTCATTAATTCCTTGCAAGTCTTTGTCTTCGGAGAAAGAGCCGACGATGTTTCCAGATAATATGAAGGGTGTTGTTTCTGTTATTTCTTTTATTCCGTTGAGGATGTCTTCTCTAAGTTGGTTTGCTATTGAATGATATCTTAAACTTGTTTTAAGTTCCATAAAGGACTTTATGGGATTTTCAGATGAGAGAAGTCCTGATGCAGAGACAATGTATTTTGCATTTATTTTTCCAATGTTTGTTGGTTTAACTCCTCCATCAAAGATTATTTCAAATCTGTGTTGTTTCTTTAGTTCATTGAGTTGGTTTACTTTTTTTAGAGAGTCTGGATTGAATGATTGTCCTGATTTGCCTAATTCATCTATTCCCATTACTTGAACAAAATTTATGTAAGGGAGGTATTCTTCTATTGATGAAATATCTGAGTTTGTGTTTAATGCTAATCCTGTTTTCTTTTTGTAGTGTTTGCAGAGTCTTAAAACATCTTTGACTGGTTCTTTTATTTCTGTGTGGAATATTATAACGTCTGTGGATTGATGGAGTTTTTTTATCCATAAGGAAGGTGTTTCTGACATTATGTGGAGCATTTTTTTTAGACCCCAGGTTTTGTTAATATCTTTGATTATGGATAAGTCGATTTCAGGAGCTTGTTTGCTGAAGGTTTTGTCTGTTAAATCAATATGAATAAAGTCTGAGTAATATCTTATTTTTGAGTAGATGTTTGAGATGTTTTCATTTTTGTTTAAATGGATTGCTATTCCTATGTTTTTTACAAAGTCAAAGGTTATTCTTCTGTGTGCTGTGTAGCTTAATATGAATACGATTGCTGCTGTTGGGAATCTTACGAGACTGTAATCTATTCTGAATTGATATAAAACAAGTCTTATTAGTATTAAATTGAGAAGGAAGGCTATTGTTGCAATTATCATAAATGCTATGAATGTTCTTTTGTTTTTGGATTTAGGGACTTTAAAATTTAGTTTTGCGTTTAAATAAAAGGCTAATAGAACACTAAGTAAGAATCCTATTGTTGCTTTCATTAGGAATGGTATGTTGAAAGGAATGAGATATTTTGCAATTATGATTTCAAAGGAGACTGCTAGAATTCCTATTACTATGTAGTTAATTAAATATTGAAATCTGTATCTAAGGAAGCTTATTGTTTTTAGTAGGTTGTTTAGGATGGTTACCATCTTTTATTTTTGAAAACAAATATTTTTGTTCCGAAAAAATTTATCAGAGTGGTAATTGGTATTAAGAGTGCAAATGAGATTAATGGATTTAGGTTGAGAGAATCAACTAGGAATTTAAGTGAGATAAGTGTGAATACCATTGAGAAAAGATATACTAGGAAGTAGGTTGGAAATGCTACTGTGTTTTTTTCTTTAGAGTTGAATGTGAATATTTTGTTGAATACAAATCCAAATAAGATTCCTGAGAGGAAGGAGATGACGGCTGCTGTAAGATAGTGGAAAGATAGGTAGTTGTATAATAAGATAAATACTAAGTAATATAGGACAGTGCATTCTAAACCGATTAGACAGAATCTTATGAATTGTCTGCTTACTTCTCTTTTTAGCACCTTCATATAGATAGAGTTGGTAAAATGCTTAAAAGGATTATTGTCTTTAGAAAAAGGTGTTGGGGTTGTTGTATTTTATGAATTTAGGACTTTCAGTAACCTAAATTCATTTTACTCTGATAACTTATAAATTAGAAAGTTATGGGGAGTTGGCTTTGTTTAATATCTATCTCTTATTTGGAGAGGTGGGTTTGTTGAATGTTTGCTCCTCTTGTTCTGTATAAGATTATTAATTATTTAATTTACAGTCAAAACCTCTTTATCCCTATTTGTCATCATAACATATATTACAGATAGTTTTGAATAAAAAGGTTCGTTGAGGTGTATGAGCTCTATGAAGTCTAAGAGTGTATGGATTGCAACTCCTATGAAGATGAATA
>Ga0180009_10006602_pt1 | contig 12122 bp, 8 predicted proteins | sample OS_PC_MetaG_FD_123537 | JGI IMG/M metagenome (GOLD analysis project Ga0180009, IMG submission 123537) | Groundwater microbial communities from the Aspo Hard Rock Laboratory (HRL) deep subsurface site, Sweden - OS_PC_MetaG | ecosystem: Environmental > Aquatic > Deep subsurface > Groundwater...
ATATGCCCCTAAGTCATTAGAATGGATACCCTATATGGCAGAATCCATGCCGCAGTGGATAGATGATAAGACCGTGGTGGTAAAGCTAAAGAAGGGGATCAAGTGGCACGATGGGAGCGAATTCACTGCCGAGGACGTCAAATTCACCCTGGATTTTTTCGGTGAATTCGAAGCGGCAAATTATCTCAATACCATAGATATGCTGGAAGAAGTTGAGGTAGTGGACCCCTATACCCTAAAGTTTCACCTCAAGGAAAAAACGACGCTTCTTTATTACAGGACCTTTATGACTCTCATTCTTCAGAAGGCCAAATGGTCAAAGATTGTTGCTGAAGCGAGAAAGAATGAGGCCCCTCAAAAATACATCTTCAACTATGTGATCAAACATCCCATTGGCACCGGACCTTTTAAATTTGTGGAAGAAAAGCAGGGGCAATATATTCTTCTTGAAAAAAATGATGACTGGTTTCTCAAAGGACAAACTGTCTCCACCGGTGATGGAGGATCAGTGACCTATGGGCCTTTCGTGGATCGAATACTGTTCAAATTTTACGGTAATCTGTCGTCGGCAGTCCTGGCCCTCAAGGGCGAAGAGATAGATACTATATGGCACGGATTGGATGCAGCCTTCATTCCGGAGCTGAAAAAGGTCAAGCACCTGACGGTCAGCACAGAGCCCTACTATCATGACGTCAAGTATGCGGGCTTCAACCTGAGAGAAAAACCGCTTAGCGACAAGATGTTCCGCAAGGCCCTCGCCTATGCGATCGACAAGGACTTTCTCATAAAGAGATTGCTTCAGGATTATGGAACGGCAGCCGACGCCATAGAGAACCCTGGGTTAGAATTCTGGTACAACGGGAATGTGGAAAATTACGGCAGGGGAAAACCCGAGGCCTTTCGATATTCAAAGGCCATTTCTATTCTGAAGGAGGCCGGATACACCTGGGAGAAGGAACCAAAAATTGAGGGCACCCGGGTCATTGCCGGAGTTGGCATTAAGATGCCTGATGGGAAAAAGGTCAAACCTATGGAGATTATCTCACGCACCCAGGCCACAAACCCCCAGGAGGCCCAGTCAGCCATCTTGATCGCCCAATGGTGGAAGAAATTGGGGCTTGATGCCAAGACCAACCTCGTGGCCTTTCCAACCCTTATCAACAATGTGTGGTGGGAAAACAAGTTCGATGTTATCATTTTTGGGAACATCATCGAGCCTTTTCCTGTTCATTTTCAATACTATTTCGATGTTAAAGAGATCTATCCTTACGGGTGGAATATGATGGCGTACAAAGAGGACCGATACCAGGAGGCAATGTACGCCTGGCTGAAGGTCTTTGATTGGGATGAGGCCCGTAAAGGAGCGTTTAATTTACAGGAGATCCTGGCAGATGATCTTCCGCATATCCCTCTTTATGTGTTGAAGAATATCCATGCTTACAATCATACACGTTTTACAGGATGGATTGAACAGTATAACGGTGTTGTTAACAAGGATTCGCTCTCATGTATTAAGCCGGTCAAGTAAGATTTTAAGCGCTGTTGACTTAAGGCGTGTCAGGGGAAAATCCCCCTAAATCCCCCTTTCAAAAAGTGGGACTTCAGATGCTCCCCCCTTTGTAAAGGGGGGTTGGGGGGGATTTGAGAGAGCTTAAAGTAGATGACATGAAAAGACTGCCGTAGAAAATGAAAGTCTGAGCATCAATCGGTTTTTCAGTAGGTGGAGATAGCTGATGGGGTATTTAGCCAATCGCCTGATCATGACTGTGATAACGCTATTTGTCATCCTTACGGTGACATTTACTATGTTTCGATTGATGCCCGGCGACCCCTCGATCTTCTTTATCTCCCCTCAGATGTCAACAGAAACCATCGCACGTATCAAGGCCCAGTTTGGCCTGGATCAGCCAATTCATAAACAATTTACTAACTACCTGGGGAGTATCCTGCACGGGAACTTCGGGCATTCCTTTTTCTACAAACGACCTGTCCTGGAAGTCATCGGTGAGAGGCTGTTGAATACCATTGTTCTCTTTCTACCTGCCGCGATTATCTCCTATCTTGTGGGAGTGAGCCTGGGTAGATACATGGCCTGGAAAAGGGGAGGGAAGTCTGAAAAGGTCCTCATATTCACCGGGCTGAGCTTTTGGACCTTTTTTGTCCCCTGGCTGGGGCTCCTGATGATATGGGTGTTCTCTTACAAATTCGGGCTTTTCCCTGTGGGAGGGATGATTACTCCGGACAAGTGGCTCCCGGGTTCGTCCGTGTTGGTGAAGACCCTGGATTTGCTACACCACCTCGTCTCACCGCTTGCGTGTTATGTGCTTACCTGGTTTGCCGGCAATATGCTGGTTATGAGAAATAGCATGCTGGAAACCATTGGCGAGGATTACATCCTCACTGTCAGGGCCAAGGGGTTGAGTGAAAGAAAGATAAGAAATAAACACGCGGCCAGGAATGCCATCCTGCCTGTGGTTACAGCCTTTTCCATGAGCATTGCCTATTCCATTGGGGGTTGTGTACTGCTTGAAACAGTCTTTTCATGGCCCGGGATTGGCAGAACCATGGTCGATTCTGTTCTTCTAAGGGATTATCCTTTGGCGCAGGCTTCATTCATCTTGATTGCGACGGTTGTGCTTGTCACCAATTTGATTACGGATATCCTTTATGCATATCTTGACCCACGGATAAGGTATTAGAATTTTCGATTGACTATTTTCGATTGACGAATAATGCGAATACCCACAAAAAGAAAATTCGGGCTTGCTCATTTGCTTTTCAAAGGGATTAGCCAGGAAGCGCTTGGGAAGATTGGTATTGCCATAATTATCATATTTGGGGTAATGGCGCTGGTTTCCCCTTTTGTGATTAACATTGATCCAGACGTCTATGATCCTCTGATTGGTGTTGATCCCCTCATCTTTAGTTCCCAGGGACCTACCTTGACCCACCCTCTGGGCACTGATCATCTGGGGAGAGACGTTTTTTCTCAGCTTCTCAAGGGATCACAAATCGCCTTTCTTGTTGGCATCACAGTGGGACTCATGGCCACGCTGATTGGAACAGCCATAGGCTTGATCTCCGGGTATTTCAGAGGAGTTACCGATTCACTGCTAATGAGGGTAACAGACATAATACTGTCTATTCCCTCGTTGCCTCTTTTGATCATGATACTGTGTGTATTTGAACATAGAGGCATCTGGGTTATTGTAATGGTCCTTGGATTGACGGGCTGGCCCATAACAGCCAGGGTAATCCGCTCTCAAACCTTGAGCTTAAGAGAGAGGCCTTTTGTGAAGTCGGCCAGGGTTTCAGGGGCATCCGATTGGCGGATTATTCTTATTCATATCGCCCCAAATGTTCTTCCCCTCACCTTTCTCTATATGACCATCGGGGTCACTTATGCCATACTGACCGAGGCAGGCCTTGGATTTTTAGGATTTAGTGATCCCACCATTTCAAGTTGGGGAATGATGCTTCAATGGTGCTTTTCAACGGGTCATACATTCAAGGCCCTTTACTGGATGATTCCGCCCGGGCTTTCAATTTCATTGCTGGCCCTCTCATTCTACTTAGTAGGATACTCCCTTGAAAAAGAGATCAATCCCCGACTGAGGGAGCCCTGATCATGGTCGTTCTTGAACTGAAATCCCTGGAAATGTCTTATAAGACACAGGAAGGCACTGTGCGTGCTATTGACAGGGCGTCTTTGAGAGTGGAAAAGGGGGACACGGTTGGCATCGTTGGGGAGTCCGGATGCGGAAAGACATCCATTGGCCTTAGCATCCTCAGATTGCTGCCTCCGAATGCCACCATTCACGGAGGACAAATTCTGTTCAAAGGCCAGGATTTACTGTCCTTGAGTGAAAAGGACATGAGGAGAATCCGGTGGAAAAATATTTCAATGATCTTTCAGGCTGCCATGAACGCCTTGGATCCCGTCTATCGGGTGGGTGATCAGTTGATAGAGGCGCTTGTGGAACATCAAAAGCTGACCAAAAAACAGGCCAGCGATAAAATGGAGGCCATGTTTCAATTGGTGGGACTGGATCCCGGAAGGGCACGTAATTACCCCCATGAATACAGCGGCGGCATGAAGCAGCGGGCCATTATCGCCATGTCTTTGATCTGTGATCCGGATATTATAATCGCCGATGAAGCAACTACGGCCTTAGATGTCCTGGTTCAAGACAGGATATTATCATCCATTGAAAAAATACAGGCAGAACTCACCATGACCATGCTGTACATCTCTCACGATATTGCCGTTATTTCCGAGGTCTGTAATAAAATTGCTGTGATGTATGCGGGAAACATTGTGGAACATGGCGATACCATGTCTCTTTTCAAAGCGCCTCTTCATCCTTATACCCAGGGCTTGATGCGTTCATTTCCGAAAATCCACGGAAAACCGGAAAGGTTAGAAGGGATTCCAGGGGAACCACCCCGGTTAACAGACTCCTCCCCGGGATGCAAGTTTTTTCCCCGGTGTCAACAGTCACTGAAAGAATGTAATTCCATAAGGCCTGAATTTACAGAAATAGAGGAAAATCACTGGGTTGCCTGCCATGCAGCCAGGAGAAGCCTTTGAGTGACGTCATTGTTAAAACGACAAATCTGACAAAAATTTTCCCTGTTAAAAAGGGGATCTTCAGGGGGTCGAAAGGTGGTATCTATGCAGTCCATGACGTCAATTTAGAGATACCAGAGGGAAAGATATTTGGTCTGGTCGGCGAGTCAGGTAGCGGAAAGACGACCATCGGGAACCTATTGGTCAGGCTTATAGAACCAACACGTGGTCGTATTCAACTGAACGGTCAGGATATTTTTGATTTGAAGAAGTCCGAAGAAATCCATTTCAGACGAAAAGTCCAGATGATTTTTCAAGACCCTTATGAGTCTTTGAATCCAAGATTGACGGTCTACGAGACAGTGGCTGAACCTTTGATTATTCAGGAAAAGCGATCGGTGCATGGGAATGAAAAGGATGTCCTTTATGCCCTTGAATCGGCAGGTTTAACTCCTCCGCAGGACTTCCTGTACAGATATCCTCACGAACTGAGCGGAGGGCAAAGACAGAGAGTTGCAATTGCAAGGGCCCTGATTATCCGGCCCAGATTTGTGGTGGCGGATGAGCCGGTTTCCATGCTGGATGTGTCCATCAGGATTTCAGTCTTGAACCTCATGCTGGGGCTGAAGGACAAGTTTGGATTGACATACCTCTTTATCACACATGATCTTTCTATTGCCAGATATATGTGCGACTGGCTGATTGTGATGTACCAGGGCAAGATCGTGGAATCTGGTAGCACGGAAGAAGTTATCCAACACCCACTCCACCCGTACACGAGTGCATTGATTTCAGCGGTTCCCATACCTGACCCGACGATTAAAAGAAGGCGTGTCGAACTCTCAGAGGCAATGGAGGATACCAGGAAGCCACCCTTGCGCTGCCGGTTCTATCCCAAGTGTGAAAGAAAAAGCCCTATGTGTGAGCAAGAATATCCGGGATTTCAGGACAAGGGGCATACTCACTTTGTGGCCTGCCATGGAGTGTAGTTTAGAAGTGAGCATACAGGGAACAATATGATTTATGACCAGTAACAATGGAGGTGATTTCATGAAAAGCTTTCGAGACTATCTCAGTATCCTTAAAAACAAGAATGATATAGTTGAAATTGACGATGAAGTTGATCCGATTATTGAGATAGGAAAAATTCAAAAGGGCTATGATGGGAAGAAGACTGTTTTTTTTAGGAACATAAAAGGATATGACATACCAATTGTTTCGAATATTTTTAATAAAAGGGAGAATATAGCAGAAGCAATAGGAGCCGAATTAGGAAATATCAAAGACAAAATAATAAGGGCGGTAGAAAATCCTTTAAATACTATGATTGTAGAGCATGGCCCTGTTCACGAGGTTGTAATAACTGAAGGCATTAATCCCTTAAGTTTGCTGCCGATTCCCAAACATTATAAAAAGGATAATGTGAGATACATAACATCAGGAGTAATATTGGCAAAAGATCCGGAAACAGGGATCAGGAATCTTTCATTTGCAAGAATGAAGGTTAACGAAGATAATAGAATAAATATAATGATAAATAGAGAAAGGCATTTAATGCGCTATTTTCTAAAGGCCGAAAAAATGAACAGGCCTCTTGAAGTAGCCATAATCATTGGCGCGCATCCTTCGCTGTGGCTTGAAGGGGCCATGCCGGATGGGCTCGTTATGGATGACATGGACGAAATGAATATTGCATCCGCCCTGGTTGGTGAACCTTTCGAACTTGTCAAGGGAAAGACAATCGATCTTGAATATCCTGCGAATTCCGAGATTGTTATTGAGGGGAAAATAATTAATGATGTCAGAGAAGATGAGGGCCCGTTCGGGGACTATTCCGGTGTATATGATGCCCCCCCAAGGCAAAATCCTGTAATTGAGATTTCCGCTATTGTCATGAGAAGTGATGCAATATACCATGATCTTCTTCCTCACACCATTGAACATTTTTACCTTGGGGGAATACCACGCGAGACAGATCTTCTAAAAAGAGCTAAAGTTGCTGTCCCCTCTATCAAAGATATTCATTTAACACTTGGAGGATGTTCCCGCTTTCATGCTGTGGTGCAGCTCAGAAAAGGGGCTGAATCGGAACCAAACCATGCAATAGTTGCCACGCTTTTCCCCACTGAGTCGGCAAGAGATATCAAAGTTGTTGTAGTAGTTGACGATGATATTGATATCTATAGTCCTTCTGATGTTGAATGGGCCATTGCGACGAGGGTTCAATGGCATAAGGATATTTTTGTGATAAATAAAATGGAAGGGTTGCTCGATCCATCGGCCATATCAAATACATCGGCTTCAATACTTGAGCGCAATGAAATACTGACATCAAAGGTAGGGATTGACGCTACGATTCCTTTAGGACAGCCTGATCTTGTGGAGCTTTATGAGCGTGTTGGGTTCTAAATATTAAAGAGAGGTACTTTATGAAAGAATACAATAAAGAGGAGCTTATTTCGAAATACAAAGAATATCTAATGCCCTCGGTTCACACGAGTTTTAGCGAACCATTGTGCCTTGAAAGAGGAGAGGGCGAATTCCTGTACGATGTGGACGGAAATAAGTACCTTGATTTTTATACAGGCATAATGGTCGTAATATCAGGACATTGTAATGAAAAAGTAACAAAAGCCGTTTCTGATCAAATACAAAAGCTTCAGCATTCCACGTCCTTTTTTATAAACCGCCCTGTGGTTGAACTGGCTGAAAAATTAGCAGAAATTACGCCGGGGAAACTCAAACAATCCTTTTTTGTTAACTCAGGGTCTGAAGCAGTGGAGGGAGCCATAAATCTTGCACAGATATATACCAAAAACAACACTGTTATTGGGTTGCAACATGGTTATCACGGCCGTACCCTGTTGACAAAAACCCTGACTGCTATTTCAGCGTGGAGACAAGGTGCGACAAACATTTCGGACATAAGATATACTCCAAGTGCCTATTGCTACAGATGCCCCTTTAATGCCACTCCGGAGAATTGCGATGTGGTATGTGCAAATTATCTTAACGAAGTTATCCAGACTCAAACATCCGGCGAGATAGCCTGTGTTGTGGCTGAAACAATACAGGGAGTAGGCGGGTTAATTACCCCTCCAAAAGACTATTTTAAAATATTAACTGAGATTACCAAAAGGTATGGGGGGCTTTTGATTATTGATGAAGTTCAAACGGGGTTCGGGAGAACAGGCGGCAAAATGTTTGCCATAGAACACTATGGGGTTGAGCCTGATATTATGACTATGGCTAAGGGGTTGGCAAACGGATTTGCAATAGGGGCATTTATTTCAGAGCAAGAAATAGCGTCATGTTTTGCGGGGCCGTCAGTTTCAACTTTTGGAGGCAATCCTGTGTCTGCCGCTGCTGCTGTTGCAAATATCGAGTATATAGAAGAAAATGATATTCTGACTAATTCAGAGCGTATGGGATCAATACTTAAAGAGAAATTGTTGCAGCTTAAAGAAAAATACAGCATAATAGGTGATGTGAGAGGCAGAGGGCTTTACTGGGGATTGGAACTTGTAAAAGACAAAAAGACCAAGGAGCCAGCCTGGGAAGAAGCAGAGAGGATGACGCAGTTATGTAAAGATGAAGGTTTAATAATAGGCCAGTCCGGAAGCTGGTTCCATGTTCTCAGGCTTGGTCCACCTTTGAATATCACAGAGGATAGAATTGGGGAAGGCATAGAGATGCTGGACCTCGCTTTTTCCAGACTGAAATAGGATGAGGAATATTAAGAAAGCTAACAGAAAATTCTTAGGATAGAGAGAAAGGAGGTGACTTTTTGGGTAAGGTTTGTTAAGTAGGTACATGAATGTTTGAGGTATTTGTCAAAGATGAAAATACAAAATTATGGAGGTTAAAAGATGAGATCAAGAAAACTGGGTATATGCTTAACACTTGTATTTGCATTTGTAATGCTTTTCTCCATTTTGGGGCACACTCCCCAGGCTGATGCTTATAAGGGATTAATACTCCCCAGCGGAGAAAAGATGGCGCCTATGGAGCTTCTTACATTGACCCCAGGTGCGGACCCAACATTAAACCAGGAAGCTGTGTTTGTTGCAGAGTGGTGGAAAAAGATCGGGATACCAGTAGCAGCAAAGGCAATGGAGAAGGGTGCTCTTGTTAAGAAAATATTCTGGGGCAGAGACTTTGATGCAACCCTCTGGTATATCGGTGGAGAAAGATTCCCTTCATATATGCAGTACTATTACAGCGAAGCTGAAATATATGAGTACGGGTGGAACTTCATGCAGTATAAAAACCCCAAGTATGACCAACTGGCTTCTGATTGGCTTACAATGCTCGACCTGGTCAAAGCACAGAAAAGGGCCTTTAATCTTCAGAAGACAATAGCTGGTGAAAACCCACAGATACCTCTTATCAGTGACACAAACCTCACGGCATATAATAATAAGAGGTGGAAAGGGTGGGTAAATCAATTTGGAGGTATTCAATCTTTTGATTCCATGTGTTCCATTGACCCGGCAGGTGGAGATACAGCAAAGGACATACTCAAGATAGGGGTTCTGAAGGAACCGGACATTTTAAATCCTCTGGGTACAGGATTTACGGAGACCTGGGGCATAATCAACAAGATATACTGTGGAGGAATGTGGAACGAACCAACAGCCCTGTATAGAAGCGCTCCGGCGAGTGGCAAGCTTATTCCCTTCCTTGCGGACGGCGATTTAAGGTACGACGACGCAGCGAATACAGCAATCGTAAAGCTGAAGAAGGGAATAAAATGGCATGATGGAACAGAACTTACGGCTGCAGACATCAAGTTTACCATAGACCTTATAAAAGAATTCAAGGTGCCAAATTATAAGGATTGTGTGGATCTCATAGATAAAGTTGAAGCCCTGGACGAATATACACTGAAATACTATCTAACAAAAAAGAATGTCAACTTTTACAACAAAACCATGATGATGATAATATTACAGAAACAAAAATGGTCTACTATTGCCCAGGAAGCAAAAAAGAAGGAAGATCCGACTAAATATTTAACCCAATATCAGATTAAAACCCCAATGGGGGCCGGTCCTTTCAAGTTTGTTGACTGGAAAAAAGGATCATATATCCTGCTTGATAAAAACCCCGATTGGCTCTTCAAGGACTACACCTTGCCCATGGGAACAGGCACATTGAAGTATGACTTGAAAGTGGATAAGATCCTTTTCAAATTCTATGCATCTTCTGAATTAAGAATGTTAGCGCTGAAGAACGGTGATATAGACATCGGTACAATTCCTATTGCCAGTAAAGATGATTTCCAGGCAGACAAAACAATGACGATCGTAGAGTGGGGCAATGACTGGACAGATTTCATAGGGTTTAACTGCTCAAAAGCGCCTTTCAATGATCCGGCATTTAGAAAAGCGCTGCATTACCTGATTGACAAAAAGTTCTTTGTGGACAAACTGCAACAGGGATATGCTGTACCTCAGTATTCTGTAATACCGGCAGTGAATCAATTCTGGTTCGATCCTAACTGCCCAACATACGGCGCTGGATGGAGCATGGAAAAGAGGATTGAAAAAGCCGTCCAAATACTGAAGGAAGCGGGATATACCTGGGAAAGCGAAAATTAAAAAACCATTCATTATTCGGGATTTGCGATGTATTAGGTTTGAGCAAGAAAAAAGCTCTTGAACCCTGATATCGTACTGAATACGTCGCAGATCCCCCTTCCTAATTCTAACATAGAAAACCTGGTCCTCCCCCGCTTAGCGGGATCTTCGATGGGCATTGATTATTTATTAGGATAGCAAAAAAAATGGGAAAATACATAATAGGCAGGATTATACAGATTATAATCACGTTTTTCATCGTGATAAGTATAATATTTCTCCTGTTTAGAATTATACCCAGCGATCCAAGTTCTTTTCTTTTAACTCCCTCAATGACGGCAGAAGCTAAGGAAACCATAAGAAAGCAGTTCGGGCTCGATGAGCCGATTGCAGTTCAGTATTTCATTTATCTCAAGAACTTCATTCATGGAAATTTCGGGACTTCGTTTTACAGTGGCAGACCAGTAATGAGTATCATAATGGAGAGGATGTTGAATTCCATTTTACTGATCACTACAGCCGTAATCATTGCTTATATCATTGGGATTTCTATAGGAAAAGCAATAGCATGGAAAAGAGGAAGCAAGACGGAAAAATTCTTTGTGATCCTGGGGCTATGGTTTTATACCACCTTTACGCCGTGGCTTGGCATTATGTTTTTGTGGATATTCTCATTTAAGCTGAAGTTGTTTCCTCTTGGTGGAATGATAACCCCCGAGAAGTGGATTCTCGATCCTTCACTCATGGAAAAGATATGTGATATGGGGTATCATCTGATTCTTCCCCTAATAACATATGTGCTCCTCTGGTTTGGAGGCTATATGCTTTTAATGAGAAACAGCATGCTTGAGACATTGAAAGAGGACTACATAGTTACTGCCAGGGCGAAGGGGTTAAAGGAAAAGGTGATCAAGAATAAACATGCAGCACGAAATGCAATGCTTCCAATCGTTACTGCATTTGCCATAAGTGTCTCGTTTTCAATTGGAGGGGCGGTTTTGATCGAGACAATCTTTTCATGGCCGGGCATCGGGAGGACAATAGTAGAAGCAACACTGAGGCAGGATTACCCCCTTGTGCAGGGGGCATTTGCAGTTATTACGGTGGTCGTACTGTTAGCTAATTTTGTAGCTGATATAGCTTACGCGTATCTGGATCCGAGGATATCTTATTGATGAAATTGGCTCTATATTGATTAAATAAATGAAAGAAACAGAAAACAAGAAAGCAAGCCAAATCAGGCAGATTTGGGGTTTGGTAAGGAAGAGTACGTTCATAAAGCTGGGCGTGTCTATCATGATACTGTTTGGAATCATGGCTGTTTTTTCTCCCATATGGATACACATAAACCCGGAGATATATGACCCAATAATTGGTGTGGATCCCAATGTGCACGGCTCTGTCGGGCCTTCCTTGAAACACCCCCTGGGTACTGATGATATAGGCAAGGATCTGTTTTCTCAATTGCTCAGGGGATCACAGGTAGCCTTTATGCTCGGAATGATGGTTTCAGTGTTTTCAACAATCATAGGAGCCGCCATAGGTCTTATTGCAGGATATTATGGGAAAATATGGGATACACTTTTAATGAGACTTGCGGACATTATCTTAACTCTTCCAAGACTTCCTCTTCTCATCGTTATATCCGGTATTTTCGGCACCCAGAGCAACTGGATAATACTTCTCATACTCTCCTTTACGTTCTGGCCGGTAATATCCAGGGTCATCAGATCTCAGACCTTGTCATTAAGAGAAAGGCCGTTTATAGAGTCTGCAAAGGTTTCTGGTGTCAGCAACACAAGGATAATTGTAAAACATCTGGCGCCGAATGTGCTTCCAATAGCATTCTATTATCTAACAGTTACTGTTACAGGTGCAATTCTCGTTGAAGCAGGGTTAAGTTTTCTTGGATTTGGAGACCCATCGAACATGAGCTGGGGAATGATGCTTCAATGGTGTTTTGTAAAAGG
>Ga0180009_10006603_pt1 | contig 12120 bp, 13 predicted proteins | sample OS_PC_MetaG_FD_123537 | JGI IMG/M metagenome (GOLD analysis project Ga0180009, IMG submission 123537) | Groundwater microbial communities from the Aspo Hard Rock Laboratory (HRL) deep subsurface site, Sweden - OS_PC_MetaG | ecosystem: Environmental > Aquatic > Deep subsurface > Groundwater...
CATAAGATTGTTAAAGGGTTTCATGGTGCGTCTTTGATGAAGAATTCTGATTTAGCTGCGAACATTATTCGTTCTGTTAAAAATGCGGTATCAATTCCGGTTAGCGTAAAGACGCGACTTGGTTGGAAAGATGATCGTGACATTCTCGAGTTTGTTAAGGTTTTGGAAGACGCGGGAGCTGACTTAATTGCAATTCACGGCCGCACAAAAGAACAGGCTTATTCTGGAGTAGCGAACTGGGACCGCGTTGGTGAAGCTCGTAAGAACGTCAAAGTTCCGGTTTTGGTAAATGGTGATATCGTTTCGGTTGAAACTGCGAAAGACGCGCTCGCTCGTTCGAACGCAGATGGAATGTTGATTGCGCGCGGAGCTTTGGGAAATCCATGGATTTTTCAGCGCATCTTGTCCGGACTAGAAACTGGCAAAGATCCGGGAGCGCCAACAATGGAAGAAAGATTGAATGTGATTCGTGAGCACGCGCGGTTGCAGGTCAAACATCACGGAGAAAAAGGACTCGTTCAGTTACGCAAACATTTTCCTTGGTATTTCAAAGGTATTAAAGGTACGCGTGCATTACGAGCTGATTTAGTTCAAGTTTCAACATTAGAAGATTTAGAAGAGGTTTTAAATAAAATATAAAAAAAGACCCACCGCAGCACAAAGCTTTGGTGGGTCGAGAGGACAAGCATAGCAGAAGCTTTTGCTATGCTGTTCAAAGTCCTCTCTTAAAAGGTTGGGAGAGCACGAGTTCTTGAGCCTTTTGACAGGACGGCTGAAGCTCTCCCTTTTGCTGAATTCATCTGAACCATCTATACGCAGGCTAAAGACCTGTGGCTACAGTTTTTGAGAAATTCAGGAAAAGAGACCCCCGTAAAATCATGTAAGCATGACCACGGGGGAAAAGAGGGCATGGACTGAGTAGTTATTAAACACCAACCACAGAGTCCTCTTAAAAAAGTCGGGAGAGCATTCAACATTGAGACTGTTAGCAGCATATTCAAAGCTCTCCCGAAAGGGATCTATAACAAAAATAGGACTTTTTGTCCATAGCGTTATAATAGATCAGTTGGATCCCCCTTCTTTGTCATCCTGAGCGCAGCCGAAGGATCTGGCCGCTAAGACCTCAAACTTTCATTATCAAACCAAGCCTCACTTAAGTCATCCCAATTCGGATTCATTTCTTCAATAAGAAATATCTTCTTTTTTCTAGTCCATCCTATTAATTGCTTTTCTCTTTCTATTGCTTGAGAAACATCATTATATTCCCCGAAATAAACTAACAAATCTATATTATATTTTTTTGTAAAACCTTCGACCTTCTTCGCTTTATGATCGAACACTCTGCGTTCTAAATTGTTTGTTACCCCAATATAAAAATTACGAGATTGATTTGTCATTATATATACGTAGTAAGATTTGTGTTGCTGCATTCTTAAATGAAGTCTAGTGAATTTATGGGGCCAGATCCTTCGGCTACGCTCAGGATGACAGAGAGGAAGACTCTTTAAAAAGATTGCCACGCTTCGCTCGCAATGACAAAGGGGATCAATAAACTGCGATCCTTGCGCTTGGTAAGTAATTCTCAGGATTTACAGGGATTCCTCCTTGTCTAACTTCAAAATGTAAATGTGGTCCGGTTGATAGTCCTGCACCGGCTTGACCGGGCATACCACCTGAATATCCGATAATTTGTCCCCTTTCTACGTACGTGTCAGGTTGAGCGACAAAGCTTGAAAGGTGGGCGTAAACCGTGGCAATGCCTCCGGGGTGAATGATCATTGTGTAGTAACCGTACATCTTTCCCTGTTTGTTCCATGCGACATAACCACCGGCAGCAGCGCGAACAGGCGTTCCTACAGACGCGCGAACATCTGTACCCGGGTGTTCAAAAAGGTGACGGAACGGATAATCCTGATCATGAAAAACAGCAGTAATTCCGCGGGCAGGATTCACGGGCCAGTTTAAAAGCACATCGCCACGCGCCAAAGCCTGGTCTACATTATCCAACTTATTTTTCAATTGAATCTCCAAGCGCGCGATCTCATCAGCTGCCTGCTGTTGCTGCTGGCGCAATTCGTACATGATTTTTTGAAACTCTTCCTGATCTTCTTTGGTTTGCGCGACAAGAGATGTTTTAAAATTTTGCTCTTCAAGGATGTGTGACTGCTCAGCTCTCAGGGTTTTTTCTTGTGTAAGCAAATTTTCGCGTCGTTCATCTCTTGCGCTCTTCGTCTCTTCAAGTCTGGACTTCGTGCTTTTCAAATCATCAACCGAATCTCCAAGATTGCGCTCCAGGCGTTTTATTTTTTCAATACTGTCAAAAAAAGAAGATAGCGAAGGGCGTGTTAGAAAAACATCTATTGTACTGACTTCGTCAGCCTGGTGCATGCGGCGTATTAGCGCGGTCAGCAAATCTCGCTGTATTTTTATGCGATCTTCCTGTCCCTTAAGAAGTTCATCCAATGTTTGAATTTCAACATTGATTGCTTCGATTTCAGCTTTGGCGCGCTCAGCTCGAAGCTCTTTTTCTCGCACGCGATTATCCAAGAGCAAGATCTCATTTTTTAACGTAATTTCCTGTGATTCCTGCTGTTTGATTTTTTTCTGATAGCTTCCGATAAGATTATCAAATTCATCAACACGCTCGCGCTTTACTTTTACTTCGCCGTTTAATTCTTCGATTTGATCCTTAAGCGAAGCTGCGTGAGCGGTTTCTGTATTTAGAGGAATAAAAGCAAAATTCGCGACCAAAAAAGCCGGTAACAACAACACTGCGACTTTTTGCCTAGTCAACATAACGTAAGTATATAGTATTTGGTATTTAGTTTATAGAGTACACTTCTCACACGACCCATCATCCGTACACACAATTGACACGATCGTGCTAATTGTGCGGATGGAGGTTTAATTTTTGCGATGGTTGAACAGGTATTTGAGGGTAGAGATTTCTCCAAAAATGTGGATAACTTTCATTATTGTGTCAGACCCGGGGTCAGGTACGGGGTCAGACCCGGGGTCAGGTACGGGGTCAGGTACGGGGTCAGGTACGGGGTCAGACCCCGGTGCCGATGGCGGATTTGATGTTTGAGTGGCCGTCTTTTTTGAGGAATGCAACTAAGCAGCGATTAATTTCGCTAATTGTTTGTGGGCCTTCGTATATCATTCCTGTGACCATTTGTACGAGCGTGGCGCCGGCTTTAATTTTTAGATATGCGTCTTCTGCTGTGAAAATGCCTCCACATCCAATGATAATCTTACGGCCGCCATATCTTTTATATAAAAATTTGATTTGTTCATCCGAACGCGGCTGCTGCAATTTACCGCCCAATCCACCATTTCCAAACGAATGCTTCTTTGTGAGATTGCTGCAAACAAAGCCGTCGATTTCATATTTATCGGCAATGCTCGCTATTTCATCCAATTGCTGCGGCTCCAAATCCGGTGACAATTTCAAAAAAACGGGCTTATTTTTTGGCAGCCGCGCAATCGCATTCAAAAGCGCATCCAATTTATTCACATCCGTAAATGGTTGACCGCCAAAAGCATTTGGGCAACTTATGTTAATCGTAATGTAATCCCCTATTTGTTCGAATGCGCGATACGCTTTTACGTAGTCAGCGATTCCCTGCTCGGTTTCAACTGTAGTCGCATCATTTGTCTTAGCAATACTGATTCCGATCGGAATTCGGAATTTTTTGCCGCTCATCTTTTGAGAGATCGCTTCAGCGCCATCATTCATCAAACCGTAATTCACGCGCAAACTGCGCTCCTCAGTATGCCGCCATAGTCTGGGCTTAGCATTTCCCGTGCATCTTTCTCCGGTCACAGATCCCACTTCCTCAAACCCAAACCCAACTTCCGGAATTATTCGCGTCAACTCAGCATTCTTGTCAAACCCGGCGGCCAGTCCAACCGGATTCATAAACTTAATCCCTGCCACAGTCTGTTCGAGCATAGGATGAGAATATCCGAATGCGATTCTAGTTCCGAATCTCGTCACAACATTCGAACCTAACAAACGTCCAAATTTCAACATGCAATCATGCACAATTTCCGGATCAATACGAAAAAATATGGGTTTTAAAATCCATTTGTAACCCAGGGCGAATAATCCATTCCTGATTCGAACTAAAAATTCTTTCATAAATTAAATGATTTCAGCATCTACAAGCGCTTGGTGGTGGTCTGGATTGTTGCGCTTTAAGTATTCTGGAAGTTTTCCGCGGATCGATTGTAGGGTTAGCTGGTGCTTCTTTGCAAAATCCTTAATTCGTTTAATTGCTTCATCCATTTCATCTTCCCTTTCAACCAAAAGCTCAATCTCGTTTACCCCATAATCAAAATCAGTTATATCAAGGTCTATTGTAAATCCATCTTTTTTGTACTTGGTTCTTGTGGTTACGTATTTAGAAAATGGTTTATAACCTGCTTTTTCTAAATCCTCACGCATCGAATCGGAACTCGGAATATTAAGCCGCGCACAAATCTCATCATTGCTTTCGAGTTCTTCGTAGCGATTAAAAAATCGATTATCAGATTTCTGATTTTGCAAAGGATCTTTGAGTTCAAATCTTCCATCTCTGCAGCGCAACCATATATCATTCGTAGTTAAAGAATAATTTTCATCATCAAAATATTCGTCGTGCATCTCTTTCTTAGATATAAATTCAGCGCCTTCAATTAGGCGCTTTTTTGCTGCTTCATCTAGTAAGAATTTCTTTTCGACCTCAATCATAAATTACGAATTGACGAATCGCGCCACGAATATTACGTATAGGTTAACGAATCGCGAACCACAAGACAGAGTGCATTTTACACAGATGTTCAGAATTATCAAGCACTAAAGGTGTCAGTCACCGTGTCAGTCACGGTGACTGACACCGGCTTTCCACAGATATGAGAAAAAATTAACCCTTGATGGGCAAGCTAAACCAGAACGAGCTACCCTTTCCCTCTTCACTTTTAAATCCAATTTTACCTCCATGTGCTTCAACTATGGCTTTCGCAATATACAAGCCCAATCCAACGCCATCCGGATATGCTGCCTGGGCATTGGAGGCGCGGAAGAAGCGATCATAAGTATTTAGTTGCTCTTCCTTTGGTATGCCTATTCCGGAATCAATAATCCAAACAACCATATTGCCGTTTTTTTGGCTAAACTTAACAGTGATTGTTCCGCCTTCCGGCGTATATCGAACTGCATTATCAAATATTATTTTTGTTAAATTGCGTATCTTAGTCGAATCAACTTCAAAAGAAGGGAGCTTGGTGGTTGGTGGATATATTTTTTGTGTAATATTTTTTAATGTGCATGCGTTTTCAAATTTTTGCGCAACAGATTTTACCAAACTTAATATTGAGGTTGAAGCCTTTTCTAGCGTTAACGTTTCCCTCTCAATATTCAGGGTCATATCCATGTTGTTTATAAGATGCAGAATCAAGTCTTTACTCTCAAGAGCGCCACGAACTAAAACTTTTTGCTCTTCCTTAAGATGATCAAACTCGCCTGCCAGCAATGATTCCAAACTCCAGCGAATATTGCTGAGCGGAGTTCGCGTCACATGAGTAAGTGCAGTAATGAAATGCGATTTCAGTTTATCAAGTTGGCGGATTTCTAACTCGGCATTTTTACGTTCCGTTACATCGCGAACAATACCGAGCATTAATCCCCTTTCCCCACCTACGAGACTCGCGCTTATTTCTATATCAATTAATGAGCCGTCCGATTTAATGGTATGACTTTCAAGCTGAACCGGTCCCGCCAGTGCTTTTTGTAGCTGTTTCTGAAGATCATTCTGCTCATTTTTTGGAATCAATTCCATGATTGTCATTTTAAGAAGCTGCTCCTTGCTATACCCCGTCATATCTGTCGTCCGCTGGTTTACATCTATAATTTGAAATTTTTTATCAATCAGATAGATTGCGTCACCTGAACGTTCAAATAAGCCACGATATTTCTTTTCACTTGTTTGTAGAGTCGATAAAGATTCCCTTCGTTCGGTAACATCTCTGAATATTTCTATTAAGCATTCTCTATCTCCAATTTTTGCAGGTGTAGCATTTACATCAGCGAAAAAAATAGATCCATCTTTTCGTAAGACTGGCAGCTCAGGAGAGATAGTGATTTCACCTTTCGTCTGCTTTTTGAATTGATCTAAGACATGGGGCAGGTCTTTTTTTGGATGAATGTCACTTATGTCAAGTTTAACAATTTCTTCCGCGTTATAGCCTAACATTTTTTGTAATGCGGGATTTGATAGAACAAATTTTTTGGTTTCTACATCGGCTACCGCAACACCATCATTGATATTGTTGAAAATAGCTTTGAATTTTTCTGCCGAAGTTTTAAGTTCGCACTCAGTTTTAAGTTTTTCTGTAACATCTCTGAAAGACTCAAGAATAGCTTTTTTACCCTCATACATCATGCCTGTGTGTGTGATTTCAAAAATACGTCCTCCAAGCACATGGTCTGTTGTGATTACACGCGTTTCTCCTATTTTAATGGGTTTTTTAAGTGGGCAATTTGCGCATTGCGTTTTATTATCGCGATAAAGTTGATAACATTTTTTTGCCAATTGGGTCTTTTATACCTTTCTTTACTAGGGCAGCTTTTAGCTTCTCACTAACCCAAAGTACATTCAAATCTTGATCCACAATATCTATTGGATCGGGTATGTTTGCTAATAGGCTAGATAGTTTCTCATCGCTCTCAGCTAAATCTGTCTTTGACCTTGCTAAGTTTAAAATCTCCACTCTTAATTTCGCTTCGCTGTTCGCTAGTTCTTGTTTTACAAGTTTTAATTCAGCCACGGATAATCTGAGTTTTTCTTTATTTTTAGATAATTGTATTTTCAACTCATCCAATTGGACAACAGCCAATTTCAACTCCTCTTTGCCTGTGACTAGTCCTTTTTTCAAAATTTTAATATTGCTTATTGCTGTTTTTAATTCTAGTGCATTTTCAGAAAGCGATGCGCTTGTTTTATCTAAGATTAGAAGCCGTTCTTTAAGCAAAGATAGCTCTGCAGTAAGTCTGTTTATTTCTTGTTGCGAGTCTTGGTTTATCATTAAGATATTATACCAAGAAAAGAAAGATTATGCTTTTGTGCGTTTATATTCCAAGTACGAATAAACCACGGTGTAGATGGATGAGAACATGACCAGAACGAGCAATAGCCAAATGGCATAGTCAGGAAACAGAATCCCGAGGAGCGCGATAAGGCCCGAAATTTTGAAAAGTCGCGCTCCTAAATCGTGTGTTTTTTTCCACACAACGTCGCTACTCAAAGTCCACGGAGTTCTAATACCCATGAACCAGTTTCGTTTCACATGCTTCAAAACAACGCCGATAAAGTAGAACATCACACCGATCGCCGGAACAAGCATTTGTGTCATGTCAAATCGAGCTCCAAAATTCCACGAAAGTGTAAGCGCAAAAATGTAAGTAAGAAATAGAACCATGAGCAGCACAAATCCATCATAATACTTGCGAAATGCTTCAATGTTCTTTTTAAGCGGATCAATTTTCGGAATTACGAAAAATATCAGGAGCATGACTGCTGAAACAATCGGTAGCAAGAAAAGTCCCCAAAATTTACCCATATATCCATCTACCTCACCCCGTGCATGCCAATGTGAAGCGATCTGATCCGGAAGCTGAGGATAAAAATACGCGGCCACAGCAAATGAAGCCACGACAATGGCTAGTGAGATTAAATTGATTTTTTTCATATGATTATATTGGTCGCTCTACACTTATTGCGTCCCAAGCCTTGAGCGTTACAATCATTCTCTCATAATATCTCTCCAAATGCACAACAAAGCATCCTGGGCACGGAGCTTCATCAACCTGAACAACAGTCATGGCTTTTGATGGTCCAACTTTACCAATTGCGATGTTCACAGCTTTCTTTTGATCAACAGAAGTGATTTCCCAGCTTCGCGTGCAGGCTGCAGCATCTCTATCAAATGAATATCCAGCAGGACCCAAACATCCGTGTTCGTCTCGTGTTCCGCCGATCAGCCTTGAATCGATTGGGTCGTCTTTAATGACAATGCCAGGTTTTTCATCTCTCTCAGTAATGAAGTATTTATCGGAAATCAAAGACACGATCGCGAGTAGCAGAAAACCGATTATTATTATAGAGAGTTTTTTATTCATTTTTATTGCTGCTTAGTCAAACCACCACCGATCTTTTCAAAAGCGCGAAGAATTTCCAGAGGGATCGCGAAGATCACGGTGTTTGATTGATCAGAAGAAAGGTCGTTTAATGTGCTAAGTGTTCGCAAGTGAAGAGCACCTGAAGATTCTGAAAGGGTTTGCGCAGCCTTCTTCAAATTCTCTGCAGCTTCGACTTCACCCAACGCCTTAATAACAACGGAACGGCGTTCGCGCTCAGCTTCTGCTTGCTTACCAATCACGCGTTTCATGTCTTCGGGCAGCATCACGTCCTTGAGTTCCACGTTATCTACCTGAATGCCCCATGGATCTGTGAGCGCGTCTACAATATCCTTAATCTTTCTGCTTGCCGCTTCACGTTGTTGCAAGAGTTCATCAAGTTCCAATTCGCCTACCACGTTTCGCATTGTGGTTTGCGCAAGCTGACTTACAGCATAACGAAAATTTTCAACTTCGATTACAGCTTTGGCAGCATCCTTTACCTTGTAATAAATAACCGCATTGATTTGAGTGGAGATGTTGTCTTTTGTGATAGCTTCCTGGTTGGGAACATCAACAGCTTTAACTCGTATATCAACTTTTTGCATTGATTCTATAATCGGCAAAATTATGCGCCAACCCGGCTGTTTGATACTTACGAATTTACCCAAACGGAACTTAACGCCGCGCTGGTATTGATTTACCTGGCGAATGGAAATGAGCAGAATAAAGATGATTACTGGCAAAAGGTAGCTAAAAATCCACATATATTTTTTAGAAGCTTGAAGCTAGAAGCTTGAAGCTAGAAGTTAGTAATTAGGTTCACACTGAGCTTAGCGCGATAATGTGTGAAAAGTCAAAGGTTTTGGAACAACTCTTCAAACACATTTTTTGCCTCTTGTTTTTGGATCAGTATCTTTTCGAGCGCTGTAATTACGGGAAGATCGGATGTTTTTCCTTCCAATAATGCCCAAAGAGATGGAAAAGCCATACAGCCCTCACTTGTTTTGGGGTAAGTATTGGTTTTTGCTAAATTGCGCCCAAGTGTTTGATTTCCGGAAAGTTTGCTAAATCCGGTTGCGATCAAATCTCCTATTCCTGCCAAGCTGAGCGCGGTTTTAGGATCACTGCCCAGTTTTGAGATTATAGATTGCATTTCTGAAATCGAACTTGCGACTAGCCAGCCCTTGCGGTTGTTACACCACCCTAATCCGTAAGCGATTCCGAGAGCGATTGCGTAAACATTTTTTAGAACGCCTGCTATTGCTGTTCCGTGAACATCGTTTGAATATTGTAATTTGATTTTTGATTGTAAAAATAGATTTGCGAGCGTTTTAAAATCTTGTTCTGACATGGTTGCTATTACTGCAGCGCTTCCTTGGTTGCACGCAATTTCTTTAGCAAGCATTGGTCCGTGCATTAGTGCGAACGGCTGATTGTTCGGCAGTGCATCTTTAAGGAGCTCATCAACAAAGAAGTTGGTTTGAGCTTCTATGCTCTTTGAAACTGAAACTATAATTGTTTCCGGTTTTAAAAAATCGAGGAGCGGCTTAATCGAGCTTCTTAAAAAGTGAGTTTGCAAACAAAAGAAAATCATATCAGCTTGCGGCACAATATCCTCGAGCGCTTTTTGGTCTGGCACAACAACCGGATTAATATCCCACATGGCCACACAATATTCTTCCTTAATTAAGCTTCGGATAGCGCCACCAATATTTCCTGCACCAATAAATACTATATTCATAGACTGATAGTTTGACTTTTATGGAGTTTTTTGACAACATCTCGCGTGAGGAGGAGGAAATGATTGGAGAAAAGCTCTTTTTACTATATGCGTTTCCGTGTGCGCGCATCAGGCTTGTACGCAGGCAGATTGATGAGGATCGCTATTTTCAACTGACTGCAGCGCTGCAGACTGAGAGACCGCGCCGACGTTTGCTCAAGTTCTGTTTTCCTCATGCTTTCAAAGCGTTGCGTGAGCTGGCTCGTGCAAATAGCAGGCTAGATCCGTGGAGCTTAAAAAATGTTCAAGCTCTGTGGCGCGAGAATCACCAAAAAGATGGTGGAATCTGTGCTGTGTCACTCATTGCCGTTTCGGACAAAGTGCCTTTAAGTAATCCCTATTCTTATGATCTGCAGCCGGGTGATCGCGTCTACATTCACATGCGTTGCATAATTGAAAAGGTGGACTGATAGAAGTCGTTGAAAGGAGGTGAGATATTGCTCCACGTATTGTTACAGATATGGGGAGGTGGATTCTACCTTCTCAACAAGATCTTTTTCTCATGTGCTGAAAGAAGCGCAGGCGAATCTAAACGAGTCTGGCGAGTAAGATCGTGGATAGTCTATCTTCTGGGATTGCCCGCTTGGGTCGTTATCCTGGTTGGTGAAAGAAACTGGATGGCTGCATCTGTAGAAGCTGGTGGTGCGACTTCTATGATTCTGGGTCTGGTGATTGCAAGACGCGGTTTGGGAAAAGTACCCAAATGGCTGGATTATATTGCTAGAGCTGCAGCAGTCCTTGGCATTGCATATAGTCTCTATGACCTTGGCGGCCTCACTGCTATTACTCAGTTGTTTGAGCTTGGTATTGTTGTGGGGTTCTTGGTTGGCACGTACCTTTTAGCAAAACAAAAACCCTCAGGATATCCGTGGTTTATGCTGATGAATCTTTCAAATGCAGTTTTAATGGCTTTGGAAGGATATCCATGGCTGACCATGCAGCAAATCTTTTCGTTCTGTTTCGTTCTAGATGCATTCCTCATGCAGAGGGAAAAAGCGCGCAAAGCTTCTCAGGATTTGTAACTCCAAACTCACTGATCACTTCGGTGAGTTTTTTAATTAAAAAACCCAGAGAGCGATCAAAGATTGATGCATCCGGGCTATGAGTTTTTAGAAAGTTTGTTTGCGAGCTTGGAGTACGATGATAATTGTAACAGTTCCGTTTCCAATGATGCCGTTGGCAATCGGGTGTGCCAGAGCGATCCAGCGGAATGATTCGTGCGTTACGATTGCCACGATCATGCAGCTGTAAGAGATCAGAGACAGATACCAAGGCAGTCCTTTTTCGCGCAGTTTGTGTGTGAGCAGACCGTGTATGGTTGGGACGAATGAAACTAAGTATACAGCTTGAAGGCTGAGATTAGCGATATCAGCATCGCCCGAAGCTTTCCACATCACACCAATAGCTACTGCAAGACTGAAACAAATTATTTCAAGCTTGCCGACTTTTGCGAATTTTCCCTTCACAATTGAATAAAGAAATATCGACGTCATGCCGGTTGCAGCCAACAGTGTGATTAATGATTGCCAAAGACTTTCTCGTACAACTGCAAAGTAGCTTATGGCATTCATTACTCCGATGATTGACCAAATGAACCAAGTTGCTGGATTTGGGACAGAGTCTCCTTTTACAACCTGTCTGAAATATATGATTATTACTGCAATAATCAAGGCGCTCGCCAGAATTGAAAAGAGCTGACTCACTGCAATCCTCCTTTCGTACGGATTTGAAGTCAGCTATATACAAACAAAAATCAGCGCTTTTGTCAAGAATAACTACCTTTCTCAAATGCTCCCAGAGGGCATCTTAGAGAGATCTACATTTATTATTCCGAGGCCTAAAAATCGCATAATTGTATAAGCAGCAGCACCATCTTTCATGTAAATACGTCGGCATTTTTCCGGGTGAATGTACCAAGCCTCTCCGTGCTGTTCAACTTGAAGAAGGATTCGGCCTTTGAGTCTACGAGCGATAGAATTAGATGAACATGCGCTTGTCGAGTCATTCATCTCAGTTGTATCAGTTACTAATGGAATCAAGTTAACATCGGCGTCTGTTATTCCAAGTCCAAATGATCTCATCATTTCATATGCGACCTCACCGTTTCGCATGTAGTAGCGTCGACTATCAGTTGGATTTACATACCATGCTTCGCCATGTTCTTCTACTTGAAGTAAAA
>Ga0180009_10006605_pt1 | contig 12120 bp, 14 predicted proteins | sample OS_PC_MetaG_FD_123537 | JGI IMG/M metagenome (GOLD analysis project Ga0180009, IMG submission 123537) | Groundwater microbial communities from the Aspo Hard Rock Laboratory (HRL) deep subsurface site, Sweden - OS_PC_MetaG | ecosystem: Environmental > Aquatic > Deep subsurface > Groundwater...
AAAGGCAGATTCAGTAAGCTTTACACAACACATGGAACAAGGGGCTGTTATTGCCGGTAAAATCCTGACCGATCTTGAGTATGATTCACAAAAAATTACACAAATTCAACGCATTATTAAGGTTCATGATTTGCCTGAAATTGTTTTTAAAATGAACAATATATCTGCAACTCTGGTCGTGGAAGCAGACCGGCTCGACCGATACGGCCATACCGGTCTTGAACGGTTTAAAACCATGTTCGGAGCAGATAAGCTTCAGGGATCGTATTGGGAAGAAGCCAGGCAATTAAGGCGTGACGGTCTCAAAGACTGGTTCAGAACACAAACAGCTATCCAGCTGTCCCAAAAACTGGCTGGAGAAATGGGATTGTTTGATTAAAAGGATTATTGGCTTTGTTCACAGAACAGGCAGTATAATAAAACCAAAAAAGCGGGGAAACCAAGATGATAGTTAAAAACTGGATGCGAAAAGATCCTGAAACCATTTCAAGTGATCTATCAGCAAAAGAGGCTATGAAATTGTTTGAAACAAAAAAAATCCCTTTTCTATCAGTGGTAGATGACAATAAATTCAGAGGGATTCTTGCAAGGCGGGATTTAAGAGCTGCCGCATCCTGGGCTATTGCAACCCAGGATATTCATGAAATTCAATTTTTTAACGAAAAACTGAAAGTCAAAGATATCATGGTTAGAAAGCCTGTTACGCTTTCCATAAATGATTCAGTTGAAACAGCTCTTGAAAAGGGCAAACAATTCGGCAGAACTTTTTTACCGGTCATGGAAGATGGCAGGCTTGTGGGATCTCTTTCAAACAGAGACTTTACCCATGCATTAAGTCAGCTTTTGGGAACCCAAGAGGGACTGCACAGCGCATCCATTGAGATCAACAAGGATTCTAATGTGACCATTAAAAAAATTTTGGAAGATATTTTTGTTATGGGACTTGAAATCAAGGGGTTGTTTACCTTAAAAGATCCTGATTCAGGCGTTAAACGGCTTATCATCCGTTTTGAAGCAAAATGTCTGAAAAGAATTGTCTCTTTAATTAAAGAAAAAGGGTACAATTTAATCGAAGTCGTTAAAGACAAACAATAGTTTTTATAACTCTATAGCCAAAGGAGTCAGGTATGGCAAAGCGATTAATCATAGGTATAGCAGGCGCCAGTGGCGTTATTTACGGCGTCAGGATGCTTGAAGTTTTGAAAAACCGGGGGATTGAAACCCATCTGATTATTTCAGATGCCGGTAAACTCAATATCAAGATTGAAACCGATTACGATGTGGATGACGTGCTTGCCATGGCGGACTACACCTATACCAATAAAGATATTGCCGCAAGTGTTGCCAGCGGGTCCTTTCAGACCATGGGAATGGTGGTGGCACCCTGTACGGTTAAAACCCTGTCTGGAATTGCCAATTCCTATAATGAGAACCTCTTGATCCGGGCAGCTGACGTCCAGCTTAAAGAGAAACGCAAACTTGCCTTGCTGTTCAGGGAAACCCCTTTGCATATCGGGCATTTACGACTTCTAACCCAGGCAGCAGAAATGGGGGCGCATATTATTCCGCCAGTGCCGGCATTCTATCACCGTCCCAAAACCATTGATGATATTATCAATCAGTCTGTGGGAAAGGTCCTGGATTACATTGGAATCGAGCACGACCTGTTTAAACGCTGGGATAATTCAGAACTGGATAAGCTTATGAACGCATCCAAAAACAGCAAAACCGGCAATAAACATGATGATAAGGTGATTGCCATGAAATAACACTATTACGCAAAGAGTCAAGGAGGGTCACAATGACAATTGAGGACAAAAAATTGTCAGGAGCAGAAAGCCTGCGCAAAACCAGAACCTATGGAAAATTTCGATGCCATAATCCAACCTGTATGGGCAGGTTGGAACCAAAACCAGGCGATAAGCATGTCAAGTGCCCGGTATGCACCTGTGAATTCCGTGTTGCATGGATTCGCCCTGATTTTCCGAGAATCCGGGGACCTGTGTGGGAAGTGAACAAAAAACTTGCCGAGGCAGCATTCAAAAAAAAGATGGGGGACAAATAACATGGCATTGAACAGAAAAATTGCTTATATCAATCTTACCACCGGTGATATAGAGGTAAAGCCCATTCCCCTTGATCTCAGGAAAAAATTCATCGGCGGCAGGGGGCTTGATGCATATCTTTTATTGAACCATTCAAAAAAAGGCTGTGATCCGCTTGGCCCTGCCAATCCATTGATTGTCAGCGGCGGAATTCTTACGGCAACCTGTGCATCGGCAACTGCCAGAACCCATGTCATGGCAAAATCTCCCCTTACCGGACTCTTGGGTTCCTGTAACATGGGCGGATTTTTTGCTCCTGAAATGGCATGGGCCGGCTTTCATCACCTTGTCATAAAAGGAAAAGCCAAAAACCCGGTGTATCTGTTTATTAAAAACGGCTTCATTGAAATAAAAGATGCCCAAAATATCTGGGGAAAAACCACGACCGATACCCAGTGGGCCATCCAGGATGAACTCAATGACAAAGAAGTGAAATCTCTGGTTATCGGGCCGGCTGGTGAAAACCTGGTGGCATTTGCCAATGTCATGACCGGGATCAAGAATGCAGGGGGAAGAACCGGCATGGGAGCTGTCATGGGCTCCAAGAACCTCAAGGCCATTGCCTGCAGGGGAACCATGGATATCAAGATTGCCCACCCCGTAGATGCATTGGAGTTTAACAAACGATTTATTGATCAGATCACGTCTGCCAAGGTGAACAAAACCCAGGGAACCCTTGGCACCCCCATGATCTGGGGTGCTACCAACTCCTGGGGCGGGGTTCGCACCAGAAACTTTCAGTATAACCAGTGTGAATATGCCGATGATATTGAACCTGAAGCCATTGATGAAATTTGTGAAAAGACAATGGGACCCTATCACATGGCCGGCTGTTTCGGCTGCCAGGTCCATTGCCGGGCCCAATACAGGATCCCTACAGGGCCGTTCAAAGGCAAATATGATGAAGGTCCTGAATATACCTCCCAGGGCGCATTCGGAGCTGAGCCGGACACACCGAGAGCCGAGACGGTGCTTGCAGGAAACCATCTGGTAGATCAATACGGCATGGATAACCTGGAAGTGGGCAGTTTGATTTCCTGGGCAATGGAGCTTTATGAAAAAGGCATCATTACCAGCAAGGACACCGACGGCCTGGACCTTCGATTCGGTAATGACGAGGCGCTTCTTGAAATGGTGGAACGGATCTGCTACCGCAGGGGAAAAGTGGCTGATGCCCTTGCCAACGGCGGTATTCCCGCCTCTAAAATATTCGGAAAAAACGCCTTTGACTATCTGATCCAGGTAAAGGGAATGAGCAACCTTCATTCCGACGAAAGAGCCACCCCGGGCCTGGCCCTTAATATTGCCACTGCTTCAAGGGGCTCCGACCATTTAAGAAGCCGGCCGGCTATTGATCTGTATCATCTGCCAGAAGCGGTATTGCATAAAATATACGGCAGTCCTGTACCTTATAAGGGCAAGCTGAGTTCCGAGCATACAGAATACATTGGAAAAGCCTGGCAGGTGTTCTGGCAGGAAAACTGCTATATGGCCGTGGACTGTCTTGGAATCTGCAAATACCATACTACCTTTTTAGGCGCCACCCTGCCCAATTTCGAAGACTGGCCAAAGGTTCTTTTCTACAATACAGGCCTTGAATATACACCAAACGAACTCTGGGATATTGCAGAACGGTGCAACATGATAGAACGACTCTTTAACTTAAGGGAAGGACTGACAAGGAATGATCTTGAAAAAGGCGACATGTTGAACCATCGCTATTTTGATGAACCCTGCAGAAGAGGAGCGCCCGATGTTGTCGGCCTTTTAATCGACAAGAAAAAATTCATTAAAATGATTGATGAATTTTACGAGCACAAAGGCCTTGATAAAACCGGCATTCCAAAACCAGAAACCCTGAAACGGCTTGGGATTGAAAACGAGCCCTCTCACCTGCTGTAAAAAAGGAGTCCCTCATGGAAACAAAAGATAAAGTCCTGATGATCAACCCTGAAAAATGCACAGGATGCAGATTGTGCGAACTGGTCTGTGCCGTTAAACATGACGGGGTATCAAATCCGGCCAGGAGCCGCATCAGGGTTATGAAATGGGAAATGGACGGGGTATACATCCCCATGGCCTGCCAGCAGTGTCAGGATGCCCCCTGCATGGGGGTCTGCCCTGCCAGCGCAATTTCCCGCAATGATGTGCTCAATAAAATTGAAGTCAACTATGACAAATGTATCGGCTGCCGGTCCTGTGTTGCCGTCTGCCCGTTTGGCGCCATGGGATTTAATTCCATTAACAGACAAGTGTTCAAATGTGACCTGTGCGATGGAGATCCCCAGTGTGTCAGATTTTGTGAAGTAACCGCTGTTGAATATGTGGACGTAGATGACATGGCTGTCTTAAAAAAACAAACCGCGGCTAGAAAACTATATGCAACAAGTCATAAGATTGCCCTGAAAGAAGCATAAGATAAATTAAAAATTTAGGAGAAATTTATGAAAAAAATATCTTTGGTATTGTTTGTTTTCGTTTTTTTTATTGCAGTTTTTACGGTTTCATACGCAAGTGAACAGGATTACAAAGCTACACTTGCTAAAATGCCGGGGTATGCCGAGAGCACAGAAAAAGGGATTCTTGTTGACCTGGTTAAAGCGATAGCATCTGAATCAGGAAAAGAAATCAGCCTTGTAGTCGAACCGTTTGCAAGATCAATGAATAATGTCACGTCAGGAGAAGCTGATTTTCATATGCCTTTAATTGCAATTCCAGGTATCGATATGGCAACTCTTGAGTATGATTATTCCACTGAAACAATTTTTCATGTCAATTTTGTCCTTTATACCAAAAAAGGCAGCAATATTACCATTGATAATCTTCCCGATTCAAAAGTGGAAACAGATATTGCTCACACACCCTACTTTGATTTTCCTATTAAAGGATCAGCCAATCTGGAATCCAGCTTAAAAAAAGTGTCTGCCGGAAGAATTGATGCTTTTATTTTTGCGGATTTTGCAATTGACCCACTGATAAAACAAAATAATTTTACCGACATAAAAAGAGATCTTTTCAAGGTTTATGATGTAAAGATCATCTTACCGAAAAATGGGCGCGGCGGAGATACAGATAAATTTTTGTCCGAGACCATCGCAAAGCTGAGAGCAAACGGTACCTATGACAAAATCATGGGACCTCTTGAAGTACCTTATGATAACTGGCAGCCATAGACCACCACGTGTTTTCCGGCAGGACCTTCAAACGGATGATCTTGCCGGAAAATAACCGACAACCTGTTCTGTTGATCCTATTATTTAATCAGAAGGAATTATGAAAAACAAAACTTCAAACAACATTAAGTTTGGGATATCGTTAAGAATGTCTCTTTTCAGCGGTCTTTTGATCCTCATACTTCTATCTGCCACAGCGATTATCTTTCTTAAAATGGAAAATGCGCTAATTGATTATATCATGGATACCTATATTACAAAAACTGAACAAACGATTCAAAACTATGGGGTTCGTCAAAAGGAAACGCTCAAAAAAAAATATCAGCTGAGTACCTCTATTGTTGCAGGCATGGCATCAACGTTTATGTATGACTTTAATGAGGATGGTGCCCGGGAAGTTTTTAAACAATATATGGAGATGCCCGAAATTCTGGCCATTAAAATGCTGGATTCAAAAGGCAAGGCGTTTGCAGCCCTCTGGGTGAATAATGGTATTAAAACAGGAACCGAAGTGCCGGATGACATTGTTCTTGATGAAACCCTTTCCTTTAAAAAAGATTCATTTTATAATCAAAATTTAACCGGAAACGTTCAGTTATACTATACAGACAAGCTGGTTGCCCAATCCATCAATACTGACAAGGCGAAAGTCAAAAATGATATCTCCTTGTTTGGTAAACTGATAAACAAACGACTGAACACAGCATTCTTCAGCCAGGGCATTGCTCTTTTATGTGTGGTTGTAATTCTTGTCTTTGCACTTGCCGTTGGTCTTAAATTGATGGTGGCAAATCCCATCATTGATGCCACCGACAGTTTAAAGGAAATTGCCTCTGGAGAAGGGGATCTGACCAAGCGACTGCCCAAAAAGCGAAATGATGAAATCGGAGCACTCTCCACATGGTTTAATGCATTTATCATCAGACTTAATAACATCATTGTGGATATCAGTGCAAATGCAGAGACTGTAAAAACAGCCTCAGGAAACGTGATGTCTGTTTCAGGTCAGATGTCTGATGGTGCACAGGAAATTTCAGACAAGGCCACTAATATTGCCGCAGCATCCGAAGAAATGAGCATTAATATGAATTCTGTTGCAGCAGGCAGTGAAGAGGCGGCGACAAATCTTGGCATGGTGGCGGATTCTGCCTCCCAGATGCAAAGTTCCTTGAGCGAAGTTGCCTCAAATTGCGAAAAAGCAATGACAATTTCAAACGATGCGACTGAGCTGGTTAAAAGCGCCTCCACAAGGGTTGAACTCCTGGGAAAAGCCGCCAGGGATATTTCCAAAGTAACTGAAGTCATCACTGATATTGCGGAACAAACCAATCTGCTGGCATTAAATGCAACGATTGAAGCTGCAAGAGCAGGTGAAGCAGGAAAAGGGTTTGCTGTTGTGGCAAGTGAGATCAAAAACCTTGCTGCTCAAACTGCCAGCGCCACTTTGGATATCCATGAAAAAATATCCGGTATGCAAAGTTCGACAGAGGATACAGTTCATGATGTTGGTAAAATCTCAACGGTTATCTTATCTGTAAAGGAAACCGTAGACAGCATTGCAGCGGCCATTGAGGAACAGTCTGCTATTGCTACGGAAGTTGCCCTGAATATTGGTCAGGCCTCCATCGGCATCACGGAAGTTAATGAAAAGGTTGCTCACAGCTCTCAGGTATCTTCTGAAATTGCAAAAGATATTGCCGGCATGACCATGGTCACAGAACAAATGTCACAGAGAAGCATTCAGACCAAAAACAGTGCCACTGAACTATCCGGCCTTGCCTCCACACAAAAGGAAATGATCTCCATGTTTAAGGTTTCTGACAAAATATAATCAACTTCAAATTAGTGCATAACATGCGCAATTTTTCAGCCCAAAGGCCAAGCAAAATGATTCAACACCCCAAATGCAAAATCACTGTTATAAAACGATCCCTTAACCAGGATGTTATTGATGATTACATGAAAGAAGAGATGAAAAGCCACAGCCTGTGCGCCAAGTTCAAGGAAGGGGAAGAATTTTTTGTATCTTCTGAATTTGATATGCCGGATAATTTCTGCCACTGGGCCTGGGCAGATATCAGAAAGGATATTATGGCCATTATCAACGGTGCTCAATTCCCCTGGTTTGCCAAAAATGGACTCACCATTTCAGGGTGCACGGACTGGTTCAAGCCTGTTCTTTTTAAAATTGAAAAACTATAAATTTGAAGTGTCTGTTAATTTCAGAGGTCCATTATTTTTTTGTTTTTTCTGTACAAAAAAACTTGTTCCAAAAAAACTGTATTTTAAATTTAAAAAAATCCTGTCATTTGCGCCATTTTTTTTCATCTCAATTTTATCTCCGGACTGATAAAGAACGATCCCGGATAATACAGACCAAGTATCTGTAAAATCATATTCCATTGAAAACCGTTGAAAAGCGCCTTTTTTAGAATCTAATCCAAACATTGAACCCAGAAAGGTTAAGGTTAAGCGATCATTTGAAAAATCTTTAGAAACTCTTAAAATGGTTTGAAAATCATTCTTTAACGTGTAGTTTGGGGTTGTTTCCAAAAAGGGGGCCCAGAGACTTAAGACTGATTTTAAAAAACTTTTTCATTTTGTTAGAATATCTCAAAATTAAACGCGTTTTCGACTTTCCCGTTGTCTTCGATTATTGCCTCACTCTTTATTGATCTAAAAGTATCGGGGTCTATTAAAACATACCCTTTTACACGAGGAGCAAGGCCCCTGTTTCTTTTTGATTTTTCAATAGCCATAACAGCATCCACGGCTGCATCAGCCACCCCCTCCTCGTACTTTTTCGCCATATCAGTACGCAGTTTTTCATCAGCATTACTATCTTCAGGGACAGGACAATCTGTTGTCATTAATATCACTCTTTTATTTCTGTAATGCCCATAACCCTGGACTATAAATACTACGCCGTTCGTTCTTATAATATCCCCTGTTTTTATAGGTGGTATATCCAGGGTGTTGTTTTGTGGAGAAACCGGTATAAGAATCGGGGTAATTTCACCATTGTAAGTAGTGGATACTGGTTTGCTTGTCACGCACCCTACCGCTAAAAGACTGATAAAGATCAATAATAATCGTTTCATATGATTCCCCTTTTTTAGGGCTTTTTTCATTTTGCTACCATTTTATACTTAACCCTTTCATCTGCTCTCTTAAAAAGGGCTTAACAGGGTTTGTGTGGTCTCCTACTTCAAAATATTGTATTTCTATCATAGTACCTCTTTTATACCCAGGTTGGTATACCCACTTTTTCACGGTTACCAGTCGCCCAAGTTCAGGTTTAAAGGTATCTTTAATTAGTTCATATCTTTGTTCCGGGAACGTATTGATAAAGGTTTTAAACCCAGTATTAAACATCTTTTCGCCATGTTTTTCTTTCAGTAATTGGGCGTCCCAAGGTTTATAATTCACCCATATCCCGGTCGTCATGGACACCATGTAAACTATCACGAAACAATCCTCACCCACAAACCAATGTTCATATGATGTAGAAATAAGTCCTGATTTAGTCTTTCTATAATTAAATGTGTCTTTCTATTCAAGTCCGGTTAGATCCATTTCAAAGCGTGGATACTATGATGTGTTGAATGTTTTTTTATTATAGAGCTTAAGCATATCCACTTCAAATCAATTTTGTTCAACACAGCCAATTAAAAACAAACCCAAAACCACAATCAATATTTTTTCATCCTACTGCCACCTTAAAGAGGTCAATACATACCCCCATACCACCCTTTTGCGGCCTTGTAAATCGGGGAAACCCCAATAAATGCATTTTTTTATTTTTTGAAATATTTTTTATATAAATAACCAGATGACGCAAGTAATAACCGTTTTGTTTTTTCGGGTTCGGTATTATCAATGCGGGCCTGGTGGACCATCACTTCTTTTTCATTTAATTGACTCATAAGACCTATATAAGGGATACTTGTGATTTTATAGCTCATTATTTGAGTCAACCTGGTTGCAATGGTTAATTTAATCTTTTTCATATAGATTTTGTATGTGTCTTCATCAAAAAAAATAGAGAGATTTACACCGGTCGTTTAATTATCTGCTTCAGGTGTCTGTTAATTTCAGAGGTCCATTATTTTTTTGTTTTTTCTGTACTAATTTTTTGAATTTAATAAATTTTTCATAATCTGACGCAACCAGTGTTCTTATAATTTTGCTTTTGTCAACCCCGTACATGACACACAATTCTTCGATTTGATTTATTGTTTCCAGCGAGACTTTAAAAGAGATCGTTGTTGTTTTTTTTGTCATTGAGATTACTTCCATAAAAATATCAATATTTGAAATTACGTTTTCCACAAATAAACATAGTTGCTTTTTAACGGCAATTCATTATTTTTAGGAAAACATATCATATCATTTATGGGTTGAAAAGCGTATCCTTTTTAAAAACAAGGATCTACATCCAACCTTTGGCACCATGCCATTATCCCTTGTCATTTCTTGATCTATTTTGACTAAAAACCTGTTTTAAAAACTGTATTTTAAATTAAAAAAAATCCTGTCATTTGCGCCAATTTTTTTCATCTCAATTTTATCTCCGGACTGATAAAGAACGATCCCGGATAATACAGACCAGGTATCTGTAAAATCATATTCCATTGAAAACCGTTGAAAAGCGCCTCTTTTAGCATCTAATCCAAACATTGACCCCAGAAAGGTTAAAGTTAACCGATCATTTAAAAAATCTTTAGAAACTCTTAAAACGGTTTGAAAATCATTCTGTAGCGTATAGTCCGGGGTTGTTTCCAAAGCTGAGTCCCAATCACTTAGATGTCGATTCACCGCCTCAAGGCTGATAAGGGTTTCTTTAAATCCAAAATACTCCACTCCAAAGAGGACATCCCATCGGGAAAAGGATTTATCGGGCCGGTTAAAAAAACGCAATCCGTCAAAATAAGCAGCTTCGGCTTTGAACAGAAAGTTACCTGTCGCCAGTTGTGCGGCTGTGCCGGCCATATTGAGCCTTGCATGCGTCATGGTTAGGGAAGCAGGATTTAAAGCATTTGAAAAATACATATGGGCCTGGTCATTAAACATCCGGGCCAGATAAAACGAAATATCCACTTTGTCGAAACCCTTTTTCAGGCAAATGGCCAGATCAGTATTATCCCAATCATTTTCAATGATTTCTTCTCTGGGAAGGGCTGCATCAAGCGGGTAAAAATCAGAACCAAAAGCAGGATTTTTGTTAAAGCGTTGTTCATGCACCGCAATGCCGGTCAAACTGAAATTTCCAAAATAAAGATCCAATTTGGACATGGTGATGGGCAGGCGCAGATCTTCAATATCTGTCACCCCCGGTTCCCTGAGATCCAGAGGATTTAAAACATCTGTTACGCGAAGATTGTCTGAAGTTCCCCATACCACGATTTGCCTGCCAAACCTGGCATCCAGATTTTTAAACAGGCTGCCCTGGATATAGACCTCCCTGAATTCAAGCGCTTTCTCATCAGTTTCAAGAACCGGTTCCGTATACTTGCTTCTGCCATGAATATCATAGGCTGCATCATAAAAACCCTTTAACGACACTACTGATTTCCATTTGTCGGATAAATCGATTCTGACCTGGGAGAAGACCTCACCACAAAGGCTGGATAAGCCCCTCCAATCCGTCTGTCCGTTTAAAGGTGCATCATGGGCATAGTTATATGTCACACCCAATTTAAAATAACCTTTAAAATCAAACCGGGAGGTTTTATTTTTTTTTTCAGGGTCATTTGAAACTAAGAGGGAGACGTCAGTTTGATCTGAATTAAAATCTTCAAGAATATCTTCAACCCCTGTTTCCAGGACCGGTTCGTTTTTTTCTTGTGACAGGCAAAAAAAAGGAAAAAAAAGATGAAAAATAAAGGCAACTAATAAAAATTTAATCATACAGGTCTTCATGGTCTGTTTTCTAAAGCCCTGTTTCCATTTTTCGGATGGTAAACAAAGATTCACTCAAATCCTGGTTAAATCTTACATTCTCCAGATTTAAAATCGTTTTATGGACAATGGATTTACCTTTTTTCCGGATGATGGAGACCTGCGTGGCAACCCATATCTCATCTATTTTTTCAAGTGTTTCCACATCAAAAAATTTCAAATATTGAGTTCCCTGTTCCCAGGCCAGACTTCGGGTCACAATAAAATTATCCTGACGGACAAACACAAGCACTTTGTCATAACCGGTCTCTTCGGCGATCTGTTCTGATCTTGGAACACACCAGATCACCCAGGTGTCGGCGTTCTCAACTTTTTTTTGTTTCCCCTTCTCATAAAACTTAAACTCATAATCCTTGAGCGCTCTTTTTGTCATATCAGAATAATTCATGTCCGATCCCATAAAACTGCCGCTTTTATCACTGGTGGCAATCCGTTTTGTTTTTTTCAATGCAGGCAGATACAGCCACTGGTTGTCGTCTTTTGAGGGATCGTCAAAATCATGGGTTAAAAAACCCGTATTCTTAACATCTGAGGGGTAAACAAAAAACATCAATGTCAATGTATCTTTTCCCTTGTCTTTGCTGAATACTTTAAGCTGTCTTCTCCGCTGGTTATTATTCTTATCAATCAAAACCATCGTCATGTCACTCATCTGATTGTCTCCATCATCCCTGTCATTTACTTTCTCCATAATTTTCCTGGCTTCAAGATCATCGGCATGACAAATTGAACATCCTGTTGACAAAAAGATCATTCCAAGGACTGTATAAACTGCTGTTATCTGTTTCATTGAATTTCTCCGGTCAATTGTGTGTATGATATTTTTTGAATTTGTTTTTTGGTGACCAAAACCATGAGGGCTGGATTGACAATAAAGTCTG
>Ga0180009_10006606_pt1 | contig 12120 bp, 9 predicted proteins | sample OS_PC_MetaG_FD_123537 | JGI IMG/M metagenome (GOLD analysis project Ga0180009, IMG submission 123537) | Groundwater microbial communities from the Aspo Hard Rock Laboratory (HRL) deep subsurface site, Sweden - OS_PC_MetaG | ecosystem: Environmental > Aquatic > Deep subsurface > Groundwater...
GTCTTCCAGGACGAGACCGGGATCCAGGCCTCCTCCACCGACCGGATCGAGTTCCTGCCGACGGGGCAGGATCCCTACCTGCAGCCGCTGCTCCAGGGCCAGGAGTGGGTGGCCAAGGAAAGCGACACGCCCCTGGGCCGCATCTACGAGGTGGCGCGGGTGGTGCCGCTGTTCGGGGGGGACGCCCTGCTGCGCGTGGGGCTGGACGCCGCCCCGTTGACCGCACTGAGGGCCGACATCCGCCGCCGCACGGTCATGCGGGCGGTGGTGCTGGGGGTGAGCGTGCTGCTGCTGTCCGCCCTGATGATGGCCTGGCAGCGGCAGGGCGCCCTGGATCGCCAGGTGGAGCGCATCAGCCGCGAGCTCAGGCGGAAGGAGGAGGAGGCGCGTCGGGCCGAGAAGCTGGTGGCCATGGGATCGCTGGCGGCGGGCGTGGCCCACCAGATCCGCAATCCCCTGAACAGCATCCACATGATCGCCCAGGTCCTCGGCCGGCGGGAGGGGCTGGGGCCCGAAGTGCGCGACCAGGCGCGACACATCCGGGACGAGAGCGCCCGCATCGAGACCATCGTGCAGGAGTTCCTCGATTTCGCCCGCCCCCGGGAACCCGTGTTCGAAACCGTCGATCTGGCCGGGCTGGTCCGGGACGTCGCGGCTGTCCAGGAATCCGCGCACGGCGATCAGGACCTCATCGTGTCCGCCTACGCGCCGGGACTCGAGGCGGAGGTCGACCGCGCCTTCATGACGGAGATCCTGGAGAACCTCGTGCGGAACGCCGCCGAGGCGGTGGGAACCGGCGGCAAGATCCTGGTTTCCCTGATCGGTGCGGGGGACCGGGCCGAGATCGTCGTGGCCGACGACGGGCCGGGCATCGAGCCGGGGATCCGGGACCGCATCTTCGACCTGTACTTCACGACGCGGCCGGAAGGGAACGGGCTGGGATTGAGCCTGGCCGTCCAGATGGCCGGGGCGATGGGCGGGAACCTGGCCCTTTCCGACGAGCCCGGCCTCGACGGCAAGGGCGCCCGGTTCGTCCTGACCATACCCCTGAACCGGCACCGTCGCAGCACGGAGAAGAGGGATCCATGAACCAGCAACGCCTCGTCCTGGTGGTCGACGACGAGAAGACCCAGCGCCGGACCGTGGCCGGCATCCTCGAGGGCTGGGGCCACGAGGTGAAGGAGGCGGAGTCGGGCCGGGAGGCCCTGGACGCGCTCGCCGGGCAGGCCTTCGACCTCGTCCTGACCGACCTGCGCATGCCCGGCATGTCGGGTCTCCAGTTGCTGCAGGAATGCCGGGCGGTCCGCCCGGACGTCGCGGTGGTGGTCATGACCGCGTTCGGCAGCATCGAGACCGCCGTCGAGGCCATGAAGTCCGGCGCTGCGGACTTCCTGACCAAGCCCATCGACCTCGACCAGCTCGAGGTGGTGGTCAAGCGCACCCTCGAGATGAAGCGGCTGATCCGCGAGAACAAGCTCCTGCGCCGGCGCCTGGAGGAGACCAGCGCCGGGTTCAAGCTCATCGGCCGGTCCCGGAAGATGGCCGAGGTCCTGAACCGGGCCGCCCGGGCCGCCGAGACCGACGCCACGGTGCTGATCCAGGGCGAAAGCGGCACGGGCAAGGAACTGCTGGCGCGGTCCCTGCACGACCTCAGTCCCCGCGCCGACCGGCCCTTCGTGGCGGTGAACTGCGCCGCCCTGCCCGAGACCCTGCTGGAAAGCGAGCTTTTCGGCCACGTCAAGGGCTCCTTCACGGGGGCGGACCGGGACCGTCCCGGCCGCGTGGCGGCCGCCGAGGGAGGGACCATCTTCCTGGACGAGATCGGGGACGTCAGCCCCCTGGTCCAGGTCAAGCTGCTGCGTTTCCTCCAGGAGCGGGAGTACTCCCCGGTGGGGTCGGACCTCACGCTGCGCGCCGACGTGCGGGTGGTGACCGCCACCCACCGGGACCTGCCGGCCGCCGTGGCCGCGGGATCCTTCCGCGAGGACCTGTTCTTCCGCCTCAAGGTGGTGGGGCTGGATCTGCCGCCCCTGCGGGAGCGGCGCGAGGACATCCCCGAGCTGGCTGCCCTCTTCCTGGAAAGGTTCGCCCAGCGCTACCAGCGGCCGGCCCGCAGGTTCAGCTCGGAGGCCATGGCCTGCCTGATGTCCCATCCCTTCCGGGGCAACATCAGGGAACTGGAGAACGTCATCGAGCAGGCCGTGGTCATGGCCCGGGACGTGGTGATCCAGGCCGAGGACCTGTCCTGCGTCGGCGCCGTGCCCCCCGGCGGAGGAGCCGAAACGGGCCTGCCGACCCTGGCGGGCGTCGAGGGGAACCTGCCCGGCGTGCTGGAGGCGCTCGAGCGCAGGATCGTCATGGAAACCCTGGCCGCCTTCTCGGGCAACCAGAGCAGCGCCGCCCGGCACCTGGGCCTGACCGAGAGCGGCCTGCGCTACAAGCTGAGCAAGTGGCGGGAAACCGACGACACCGGTTAGCGGAAACGGCGTCCGGGCCGCAGGGATTCGCGATTCATCCTGCGGATTCCCGCAGATTCATGCGAGAAAACGGATCCCCGACGGGGGTCCGTTTTTTCAAGTCCTTTGTTTTCAACGCTCCAGGAATCGGGGGGGATCCGGGTCGCCATTGGTCCGGGGGTTGCAACCTGTCGGGTGAAACATCACCTGGGCCATCAACCCTGATCGATCAAGGAGAGAGACCATGAAGACCACGCTGACCATCCTGCTTTCCCTGCTCCTGGTGGGCCTCCTGGCGGGCGGAGCCCTGGCCCAGTCCGGCCCCGGCTCCGGCGACGGGATCTGCAACTTCATCGACGAGGACGGGGACGGCTTCAACGATCTGGCCCCCGACGCCGACGGCGACGGCATCCCCAACGGGCTGGATCCGGACTACGTGAAACCCGAGGACGGCACGGGCAGCCGGCACGGCTGGGGCCGCTACGCCAGGCTGATGACCAAGGCCTTCGGTGAAGGGGGCGCCATGGCCGGCGAGGGCGGCAACAGGTTCGGCCCCGGCGACGGCACCGGCGCGGGCGTGGGTCCGGCCGATCACACGGGCTTCGGTCCCGGCACTGGCGACGGCACAGGTGATGGCGTCCAGCTGGGGAATCGCTCCCAGCGGCGCGGCGGAAACCAGTAGCCCGGACCTGGCGGCGGGGCCCTGCGGGGCCCCGTTTTTTTTCGTCCGGGCCCTCGCAGGATTCTGCGGAGCGGGTCCTGTCTCTCCCGCAGGATTCTGCGAGGAGGGAGGGAGGCTGTCGTGCGTCAGGTCTGTAAGTTGTCTCTTCGCAGTCAGTTGATGACGTCTTCAGCTTCCCGGTTCCTGGTACGGCGGTTGCAACGGTCCCGACGTGCCGTCACCCGGGCCTGTTTCAGGGTGTGGAGCACGAAGGAGAGTCGGTCATGAAACGGACACTGATCATCATCGCGGCGCTGCTGCTCATGGGGTGGCCCATGGCCTCGGCCCTGGCCCAGGACGGCCAGCCGGCCGGCCAAGGTGTCTGCCGATTCATCGACGAGGACGGCGACGGATTCAACGACCTGGCCCCGGACGACGATGGGGACGGCATCCCCAATCGGCTCGATCCGGATTACGTGCGGCCGGAAGACGGCACGGGCCGGCAGTTCGGCTGGGGGCGGTACGCCAGGTTGTTCCAGATGGTTTACGGTGAGGGCATCATGTCCCATGGACCCGCGGAGCGGGGACAGTCGTTCGGCCCCGGCGAGGGCGCCGGGCTGGGCGAGGGACCGGGTGACCATACGGGGTTCGGCCCCGGTTCCGGTGACGGCACGGGTGATGGCGTCGATGTGGGTGGACGGGCCCAGCGGCGTGGCGGTCGCCGGTAAGCGAGGCCTGGGGGCGGATCCTCAACCGGTTCCGCCCCCCTAGTGAGCAAGGCGAGGGGAGATGACAGGCAGCAGACGGTTCCACCTGGGTTTCGCGTTCGGGATCCTGATCCTGCTGGCGAACCGCGGAGGAGCTGCTGACCTGGCGGGATCCCTGAGCGTCGGTGGGGGGTATCTGGAAAACCCCCTCGGGGTCGCCTGGGAAAGCGAAGCCGGCTTCCTGTCCCAGAACCTGCACCTGGCCTACGTCGGGCAGGGCGAGCGGGATCGCTTCAAGCTCGGCTGGGAAACGGCGGCCTTCGAGTTCGGCAACGGGACGGATCTCGGATCGCTGCGCAACGGGCTGGGCTGGGAATGGCTGCGGCCGTCGGAAAAGGATCCCGGGCTCGTGGGGGCCGGCCTCCAGGTCGCGTGGAAGAGCTACCGGGACCGGTACGCGTATTACGACCACCAGGACCTGGATGCGTACCTGACCCTGAAGACCTACCCGCTCGGCAACCTGATGGCCAGGGCGGTGGCGACCTTCCGGTACCGGCGATACCCGGACCTGCCGGAAGAGGGATTCATCGAGCCGCGGCTGAACCTGGAACTGAAGCGGTTCTCGGCCGGCGGCACCATGCTCGGGCTGGATGTGAACCTGGGCGCCAAGAAATTCTACGACTCGGCCGCGTCGTCGGTATGGGAGACCCCTAATCTCCCCTCCACCTCCCAGCTGGCGACGCGGCTGAACCTTTCCCGGAGCCTGGGCGACCGCCTGGGCCTGCGCGCCTGGGCCGAGGCGCGGTTCTCCCTCGAGGAATTCCCCCATTACGTCGGCGAGGATCTCTATGACAGCCCGCTGCTGGATTTCTACGCCCATGAGGGTTTCGACGGACTCTTCGCCCTCAAGTGGCTGGGGCCCGGCCTGCTCTGGTTCGAACCGGGCCTGGCCTACGGCGACCATGATTACGGGGAAATCCTGTTCGCAGGGGAGGACGGGGGGGCGACCCGCCGGGACACCCTCGCCGACCTCTTCCTCAACGTGGAGAAGACCTTCAGGGCGGGTTCGAGCCGCCTGCGCTGGCGGTCCGTCCTGACGTACAGGGATCAGGATTCCACCCTCGACGCCTATCGCTTCTCGGGCCTGTCCGCCTCGAGCACCCTGACCTACTTCTTCTGATCACGCCCGTTTCCCCCCGCCCGGAAACATGCGGGTTTTCCCCCGCGGGGTGCGCGTTGTACTATTGCCCCGATGCCCGGCCCCGGGGTGGGGCCGGGGCGCCGGTCATCCGCCCGGGAGAGTGGAGCTTGCAGGAACATCTCCAGCACCTCATCGAGAAGATCCGCGATTCGATCATCGGGGACGACCGGGCCCTGGAAGGCCCCTTCGGGTTGCGGCGGCTGACCTATGCCGACTACACGGCCAGCGGCCGGTCTCTCAGCTTCATCGAGGACTACATCCGCGAGGAAGTGCTCCCCCTGTACGCCAACACCCACACCGAGACGTCCAGCACCGGCCTGCAGACGACCTGCTTCCGGGAGGACGCGCGGCGGATCATCCACCGGGCCGTGGGCGGGACCGACCATGACGTGGTGATCTTCTGCGGTTCGGGAGCCACCGGCGCGATCAACAAGCTCATCGACATCCTGAACCTGCGCGTGCCCAGGGATCTGGACGAGCGTTACGGGCTGTCCTGCCGGATTCCCGAGGACCAGCGCCCGGTGGTGTTCATCGGTCCCTACGAGCATCATTCCAACGAACTGCCCTGGCGCGAATCCATCGCCGACGTCGTGACCATCCCCGAGGACCAGGACGGCCGCATCGACCAGACCGCCCTCGAGGCCGAGCTGAAGAACCACGCCGCGCGGCCGCTGAAGATCGGCAGCTTCTCCGCCGCGAGCAACGTGACGGGCATCGTGTCCGACACCCGGGGCATCTCCCGGCTCCTGCATCGGTACGACGCGCTGGCCTTCTGGGACTTCGCCGCCGCCGCCCCGTACGTGAAGATCGAGATGAACCCCGCGGCCGCAGCGGGCGATCCCGGCGCGGGCACGGGGCTGGCCTACAAGGACGCCGTGTTCATCTCGCCCCACAAGTTCATCGGGGGCCCCCAGACCCCCGGAGTGCTGGTGGCCAAGAAGGCCCTGCTGACCAACCAGGTGCCGTCGGTCCCGGGCGGCGGCACCGTCAGCTACGTCAGCTCCGCCAGGCACACCTACCTGAAGGACCACGCCCACCGCGAGGAGGGTGGGACGCCGGGCATCATCGAGGCCATCCGGGCGGGGCTGGTCTTCCATCTCAAGGGCGCCGTGGGCGAGGAGAACATCGAGGAGCTGGAGGACGGGTTCCTGCGCCGGGCGATCGCCACCTGGGCCGAGCATCCCAACATCCACATCCTGGGCAACCTGGAGGCCCAGCGCCTGTCCATCGTCTCCTTCGTGATCAGGCACGGGGACCGCATCCTGCACCACAATTACGTGGTCGCCCTGCTCAACGACCTGTTCGGGATCCAGGCCCGCGGGGGGTGTTCCTGCGCCGGCCCCTACGGTCACCGTCTGCTGGGGATCGACCTGGCCCACAGCATGCGCTACCACGACGCCATCAAGGCCGGCGCCGAGGGGATCAAGCCGGGCTGGGTCCGTCTGAACTTCAACTACTTCATCAGCGAAGAGGTGTTCCGGTTCCTCACGCGGGCCGTGGAGATCGTCGCCGACGACGGCTGGCGCCTGCTGCCCTTCTACGACTTCGACCCCGTGACCGGGATCTGGCGGCACAAGGACTCCCGCCGCGGGGGCGGGGTGCGGCTGGACGACATCTCCTTCAGGACCGGCAGGATGCAGTACCGGTCCCACCACGTCACCGAACCGGACACCGCGTTCGCCGACTACCTGGCCGAGGCCGAAAAGCTGATGGTCCGCCTGCGGGAATTCGCGGCGGAGGCGGGTACGGGCGGCGGCCCGGGCCTGGGGTCCGGACCCGCGACCCTCGACGAGGACCTGGAGCGTCTGCGCTGGTTCCCCCTGCCGGGGGAGGGATGAGGGGTCATTCCGGGGGTTTGGCCCTGGGGACCTGCCTGGCGGACCCGGATCAGCCGAAGATCAGCTGGACGATCTTCTCCAGACCGACGCGGTCGACCTCGCTGAAGGCGTCGGGCTGGTCGGAATCCACGTCCAGCACTCCCACCACGTTCCCCGCCGGTTCCCGCACCGGAACGACGATCTCGCTCCGGGACCGCTCGTCGCAGGCGACGTGGCCCGCGAAGGCGTGGACGTCGGGGACGATGATGGAGCGGCGTTCGCGCACGCCCGTCCAGCAGACCCCGTCGGGGCCGGGCAGGACGGCACAGGCCAGGGGTCCCTGGTAGGGGCCGACGATCAGCTCGCCGGCTTCGAGGCGGTAGAATCCGGTCCAGAAATAGTGGGGCATCTTGTGGTGCAGCAGGGCCGCGATGGTGGCCATCCGCGAGATCGCGTCGAATCCGGATTCCGCGTATCCCTCGAACAGGTCCTCGAGTTGCAGGGTGATCCGTTCGTAGCGGCCGGCCAGCTGTTCGGGGGTGGTTCCGCCGCTGGAAGGGGAGGGGGGCATGATGCATCCTTTCGGGCTGGCTCAGGAAAGCAGGCGCGGCAGGAATTCCCCGCCGGGCTGATCCCCGCAAAGCCGCCCGCGATCGACCACCCGGCGGCCTCGCAGCCAGACGTCGGTCACCTGCCCGGTGACCGGCAGGTCCTTGTAGAGGTTTCCGGCCCGGTCGCTCGAGCCCAGGGGTTGCCAGAGGCCTTCGGCCCGGGGATCGAAGCAAACGATATCGGCATCGTAACCGGGTTGCAAGCGTCCTTTGCGGCCGGAAAGTCCCATGATCTCAGCAGGTTTTGCCGCTACGGCCTCGATCCAGCGGTCGGGGCCCAGATGGCCCTTGCGGACCAGTTCGCTGTAGGAAAGGGTGATCCTCTCGCCGACCCCGCCGCAACCGTTGGGAACCCGAGGGAAACCTCCGGCCGCGGCGGCGGCCTTGACCGCCAGGGGGAATTCGCAATGGTCGGTCGACAGGATGTCGATCCGTCCGGCGGCGAGGCCCTGGACAAGGCCGCGGCCGTGACGGGGGGGGCGCAGGGGGGGCGAGCAAAGGGCGGAGAGGGCGGATTCGTGGCCGGACCTGTAGAGCCCGTCGTCGGCCAGCAGGTGGTGCAGGCAGACCTCGCCGATCAGGGGCAGGTCGGGCCCGCCGTCCCGGCGTCGTTGCCGGGCCGCTTCCAGAGCCGCCAGGCTGTCTTCCAGGCTCAGGTGGACCACCGTCAGCGGGCAGCCGTGCTCCAGGGCGAGGGCCAGGCAGCGTGCGACCGCCTGCTGTTCCGATTCGGGAGGATGGGCGGTCGGATGCCAGTTCGGGGTCGTGCGCCCGGTCGCCAGCAGGACCTGCTCGGCGGCCGCGTTCATCTCGCCATCCTCGGCGTGGACCAGCAGCATGCCTCCGGCAGCCTTCACCCCGGTCATCAGGAGTCCCATCTGGGATTCCGTCAGCATGAGACGACCCTTGTAGGCCAGGAAGCCCTTGAATGTGGGAATGCCGCGGGCGACCAGGGCGGGAATCTCCGCCAGGCGTTCCGGGGCCGTGTCGCTCACGGTGCAGTGGAGGCCGAAATCGCAGAGGCAGGCGCCGCCCGCCATGGCCAGCCAGCGGTCGACGGCCTGGGCCAGGGATTCTCCCGGCTCGGGGTTGGCGAAGTCGATGATGGTGGTGGTTCCTCCCAGCAGGGCGGCCTCGCTGCTTTCCCGCCACCCCAGGCTGGCGACGCCGGGACGCAGGGGCATGCCGAAGTGGGTGTGGACGTCGACCCCGCCGGGGAGGATCCACCGGCCGGCGGCGGAGAACACTTCCTCGCCCGGGGAGGGGGCGGCCGCGCCGGGGGGGGTGACGGCCGCGATGACCGTCCCAGCCACCTGGAGATCGGCGGGAACCGGCCCGGCTGCGGTGATCAGAAGGCCTCCTCGGATGATCATGCCCTACCTATAGCGGGAACCGCCGGGCTTGGCCAGGGTAAAAAGATGATCGGCATGGTCCCCGGTCCAGTGGGGGATTTTGCGGTTTTCCTCCCGCTGGACATGGACTAGAATGACCCCCGCGGCCCTCGTCCGGATCCTTCAGCCCTCAGCGCAGCGAGCCTTCGCGCTGAGCAGCCCGGGCCAGGCCCGCCGCAGACGGGCCCGCCCGCCTGCGCGCAAACAGGGGATTCCCACCACAGGAGCGGTGATATCATGAAGAAATGGATCAGCCTGATGCTGCTCGTCGCCCTGATCGCCGGGGCGGCCGGGTGCGCCAACATGAACAGGCAACAGAAGGGCACCGTCATCGGGGCCGGGACCGGGGCCGCCATCGGCGGGATCATCGGCAAGAACAGCGGAGACACCGCCATGGGCGCCCTGCTTGGCGCCATGGTCGGCGGCGCTGCCGGGGCCTACATCGGCGGCTACATGGACGACCAGGCCGAGGAGATCGAGCGGGACCTCGAAGGCGCCAGCGTCGAGCGGGTGGGCGAGGGCATCAAGATCACCTTCGACTCGGGCATCCTGTTCGAGGTCGCCAAGAGCGACCTCCAGGCCGGCGCGAGGACCAACCTCGGCAACCTCTCGGCCATCCTGCAGAAGTACCCCGACACCGACATCCTCATCGAGGGGCATACCGATGCGGACGGTGCGGAGGACTACAACCTGGAACTCTCCCGCAACCGGGCCAACTCGGTGGCCAACTACCTGTCCGGCCTCGGGGTGGACGCCACGCGCTTCACCATCATGGGCTACGGCGAGACCCAGCCCATCGCGGACAACGGGACCGTCGAGGGCAAGCGCCAGAACCGGCGGGTGGAACTGGCCATCATGGCCAACGACAAGCTGAAGAAGATCGCCGAGCAGAAGGCCGGCTGATCCGGCCGGCCGGAAAGATCCGGCCGGAAGGTGTGACGGCCAGGCGCGGGAAGGCTTATGAAGCGGATCCATACGAGAATCAACAGGAACGATGCGAGCTTCCAGGAGAACGACCGACTGAACCGCCGCAGGGCCGCCGATCTGGCGGCCCTGCTGCAGGGAATCAGGCTGGGCGGCAGCGAGAAGGCCCGGCAACGGCACCTCGCCCAGGGCAAGCTGCTGGTGCGGGACAGGATCGAGGGCCTGCTCGATCCCGGAACCCCGTTCCTGGAGCTGTCGCCCCTGGCGGCCCGCGGGGTCTATGACGACGACGTCCCCGCGGCGGGACTGGTCACCGGGGTCGGCATGGTCCACGGCCGGCAGGTGATGATCGTGGCGAACGACGCCACGGTCAAGGGCGGCACCTACTATCCGGTCACCGTCAAGAAACACCTGCGGGCCCAGGAGGTCGCGCGGGAGAACCGCCTGCCGTGCATCTACCTCGTCGACAGCGGGGGGGCGTTCCTGCCCCTCCAGGCCGAGGTGTTTCCCGACCGGGAGCACTTCGGGCGCATCTTCTACAACCAGGCGACGCTCAGCGCCCTGGAGATCCCCCAGATCAGCGCGGTGCTGGGTTCCTGCACCGCCGGCGGGGCCTACGTGCCGGCGATGAGCGACGAGGTCGTCATCGTCAAGGAGCAGGGCACGATCTTCCTGGGCGGGCCGCCCCTGGTCAAGGCGGCCACGGGCGAGGAGGTCACGGCCGAGGAACTGGGGGGAGGGGACGTCCACACGCGCATCAGCGGAGTGGCCGACTATCTCGCCAACGACGACGCGCACGCGCTGCGCCTGGTCCGGGACATCGTCGAGAACCTGGGACCGGTCAGCAGGACCGTCACCCCGGGGGAACGGCCCGAGGACCCCTATTACGATCCCGACGAGCTGTACGGCGTGGTCAGCCACGATCCCAAGTTCCCTTTCGACATGAGGGAGGTCATCGCCCGGATCGTGGACGGCAGCCGCCTGCACGAGTTCAAACCCCGTTACGGGACCACCCTGGTCTGCGGGTTCGCGCGCATCCACGGCATCACCGTGGGCATCCTCGCCAACAACGGCATCCTGTTCAGCGAGGAGGCGCTCAAGGGCACCCATTTCATCGAACTCTGCAACGGGCGCCGCATCCCCCTGCTCTTCCTGCAGAACATCACCGGCTTCATGATCGGCAAGCGCTACGAGCACGGCGGCATCGCCAAGGACGGCGCCAAGCTGGTGAACGCCGTCAGCAACAGCACGGTCCCCAAGTTCACGGTGATCGTCGGCGGCAGCTTCGGGGCGGGCAACTACGGCATGTGCGGGCGCGCCTACCAGCCGCGGCTGCTGTTCATGTGGCCCCAGGCCAAGATCTCCGTGATGGGCGGGGAGCAGGCCGCCAACGTCCTGCTGACGGTCAAGAAGGACCAGGTCGCCCGCCACGGCGAGAGCCTCACGCCCGACCAGGAGAGCGGGATCACCGCGCCGATCCTCCAGAAGTACGAGACCGAGGGCCACGCCTACTACAGCAGCGCCCGGCTGTGGGACGACGGCGTGATCGACCCGGTGCAGACCCGCGACGTGCTCGGCCTGGCGCTGGCCATGTCCCTGAACGCTCCCATTCCGCCGGTCAAGTTCGGCGTCTACCGGATGTAGGAGGCGGCATGGCCCTGCGCACGCGCATCCACGACCGGGTCCTGGTGATCACCCTGGACCGCGCCGCGGTGAAGAACGCTCTCGACCGGGCGACCATGGAGGAACTGCGGGATCTGCTGGACGGCCTGGCCTACCGCGACCCCTTGCCGGTGCCTCCGTCCGGCGCGACCACGGAGGTGGACCCTGCCGAGCTGGGCGAACGGGGAAGGTATCGTCCCCACGTGATCGTCCTGGAGTCGGCCGGGGACGTGTTCTGCGCCGGCGCCGATCTCAAGGAGATGCGCCGCCTGGGCGAGGCCGACTTCCAGACCAACCTGGCGGCGGCCCTCGACATGGGGGCGATGTTCAGGGCCTTCCGCGGCTGTCCGGTGCCGGTCGTGGCCCGGGTGCAGGGCCCCGCCTTCGGGGGCGGGGTGGGGCTGGTCGCGGCCTGCGACGTCGTCGTCGCCGCGCCCGCAGCGAGGTTCGCCTTCACCGAGGTGCGCCTGGGCCTGGTGCCGGGGGTCATCTCGCCCCTGGTGGTCGACCGCATCGGGCCGACGGCGGCCCGCCGCTACTTCCTGACCGGAGCCCGCATCGACGCGGCCGAGGCCCACCGGATCGGCCTGGTGGACGTGGTCGCCGGCGACGGGGAACTCGACGCCGCGGTGGCCGCGGTCGTCGACGACCTCCTGAAGGCAGGGCCCGAAGCCCCGAGCATGTGCAAGA
>Ga0180009_10006607_pt1 | contig 12119 bp, 9 predicted proteins | sample OS_PC_MetaG_FD_123537 | JGI IMG/M metagenome (GOLD analysis project Ga0180009, IMG submission 123537) | Groundwater microbial communities from the Aspo Hard Rock Laboratory (HRL) deep subsurface site, Sweden - OS_PC_MetaG | ecosystem: Environmental > Aquatic > Deep subsurface > Groundwater...
AATCATTTACAAAAATATCGCATCGGGAAGCTTCAGCCCCCTACAGACTACTCCCGACCACCCGCCGTTCAGTCCAACGGAGTTTTCGCAACGGCTCGCGCCGCGAAAACTCATAATTCGTTGAAGTATCTCTGAAAATTGGTGCCGTGCATGGTCGTTTCTTTGATTTCCTCAGGAGAAAAATACCCCTGAAGAGCCGTGGCCGATGAGTGCCGGGTCCCGCCTTAGAGGTCGACACCCTGTATCCCGCGCCAATAAAATAGACGCCACGTCTTTGTCGTTTGGGGTGCGGCATGGGTCAGGAGCGATCTCCCGGTCGCCCTTTCTCCCGCAAACAGATAACATACCGGTTTAATTTAAAATTATTGTCTTGATCGGGTATGGGTCTGTTCGCGGTCTGCGCCCGAGTGTCGCCCATATCAAGGGAGGCATATTTTTGTTGACAGGGCCGGACCGATAAATTATTATTGATTAATCACAATCTGATTAGTCAATCGGGAAAAGAATCATGGCTGAAAAAAACCCTGATATCAGCTATATACCTACAACTGTCAAGAACAAGGCCCTGGTGGAAAAACGGCGCGATCAGATCGTCAAGGCGGCCATCAAGCTGTTTGCCCAAAAGGGATTCCATAAAACCACCTTAAAGGATCTGGCCGATGAGGCGGGACTCAGCTACGGCAATATCTATGATTACGTCGGATCCAAAGAAGACATCTTCTGCCTGATCCATGAATTTGCGCTCGATCTGGTCATCAAACGCCGGATCGAAAGCACCCAGGACATCCAGGACCCGATCGACAAAGTCCAACGGTTGATCCGGGAGCAGTTGAGCCTGGTGCTGAACTGGCCTGAAGTGATCCTGCTGCTTTACCAGGAAAGCCACATTCTTCAGAAACCGCTTCTATCCCGGCTGCTGGAAAATGAACGCCGTTACATCAGGCGTTTGGAACTCATCCTTGAAGAATGCATCAAGCAGGGCTTGTTCAGGGACTTCAATGTCAGGTTAATGGCCAACCTGATCGAGATCATGATGGCCGGCTGTGTTCTTAAACAGTGGGATTTAAAGGGACATGCCACCCAAATCGAGATGGAGAAAAACATCATCGATCTGGTCTTCCATGGGATGCTGGCGGACCAAAGGACCGACGCCAGCCACCTGCGGGCCAACGAAAGCCTGGCCGGTCAATATGGCCTGATTGTCAATGGAGGGAATGCCATCGGGCGGGACGTGGCCTCCTATCTCGTTTCTCGCGGGATGAAGCTGGCCATATACGGGCATGATCCGGAAATTGAAGGTCCGCCTTCGGATCAGGTGACCGAAGACCATGGCCTGCCCAGATTCTATTTGAGCAAGCGGCACGGCCAAATGACGCCCGATCTTTTCCACAAAATTGAAGCCGATTTGGGGCAGATTGATGTTTTCATCCATAATTTGAGCATCAGTGGCCTGGCCGACAAGGCCGAGCAGCGCGGCGGGGCCTTGCCGGGCCAGGAGCTTGAAGAAAATTTGTACTCCGCCCAGAGAATGGCCGGTTTTCTCCAGGAGCACATGGCAGCCAGGAAAACGGGAAGACTATTGTATTTGGCGCCCTGGGTCGGAGAAATCCGCGCCGATCCCTGGAAATATCAGCTGGCCCGGACCGGAATCGTCGGGCTGACTCAGGCCATGTCCGAAGTTCTGGCAGAGACCAATGTCAATGTGAACTGTATTATTCCCGGAATTATCGGTGATCCCGGTTCATCGAATAACGGTTCCAATAAAGGGGCCACGTTTCCGGAGATGGTTTCCGGTGGATACCTGAATGCCATCCCCAATATAAACGACACGGTTTATTACCTCATATCAAATGCATCGAAATACGTGAACGGACAGGTGATCCTGGTTGGCAAAGATCTAAATATAACAGCTTGATTGGTATGCCGGCTGATGTTCTTGTCATTGCTCCTGAATAACCATCGGGCAATAGGGTGACGAATCCCCTGGGAGGTTGAAGGTCCATCGATGGAAGACAAGACGATTCTCAAATGCGACAAGATACTGCTCAACTTTGGAAAAATCACCGCATTGAATTATATCAGCTTTCACGTGGGAAAAGGGGAGCTGCTATCCATCATTGGTCCCAACGGCGCCGGCAAGACCAGCCTGCTCAATTGCATCAGCGGGTTTTACCGACCGCAAAAAGGGGATATTTTTTTTAAAAATCAAAGCATCACCCATATGGCTTCGTACAAAAGGGCGGCCCTGGGCATCGGTCGGACCTTCCAAAACATCCAATTATATACCGGCCTGACCACCCGGGACAATCTCATGGCCGCCCGGCATACCAAATACAAGCCGTCCGCCTTCTGGGGCGCGATCTATTTTGGCCGGGAGAGAAAAAAGGAAGTGCACCAGTGCCAGGTCGTTGAAAAAATAATCGATTTCCTGGAAATGGAATCGATTCGGGAGGCGACGGTCGGTGTATTGTCATACGGCCAGCGCAAGCTGGTCGACCTGGGCCGGGCCCTGGCCCTGGAACCGGATTTGTTGCTGCTGGACGAACCCATGGCCGGGCTCAATACTGACGAAAAAGAAGATATGGCCCGTTTTATTTTGGATGTAGCGGAAACATCGAAGCCTTCCATCGTGATGATTGAACACGATATGGGGGTGGTGATGGATATATCGGATAGAATTATCGCCATTGATTTCGGTCGAGTTATTGCTGAGGGGACCCCTGAGGAAATCGCCTCGAATGACAAGGTGATCAATGCATATTTGGGAGAGGATATTGAATAAACCAAACGATGAAACTGCCTTTCCATCTTCCATAAACCTTTTGGCCAAGAAAGGAGGGAAATGATCCCATGGTCAGTTCGGCCAAATCCGCACATAGCGCCAAGACGGATCATCAATCAAAGGAGACGCCGGTTTCCATTTCATATATTGATGCGTTTAAGATGGATGAATGCGTGGAATGCGGTGAATGCCTGGCGTCATGCAAATACATGGGCCTCTCACAGTCAGAGGCCGTGGAAGGCATTCGAAATCTGCGGGATGGAGTCCAGGTCGATCAATATCTCGATCGGTGTACATTTTGCGGCCAATGCAACGATAAATGCCCGACAGACGCGCAACCGGAAGCGCTGCTGCTTGAACGCCTTCGCGACAGAAGAAAGGCGGAAGGCAGCATTCCCATGTTTGTGGCCTATTATCTGGCCGGGATTGAAGCGCTGGGCAGTGAAGAAAACTATTTCCATGACGTATATTCGGCCTCCAGCGAGGAGACCAAGCAGATCATCAAAAAATGGGAAGAGCCCAAGCAGGGGGATGATCTGCTGTGGTGCGGTTGCGGCAATCGCATGACCCCGCAGAATTTGGAATATTCCAGAGTCCTGGCCGATCTTCCTAAATTCGGTGGTATTGGAGACTGCTGCGGCTTGAACGAAGCCAAAATCGGCTTATATGAGGCGGCCAGACACGTCACCGAGAATTTGCTGGAAAGACTATCCAGATGCAAATTCAAAAGATTGATCGTGAGCTGTGGCTCATGCCAGGAACACCTGACCATCGTATATCCGAAATATTTCGGCCGAAAAATGCCTTTCGAGGTGTTGTCTCTATATGAATATATCGACGAACAGATGGAGAAAGGCAAGATTGGTGTGCAAAGGCAACTGAACACGGAAATGGCCATTTCGGATGCCTGCTTTGGCTATCAGTTCGGCGACCACTACCTGAAGACCATCAGAAAATTATGCCGGGCCATCGGCATCAACGTGGTCGAACTGCAACACAATAGAGACGATACCGCATGCTGCGGCATGTCGGGTATGGCCAGACGCTTTCAAGTCAACGATGTGATGGAGGCCATGAAAATCAAGGCGGACGACATTAAACGGAGCGGGGCCCAAAAGGTCCTTAACTACTGCACGGGCTGCCACACGGTCACCACGATGGTCCATGCCGCACGCAGCGTCTACCTGTTGGACAAAGTGCTCTGGGCCCTGGGCGATGACCTGACGTCGACCATATACATCCCCGAGGCCGCCAGGGAAAAATCGAGAAAACGCTTTCAAGACCAGGGTCCGTTTTATTTGCCGGCCATATGATTCCACGCGGCCTGGCGTCTTGATCGTTCATGCCTTTTTGGATGAATAAAGTGCCCGGCAGCGGGGTTTGAGGACGTTGAATTTGAAGACGTAACAATTGCTTTCAATGAGTTGTTTCCGGTGGTGCTGAACGGCCTGTTTCCATCTGAATAGCAGGATGAGCGGGGGTGCCGAAGGTATGGCGACAAACAAGCGCAAACCGATCAGAAGAAGCCCGGAGGAGTCGCGGAAGCTGATTAACGAGATTAAGGCCCAGGGGCTGGATACCTGCCCCAAATTCCTTCTTTACAATTTTCAAAAATATGGAGCGAACCAGGTCGCCATGCGTGAAAAAGACTATGGCATCTGGAATGAGCATACCTGGGCGGACTGCTATGAGCAGATCAAATATTTTGCCCTGGGACTCGCCGCCCTTGGATTGGAGCGTGATGATAAGGTCTGCTGCATTGGGGACAACGCTCCGGAATGGTACTTTGCGGAACTGGCCACCCAGGCCCTGGGGGGAACGATCGTTGGTCTGTATGTGGACGCGATCCCCTCGGAAATTGAATATCTGGCCGATCATGCCGATTGCCGTTTCGCCGTCGTCCGGGATCAGGAACAGACGGATAAATTTCTGTCCATCCGGGACAAACTCCCCAAGATGCAAAAAGTCATCTATTGGGACCCCAAAGGGATGTGGGCCTATCAGGAAGAGGAGTTTGTCATTGATTTTACCGAGGTCCAAAGATTAGGCAGGGAATTCGACCGTGAACACCCGACGTATTTCGAGGACCAGCTTCAATTAGGCCAACCCGAAGACATCGCCGTCCTGTGTTTTACCTCCGGCACGTCCGGCTCTTTGCCCAAAGCCGCGATGATCAGCCATCACTATCTCGTACAGGCCGCTTTCGACGGGTCGTTGGTGACGGCGTTCTACCCCGGGGACAACCACGTCTCTTTTGTTCCGCTGGCCTGGATCGCCGAGCAGTTCATGGGCCTGATGATTTGGCTGATGTGGGGCGTGGTGGTCAATTTCCCTGAAAATGGCGACACGGTCATGGAAAACATCAGGGAGATCGGCCCGCAAATTATCATGCTCGGGACGCGTCAGTGGGAAGACCTGTACCGGATGTCCATCGCAAGAATAAATGATTCAACCTGGCCGAAACGGGCCGTATATCGTCTGGCCCTCCCGATCGGATACCGGATATCCCGGTACAAAATCCTGGAGCGGGCCAAGGTGCCCCTGTTGTGGAGGCTGCTGTACTTTTTGGCCTACTGGGGTTGTTTCAGGCATTTGCGGGATAAACTGGGCCTGGAAAAGACACGGACGGCCGCCACCGGCGGCTCCTTGATGGGACCTGACACCTTGCACTGGTTCAGGGCCATCGGCGTTCGGCTCATCGATTCCTATGGTTTGACCGAAATCGCACCAACGACGATGCATGTCGATGAACCGAAGCTCGGCACGGTCGGGCCGCCCCTTCCCGGGACCAAGGTCAAGGTTACTGAAGACGGGGAACTGCTCTGGAAAAACAATCGTATGTTTTCCGGGTATTACAAAAAGCCTGAACTCACGTCCGAAGTCTTCTCGGACGGGTGGTTCAAAAGCGGCGATGCCGGAACGATCGATGATGAAGGACATGTGATCGTTTTCGATCGGTTGAAGGACATGAGGGAATTAAGGGGGGGGTACAAGTATTCGCCCAGCTATCTGGAAAATAAATTGAAGTTCAGCCCCTTTATCAAAGACGTCATGGTGGTCGGCGACAAAGGGCATGAATACCCCTTCGCGCTGATCAATATCGATTTTACCAATGTGGGCCAGTGGGCGGAAAAAAACAGACTGCCGTACACGACATTTACCGACCTTTCGCAAAAAGACGAGGTTTACGATCTCATCCAAAAGGATGTGGAAAGAACCAATGCCGATCTGCCCCCCACCGGACGCTTGTTGAAATTCATGCTTCTGTACAAGGAGTTTGACCCGGACGAAGGGGAACTGACCCGGACGCGGAAATTGAGGCGAGGCTTTCTGGAAGACCGTTATGCGGAAGCGATCGAAGCGGCGTACCATGACCGGCCGAGCCTGACCGTTGAGACCGAGATCACTTATCAGGATGGGAAAAAGGGAAAGATCAGCCTGAACGTCAACATTCGGACCGTGTAAGAGAGGGGCCAGGGTATGGACACGTTTTTTCAGTCATTCCTCAGTGGTGCGGCGGTGGGCATGGTCTATGGCCTGATTGCCGTGGGTATTGTCTTTATATATCGGGCCACCGCCGTGTTCAATTTCGCAGTGGGTTCCATGATGGCCTTTGGCGCTTATTTGATGTGGACCTTTTATTGTCAGCTCAGTCTTCCCTTTTGGCTGAGCCTGGTGTTTACGCTGCTGGGCTCCGCCGGTCTGGGCCTTATTACCGAACGGCTATGCCTCAGGCCATTGATTGGGGAGCCCATCCTTTCTTCGGTCTTGTTGACCCTGGCTTTGTCCTATCTGATAAACGGGATGATCGTCGGTTTCTGGGGGACGGTCGATCATGAACTACCATCCATATTTCCAAAATCAATCATCCACTTGGGCAAAGTGTCCCTGTCCCATGAATGGCTGTGGTCCTTTATGATTTCGTTTGTAATCATCTTGCTGTTGTCTTTGTTTGTAAGACGTTCCCGGATCGGTTTGCTGATGAGGGCCACCTGTGAAGATCATGTGATCGCGGAGGCCAGGGGCATCAGTGTGGAAAGCATTTTCAGCCTGGTCTGGGCCATATGCGGACTGATTACCTCCGCGGCCGGGATCCTGCTGGCGCTCCAGTTGGGCGTCAGCCAGTCACTTCCCCTGATTGCCTTCAAAGCATTTCCCGCCATTATCTTTGGGGGGCTGGAGTCTATTCTCGGGGCCTGCATCGGGGGGTTGCTGGTCGGCATCCTGGAAAATCTCGCTGGGACATACATTACTTCCTGGGTCATGGAGGTAACGCCCTACGTGATTTTGTTGTTGGTTTTAATCATCCGGCCTCATGGTTTATTCGGATTAGAGCGTATCGAGAGGATCTAAGATGGCGATGAACCATAATCGGCCCTGTGGTACTTTTGACACGTCCTATGAACAGACCATGTCCGTGGTGCGCACTCCCTTGCGATGGACGATATTGATCATTTTCATTGTCGCCATTTTTGTGATGCCGCGTGTTTTCAGCGGCCGTCTTTTATCTTTGGCCAATCTGATCGGGATCAGCATCGTGGCCATTCAGGGCCTGAATCTGGTTACCGGCTATTGCGGTCAAATGAACCTGGGCCAGACCGCCTTTATGGCCGTGGGTGCGTATAGTTCCGCCTTGTTTATCTCGAAGCTCGGATTTCCCTGGCTACTGGCCTTGCCTTGCTCGGCGATAACCGCCGGCCTGGTGGCGCTTTTGTTCGGGCTGCCCTCTCTACGCATCAAGGGGTTCTACCTGGCCATGGCCACCCTGGCGGCGCAGTTCATTATTCCCACCCTGCTGGTGAATATCAGACCGGACATCACCGGAGGAACACACAGCCTCATCGTTCGACCTCCGGTTATTGCCGGGTTTAAATTCAACACGCAAGCCGAGATGTTCTACCTGATTATGATCTGCGCGGTCCTGGCGACCTACCTGACCAAGAACATTGTCCGCACCGGGGTGGGGCGCGCTTTCATTGCGATCCGCGACAACGATCTATCCGCAGAAGTAATGGGCATCAACACTTTTTACTATAAATCCCTGGCCTTTTTCATCTGCGGGCTCTTTGCCGGAGTAGCGGGCTGTTTATGGGCCCATTGGATGAGGGCCATCAATCCGGATAATTTTACCATAATGGGCTCGATCTGGTATCTCGGCATGTTGATCGTCGGAGGCATCGGCAGCACGGCGGGAGCGGTTTTCGGGGTCGTTTTTCTGCGTGTTATCGATTTTATCGCCACCGACGTTTCCCTATCCCTAGGGCAGCAGTTTCCTGAACACATGGCTTTTTTTCAGAGCGCCTTCAGCGTATTGGTTCAAGGATTGGTCATTGTGCTCTTCGTGGTGATCGAACCCCGAGGCCTCAATGAGCGGTGGCAGTTGTTCAAGGCCTCATATCGGCTGCATCCGTTCAATTATTGATGGTCTGCCGAAATCTCATGGCGATGAAGATACATAGCTGCATCCGGATAGATTGAGGAGGATGGTCATGCTCAGCCTGAATAATATCGAGGTGGTCTATCGCAATGTGATCTTGGTTTTGCGGGGTATTTCCCTGCAATTGTCGGAAGGCGAAATCAACTGTCTGATCGGTGCGAACGGCGCTGGAAAATCGACCACCCTACGCTCGATATCCGGATTACTGAGAAGCGAAATCGGTGAAATTTCAAGGGGGAATATCGTTTTTAACGACATCCGTATTGACGGAAAACGCACCCAGGAAATCGTCAGGATGGGAATCATTCATGTGATCGAAGGCAGGCGGGTCTTTGAACACCTCACCGTTGAAGAGAACTTGAAAGCGAGCGGCTATGCCTTTGGCAGCAAGGACGTGAAGGACGATCTCCGGTCAGTGTATGGGTATTTTACGAGATTAAATGATTTTCGGGATCGAACGGCCGGTTATTTATCAGGCGGCGAGCAGCAGATGCTTATCATCGGCTGCGCCCTGATGGCGCGTCCCAAAGTGATGCTGCTGGACGAGCCGTCTCTGGGCTTAAGCCCGCTGTTGGTCCGTTCCATCTTCCAGGTGTTGAAACAAATCAATCAGACGGACAAGACCTCGATGCTCTTGGTGGAACAGAACGCCAAAGCGGCGCTCAATCTGGCCACGTTCGGATATGTAATCGAAAATGGAAGAATCGTCTTGGACGGCCCCAGCGAAAAACTAAGGGATAACGACGACATACGTGAATTCTACCTGGGACTGAACCGGGTGGGGCAGCAAAAGAGTTTCAAAGAAATCAAACACTACAAACGAAGGAAGAGATGGCTGGGTTAGAGAGGCTTATTCATATCGCATTTAGGACTTGGCTAAACAAAAGGAGGAAGTCATGAAGAAAAGACAAAAAACGGTTTTGGTTTCGATCCTGATGCTATCCCTGATCCTGCTGCTGTCCGGGGTAGGCCTGGCCGAGTCGAACGTGGAAAAGGATATGCCCAAAGAGTTCGTCATTCCTTACTGCGGCGCTTTGAGCGGGCCGTATGCTCCCCAAACCTACCCTAATTATCTGGGAATTGTCGATTTTGTTGACTGGTACAACAAGGAAAAAGGCGGCCTGTTCGGCAAAGTCCCGATCAAGGTGATGGCCAGGGATTTTGGCACCGAGCTGTCAAAGGCCCTGGAAGCGTATGAAGAATTCAGGTCCATGGAGCCAAAGCCTCCTTTCATTTATATGGCCTTCAGCAACGCCCAAGAGGCCTTGGCCGAGCGGTACGCGGAAGACAAGATCGTTGGTTTTGGCAGTCCAGCCCCAACGGCGGTCTATCATATTTTTCCTGGCACCTGGACGATTGCCTGGTGTCCCAGCTATGCGGATTCCGCCGGATTTTTCATCAAATGGCTGGCTGAGACCTGGGTGCCCAAGACCGGGACCAAGGCGAAGCTCGCCTTCCTGACCTGGGATAACGCCATGGGCCGGGCGATCATGATCGATGCGGTTCGGGATTATGCCAAAAAGATGGGCGTGGAGATCGTGGCCGAAGAGGTTTATGACCTCAAAGCCATGGATGTCACCGCCCAATTGGGGAAGATAAAAAAGGCCGGCGCCAACTGGGTCTTCGGCAACGCCCTGGGCCACGGTCCGGCCGTGGTGGCCAAGTCAGCGGAAGCGTTGGGCATCAACAATCATGATCTGTTCGATACCACGCCCGGCAAGCTCCATCTGGCCGGGGGGCCGTGGTCCGGTTGCGAAGCCCCGGCCAAGCTGGCGCCCCAGGCCATGGTCGGGTGGATCAGCTGCCCGCCCATACCGGCCTGGACGGATGACGTGCCCTCGATGAAAATCATCAGAGACATTTTCAAGAAAAATAAAAGGGAAGCAAAGTATGAGGGCCTGCCCTATTCCGCTTTTTCCATGGTGATTCCCTGGACCTTGTATTTAGTTGAAGAAACGGTCAAAGACGTCGGCTGGAAAAACCTCAACGGCGAAACTTACAGAAAACATTTGATGAAGCTGAAGAACCATGCGGTCATGGGTGATTCGAAATTTGGAGTCATCACGGTTACTGAAGAGCGGCCGGGGCCGTTTTTGGTGACCCTCTGGCAAGTGGGCAAGGACGGCGTTCCCCGGTCCATCGTTCCTTATGGTGAGGCACCGGACCTGCATCCCAAGCTCAAGAAGTAACCATCCCATTCCTTGCCGGGACCGCCCATTTCTTTGCCACGAGATGGGTGGTCCCGGCCGATTCTGTCTGGCCGACCAGCGCCATCCGGTTGGCCGGGCGTGTGTTTAATACTGTGAAATAGTCTGCAAGGAGACGATGGAATGAATGAAACCATTACCGGAAAAGATCGAATGGAAGCGGCGTTGGACGGGAAAAAGCTGGATCGCCTGCCTGTCTTGCTCCTGTTGGGTGGACACTATGCCGAGCGGGCCGGCTATACCCTGGAACAGTTCCTCACCAGCGCCGAGGCGGCATTGGATACCCAAAAAATCACCGTCGATGAACTGGATTCCGACGCCATCTTTGTTCCCCTGAATCCTTTTTTGTCCGATACCCAGGAAGCCCTGCGCAAGCTTTACGGCAAGGTGCCCAGTATCAAACAGAGCGATATCAAGACCATTCTTCCGACATGGCGAGTCCGGGAGCCGCATGAAGACGGGTTTTTCGGGGCCCATCTGGAGGTGTGCCGAAAGACGGTTGAAATGTTCCCGGACCACCATATCGATACCATGATCGGCGGCCCTTGGAGCTTTGCCCTCGAGTTGCGGGGGGCCACGGAGGCCATGGAAGATATATATGATGACCCGCAATTTCTCCATGACCTCATGCATTGGACGACGGAAACGGCCATTGTCAGATGCTTCACCGTGATGGAACTGGGGGTTTTCCCCTGGATCGGGGACCCATCGGCGGGAATGAGTATGATTTCGCCGCCGGTATATCGGGAATTTGTTCTGCCGTACCACCGGAGGCTCATCGATGCGATTCATCAAAAGGGGGGCCGGCTCGGGGCGCATATCTGCGGTTATATCGATCCCATTTATGAGGACCTCCTGGGGCTGGGCATCGATCTGTTGAGTATCGATGCGCCATCTTCCCTGGAGACGCTTTTCCAGGTCGGCCGTGGAAAAACAACGATTGTTGGAAATGTAGATCCGATGCTGTTCGTTGAAGGGGGCCGGGAAGAACTTGAAGCTGCAGCCCAGAAATGCCTGGATATCGCCCAGGGCGATTCCAGGTATATTATTGGCCCCGGCTGTCAGATACCGCTCCAGGCCAACCTGGATAATATCAAGGCATTTGTCGATTACTGCCATACCCATGGCGCTTTTTAAAACGAATCGGCCTGAACTTTTTTAAACTCAGCTTCAGATGGATGGCAAACAGGATCGGACGGTGAAAGCCAATGAAGGACGGCGAACAGAGGTTTTCACCTGGTTCGAGATGACAGGAGCAGCGGTTCGGTCAAAGGAACGTGACACCGAGTGAAGCAAGGCCGGGCCTTGACCGAATCGCACTCCAGACTCCGCTCCAGGGAGTTCAGGCGGGTTTCATTCATCTTGATTTTAGAACCCGTCTCAAAAAAACTTGTACTTTTTAGCTGGTATTAGCTGCGTGTCTGGATCTCTTTGCCAGATACCAATGGATTATGTACACGACTACGTCTATGAGGATTACTATAAATACCATAACTCAGGATTTACTATTTCAATTAGGTCGTAAATCCCTATTCCGAGAGCGACTACGAAACAAATCAGGGTCACAAACCGAATTATGAGTTTTCGCGGCGCGAGCCGTTGCGAAAACTCCGTTGGACTGAACGGCGGGTGGTCGGGAGTAGTCTGCAGGGGGCTGAAGCTTCCCGATGCGATATTTTTGTAAATGATTTGG
>Ga0180009_10006608_pt1 | contig 12119 bp, 9 predicted proteins | sample OS_PC_MetaG_FD_123537 | JGI IMG/M metagenome (GOLD analysis project Ga0180009, IMG submission 123537) | Groundwater microbial communities from the Aspo Hard Rock Laboratory (HRL) deep subsurface site, Sweden - OS_PC_MetaG | ecosystem: Environmental > Aquatic > Deep subsurface > Groundwater...
CTTGCCCAGCTCCCGCAGCGCGATCTTGGCCCCCGTTTCGAGGAACGGCGCAAGGAAAAATGCGTTGCGCTGGAAGGCATCGCCGGGGTGCAGACCGGCAGCGGCAACCGCCTGGTGCTGTTCCTGCGCGACCAGCGGATGATCTCGGTCAACCTCGAAAAATCGTGCCGCGCGCGCGATTTCTACTCCGGCTTTTACGTCGAGAAAAACGAGGACGGGCGGCTGTGCGTTGATCGCGACAAGTTGCAATCGCGCACCGGCGCACGCTGCGAAGTCGAAGTGATGCGCCAGTTGGTGGAAGTGCGCAACTGACCGAATTGCGTCCCAAGCGCACGATTTCTTGACTTTTGCGAGTATTTGCGAGAAGGGCGCGCCAACCTGATTGCGCCCTACTGCGCCTCAGGGCCAGCAATCCCGGCAGCAACCCTGCCCGCTATTTTCGGACACCACCTACCGCATGACATTCGCCGATCTCGGCCTCTCGCCTGAATTGCTCAAAGCCGTCGAAGACGCAGGCTATACCACGCCAACTGCCATTCAGGCGCAGGCTATCCCCACCGTATTGATGATGCGCGACTTGATCGGCATTGCCCAGACGGGCACCGGCAAGACCGCCAGCTTCGTGCTGCCAATGATCGACGTGATGGCCGCTGGCCGCCGCCGCGCGCTGATGCCGCGTTCGCTGATCCTTGAACCGACCCGTGAACTCGCCGCGCAGGTGGCCGAGAATTTCGAGAAATACGGCAAGAACCACGACCTCAAAATGGCGCTGCTGATCGGCGGCGTGCAGATGGGCGATCAGTTGAAGGCGCTGTCGGAAGGGGTCGATGTGCTGATTGCGACGCCGGGCCGGCTGATGGATCTGTTTGAACGCGGCAAGATCATGCTCAATGGCTGCGAGCTGCTGGTGATCGACGAGGCCGACCGGATGCTCGACATGGGGTTCATCCCCGACATCGAATTCATCTGTTCCAAGCTGCCAGAAGCGCGCCAGACGATGCTGTTTTCGGCCACCATGCCGCCGCCGATTGAAAAGCTGTCAAAGAAGTTTCTCACCAATCCCAAGCGGATCGAAGTGAGCCGCGCGGCTTCGACAAACGCTGATATCACCGCTTTCAAGGTGCCGGTGAAATCGCGGTCGAAGAAAGACACGCTGCGCTGGTTCCTCGAAAATGATCTGGTCGAAACCGCGATCATCTTTGCCAACCGCAAGACGACGGTACGCGAGCTCAACCAGAGCCTGACCCGCTTCGGCTTCCGGTCGAGCGAAATTCACGGCGATATGGATCAGGGCAGCCGGATCAAGGAGCTTGATCGCTTCAAGGCGGGCGAGGTCAACATCCTCGTTGCCTCGGATGTTGCCGCGCGCGGGCTCGATATCAAGGGCGTCTCCCACGTGTTCAATTACGACACGCCGTGGCACCCCGATGATTACGTCCACCGCATCGGCCGCACTGGCCGCGCCGGGGCTAAGGGCCGGGCTTTCACCTTCGTTGCGGAAGAAGACGCCGAGGCAATCAGCAATGTCGAAAAGCTGACCGGCAGCGCGATCAAGGTGTTCGGCAAGGACGACGTGCGCGTTGATCTCAGCGCCGCGATTGCCAAGGCCGAAGACGCCAAGGCTGATGCACCTGGACGCGAAGAGCGTGAGGAACGCGAGCCGCGCAAATCCCGCCGGGCACCGCGCGCTGAGCGCGAACCTCGCGCTGAACGTGCCCCGCGTGAAGATCCCGCGCCGCGTGAAGAGAGCGCCGAACCTGCAGAACGTCCGGCCAAGCCCCGCCGCGCCCGCGCCGAACGGCCTCAAGCCACCGAACGCGTCGCCGATGATCGCCAACCCCGCGTGCGCCGTTACAACGAAGACGATACGCCCGTGCCAGCAGGCGAATGGAACGGCCCGCGTCCGGGGTTTCTGGATGTGGGATTTGGGTGAGGGGCTACCCCACCACCGTCACAAACGAATCCAGCACCCGCTTCTCGCCAGCATCCTCGAACAGGATGGTGAGCTTGTTGCCCTCCTGATCGATCACGCAGCCGGTGCCGAATTTGGCATGGCTGACCATTGCGCCAATCGCGACGTCTGACCGTGCGGGCGCGGCGAAGCTGGCGGCTGAGCGCGAGTTTTCGCGCACCCTGGCAGGCTTGGTATGATAACCCGACGTCAAAGCCCGCTGCCAGCCGGGGCCGCGCTGCTGTGCCCGGTCTGGCCGGTCACGCGCGACATGGGCGAAGGGGTCGTCCTGTTCGCTCCAGTTCGCCCGCCATAGGCTCGCGCCGCCGGTCAGGGTGGTTTCCTGATCGATATGCTCTTCCGGCAAGTCCTCGATAAAGCGCGAGGGGATGGAGCTGATCCACTGGCCATAGATGCGGCGGTTGGCGGCGTGCAGGATCACGCAGCGCCGCCGCGCGCGGGTAATCGCGACATAGGCAAGGCGGCGTTCTTCTTCGAGCGAGGCGAGGCCCCCTTCGTCAATCGCGCGCTGGGATGGAAACACGCCCTCTTCCCAGCCGACGCAGAACACATTGTCGAACTCCAGCCCCTTGGCGGCATGGATCGTCATGATTGTCACGGTTTCCTCGCTATCTGCGCGGTCATTATCCATGACGAGGCTGACATGTTCGAGGAAATCGCCGAGCGTCTCGTAATCCTCCATCGCGCGCGCGAGTTCGGAGAGGTTTTCCACCCGTCCGGCGCTTTCGGCAGTGCGATCCGCGGCGAGCATGGCGTTATAGCCGCTCTCCTCCAGCACCAGCCGCAGCAGATCGGCGGGCGTCACCGTCTCCGCCGTCTCACGCCAATGCAGGAATTGCCGCATCAGCGCGCCAATCGTGTTCGCCGCGCGCGCGGGCAATTCATCACTATCCGCCAATTGCAGCGCGGCGGCGGCGAGCGGCAAGTTCATCGCCCGCGCGTGGCTGTGCATTGCCTCCAGCGCCTTGGCACCCAAACCGCGCTTGGGCTGGTTGTGGATGCGTTCAAACGCCAGATCGTCCTGCGGCTGCGCGATCAGCCGCAGATAGGCCAGCGCATCGCGGATTTCGGCACGTTCGTAAAAACGAAAACCGCCGATGATGCGGTAATTCACTCCGATCTGGATGAAGCGGTCTTCGAACTCGCGTGTCTGGTATTGCGCGCGCACCAGAATGGCTACCTTGTCGAGCCGTGCGCCTTCGCGTTCGAGCCGTTCGATCTCCTCACCCACCCGGCGCGCTTCTTCGGGTGCGTCCCACACGCCGATCACCTTGACCTTGTCGCCGCCGTTCACTTCGGTCCACAAGGTCTTGTCGTGCCGCTGGCTATTGGCGCGGATCAGCCCCGCCGCCGCGCCCAGAATATGCGGGGTGGAGCGGTAATTCTGTTCCAGCCGGATCACTTCTGCGCCCGGAAAATCCTTTTCGAATCGCAGGATATTGGCGACTTCTGCACCGCGCCATGAATAGATCGACTGGTCATCATCGCCGACCACGCAGATATTCCTGTGCCCCTGCGCCAGCAGCCGCAGCCACAGATACTGCACCGCGTTGGTGTCCTGATATTCGTCCACCATGATATAGCGGAACCGGCGCTGATAATCGGCAAGGATATCATGATGGCTGCGCAGGATGCCCAGCACATGCAGCATCAGGTCGCCAAAATCGCAGGCGTTCAGCTCCTTCAGCCGTTCCTGATAGCGCCCATACAGCGCCGCACCCCGGCCATTGGCATAAGCCTCGTTTTCGACAGCATCGAGATCGGCGGGGTTCAGCCCGCGGTTTTTCCAGCGGTCGATCAGCCCGGCCAATTGGCGCGCCGGCCAGCGTTTTTCATCAATATCGGCCTGCGCGATCAATTGTTTGAGCAGCCTGATCTGATCGTCGGTGTCGATGATGGTGTAATTGCTTTGCAGCCCGACCAATTCGGCATGGCGGCGCAGCATCTTGGCGCAGATCGAATGAAAGGTGCCGAGCCACGGGATGCCTTCTGCTGCCGGGCCGAGGTGGTGCGCCACGCGTTCGCGCATTTCGCGCGCGGCCTTGTTGGTGAAGGTGACGCACAGGATCTGCGAAGGATAGGCCCGCTGGGTCGCCACCAGATGCGCCAGCCGCGCGGTCAGCGCTGCGGTCTTGCCCGTGCCCGCACCCGCCAGCATAAGCACCGGGCCTTCGGTCGCCAGCACGGCGGCGCGCTGCGGCGCGTTCAGTTGCGCCGCATAGGCGGGGACAGTTTCGCGCGTCGGCGCAGCGGAGGGCAGGTTGGTGTTCATCGGTCTGATGCGAACAAGTAGGGAACAATTGCCTCCGGGGCAAGCCACGGCATCGTGCTTATCGTCGGGCCACCTCAACCAGCAGTAGGTGCCAGTCTGAGCAGGCTGAGCTTGCTCTTGCCGACCCGTCGTTCGGCCTCGATCGCCAGTCCATTGATTTTGGGGTCTTCGTTGAAGGCGGTTTCCAGCGAGATCCACGTTTGCGCGCCGATCCAGCCGAGCCGCAGCAACCGGTCGAGCGCAACCTCGCCCGCGCCCGAATGGTAGGGCGGATCGACCAGGATCAGGTCGAGCGGCGTGGTGGCGGCGCGCAGCTGCGTTGCAGATCCTGTCTCCACCCGCGTCTGATCACGCGCGCCAAGCGCGGTGATATTGGCGCGGATCGCCTCCACAGCCGCGCGATCCTGTTCGACAAACAGGCAGGTGGCCGCGCCGCGCGACAGTGCCTCCAGCCCGAGCGCGCCCGACCCTGCAAACAGATCGGCCACCTGCAACCCTTCAAAACTGCCGAGGCGGCTGGTGAGCATCGAAAACAGCGTTTCGCGCATCCGGTCAGCGGTCGGGCGGGTGGCATCGCCCTTGGGCGCGACCAGCTTGCGACCGCGCCATGCGCCCGCGATAACCCTCACTTGCGCGGCCCGCGCGGGGTGTTGCCGCGCGTGGCGGGCGGGCGTTTGCGCGATGGCGAGCGCGCGGGCGGTCGCGGCGTGCCAGCGCCAGCGCGGCCCTTGTGCGGCGGCACGGCGTTGGCGGCATCAGCCGTTTTGCGCGCCGAATGCGGGCCATCTGCGCCCTTATGCGGGGCAGGGCGCGCGGGCGCAGCCTTGCGAGCAGGTGGGCGCGGGGCGCGCGGGGGCTTGGACGGTGCGGCAATCTCTACCTTGTCCGCTTTCTTCACCCCGCCGCGCGGGATCGGCTCGCCGGTCATTTCGGACAGGAACCGCGCCACTGGCTTGCCGGTCAGTTCCACCGCCTGTCCGCGCGGCAAATCGCCGAGGTTGAACGGGCCATAGCCAGTGCGGATCAGGCGATTGACCTTCAATCCGAGATATTCGAGCACCCTGCGCACTTCGCGGTTCTTGCCTTCGGTGATGGTCATTTCGACCCACACATTGCGGCCTGTTCCGCGTTCAAGGTTAGCGTCGATCGAACCATAGCGAACCCCGTCAATCTCCACGCCTTCGATCAGGTCTTCAAGCTGGCTCTGCTGGATTTCGCCGAACGCGCGGGCGCGGTAGGTGCGCGGCACTTTGGTGGCGGGCAATTCCATCGTGCGTTTCAGCCCGCCATCATTGGTCAGCAGCAGCAGCCCTTCGGTGTTGAGATCGAGCCGGCCGACCGGCATCAGCCGCGGCGTCCCGGTGGGCAGGGCATTGCGCAGCGCGGTATAGATCGTCGGGCGGCCCGCCAGATCGCGCTCGGCCGTGATCAGCCCGGTTGGTTTGTGAAACGCGAACAACCGTGTGGCTTCGGCTGCGGCAACCGGGTTGCCATCGACCGTCACGCCGCGCAGGCTGGCGAGGATTGTTGCCGGGGTATCAAGCACCTTGCCATCCAGTGCCACGCGCCCTTCGGCGATCATCCGTTCAATCTCGCGGCGGCTGGCAACACCTGCGCGGGCGAGCAGTTTGGCAATACGTTCCCCTTCGGGACGGTTTTCGGAGCGGGGGGGAGCGGTGGGCATAGGCGCGGCGCTACGCGCTCAATTGGCTGCCCGCAAGGCTTCGCTCACGATCTGATCGAACCGCGCAATCCCGCCTTCCAGCGTGCCAAGCGTGAGGTGATCAATCGCGCCCGATTGTAGCCCTTGCTGGCCGAGTTCGGCAGCGCGAAAATCTTCTGATGCGAACACCCCGCCGTCGAGCAGGTTCCAGCTGCGTTCCCAATGATCGCGCGCCTTGTCTGTCTGCGGTGCCTGGGGGATCAGCATGAAGTCCTCGACCAGCGTCAGATCATGCGCCTGCGGCATCAGCACCATCACATTGACGTAATCGGGGCTGGGGACGATCACGGTGGCGGGCAGCAATTGGTAGGCGAACGTCACCACCCGGCGCAGCGCCGCCATATCGGTGAAGTCGACGCCCTCCATTTCCTCCAGCCGCCCGACGGCCGAGCGTTGATGCGGGCCGATCTGGTCGCCTGCGGTGATCCCGTCCTTGAAGAACGGGCCGATGGTCGCGGCGTGGAGGCGGGTGACATGGTAGCTTTCAAGGAAGGCATCCATGATCAGCTTCCAGTTGCCTCTGACTGTGTGCGTTTTGCGCCGGAACAGGTGCGCCTTGCCCAAGCCGAAGGCATCAAGATCATCGCCCAGACTTTGCGCGTGACTGAAATCTGCACCTTCGAGCGGCGCAAACCAGATCAGCCCACCGGCCTCAAGGCTGGGCAGTTCGACGAGGCCGTATTCGCTCTTGTCCATGCCGGGGAAGGTATCGGGGCGGGGTAATGCCAGCAGCCCGCCATCAAGCCGGTACGTCCAGGCGTGATAGGGGCACACCAGCCGCTTGGCGCACACCGTTTCGCTACCCTCCACCAGCCGGGTGCCCCGGTGTCGGCAGACATTGAGAAACACGTGCGCCGCGCCCTGCGCATCGCGGGTGATCAGCAGCGGGCGACCCGTGGCATCATGCGGCACCGCCATGCCCGGATCGGGCAGCAATGCCGACGGCGCGAGCACTTGCGGCAGACGGTCGAACAGCGCAGATTTTTCGCGCGCGAAGTGATCGGCGCAGGTGTAGTTGCTGGCGGGCACCTGTTGAATGCCGCCCGCTACCTTGGCGCATCCTTCGCGAATCGCTTCGGCCAGCGCCAATTGCCCCGGCGTTGGTCGCAAGCTGGGCATATCTGTTGTTGCTGCGTTCATCGCTCTTTTCTCATCCTCATTCCCAAGCCTAGTGTGCCAGACAATCGGGCGACGCAAAAGGATACAGTGGATGATCGGCTGGGATACCGCAATTCTGTTCGGGGTGATCGCTGCGGTCGTTGCTCTGGCTTACCTTGTTCCGGCGTTCGCGCCCTATCGCCGCAAGATGCCGTTCGTCGCCTTTTTGCTCGGTATTTCGTCGGGCTTTCCGTTGACCTTGCTGCTGGGCACGATGACCTTCTGGCTGTCCAAAGTCGGGATTGATAAATCGACCATCGGGTTCGCGATCGGGCTGACAACGCCCTACACGCTCAAATTCCTGTGGGCACCACTGGTCGACAAGACCCCCATCCCGATCCTTACCAACTGGCTGGGGCAGCGGCGGGCGTGGCTGTTTGTGGTTCAGGGCGCGCTGGTTCTGGCGCTGTGGCAGCTTGGCACCAGCAACCCCACCAACGACAATATCGGCATGTTTGCCTTGTGGGCGATTGTCGTCGCGTTCCTGTCGGCAACGCAAGACATCGTGATCGACGCCTACCGGATCGAGATCCTGTCGGACGAGGAAATGGCTCACGGCACGGCGATGAACCAGTTCGGCTATCGCACCGGCAATCTGCTGGCAGGCGCAGGCACCATCTACCTCGCCTCGACTGAAGGCTATGATATCGGCTGGGCAATGGCTTACGGCGTTACCAGCTTTCTTGTCCTGCCCGCGATATTGGGCGCGTTGTGGGCCGGGGCAGGGCGGTTCGATCCGAACGCGGCGCGCGCTGCCGGACAGAGCTTTTTCAACTGGCTCACGGAAACCGTGGTCAACCCGTTCCGCGAATTTCTGGGCCGCAAGGGGGCGGCGCTGATCCTGCTGTTTGTGCTGATCTACAAGGTTGGCGATGCGATGGGACAGGGGATGCTCAACCCGATGATCGTCGAGCTGGGGTTCAGCGATACCGAATTCATCACCATCAACAAATTCGTAGGCTTCGGCGCGCTGATCGTCGGATCGGCGCTGGGCGGGCCGTTTATCGCCTGGCTGGGGATGGGCCGCGCGCTGCTCATATCGGGTTTGTTGATGATGTTGTCGAACTTCCTGTTCGTGGTTCTGGCGATTGTCGGCCATTCGCCGTTGATGCTGGCCATCGCGGTGGGGACTGAAAACCTGACCAGCGGGATCGGGCTGACGGTGTTCGTGACCTATCTTTCGGGCTTGTCGAACCTCGCTTACACGGCAACCCAGTTTGCGCTGCTGTCCAGCTTTGCAGCGGTGGGACGAACATGGTTGGCGACGCCTTCGGGCTATCTCGCCGAAAACCTCGGCTGGGTGGGTTTCTGGATCTTTACGGTCGTGATTGCCGCGCCGGGGATGCTGCTGTTGTGGATGCTGTGGCGCAAGGGCTTCGTGGTGGAGAGCGTGCGCCAGACCGGTGACGGTGAGAGCAGCGCCCCGCCCGAAGCGGTCAACGCGAAACCGCGCGTTACTCCCGCAGAGTAGCGCCTAATCCTGCACCTCATCATTCAACCGCAGCGCCTCGCCCGCCAGGTAGAGCGATCCGGCGATCAGCACTGGCAGGCCATCATCGGGGATAGCAGCCATTGCGGCCGGCAAGTCTGACGCAGGGCGTGCTTGGGGGCCAAACGCTGTTGCCGGGCGCCAATCATGTCCCGGCACCGGCACAGCGGTAATGCTGGCGAGCATCGGGCCGAGCGGGGTGGTGAGCGCGCTGGGGTCTTTACCCTCGATCATCCCGATTACCAGATGCAGGCGCTGACCTGCGAAATACGCGCCGAGCATCGCGCCTGCCTGAGGGTTGTGCCCGCCATCGAGCCACACTTCGCGTCCACCGGTGAGCGGGCCGGGGCCAAGGCGCTGCATCCGCGCGGGCCAGCGCGCTCCCGCCAATCCCGCAGCCATCGCCGCGTCCGATACTGGCAAGGCGGTTTGCGCGCGCAGCATCGCTACGGCCAACCCGGCGTTCACCCGCTGGTGCGCGCCGGGAAGTGCGAGCGGCATGTCAGGGGCATTCTGCGCGATAATCACCGGCGCACCCATGCCAATCGCTACCGCACGGATCGCTGTCATTTCCACTTCCGGCTGAGCAATCGTCACCAGCGGCACGCCAGCCTTAGCAATCCCCGCCTTTTCAAACGCGATCCGCGCCATCGGCTCTTGTGGCACGCCATCCTCCGGCGCGAGCAGGAAGCGTTCGTGATCGAGGCCGAGCGCCGCGATCCCGCAGGCGGCAATCGTGTCCGGCTCCAGCACATTGGTCGCATCGAACCGCCCGCCCATGCCGACTTCGACCACGCAGGCATCGGCCGGCGTCCGGGCAAAGGCGAGGAAGGCCGCCGCGATGGTGACTTCGAAGAAACTGGGGGCGAGGTCTTCGCCCGTATCGAGCACTTCGGCCAGCACCGCCGCCAGCTCCGCGTCAGAAATCAGCGCGCCCGCCAGCCGGATGCGTTCGTTGTAGCGCACCAGATGGGGGCTTGTGGTGACATGGACGCGGTAACCGTGCGCCTCCAGCATCGCGCGCAGGAAGGCGCAGGTCGATCCCTTGCCATTGGTTCCCGCAACATGGAACACAGGCGGCAGCTTGCGGTGCGGGTCGCCGAGCCGCTGCATCAGCGCGCGGATCGTCTCCAGCCCCAGCCGCCCCTGCGGCACGCTAAGCGCGCTCAGCCGGTCAAGCTGCGCCTGCACCGCCGGATCGTCGGAACGGCCAAAATCGAGCGGCTTCACCGGGCGCGCGGGTCAAGCCGCCTTCACCGGCTGCAGATAATCCAGCACCTGCCCCAGCGTCGCCTTCAGCTCGCGGCGGGGCACGACCATGTCGACCATGCCGTGCTTGTGAAGATATTCGGCGCGCTGGAAGCCTTCTGGCAGCTGTTCGCGGATCGTGTCCTGGATCACGCGCTGGCCTGCGAAGCCGATCAACGCGCCGGGTTCGGCAATGTGGATGTCGCCGAGCATCGCGTAGCTTGCGGTCACGCCGCCGGTGGTGGGGTCGGTCAGCACCACGATATAAGGCAGGCCCGCCTGTTTCAGCCGCCGCGTCATAACCGTTGCGCGCGGCATCTGCATCAGGGACAGGATCCCCTCCTGCATCCGCGCGCCGCCTGCTGCGGTCACGACGATATAGGCGCACCCGCGATCGAGCGCTTTTTGCGCGCCTTCGCAAAAGGCCTGCCCCACGGCCATGCCCATCGAGCCGCCCATGAAGCTGAAATCCTGCACCCCGACGACGGCGGGGTGGGTGTCGATGGTGCCCGAACCGACGACAAAGGCATCGTCATGCGGGTTGGCGGCGCGCGCGGCCTTCAGCCTGTCGGTGTATTTCTTGGTATCCTTGAAGCCCAGCGGGTCTTCGGTGACCTTGGGCAGCGGCAGCACCTCGAACCCCGGATCGAGCAGCAGCGCAAGCCGCGCATCGGCCCCGATCCGCCCGTGATGTTCGCATTTCGGGCAGACGCTGAGGTTGCCTTCATATTCGGCCACGAACAGCATTTCCTGACACGACGGGCATTTGATCCACAGATCCTTCTCTGTGGCTTTCTTCCCGGACGAGAAGCCCAGTGAATTGCGGACGCGGGTGAACCAGTTCATGCAAAGTCCTTATTGTATTTTCCCCGTCATTGCGAGGAGCGAAGCGACGCAGCAATCCAGAGCGGCTTGCGTGATGCTCTGGATTGCCACGCTGTGCTCGCAATGACGACATTAACGGGCCTTGTGAACGGCCTCGGCGAGCGCAGCCGTGAGGGTCTTGAGGTGCTGGGGGGCATCCGCACCATATTCGCCGCAGATTTCCACCAAGGCCGAGCCGACGACCACGCCGTCCGCTACCCTGGCGATGGCAGCAGCCTGTTCAGGTGTGCGCACGCCAAAGCCGACCGCAATCGGCAGATCAGTCGATTGCTTGAGCCGCGCCACAGCTTCTTCAATGCTGGCCTGCACCGCCTGCTGCTTCCCCGTAATCCCGGCGACCGAGACGTAATAGAGGAAGCCCTCGCTGCCCGCGAGCACCTGCGGCAGGCGCGCGGCGTCGGTGGTGGGTGTGGCGAGGCGGATCGGGGCGATGCCCTTGACGCGCAAGGCCGGGCCGAGCGCGTCGTCTTCCTCAGGCGGAATGTCGACGCAGATCACTCCGTCCACGCCAGCGGCTGCGGCGGCTTCGGCGAACCACTCCGGCCCGCGCCGCACCATCGGGTTGGCGTAGCCCATCAGCACCAGCGGCACATTTGGGTGGCGCGCGCGGAACTCGGAGGCGTAGCGCAGCACGTCCGCCGTGGTCGTGCCCGCGCCAAGGCTGCGCAGATTGGCGGCCTGAATCGCGGGGCCATCAGCCATCGGATCGGTGAACGGCATCCCCAATTCGATCACATCCGCCCCGGCTTCCACCAGCGCATCGAGATTGGCCGCCGTGTCGCCATCGCCTGCGGTGATGAAGCAGACGAGCGAGGGGCGGGGGGCGGCGAAGGTGGTTGAGAGGCGGTTGGTCATTGAATGCACCCCGCAACACCGTCTTTGCGAGCGTAGCGAAGCAATCCAGAGCGGCGCGCGCAAGCTCTGGATTGCCGCGTCGCTTTCGGCTCCTCGCAATGACGAGGGAAAGGGGTCACAGTTCCACCCCCAGCTTTTCCGCCACGGTGAAAATATCCTTGTCGCCGCGCCCGCACAGATTCATCAGCACGATGCTGTCCTTGGGCATCGTCGGCGCGACCTTCGCCACCGCCGCAATCGCGTGCGATGGCTCCAGCGCAGGAATGATCCCCTCGGTGCGGCAGAGCAGCTGGAAGCCTTCCAGCGCCTCGTCATCGGTGACGGCGGTATAATCGACGCGGCCCGATTCCTTCAGCCACGCGTGTTCGGGGCCGATTCCGGGGTAATCCAGCCCCGCGCTGATCGAGTGGCCTTCGGTGATCTGGCCGTCTTCGTCCTGCAAAAGATAGGTGCGGTTGCCGTGGAGCACGCCGGGCGATCCGCCGAGCAGGCTCGCGGCGTGTTGATCGCCATCCAA
>Ga0180009_10006609_pt1 | contig 12116 bp, 11 predicted proteins | sample OS_PC_MetaG_FD_123537 | JGI IMG/M metagenome (GOLD analysis project Ga0180009, IMG submission 123537) | Groundwater microbial communities from the Aspo Hard Rock Laboratory (HRL) deep subsurface site, Sweden - OS_PC_MetaG | ecosystem: Environmental > Aquatic > Deep subsurface > Groundwater...
ATTATGATCAGGGGGATAGAGCGTCGAAAGATATTCATAAATGATAAGGATCGTGAAGATTTTTTAGATCGCATCTCCATTTTGCTGCCGAAGACCGAGACATCCTGCTATGCGTGGACGTTTATTGCAGATCATGCCCATTTTCTTTTTAGGACCGGCAAAATCCCTCTTGCCACATTGATGAGAAGACTTCTTACGGGATACACATCAAGAGTGATGAAAGGATATTGGGGAAATCGGATTTTGTAGCCGATGTACTTTCCCAGGCTGATGAGAAATTTGAGCGGAAATACGAGTTAAAGCGTCTGGGTTATGATCTGGATGGGATTGCAGCGAGAGTGGCTGGAATTTACGAAATGGAGGTAGATGAAATTTTCTTAATTGGCAAACAGCAAAAGAGGGTTAGAGCCAGGAGTCTTTTTTGTTTTTGGGCTGTTCGCGAATTGGGAATATCGCTTACTGAATTAGCAACGCGTCTTGGGATCAGTGTCCCCGGTATTGGATACTCAGTGGAGAGGGGAGAGATGATTGCGCGCAAGAACGATTTTCAGTTAATTGAATAAATTTCTTAGAATCTTAAGGACGTTCCCGCTTTATAGAGGATCTCCTACGAATAGTTAAGGAATTTAAGATAGAGGTTGAGAACTGGCTTAAGGAAAATCATCCGGAAATTTACCAGTAGTATCAATACTAATGAGAAGCTTGCTCGGGGAGTTATTTACTATATTTTGTCAAGATATGCGTTATCTAAACGCTCATCTAATTGAAAGCCGAATACCCATTTTTCACATGTGCAAAAAAAGCCTTATCTCATCGGTCTTTGTGACGATCTGCCTCACGGGCCTCCTCTGTTTTCAGGCACATGCCGGCATTGTGATCGATGCCGATATCAAAGATATGAGGTTTGATCAAGCGCTCCAGTATCGTACCAAACTCCTGATAGAGGGGGAGCGGCTGAAAATAGACACAACCCCGTTCAGAACCGGTGATGGAAGGACAGAAGCCCTCTATGATTCCTCTAAACGGGTTTTCTATGTCGTCAGCCATACGGAACAGAGTTACATCGAACTGGATGAGGTGGTTTTGTTTGATACGATCGATAGCCTCAACGCGGCGCTCAGGTTTCTGAAAAGACAGATGGGAGTTGCTGATGTGCTCAAAAGTAGCGCCTTCTTCCAGGTATGCGAAACGGATGAGACCCGGATAGTCGCCAACCTCCGCAGTCGGAAGCATGTCATCCTCCGCGATGGGGGGATACGCCAGGAGGTTTGGGTGGCCACGTGGGAGGAAGCAGGGATTGAGAAAGAAACGTTGGGTAGCCTGAAAAAACTGGCGAAGGCCTACGAGAAAGTCATGTCAAACCTTGGTCGGGTGCCCTTATTTCGGGAAGTACAATACGTCCCCATCGAGGGCCTGTTCCAGATCGATGGTTATCCGGTGGCGATCAAGCACTTTGAAAACGGCAAGCTCCTCTACGATGTGCAGCTGGGTATTTCGGCAGACGTAACCCTGAATCCAATGACCTTCCTGGTGCCGAAGATCTACGAACGGGCGTGGACCCTCGATTAGATCGCCCTGTTCCCCATCACTTTTTCTGAACACTCAAAACCTCATCCGCGATCCCCCAATCCCGACACGCTATATGTTGCCATGCATTTTTTCTTGACTCACAAGGCCAACTTCCCTATACTCCCCCAAAAAAGGAAGCTCTTATCAGGCAGAGAATTGAATGAGACACTGGAGGGCTTCCAACCGGTCGGGGTAACGCCAGGGGAAGGCCGCATGCGGGAAAAAGGGGGCGCCCGGTAATACACGCAAAAGATGATAACCAATTATGGATGATCATTCGAGAACAAACGAAGCCCCGCAAGTGGAAATGCGCGATATAAGGAAACGTTTTGGCACAAACGAAGTGTTGAAGGGCGTTTCCCTCCAGGCGTATAATCATGATGTTATTTCCATTATCGGTTCCAGTGGTTCGGGTAAGAGTACGTTGCTGCGTTGCATTAATCTTTTAGAAACACCCGATGAGGGATCGATCCTGATTAACAATGAAACCATTAAACTGAAGCGCGGCAAAGACGGTCGTTTGGTTCCGGCTGAACGCGCCCAGGTAATCCGGGTACGAACCAACGTCAGCATGGTCTTTCAAAATTTCAACCTCTGGTCCCACATGACCGTGCTGCAAAACCTGATCGAGGCTCCTATTCGGGTACTGAAGCGGTCTCGTCACGAGGCCATCGAACATGCCGAACTCTTACTCCAAAAAGTCGGCATCTCTGAAAAGAGGGATGAATATCCGGCCAACCTTTCCGGAGGGCAGCAGCAGCGTGTGGCCATTGCCCGTGCCCTGGCCATGATGCCTCAGGTGCTTCTGTTGGATGAAATCACCTCGGCCCTTGACCCGGAGTTAGTGGGGGAGGTTCTTAGCGTCATCCACACGTTGGCCAAAGAAGGCCGTACCATGATCATTGTGACCCATGAGATGAAGTTTGCGAGAGAAGTATCGAATTGGGTCATTTTTTTAGACGAAGGAGTTGTTTGCGAAGCCGGCGCACCCCGGGAGATTCTTGAATCTCCGAAGACCGATCGATTGCAGACCTTTTTATCGGCCAGTATATAACCCTGAAGGGACTCCAGATCGGTTTTTCCTATCAAATCTGTTTTTCGGGTTATTGTCTGAAGCGGCAGCCTTATAACACCAGAGGCGAGTCTTTGTGCGAAAGCACAAAAATATTAACGATAACAATAGAAAAAGGAGGTCAGGGCAATGAGAATGAAAGAAATGCTTTTTATTTTTTTAGGTGTAATGATGTTGGTGGCTTCACCGGTTCTGGGCGCGGATAAAATCAAAATTGCCACCGAGGGGGCATACAGTCCTTTTAATTATGTCAACGCCAAAGGGGATCTTGAGGGATTTGATGTCGATATTGCCAAAGCCCTGTGCGAAGCGATGAAAGCCGATTGCACGTTGGTCACCCAGGATTGGGATGGCATCATCCCGGCCTTATTGGCCAAAAAGTTCGATGCAATTGTCGCCAGCATGGCGGTGACGGAAAAACGAAAAAAAGCCATCGCATTTACCAAGCCGTATTACTATTCGGTTGCTTCTTATGTTGTGCGCAACGAATCGAATTTTCCCGATAAAGTCGAAGCCTTAATCGGCAAGACGATCGGCGTACAACGGGCCACGATCCATGAGGGAACCATAAAAGAGATGTATGGCGATAAGGTCACCATCAAAACCTATGACACCAATGAAAATTGTATCCTGGATTTAAAAAACAAACGCCTTGACGCCATGATCGCTTCTCGCCCCCTGATGGCCTATTATATAAAACACAACCCTGAAGCCGGTTTTGCCTTCCTTTTGGGCATGTATAATCCGGTTGTGGCGGCCATCGGCCTTCGCCAGCAAGACACGGAGATTATGGAGAAGTTCAATGCCGCTTTGGATACAATCGTCCAAAACGGCACCTATGATCAGATCAGCAACAAGTGGTTCGGCGAATCCCTATTAAAAAAATAATCTTTTTTTAGTCATCGTTCACCGCAGAGTGCGCAAAGGACGCGGAGAATGCGATCTCGACGTTCTCTGTGGTGAACCGAACTTATACATTTTTTACACCTGCCGCATCCCGGAATGAATATAGGAAACCCCGTCGAATCGACCGGGGTAACACATAGCATGGCCCGGTATCGGTGATGGTGAGATATTGAAGTTTACCAAAAACACCGATGTTTGATCTGAAAGGTTACGGAAATCAGCTCGCCAGTGGAACCCTGGTGACAGGGGAAATCTTTCTGGCCTCCCTGGCGCTTGGATTGATTATCGGCCTGATTGCTGCTTTTGCCAAGCTTTCACGCTGGTGGCTCCTGCGTAAAACCGCTGATCTCTATTCGGACATTATCAGGGGCCTTCCTGAACTCCTGACGATTTTCCTGATTTATTTCGGGATTCCCATTTTTATCGCACGACTTCTTTCCCACGTCGGCATTGACTTCTACCTGGAAGTCAGCCCGTTTGTCGGTGGAGTCGTGGCCCTGAGTTTTTACTTCGGTGCCTATGCGGCGGAAATATTCCGCGGCGCGATCCTGTCTGTACCCAAGGGTCAGATCGAAGCCGCTGAGGCATTTGCCCTGAGTTCGGCCAAAATATACCGGCGCATCATTTTGCCTCAGGCATGGCGCATCGCCTTACCGCCTTTGGGGAACATGACCCTGGCTCTGATGAAAAACACGGCCCTGGTTTCGGTGATCGGCCTTGACGAATTGATGCGGAAAACCTCAATGGCCACAGCCGCCACCCATCAGCCCTTCACCTTTTATTTTACGGCTTCCTTGATCTATCTGGCTATGACCGTTATGATTTCGGTCGCCATGACTTTTCTGGAGCGCCGGACATCACGGGGTGTGAAGGAGGTTCAGGCGTGATTCTGGATCTGATCTGCGAGAGCCTTCCGCCGCTTCTGGCGTCATCGATTTTAACCATACATCTGACATGTATTTCCCTGGCCATCGGCGCTTTTCTATCCCTGCCTCTTGGGCTGGGGCGGTTATCAAAAAACCGGTGGATCGCGGGTTTTTGTTTTGCTTATGTTTACTATTTCCGGGGAACGCCCCTTTTGGTTCAGATCTTTTTAATTTATTACGGGCTGCCCCAGATCGGTCTGACCCTTGGCGCCTATATGTCGGCGCTAATATCACTGAGCCTCAATACGGCTGCCTATACGGCGGAAATCATTCGCGGTGGTATTCAGGCCGTAGCTGCCGGAGAAATCGAATCGGCCCATGCCATGGGGATGACCCGGAGCCAGGTCTTATGCCGGATCATTTTACCCCAGATGGTCGGCTTCGCATTGCCGGCTTACGGAAATGAAATCATTTTACAAATCAAAGCCACCTCGCTGGCGAGTACCATCACCCTGATGGACCTGACGGGCATGGCGCGTACCCTGGCGGCCGAAACTTACGCTCCTTTGGAAATTTTCAGCGTCGCAGGCATCATCTATCTGGCAATGGTGATTACGACATCAAAACTTGTAGCCTGGATGGAAAGACGTTGGACCGCTTACCGGCGCTAACTATGATATCCTTTGATGCCTTCCCTGGTGGAGGCGTTTCATCTGATGAGGAAGGAATATGAATTCTGAATGGCTCAAAAGTGCATACACTGAATATTTTACCACCGCGCCCAAAAAAATCACGAATCTGGTGATGGAACGTGGCCAGGGAATCCATCTCTATACGATTGACGGGGAAAAATACCTGGATTTCGTGCAGGGTGTGGCGGCAAACGCTCTGGGGCATTGTCATCCGACCTTGACCGCCGCAGCGGTAAAGCAGCTTCATCAGTTGGGGCACGCCTCTTTCAACCTGGTCAGTTACCCGAGTGCACTGGCTCTGGCGGCTGAGCTTCGGAAATGGACCGGCCGGATGGATAAATTCTTCTTTACAAACACGGGCGCCGAAGTGGTGGAAAGCGGGTTAAAACTGGCCCGGTATATCACCGGCAAAAGCTCCATCATCGCCTTTCGCGGCTCCTTTCATGGAAGGACCATGGGCGCGGCTTCGGTCACCGGTTCCAGCGCTAAATTCCGGAAACATTATGCGCCTTTTCTGCCGCAGGTCTATTTCGCCCCTTATCCGTACTGTTTTCGATGCTATTTCCATCAGAAACCGGAAACGTGCGCTCTGGATTGTCTGGCATACCTGCTGGATGATTTTGAGCACTTTATCCCATCCGAAGATATAAGCGTCATCCTTTTAGAACCGGTTATGGGCGAGGGCGGTTATGTCGTGCCGCCGAAAAAGTATATGGAAGCACTCACAACGCTCTGCCGGGACAAGGGATTTTTGCTGATGTTCGATGAAGTTCAAACCGGTATGGGGCGGACCGGTCGGATGTTTGCGTTTCAGCATTTTGGGATCGAACCTGACATTTTGCTTTTGGGAAAAGCGGTGGGCGGAGGCTATCCGCTGGCTGTGCTGGCAGCCAACAGGGAAATCATGGACCGATGGCCTCCCGGCTCTCACGGTTCCACCTTCGGCGGGCATCCCGTTGCCTGTGCGACCGGACTGGCCCAGCTTGAAATCGTCGGCGCCTCCGGTTTTCTGGATTCGGTCGTTGCCATGGGCGTTTTGTTCCGCGAGCAATTGATTCGGCTTCAGCAGCGTTTCCCGGAAATCGGTGATGTTCGCGGCCTTGGGCTCATGAACGCCATTGAACTGGTCAAACCCGATGGACGGCATGATCCCGAAAAAACCGCCGCCATCGTGGCCCATCTCTTTTCGAAAAAGATCCTGGTTTATACGTGCGGCGTGCGAGGCAACATCATTCGGTTCATGCCACCTCTGAATGTTGAAGAACCCGTTCTGGATCGATTGATAGATGCTTTGGATCAGGCTTTTGCTGCCGCCCGGAAAACGATATAGAAGAACGATGACCCCAGCCTTTTATGGATGAATAGGGAAGCAAATCAATCCATTTGTGCAACACCTTTGTTTGGATTATAGATCCGTTTGGATAACTATCCCGGAGGGCATTATGAAAAAGCGTTTTTTGTATTCCCACTTAACGTGGCCTGAAATCAGAGACCTGGATAAGGAGAATATCGTAGTCATTCAACCCTTTGCAGCAATAGAGGATCACGGACCTCACCTGCCCGTGGAGACGGACAACCTGCTTATCAATGAAATATGCCGGGCAACGGCAGAAAAGATTCCAGACCATGTGATCCTGATGCCCATCATCCCTTACGGCTATGTGGAGCACCACATGGACTTTCCGGGTCCTATTTCCATTAGCGCCCATAATCTGATCGGCTATCTATCCGATGCCTTAATCAGTTTGACCCGCCACGGCTTTAAAAGAATTCTTGTAGCAAACGGGCACGGTTCCAATAGGCCTTTTATGGATGTGGCTGCGCGTATCGTCATGGAGAAATCCGAGGCCATCGTGGCGACACTCACCCCTTATTCGCTGATCAAAAAAGAAATTAAAGAAATCTGCGAATCCCAGTTCATTTCCCATGCAGAGGAAATGGAAACCTCTCTTGTACTTTATCTGGACAAAAGTCTGGTAGACGAGAGCAAAGCGGTTAAGGAGATCGACTTCCCGATTTCAAAATTTCACTGGCGAAGCCTGGTTGAAGCGCCACCCCTTGGATTTATGGATCGATGGTCCCGAATCAGCAAAACGGGCGTGGTCGGCGATGCCACACTGGCAACCCGGGAAAAGGGGGAGAAGCTGTTTCAGCTAATCGTAGAAAGGATGGTGGAATTAATCCATGATTTTAGAACAAGGGAGATAAGGCCGAAAGTAGATCTTCACTGATCCCTGATCGGGGCCTGAACCTGGATCTTATCCAGTATCCAGAGACCAGCATCCGGCACCTTTCTATTACTGGAGCTACAATAGGTTGAAACTTGACATAAATTTTAGATTTTGGCTTATGTTGACGGCTGGAGTGCTTATACCATGGATAAATTGATCATTATCGTCGCCCCTACCGGGCTTCCCTTCCGACCAGAAAGATGACCCCCCACGTGCCCATCACGCCTGCGGAGATCATTGAGGAAGGCGTTCGATGCGAAGCGGCAGGCGCTTCCATATTCCACATCCACGCGCGGAATCCTGAAGATGAGTCCCCATCCACCGAGTTTGCTCTCTTTGAGGAAATCCACAGGGGATTGTAAGAACGGACCCGCCTCATCCTACAGATCTCTACCGGCGGTCGGGCCGGCGCAGCCTATGAGCAGCGGTGCGACAGGCTCCGCCTCAAACCCGAGATGGCGAGCCTGACCACTGGTTCGGTCAACTTTCCGGATTCGGTGTATGAGAATAGCCCGGGTCTCATCGAGGCTCTGGCAACATGCCTGGATCGAGTGCTGGGGAAATAAGGAAGCAGAATACGTACATATAGTGGGGGACATGGCTGATTAGACGCGTATGGGGGACGCGTTCGTGCAGAACGTCCCCTATCATATTAGAATACGATAAACAGCGGTTCCTGAACTGGAAATCCTTGCCCGCAAAAAGTATCGACGTCTCACAGAAGAAAACTGGCGAATTGGTTGTGAATTCTAGCAAGAGACCCGGTTCCTCGCTTTTGGAGAAATCGGGGCTCTGATTTTACTGTGTCAGAAATCGCCTGGCTGCTTCGGCGAGCAGCGCTGCACCGATCGGCAGAGTGGATTCGTCTATGTCAAAGATTGGATTGTGATGGGGACGTGATATGTTGTCCTTTTTTGCGCCGAGATTGAAGAAGGTTGCCGGCTTGGCGCGCGCCATGTAACTGAAATCTTCCGCGCCCATGTGCAATTCCGCTTCCTTCACTCGCTCAGCCCCGACGACGTCGATTGCCATCGTGCGCACAAACTCGGTCATCTTGGCATTGTTCACGGTTGGCGGATAACCATAAGAGATCCTCAACCTGTAATCGCCGCCCCACGCGCGCGTGATTGAAAATGCTCTTTCCAGATCGGCAAAGAGTTGGGCGCGGACATCTGGATCGAAACTGCGAATCGTACCGCCGAGCCGTACGGATTCCGGAATCACATTTTCGGCGGTGCCCGCTTTGATGGTGCAGACGGAGATGACGCCATGCTGTGCCGGGTTCATCCGGCGCGGAACGATGCCATGGATCGCGTTAATCACCTGCGTCGCTAGCCAGATTGGGTCGAGTGCAGTGTGCGGATACGCGCCATGCCCGCCGAGTCCGATCACCTCGGCTTCGAACGCATCGGCGGCCGCCATGAATGGACCGGCGCGCACATGTACCTCGCCCGCGGGTAACATGCTGTCGATATGCAAGCCGACAACCGCTTGTACATCGTTTAAAACACCGGCTTCGACCATCAATTTGGCGCCGCTGTTTCCTGAACCATCTGCCTTTTCTTCTGCCGGTTGAAACAACAATTTCACCGATCCCTTCAACTTGCCCTGCTTGAAATCTTCGCTGAGAATCATCGCGGCACCCAATAAGCACGTGATATGCGCATCGTGTCCGCACGCGTGCATCAGTCCTGGGCTCTGCGATTTGTATTCAACATCATTCGCTTCGGTGATCGGCAGGGCGTCCATATCAGCGCGCAGCGCAAAGCGCGGTTTGCCTTCGCCGAGATACGCGACGACACCGGTCTTGGCGATGCCGGTCTCGTACTCGATGCCGAGATCACGCAATGTTTCCGCAACGCGCTGCGCCGTCTGCACTTCTTGAAAAGCGAGTTCCGGGTGCATATGCAGGTCGCGGCGGATTGCAATCAGTTTATCTTTCAGCGCATTCGCACGGTCAAGGTAGGTCATCAAAAATTTCCTGATTGATAGGAAGTTGCTTTTTATGGTCGCAAGTATGCCGAAACAGGGCTTGTGTGTCAATAACAAATTGATTCAATATGTTGTATGAGTCAAACTGGTGCCGGTTCGCCAAATCACATCCCTCACATAAGGCCGCCAAAACCCATATCGATTCGCATAGCGATCATCCCACAACCCCTCAAGTTGCTCAAAATGAGGTTCAACATAACGAAAATAATGGCTTGCCCGTTGGTTCCGCGGCTCATAAACATCAAATTCACTACTTGTAGTGCCCTGGTTGAGCATCTGATCCTCGTATTTAAAGCTAAGTGCTCAGAGGACTTGTATGCCCTAAAATATATAAAAGGTATACGGCATTGGCAAAAATGTTGCCGACAAGATCAAATGGGTGGTCAGCGAACAAATAAAATTCTATGGAACTTGCGATTGAACATCCTTTCAGCACAGCAGAGGCACTTAAACCGCTCATCAAAGAAGAAAGCAGCTGTGGCCGGACGCTAAATAGGCGAAACGTCAAACATCGAATATAGGTGAAATCATGGGCAATCAAGTGGCAAAAGACGTCGTCGCCTACTGCACAAGCTGCAAAATGGGTCTTATCCATTCGATTGTCGCCGTTGACGGTGAAAAGATTCTGAGGGTGCTTTGCAGGACCTGCAAGAAAGAGCATAACTACAGACTCACCAAGGAACTCAGAGGCTCTTCAATAAGGAAAAAAACCACCAAAAGCGTTGTGTCCAAGAAATCAAGATCGGTCGCCGCTGAATGGGAAAGTGCAATAGAGTCGTGCAAACACCTCCCTGCCAAGCTCTATTCCTTTGACGGCTGTTTCGGAGTCGGTGAAAAGGTGACTCACGCCCCCTTTGGCGTGGGCCTGGTCAAGAGGCTATTATTTCCGAACAAAATGGAGGTCCTCTTCAAAGAGAGGACCAAGCTTCTGGTCCGGCGTGATTCCGAGGCAAATTCCCGATCTTTGACTTAAGTCTGGACCTAATCCCTGGCTGTGACGTCCGCGGGTTACCCGGCACATCCTTAAAAAAGACAAGGAAGTCCTTTTTTATCTAAAGCTATTTGCTTATTTAAGGGTGTCCGCGTTCTCTCGCGAAATAGAATTGGCCCCCAAAAAGATTGTGGATTATAGACTCGGAGACAGAGCGAGTCTGCAACGCTACTTGTTTTGGGTTTTCTCTAGGCTTTCAAAAATTTGACGTGTAAACTGTCTCGCCTTATGTTAATGAGACGCAAGATACTTTTCCTGCCCATTTGCAAGGCTTATGTTTTAAGTGTTTGGGTTCATGTGAGGCGCTTCCGCTTCCTCTTGATCGGGACGTTTCAGATAATCTATAATTGAGGAGATATTTTGGATCCACAGGTTTTCCCGACACCCCAGGGACACACAGAAGATGCAGACGGAAGTGCGGACCGCCGTCACCTCTGGAAGCGATTCCCCGCCTTTCATTCCTTTCAATATCGGGATTTCCGCTGGTTATGGCTGGGCACAGCCACTTCATTCATGGCGATAACCATGCAACAAATCACCAGAGGGTGGCTTATCCTTCGGCTTACAGACGACTCGCCTTTCGCTCTGTCTCTGGTAATGATGGCCTTTGCCATGCCCCTCACCTTTGCCTCCCTGTTGGGAGGTGTACTGGCAGACCGCGTCGCCCGAAGGCAAATGATCATCATGAGCCAAAGCGGAAATGCCATCATGACGTTCCTCTTGGCCACATTAGATATCACGGGACTGATCCACTTCTGGCATCTCATCGTAATCGGATTCGTCAACGGCACCCTGGCCGCCTTTAACATGCCCAGCAGACAATCGATCATTTCGGATATTGTCCCGGGGAAAGACCTGATGAACGCCATCTCCCTGAGTAGTGCCGGGATGAACCTGAGCCGGGTTGCCGGGCCGGCTCTGGCGGGGTTGCTGATCATATATCTCGACACTGCCAGGGTGTTCTATTTGATTGGCTGCGTCTATGCCGCTTCCGTCTTCTTCACGGCCATGATCCGGACAGCGAGGCCACCTGCCGGCAGCAACGGCAAGGGTGTTGCCGCCGATATCCTCGATGGGTTTAAATATGCGAAAGGGGATCCCACCCTTCTGGGACTGGTGATTATGTGTCTTGTGCCCGCCCTTTTCGGGTTTCCTTACATTGCATTGGTACCGGCATGGGCCAGAGAAGCCTTGAATGCCCAAGCAGACGGGCTGGGCCTGTTGATGATGGCTATGGGAATCGGATCTCTTACCGGCGCCCTGATCCTCGCTTCCATTCGCCAGTTGAAAAGGCGGGGAGCCTTTCTCGTGGCCAATGGCTTCGCCTGGGGGCTGTCAGTGGTGATCTTCTCTCGATGCCTCTCCTATAGCTCGGCGTTACCTTCCTTGTTTCTGGTGGGGCTCATGAGTGCGGTTTTCATGTCGCTCAATATGACCCTCATGCAGTTATATTCCTCAGACGAAATGCGCGGGCGCATTATGAGCATGGCCATGATGACATTTGGCATCATGCCCCTGAGCGCCGTCCCCTTTGGGGCAATCGCAGAGAGTATCGGCACTGCTGCTTCTCTTGAGATCGGCGGCCTGCTTCTCTGTCTCTTTGCCACGGTGTTCTTCTTTGCCTATCCGAAATTCCACAAAGTCGCCTAGCCCGCCCCCATCCGCCAAGACGGCATAGGTGTCAGGCCTACACAGTTGACAAGTTGAGATCTGAAATAATTTTATCGATCTTTTTTTTCAGTTTTTTATCGTCTTTGATTTGCAACGCAACGCGGCGGCTTGCCTGAGAAACACCAG
>Ga0180009_10006610_pt1 | contig 12114 bp, 8 predicted proteins | sample OS_PC_MetaG_FD_123537 | JGI IMG/M metagenome (GOLD analysis project Ga0180009, IMG submission 123537) | Groundwater microbial communities from the Aspo Hard Rock Laboratory (HRL) deep subsurface site, Sweden - OS_PC_MetaG | ecosystem: Environmental > Aquatic > Deep subsurface > Groundwater...
ACCTCCAGGCCTACACCGACACATGCGGCCTCGAGCCCTCCCTCCTGGAGCTCGTGAAGATGCGTGCCTCGCAGATCAATGGCTGCGCCTTCTGCCTCGAAATGCATTCGCGCGAGGCGCGCGAGCAGGGAGAGAGCGAGGCCCGCCTTTATCTTCTGAACGCCTGGCGCGAGTCGCCGCTCTATTCCGACCGCGAACGCGCCGCGCTGGAATGGACCGAAGCCGTGACGCTGGTGAGCGAAACTGCCGTGCCGGACAGCGTTTTCGAGATCGCGCGGGCGGAATTCTCGGAAGCCGAACTCGTCAATCTCACCGTCGCCATCGGCATGATCAACGTCTGGAACAGGCTCGCCATTTCCTTCCGCGCGCTTCATCCGGTCACGGAGGATCAGAAGCGTAAAGTCGCGTGATCCCGCGGCGGGGCCGCCATTAACCAGCGGCCCCGTCTCCCCTTGCCGCGTCGGAGCCGCTCGCGCTACAAAGCCTGATGGACGGAAAAGCGGCGGCGATCCTCGAATTCGACCTCCCTTCCGAGGCGGCCACACGGCGTCTCGGGGCGGCGCTTGCGCGCCTCGTCGCGCCCGGCGATCTCCTCCTGCTCCGGGGCGATCTTGGCGCCGGCAAAACCGCGCTCGCCCGCGCCCTCGTGCAGTCGCATCTCGGCCAGCACGGCCTTTCCGATGACGTTCCTTCGCCTTCCTTCACACTCGTCCAGACTTACGAGAGTCCGGTGCTTCTCGTCACCCATGTCGATCTCTACCGCGTCGAAGACCCGTCGGAACTGCGCGAGCTCGGCCTCGCCGAAGCGGTGGACGAAGGCGTCGTCATCGTCGAGTGGCCGGAGCGCGCGGAACGGGAAATGCAGCGCCTCTCGCGCGACCGTCTCGACATCGCCCTCACTCTCGTGAGAGAAGGCATGCGTCATGCGCGGCTTGAAGGCTTTGGAAGCTGGGTCGCGCGGCTCGAGGGATTGACGATTTGACATCGCGCGAGGAAACGATCCGCGCCTTCCTCAAGGAAGCGGGCTGGGGTGAGGCGGAGCGCCGTCCGCTCGCGGGCGATGCGTCGACGCGGCGCTACGAGCGCCTGTCGCTTGGCGGCCGCCCTGCCGTGCTCATGGATTGGCCCGCCGGGCCCGACGCGCCGGTCAGCGGCACCCACGCCGCCTACAGCCGCATCGCGCATCTCGCCGAGGACGTCCGGCCCTTCGTCGCCATCGGCGAACATCTGCGCGGGCTCGGTCTTTCCGCGCCGGAAATCTATGCGCGTGATCTCGCGCAGGGGCTCTTGCTGCTCGAAGATCTCGGCGATCATGTTTACGGCGCGCTGATCGGGAAGGGCGAGGGGCCTTCCGGCGAGCCGCTGGACGAGCTTTATCGCGCGGGCATCGAAACGCTGCTGCGCCTGCAATCCGTGCCCGCGCCGCTCGCGCTTTCCGTCGGCGACGGCGGTGCGGACCACACCGTTCCGCGCTTCGACGACAGCGTCTTCCGTGCCGAACTCGATGTCTTTCTCGACTGGTATTTTCCGGTCGTGCTGGGCCGCGAGGCAACTCCCACCCTGCGCGAGGACTATCACGGTCTCTGGACCTCGCTTCGCGTCCATGTGGACGCCGGCGTCGAAACGCTCTTCCTGCGCGACTATCACTCGCCCAACATGCTCTGGCTCGGGGCCGCGCCAAAGAACAGGAAAGGCGCCGCGCGTGTCGGCCTCATCGACTACCAGGATGCCTTGATCGGCAACCGCGCCTACGATGTCGTCTCCTTCCTTCAGGATGCGCGCCGCGACGTGCCCGTCGAACGCGAACGGGCGATGCTCGCGCTTTATGTCGGTCGCGCGAGGGAAGAGCTTTCCCGTTTCGACGAGGAAGAGTTCCGCGCATCCTATGCGGTGCTCGGCGCGGAGCGCGCATTGCGTCTCATCGGTCTCTGGCCGCGCCTGCTGAAGCGCGACGGCAAGCCGCAATACATGGCGCACATGCCGCGCACCATGGATTATCTCTCGCGTAACCTCGCACATCCCGCGCTCGCGCCGCTCCGCGCCTGGCTCGACGCACATCTGCCGGACAGGGCGTGAAGAGATGAAAATCAAACGCGCAATGGTCATGGCGGCGGGCAAGGGCACGCGCATGCGGCCGCTCACCGACACCATGCCGAAGCCGCTCGTGCCCCTCGCGGGAAAGCCGCTCATCGACCACGTGCTCGACCGTCTCGACGAAGCGGGCATCGAGGAAGCGGTGGTGAACGTCCACCATTTCGCGGACATGCTGGAAGCGCATCTCGCGGCGCGCCCGCGCGGTCCGCGCATCGTCCTTTCGGACGAGCGCGCCGAATTGCTCGACACGGGCGGCGGCACGAAGAAGGCTTTGGCCCTTCTCGGCGACGGTCCCATCGTCACCTTCAATTCCGATTCCGTCTGGGTCGAGGGTCTCGGCTCCAACCTCCGCAATCTCATCGATGCCTTCGATCCCGAACGCATGGATGCGCTGCTGATGATCGCGGACGCCGCCCGCACCATCGGCTATGTCGGGCGTGGCGACTTCACCATGGACCCCATGGGCGCACTCGCCCGCCGCGTTCCCGCCACCACGGCGCCTTTCGTCTTCGCCGGCGTGCAGATCGTCTCTCCCGCCCTCTTCGCCGAAGGTCCGGACGGCACCTTCTCGACCAATCTCGTCTGGGACCGGCTGATCGAAAAAGGCCGCCTTTTCGGCCATCGCATGACGGGAGTCTGGATGCATGTCGGCGCGCCGGACGATCTTGCCGAGGCGGAAGCCTTCCTGCGGGATTTGTGATCCCAATTCCGGTCCCCGCCGCGCTACCATGGCGTCCATGACGGCCGATTCCCTGACGCTCTTCACCATGCCCCCCGGCACGCCGTTTCTCGAACGGCTGGCACAGGCGCTTGTCGCCGATTCCTCGCTCGGCGGACGTTTTCCGGGGTCGCCGGCTCTTGCCGATTTCACGATCCTGCTGCCCACCCGCCGCGCCGTGCGTGCACTTGGCGATGCTTTTCTGCGTGCAGGCGGCGGTGCCGCAATGGTGCTTCCCTCGATCCGTGCGCTGGGCGATGTCGACGAGGAAGAGCTCGTGCTCGATCCGGCGGGCCTCGGCGTCGAGGCGCTCGATCTGCCACCGGCCATGCCCGCGCTCGAACGTCAGCTTCGTCTCGCCCGCATGATCGCCGCCGATGGCGGTGAGGACGAAGTGCGCGCGCTTGCCCTCGCCGCCGATCTCGGCCGCTTCCTCGACATGGTGCTCACCGAAGGCGCGGACATGGGCGCGCTTGCCGCGCTCGTGCCGCAGGAATTCGCGGATCACTGGCAGATCACGCTCGACTTCCTGAAGGTGTTGACCGCGCACTGGCCGGAAGAACTTGCGCGTCTGGGCTTTATGGAGCAAGCCGAGCGCCGCAACCGTCTCCTCCGCGCGCAGGCTGCTGCGTGGAGAGAGGCGCCACCGGCCGGGCCCGTCATCGCGGCAGGATCGACAGGTTCGATCCCGGCCACCGCCGAACTCCTTCATGCGGTCGCGCATTTGCCTCTCGGCGCTGTCGTGCTGCCGGGTCTCGATCTCGATCTCGACGAGGAAAGCTGGAACGCGATCGGAGACCCCGGCACGGCGTCCCATCCGCAATACGGCATGAAGAAACTTCTCGGCCATCTCCGCGCCACGCGCGCCGATGTCGAACCATGGCCCGGCACGGCGCGGTCGTCAGGCGCCGCCGCCCGCGCGCGGTTCCTCTCCGAGGCGCTGCGTCCCGCCGAGACGACGGAGAAATGGCTCTCCCGTCTCGCTGTGCTGAAAGAGCAGGCCGCCGAAGGGCTCGCGGGTCTGTCGATGATCGAAGCGCCTGGCGAGCGCGACGAAGCGGGCGCCATCGCGCTCATGATGCGCGAAGTGCTCGAAACGCCGGAGAAGACGGCGGCCCTCGTCACGCCCGATCGCAAACTCGCGCGCCGCGTCGCAATGGAGCTTCGCAGGTGGAACGTGGAGGTGAACGATTCCGGCGGCGAGCCCTTGGGAAACACGGCGCCCGTTGCCTTCCTCCGTCTTGTCGCGCAAATGGTCGCCGAGGATTTCGCCCCCGTCCCCACGCTTGCCTGCCTGAAGCATCCGCTTGCGGCGGCGGGCGGCGAGCCGGGAGCCTTCCGCGCCGAAGTGCGGATGCTCGAAAAATATCTTCTTCGCGGGCCGCGTCCCGCGCCGGGCATCGGCGGTCTTCGCGCGGCCTGCCGTTCGCTGGAGGCCGAAACCGCAGGCGCGGTGTCCGCCGCGCCTCTCGAAAATCTCATCGCGAAGATCGAATCCTGCGCTGCGCCGCTCGTCGAGGCGATGACGGAGCGAGAGGAAGCCACTTGCCTCGTGCTCGCTCATATGGCGACAGCCGAGCGTTTCGCCGCAACGGTGCAGGAGCAGGGCCCGGAGCGCTTGTGGACAGGAGAAGCGGGCGAAGCGGCATCCGGTTTCGTCCGTGAACTGATCGAAGCGGCGCCCTCATTCGGCACGCTCGACCCCGGTGCCTATGTCTTCTTCTTCGAGGTGCTTTCCGCCGCCCGCGTCCTGCGCCCGCGCTGGGGTGCGCATCCGAGGCTCTTCATCTGGGGTCCGCTCGAAGCCCGCCTCCAGCATGCGGACCGCATGATCCTTGGCGGTCTCAACGAAGGCACCTGGCCGGCCGAAGCGAACATCGATCCCTGGCTCAACCGGCCGATGCGGGCCGCCATGGGCCTCGAGCCGCCGGAGCGCCGCATCGGCCTGTCGGCGCATGATTTTGCGGAAGGTACCGCTGCGCCCGAAGCCATCCTGACGCGTGCGCTGAAGGTCGATGGCGCACCCACTGTTGCCTCGCGCTGGTGGCTCCGCCTTGAAAGCATACGCAGCGGTATCGGAGCGGGCGCGGCGGAGAGCGCGACGCGCTGGTGGCAATGGGCGCAGGATATCGACAAGCCGGAAAGGAGTCTGGAACCCGTCCGCCCGCGCCCCGCGCCGCCGCTCTCGTCGCGGCCGGATCGTTTCTCTGTCACGGAAATCGAAACCCTCATCCGCGATCCTTACGCGATCTATGCGAAGAAAATCCTGAAACTCCCGGTCCTCGACCCGCTCGACGCCGACATCGCCGCCGCAGAGCGCGGCACCATCATTCACGAAGCGCTTGAGCGTTTCGTCGATGCCTTTCCGGACAAGATGCCGGACGACGCCTTCGACAAGATGATCGCCATCGGCGAGGAGGTTTTCGCCGGCGCCATCGGCCGTCCGGGCGTCGCCGCCTTCTGGTGGCCGCGCTTCCAGCGTATCGCCCGCTGGATCGTCGCGCATGAGCGCGAGGAGCGCGAAGGCCTCCGCCATGCCTTCGCCGAAGCCAGGGGCGAAATCGAGATCGGCGAGCTCGTGCGAACGGTCACGCTGGTCGGAAAAGCCGACAGGATCGACATGCGCGACGACGGCACCGTCGATATCGTCGACTACAAGACCGGCGCATTGCCGAGCGCGAAACAGGTCGAGACCGGCCTCGCGCCGCAACTGCCGCTCGAAGCCGCCATCGCCGCGCGCGGGGGCTTCCGGACAAAGGCCCCCGAAAGCGCACCCATCGCGAAGGCGAAGACGCGGCGCATGGTCTATCTCCGCCTCACCGGCGGGGAAACGGCGGGCGAAATGCGCGTCGTCCCCGATCCCGGGGGCGCGCTCGCGGACAATACCTATGCCTGGCTGGTCGACCTGCTGCGCCAGTACGAAGACGAGAAAACGCCCTACTTGTCGCGCCCGCGTCCGATGTTCTGGGGCCGCTATGGCGACTACGATCATCTCGCGCGCGTCAAGGAATGGTCGTCGGCGGGAGATGACGCCGAATGAGCGGACCGGCGCGAAAGAGCGGAACGGACGACGCGCAGCGACGCGCCTCCCATCCGCTCACCTCCGTCTGGGTGTCGGCCAATGCGGGCTCGGGCAAAACGCATGCGCTAACGACACGCGTCGCCCGCCTGCTGCTTGCGGGAACGCAGCCCCAGCGCATTCTCTGTCTCACCTTCACCAAGGCGGCGGCAGCCGAAATGGCGGGCCGTCTTTACAAGAGGCTCGGCGGCTGGGCGACCATGGCCGATGCGGAACTTTCGGCCGCCATTGAGGAAATCGAGGGCCGCAAGCCCGACGGGAAGACGCTCGATATCGCGCGCAAGCTTTTCGCCCGCGCAATCGAAACGCCGGGCGGCCTCAAGATACAGACGATCCATGCCTTCTGCGAAAGGCTTCTCGGCCGCTTCCCGCTGGAGGCGGACGTGCCGCCGCAATTCGAGATTCTCGATGAGCGCAGCGCCGGCGAGTTGATGGACGAGGTGCGCGACACAGTGTTGCGCCGTGCCGGCAATGAACCTGAAACGCCGCTCGGCCGCGCACTCGCCCATATCGTTTCGCGCGTGGACGAAATCGTTTTCGCAAAGCTCCTGAAGGAAGTGACCGGCCAGCGCGGCAATTTCGCGCGCATGCTCGATCGTTTCGGCGGCCTCGACGGCATCTGCCGGGCGGTTCGCGCGGCGCTTTCCGTCGAGCCCGGTGTTTCCACCGGCGATCTCGTTGCTGAAATCGCGAACCTGCCCGAAGCGGCGATGCGTCATGCGGCGGAAGTACTTTCCGGCGGTGCGAAGACCGACACCGAACGCGCGGGATTGCTGCATGGCTTTCTCGCCGGAAAGGCGCGCCGCGTCGAACGGGTGGACGACTACATAGCCATCTTCCTGACGAAGGAGATGACACCTCGAAAGACTCTCATCACGAAAAAACTCGCCGAACAGAACGCGGCCGCGGCGCGTGCGCTGGAAGAAGAGCAGGCCCGTGTCGCCGCTCTTCTTGGGCGGGTTCGCTCAATCCGCGTCGCCGAGGCGACGGAAGCGATCATGACGATTGCGATTGCCATTCTCGATACTTTCGAGGAAGCGAAACGGGCAAGAGCCCTGTTGGATTATGACGATCTGATCGCAAAGACGCGTGCGCTTCTCACGACGAGCAGCATGGCGCCCTGGGTTCTCTACAAGCTCGATGGCGGTATCGACCACATCCTCGTCGACGAGGCGCAGGACACAAGCCCCGATCAGTGGGACGTCGTGGCGCGGATTGCGGATGAGTTCATGTCGGGCGCCGGCGCGCGCGACGTTGCGCGCACGATCTTCGCGGTCGGCGATGAAAAGCAGTCGATCTTTTCCTTCCAGGGCGCCGACCCGGCGCGCTTCGACGAGATGAAGCGTTATTTCGAGAAGCGCGTGAAGGCGGCGGAACTGCCTTGGGACTATGTGCCGCTCACGCGCTCCTTCCGCTCGGTCCCCGAAGTGCTCCGGGCGGTCGACCGCGTTTTCGAGCTGGAGGCGGCGCGCAACGGGCTCACCGCCTCGGGCGAACTCGATCCGCATATCGCGCATCGCGACCTCGATGCGGGCCTTGTCGAGATTTGGGAGCTTGAAGAGCCGGAGGAGGGCGAGGAGGCGAGCCCATGGGACGCACCGCTCGACTACATGACGGGCGCGGCGCCCATGTCGCGCCTCGCGGCGCGCATCGCATCGACCGTCGACGGCTGGCTCAGGAACGAAGAGCAGCTTCTCGCCAGGGGCCGGAAAATAGAGCCGGGCGACGTTCTCATCCTCGTGCGCCGCCGCAATGCCTTTGTCGGCGAGATGGTTCGTCACCTGAAGGCACGCGGTGTCCCCGTCGCCGGGGCGGATCGCATGGTGCTCACGGAACAGATGGCGGTGATGGACCTCGTCGCGCTGGGCCGTTTCGTGCTTCTGCCGGACGACGACCTGACGCTGGCGACCGTTCTCAAGGGCCCGCTCGCCGGTCTCGATGAAGATGAACTCTTCGACCTTGCATGGGCACGCAAGGGATCGCTCTGGAAAGCCCTGCGTGAAAAATCGAAGGACAACCGGCGTTATGCGGAAGCGGCAGCCTTGCTCTCCCGCTTGCTCGACCGCGCGGACTTCGAACCGCCATACGAATTCTTCGCGCATGTGCTCGCGGGCGAAGATGGCCGCCGCCGCTTGCTGGCGCGCCTCGGTCCCGACGCGGCGGACCCCATCGACGAGTTTCTGTCGCTGGCGCTTGAATTCGAGCGCAGCCACGCCCCGTCTCTCGAAGCCTTTCTTCACTGGCTGGAGCGCGGGGCGGCCGAAATCAAACGCGACATGGATCAGGGTCGCAACGAAGTGCGCGTGATGACGGTGCATGGCGCGAAAGGCCTCGAAGCCGAAATCGTTTTCATGCCCGACACCTGCGCCGCCCCGGGTGGCGCGCACGATCCGGCGCTTCTCGCGCTGCCGTCGCTCGAAAGGGACGGGCCGGAACTGCTGCTCTGGCCGGTGCGAAAGAAGGATGAGGACGAGGTGAGCGCCGCCGCGCGCGCCTTCCGCCGCGAACTTCAGGCGGCGGAATACAGGCGGCTTCTATACGTGGCGATGACGCGCGCCCGCGACCGGCTCTACATCGCCGGCTATCGCGGCGTGAACCTGCCCTCCGGAGAGTGCTGGTATGAGCTCGCCCGCAGCGCGCTTCTGCCGGATGCGACGCAGATCGAAACGCCCGACGGGCACATCGTCTGGCGCATCGAGGGCGAGCAGCGGCGCAAGGTCGAGCCGGAGGAAGGTGTGGTGAGGCCGGCACCCCCCGGCCTGCCCGCATGGGTGTCGCGGGAAGCACCGGAAGAGCCCGCCCCCTCGCGTCCCCTCGCGCCGTCGCGTCTGCCGCCCGAAGAGGTTGCGGAGCCGGCGGTTCTCTCGCCGCTTGCCGATGATGGAACGAAGCGCTTCCGGCGCGGCAGTCTCATTCATCGCCTGCTCCAGACCCTGCCGGATGTTTCGCCGGAAAAGCGCCATGCGGCGGCGGCGCGCTTTCTCGCTCTACCGGCGCATGGAATTTCCGGAGACGAGAGAAATGAAATCGAGAGCGCCGTCTTCCGCGTCCTCGACGATGAACGCTTTGCCGAAGTCTTCGCGCCGCCTGGCCGCGCCGAGGTACCGGTCACGGGGACGATCGGGTTTCGCGGGCGGACGCTTCTCGTCGGCGGCCAGATCGATCGCCTCTGCGTGACTGAAGAGGCGGTGACGATTATCGATTACAAGACGAACCGGCCGCCGCCGCTTGCGCTTGAGCGGGTGCCGGAAGCCTATCTCGTGCAGATGGCGGCCTACCGTGCCGTGCTCGCCCAGATTTATCCCGATCGTGTGATTCGCTGCGGATTGCTGTGGACGGATGCGCCGGAGCTTGTGGAAATCCCCGCGGAAATGCTGGAAATAGCCTTGAAAGGGGCGGGGCCTGCGGCATTCGGGCAACCTTGACCTTGCGAGAGGGCATTCCTAGATTCAAACCAACTGAACCGGTACAAGTATCAGCGCTGAGGCGCACGCCGCGGCCGGGACGTCCGGGCGACGGCCAGAAAGGACAATGAAAATGGCGACTAACAAAGTGACCGACGCATCGTTCGAAGCCGATGTCATCGATGCCAGCGGGCCGGTATTGGTCGACTTCTGGGCGGAGTGGTGCGGTCCCTGCAAGCAGATCGGTCCGGCGCTTGAGGAAATCGCGAAGGATTACGGTGGCAAGCTGACGATCGCGAAGATCAACATCGACGAGAATCCGAACGTGCCGACGAAATACGGCGTGCGCGGCATCCCGACGCTGATGATCTTCAAGGACGGTCAGGTGGCGGCGACCAAGGTGGGCGCCCTGCCGAAGGGCAAGATCGTCGAGTGGATCGACAGCGCCCTCTGATTCTTCGATAGCGTTTCGGAAGGCCGGTTTTCGCAGACCGGCCTTTTTTCTTTCAGCCGTTCTCCGCGAGAATATGGCCGGCGAGGTAGAGCGAGCCGCATATCAGGATGCGCGGCGTCGCCCGCCCCGCGGCAAGGCAGGCCCGTTCCAATGCCTCGCCAAGCGATGCAGCCGGATGGGCGTCGAGCCCCGCGCCTGCCGCCGCCTCGCCAAGTGCCGCCGCCGTCACGCTTGCCGGTGCATTCGGAATGGCGACCGTCTCGACATGAGCGGCGAGCCCCCGGAACGGCGCGAAGAAACCCGCCGCATCCTTCGTGTCGAGCATCCCGCTGACGAGAATGAGCGGGCGCGGGCCGTCGTCGCGATCGCGTTGCGCGAGATCGGCCATCGCCTCGGCCACGGCGCGGCCCGCGGCGGGATTGTGTCCCCCGTCGAGCCAGAGTTCCGCGCCGCGCGGCAGCGTCGCAAGAAGCGGCCCCTTCGTCAGCCGCTGCAGGCGCGCGGGCCACTCGACATTCGTCATGCCGCGCGCGATCGCCTCGCGCGCAAGCGGCAGAATGCCCGCCTTGCGCAATGCGCAGATGGCAACGCCCGCATTGTCGATCTGGTGCCGCCCCGGCAGGCGCGGCAGCGGCAGATCGAGCAGCCCGTCCTCATCCTGATAGACGAGCGAGCCGCCCTCTTCATGCGCGGTGAAATCCTGCCCGTGAAGGAAGAGCGGCGCGCCGGTCCTCTCCGCCGCCATTTCGATGGCAACGCGCGCCTCGTCCGTCTGCGGCCCGATCGCGGCGGGCACGCCGCGCTTCAATATGCCTGCCTTCTCGGTTGCGATGAGCGAGATCGTCTCTCCGAGAAAAGCCTGATGGTCGAGATCGACCGGCGTGATGATGCTGACGGCCGGTTTGCCGACGACATTCGTCGTGTCGAGCCGGCCGCCCATGCCGACTTCGAGAATGAGCGCGTCGGCGGGCTCGCGCGAGAAGGCGAGAAGGGCGGCGGCGGTCGTGATCTCGAAAAAGGTGATGGGCTCGCCTGCATTCGCTCTTTCGCACTCGTCGAGAAGCGCGGTGAGGCTCTCTTCCGGTATCGGCGCGCTTCCCTGCTTGCCCGCAAGACGAATGCGTTCGTGGAAGCGCACGAGATGCGGTGAGGTGTAGGAGTGGACGGCATAGCCGCCCGCTTCGAGCGCCGCGCGGAGATAGGCCGAAACGGAACCTTTGCCGTTCGTCCCCGCAATGTGGAAGACCGGCGGCAAGGCGCGCTCGGGGTGTCCGAGCGCCGCGAGCAGGCGCCATGTCCGGTCGAGCGAGAGGTCGATCAGCTTCGGATGAAGTTTCGTCAGCCGTTCGAGAATGACGTCGCTGGAAGTGGCGGTGCCGCCGCTCACGGTGTCGCTTGTGCCGCAGTTTTTGCGGGCACGTTGGCGCTCTGCTGCCGCGCGCTGCGCGGCCGGTGCGTCATCAGCCGGACCACGCGCGCGAGCGTGTCCTTCATCTTGTGACGATGCACGATCATGTCGATCATGCCGTGATCGAGCTGGAATTCCGCCGACTGGAAATCGTCCGGCAGCTTTTCGCGGATCGTTTGCTCGATAACGCGACGTCCGGAAAAACCGATCAGCGCCTTGGGCTCCGCGATCTGGATGTCGCCAAGCATGGCGTAGGAGGCGAGCACGCCGCCCGTCGTCGGATCGGTCAGCACCACGATGAAGGGAAGCCCCGCCTCGCGCACAAGCTGCAGCGCAACGGTCGTGCGCGGCATCTGCATGAGCGAGAGAATGCCCTCCTGCATGCGCGCGCCGCCGGCCGCGGTAAAGAGGATATAGGGCGCCTTCTTTTCAAGCGCCGTTTCCGCCCCGCGAATGATCGCCTCGCCCGCCGCCATGCCGAGCGAGCCGCCCATGAAGGAAAAATCCTCGATGGCGATAACGGTCTCGACGCCGTCGAGCGGTCCATGTGCAACCGTCACCGCGTCGTCGCGGCCGGTCTTCGAGCGGGCCTCCTTCAGCCGGTCCGGATATTTCTTCTGGTCGCGAAACTTCAGCGGATCGACCGCCACGGCATCGACCGGCACAAGCTGGTAATCCGCATTGTCGAAGAGAGAGGCGAAGCGCTCCTTCGTGCCGAGACGCATGTGGTTGTCGCAGCTCGGGCAGACGCGCATCGCCGCTTCGAGATCGCGGTGGAAAATCATCTCCCCGCAGGCCGGGCACTTGTTCCAGAGGTTGTCGGGGGTCTGCTGTTTCTTGTTGAAGACCCGCTGGATTTTCGGCCGGACGACATTGTTGATCCAGTTCATCGGCTGAACTCCTTATTCGGCAGCCGCTTTGCGCGCGGCGTGAACGCCGGTCGCAAGCTTGCCAACA
>Ga0180009_10006611_pt1 | contig 12113 bp, 9 predicted proteins | sample OS_PC_MetaG_FD_123537 | JGI IMG/M metagenome (GOLD analysis project Ga0180009, IMG submission 123537) | Groundwater microbial communities from the Aspo Hard Rock Laboratory (HRL) deep subsurface site, Sweden - OS_PC_MetaG | ecosystem: Environmental > Aquatic > Deep subsurface > Groundwater...
GAGTTCTGAGTTCTGAGTTCAGCGTTCAGGGTTTGGGGTCAATCGCCACTCAGCCCGTTTTAAACATAGAACTCAGATCTTTGAACTCTGAACGCTTAACATTGAACCAAGAACACGCAACTCGGAGCTAAAACTTTGAACTTTGAACGCAGAACCCGGAACTAAACCATGTATTACTCATTCTTCATACTCTATTTGATTATCGGGTTTTTCATAACCCTCGGCTTTTTGTTTTGGGCAATCAAAAACGGACAATTCAAGGACCAGCAGCGGGCAAAGTTTCTCCCGCTTGTTGATATTGAAGATTCCGGTGTTGTTACCGCATCCAGAAACAACCGTTATCAGTCTTACTTACTCTATAGTCTGATGGCCTTTGTTCTGATGGTGAGCGTATCGGTAATGGTCTATGCGTTCATGATATAGGCGCTTGGTAGCGCAAACTCGACAAAACGTTGTCGATTGTTTAATGAGTGTCTGTTTTTATGTAAAAAAAACTGGAAATTTGAAACTTGAAACTGGATAAGAACGGATTGGATCTATTTAAAATTGACAGAATACCTTTCCCAAGTTTCAAGCATCAAGTATCCAGCATCTTGCCGCTTATTGCGCAAACGTTAGTTTTAGAGATTTTTTCATTTTTAATTCCGGCTTGTCCCGGTTAGGATAAGGTTATGAGATATTTTCCACTTTTAAATTTTCAGCACATCATACTCTTTTTCATTCCGACTGTTCTTTTTATCATATTGGCATATACGGCATTTTCACGCATGTATTTTAAAGGAACGGATTCCGAGGAGAGAGAAAAACGGATTGTCCATACATATCCCGGAGGGATCGAAGCAAAGAATTCTCCGTTTCCTCTGTTTTTGATCCTAATCATCGTCGGCTTTCTGCTTTGGGCGATCCTTTACGCCTTGGGAATCGGTCTACTGGGGGTGAAGATATAAATGGAGACAACGAAAGAATCCGTGATCCAAACCTGGATTTTTATAATCATCCTTGCACTCTCCTTTCTTCTTTACAGCTTGTTTTGCTACAAGGTAATCGGAGATGCCGGACAGCCGACGTGGGATTACCGCCCGGTCCAGGACGTACCGGGGGAGTCGCCCTATTCCATGTATCAACTGCTGCCCTACCCCCAGCATGTGAGAGGTGATAAAGGGGAATAAATGAAAAAAATCGTTTTTCTCATAATCCTGGTCGGAGTTTTAATACTCGGTGCGTATGGAGCGCTTACCCACTACGACAACCATTTTAAATACGGTCGTATGTGGGAAACCCCATCGGTTCGTCCCCACGAAGAGCCGCTGCCGATTATGGAGTCAGGCGTTGTTCCGTTCATGGGAGGAGAAATCATCTACCGGGAGACCCCTGGAGAAGAACTGAAATCCCCATTGGCTAAAGGAAATCCCAAGGATATTGAACTCGGAAAAATCGAATACTTCACATTCTGCGCCCAGTGCCATGGAAAGTATCATGACGGAAACGGAACCGTGGGACAAAGCTTCTATCCTCTGCCCACGGATTTAAGAAGCGAAAAAGTACAGTCTCATCCGGAAGGTATTCTGTTTCAGGCAATCAGCTACGGTGTGCAGGGAGGACGCCAGCCTGCACTGGCATCGACCATTCGCGTTCTTGAACGATGGCGAATCATCGCCTACGTCAAATCTTTGGGGATCAGAGAAACACAAAAGCCGATTAAATCTGAGAAACCGCCCGAACCGGCCAAAAAATGAGAGCCTCCTCTGACGTCTGTGATCTCTGCGGGCTCCTCCTTCGCAAGAATACCATCGCAATAGACTCGGAAGACCGGCATTTCCGATTCTGCTGCATCGGATGCAAGCACGTCTTTCTGATGCTCATGGAAGCATCCGATTCGCCGGATCCCGATGGTTTCAGAGACACCGCCCTGTTCAAGAAATGTCTGGAACTCGGGATTATTCCGAGAACAGAAAATGATCTAAAAGAAATAAGGGAGGATGCTGCGCGTCATGTCTCGGATGGTTTGATTGAAACAGAAATCAAACCTGAGGGTGGACTTGAATTAAACTGCAGGGTCAATGACATGTGGTGCCCGGCTTGTTCCTGGGTCATCGAAGAGACCCTGAAGAAGATGCCGGGTATATTGAGCGTATCATGCAATTTTTCAACCGACCGCCTCAAATGTGAATATAACCCCATTAAAACCTCCCCGGATCAAATTGTAAAACAAATCAAAAGCTTAGGCTATCAATCCATCGTTTCGGAAACGGATATGGAGCCGGTGGAAACCCGCAGAGAGTTCATACGCCTGTTGATCTCCGCCTTTTTTACCATGAACATCATGATGTTCTCCTTTGCCCTCTATTCCGGGTTCTTTACCCGTCTCACCCATGAATCCATCCATAAGCTTTCCTGGCCGCCGTTTATCATGGCAACCGTTGTGCTTTTCTACGGTGGACGGCGGATATTTCAAAAGGCCGGGCAGGGATTCCGGTCGACTGCGTTCAGCATGGAAACCCTGATCGCGGCCGGGTCATTGAGTGCATACGGCTACAGCCTGATAAATCTTTTTTCAGGCAGCATTCACCTCTATTTCGATACCGCTTCCATGCTGATTACATTGACCCTCCTTGGAAAGATGCTGGAGCGGAGAGCCAAGGATCGGGTACAGGCAACCCTTGAGAGTTATTTCGAACTTTTGCCCACAAAAGTACGAATGTGCACCGAGCGGTTTCCGGTCGGTCGATACGTTTCGTCTCGACTGCTGAAAGGAAACGACATCTTTCGTGTGATCTCCGGCGAGACGGTTCCTGCCGACGGACTTATCACCGAAGGTAAAGGGGTCATCAATGAATCGACCCTGACCGGTGAAGCCGAACCGGTCAGAAAAAAGAAAGGGGACCGACTCAGAAGTGGAACCCGTATTGTCAACGGAGATCTAACCGTCAAGGCTGAAGGGGTCGGAAAAGATTCCACCCTTGGGCAAATGATTCAGATTATGGAAAACGCCCTTTCAGAAAAATCCGCGTTTGAAGGAAAAACCGATCGGATTCTCCGGTTTTTCATACCCGGGATTCTGATCCTGGCCCTGGGAACCGGAATCATCTGGTTTTTTATCAAAGGATCCCTTGAAATCGGAATGATTCGAGCCGTTACCGTCATGGTGATATCATGTCCCTGTGCATTGGGGATTGCCATTCCGCTGGCGCGGGTTGCCGGAATATCCGTAGCAAGCAGTAAAGGCATCCTGGTTCGGAATTTTTTTGCATTCGAACAGATGGAAAAAATCGATACCTTTATTTTCGATAAAACCGGTACGGTCACGAAAGGCCGGTGGGACCTGCTCCGAATCCAGGCTCTTCCGCCCGAAACCGAAAACCATATACTTTCAATGGCCGCAGGCCTGGAACGCGAGTCAGACCATTATATTGCAACAGAAATTTTAAGGGCGGCACAAGATCGCGGAATCCTTAATCAACCGAACATACGATTCGACAGTATTGAAGTTAAAGAAAACGGCATATCAGGCTTTCACAATCAACAGCAGATTAAAATCGGATCAAAGGCGTTTATAATAAACCCGTTTGAACCCGTTGAACTGCCCGACCTGAAGAGAGAAGAATCCGCCGTATACATGAGCATTGATGAAACCCTCTGTGCAGTATTTGTTTTCGGGGACAGTCTCCGGAAAGGAGTACCGGAAATGATTCAGTCTCTCCATGCAAAAGGCTATGGAACAGCAATGGTTTCAGGAGACGGCGAAGAAACCACTAAAGCCATCGGCGATGCCATCGGTATTCATGAATCTCTGGGGAGCCGACTGCCCCGGGAAAAAGCGGAATTTATAAAAAAACTGCAACAAGAGCGGCGGTCGGTGGCCATGGTGGGAGACGGAATCAACGATGCCCTCGCCCTTGTTCAGGCCGATCTTTCCTTTGCTGTTCATTCGGGCAGTCATCTGGGCAAGGATGCGGCCGATATTACCCTCATGCGCGGGAACCCCGTTCAGATTCTCGATTTTCTGTCGCTGGTTAAAGGGGTTAATCGCAAGGTCCTGCAGAATTTAACCGGGGCATTAATCTATAATGTTATCGGCATTCCCGTGGCCGTTTTCGGCCTGTTGTCCCCGTTGGTGGCAGTGGCCGCCATGCTCATGAGCAGCCTGACCGTCACAGGCAACACGCTTCTGCTCATCAAAAAATATTCTGAATAGCCGCAGACTCACGCAGACGCGCACAGATATGCTTGGTAATACCAGTCAAGCCTTTTATTCTGCTGTTCGGTTTAGAATATCTTCTACACCGGCAGATAAATGACGGGAGTCCGGCTCGATCTTCGTCTATGCTTCTCATTTTCTTCCGAGGTCTCAATCGTTCTTCTTCTCCGTCCATCTCTGACAGCAGATATCATATTGAAGTACTTCGTAATTCCGACATTAAAATTTCTACCGGCAAGTCATGCGGATTTGGCCTGACTCTTGCATCAGTTAATCAATAGAGAATGAATACATGACACCATCAATATGGGGGATAAAATGAAACACCGACCAACTACACTCCATCATCACCTCACCGCAATTAAAAATAGCGATCGAATATTTGAAAACGCTTTCCAGGGTGTAGCCAGAATGATTCTCGAAAGCAGTATCGAAAAGATCGTGGTGAAGGGAAGAACAACTTATGATTTCAGTATCTTCCGTAACAGCGGAAAACATGTGATCGGAATGTACGATGAAATCAATAGCTTTGTTTCTTTTGTTAAAGACGCCGCCGAAGACGGGTCTTCCAAAGAAATGGCGTATGTGTTGGTGGGAGAACCCGGCAATGGTAAGACCTTTTTGGTTGAATACCTGTGCGGGAAGTACAGAGATTTTTTGGCAAGAGAAAAAAATCGAAAATATACCTTTAAATTCTCCAATCTGGAACAACTAGGCCATTATGGGAGGATTCAAAGCATCGAATCCCAGACCTATGAAGACCCCATGATTCTTGCCATGAATCTGTTTGATACCCGGGATGAAAGCAGAGAATTTCTGGCAAAGTCGGTTGGATTTTCAGATCGGGAAATCGAAACCTTCTATGAAAATTACCGCCCATTAGGTGCCTGCAGCGGTTATATTTTGAATGATATCCGGTCGTTCTGTGACGGAAATATTGATAAGGTTCTGGAGTTTCTCCATGTTGTCCCGGTTCCCTTGACCGAAAGCCTGGGCACCATCACCGGAAAATACCCGGCTAAAGATAAAATCACCTCTTCTGCCGTCGATCTTTTGGGAGAAGAATCGATCCAGCGGTTGCTTCACATCAGCGACACCAACAACCCTTACCGGTTCGACCTGCGACGGGGGGCTCTGGCAAGAGTTGCCGGAGGGGGTATCCACTTCAGCGATGAAATCTATAAAAATAAAAAAGACCTGGTCCAGGTCTACTTGGGGGTCATTCAAAACCGCATGATCGAAATCGACGGCTATAAATGGCCCATCGATACATTGATCATTGCAACCAGCAACAACTCGGAGTTCAACCGATTCCTCGCTGAAAAAGAAGAAGCGCCTATCGTAGACCGGTGTAGAATCTGCTATGTGAGCCACAACACCGACTACAAGCTTCAGGCAGAACTCACCGCCTATGCCATCGGAAATGAAACCAAAACAACCCTGACGCGGGAAAAACTTCACATCGATCCAAATTTAAACTACGCCGCCTCGGTGTCTGTGGTGCTGAGCCGCCTGCCTCGGTCTGAAAAGCTGACACCGGTTGAGACCATGAAACTGGCTGCCGGGGAAGTGGCCGGAGAGAAGAGCATCAAAACCCTGGCAGAAGTCATCGACATCTTGGCCCAGGATCCGGAGATCACCAAACGATTCGGTCAGAAGGGTCTGGGGCAGCGAAATCTGGGACGGGCCGTCCAGCTTCTCATCGAAAGCTCGGAAACCAATGAGGGGCGGTGCATGTTTGCCTACGACATGTTTAAAACCGTTGAACGGATTATCCTCGATTATGTCCCGGATGCCAATGACAGGGCCAAGTATCTGGAAGATTTAAAAATCGGAAAAGGCTTGTACCGGGAGCGGATTATGACGGAGATGTTCAATGCCTATATGGATGAACCCCATGCCATCCGAAAAGACGTCATGAATTATGTCAATATGATCATCGGCATCGATGCTGAAAATCTCGGTCCTGATAAAATGTGGAAATACAAGGACCCGCAATCCGGAGAGCTCAAAGCGTTTAAGATCGACGAACGGTATATAAAGAGTGTGGAAGAAAGACTGGGCCTTAAAACCGAAGAACAACGGGAGGCATTCAGAACGTCCATCCGTAAAATCTATGGGCAGAAGATCTCGGTCAATCCGGACTATGATTTCATGGACAACCTGGAGCTGGTAAAAGCGGTCACCGATGTGCGGCTCAAATCGGATATCGCCGGCGCCGGAAGCCTTATCGGCGCGCTTGCCAATCGTACAAATGAAGAAAATCAGAAACTCTACGATCGCATGATCGATACCATGTTGAGCAAGCTCAATTACTGCAGAACCTGTGCTCTAAAAACCATTGAATATTTCTGTACCCAGGAAGATGAGCAATAAAAATTCCAAATACTACCAGGAGCTCAAAGCTGCCGGTATCAGCTCGGAGAAGGACCGAATCATACGTTCGGAACTTGAAGATGATAACTCACACTTTATCCCATCGCCCTCGCCCCATGATCATGCCGAATCGACATCATTGAACCCGGAATCCGTATATCGTTATCAGGACTTATCCGTCCTCCAATCCGTAACCGGCCTGAATCAACCGTATGCGTCGAATATCCGCTCCATCGACGAACTGCTGGAAAGGGACAACCAGAGGGAAAAGGACGGATTCCCCAGAAAAATTCGGATCGGCCGCTTGATCAAGCCGGGAAAGGGCAAAAAAGACAAGGTCGTTGTTGTTCCCACTACGGTGGAAGAAAAACTCATTCATGACAAGATCCGTACCCAGGAAGAAGAAGAGGCATCCGGTGGAACCGGAGACGGGGAAGAAGGAGAAGTAATCGGTGAGCAGCCGATTCATGACCCCAACGGATCCGGAAGCGGACCTGGAGAAGGAGACGGGGGGCAGCACGATCTGGAGTCCAGCGCTTACGATCTGGGCAAAATCCTTACCGATAAATTCGAACTGCCCAATTTAAAGGATAAGGGAAAGAAGCACTCCCTGACGCGTTATACCTATGATCTGACGGACAAACACCAGGGTTTCGGACAGCTCCTGGACAAGAAGGCAACGCTTCGAAAAATCATAGAAACCAACATCATCTTGGGCAACATCCCGGATCGCTCGAATATCGATTCCACCGGTTTTCTCATTGCACCCAGTGATCGGATTTACCGGATCCTATCTCGAGAAAAAGACTACGAATCCCAGGCCATGGTTTTTTTCTTAAGAGACTATTCCGGTTCCATGGCGGGAAAGTCCACGGAACAAATTGTGACCCAGCATGTTTTGATTTACAGCTGGCTCATTTACCAGTATGCGCGCCAGGTGGAATCCCGATTTATTTTGCATGACACGGAAGCAAAAGAAGTGCCCGATTTCTATAACTACTACAACTCCAGTGTTGCCGGAGGTACCCGGGTGGCATCGGCTTTTCACCTGGTAAACGAAATCGTCGAAAAAGAGAATCTGATTCAGGATTACAATATCTATGTGTTTCACGGTACGGATGGGGATGACTGGGATACCGACGGCAAAGAGGCCATCCCGGAAATAAAAAAGATGCTGACCTACTCAAACCGGGTGGGGGTGACCATCGCCGAACATAGCGCCGGTTCCGGCCGCAGCAGCGAGGTGGAACGGTATATCAAAAGTTCGGGCTTGCTCACCGAGAAAAAGGAGCTCATCCGGCTGGATGTCATGCAGGAAGATGCGGACGAGACGCGACTCATTGAAGGAATTAAAAACCTGATATCGGAGTAAATTGGAGAACGAATATGAAATTTGAGATAGGTGATCAGTTTATATTATCTCGAATCTAAACTCACAATTCGTAAATTGAAAATCAAACATCGAAAATACCATGGACCTCATCAATCAACATACCAAAAAGATTATGGAGGGTTGCAAGGAGCGAGCCCGGGAGGCGGGGCTCCGCTTTGAGGATGAAACCCTCGAATATATCGTGACCAACAGAGATCTTCTGGAGCTGACACCCAAGGCCATGATACCAACCCTTTACGACTATTGGGTTCATGATGTGGAGGTCCTTAAGGAGAAGGGCAAATACGAACTCTATCCCCACAATCCCTATGAAACGGTCATCAACACCCGGCCGGCCATCTCTTATTACAATGACAACAATCCGGACTGGTTGAATGTGATGATTTTCTATCATGTCCTGGCGCATGTCGATTTCTTTCAGAACAACCTCTTTTTCAGGCACACCTGGGACGACGACTTTACCGGTCAGGCGCTCTCGGACAAACGCCTCATTTCCAAGCTGAGGTCTGATAAAGGGCGGTGGGTGGATTATATTATCGAATTTTCCCGTGGAATCGACAATCTGGTTGGATTTCACAAAGAACTGTCCCATATCACGTACCGGCTAAGTGAATCGTTATCCAAGCGCCTGAATTATTATTTCGATATATTCCTGCAAACCGCAAAAAAGGTGAAGGCCAACGAATACATCAAGGAAATCGAGCGGTACAATTCATGCACCAGGGACAGCAAAAAATTGGGAGAGCAGGTATTCTTCGCCGAGGTGGGAAAGAAGTGTCCGGAGTTCGACAACCTTTATCAAAAGCATCTGGAAGACAAGAAAAACGGGCACCGCGATTTACTCCAGTTTCTCCTGGCCCGCTCGGAGCTTTTAAACAAGAATGAGAATAAGTGGATGAAATCCATTGTTGAAGTGGTCCGGAAAACCTCTCTGTTTTTTCAACCGCAGATTCGAACCAAAATTATGAATGAAGGGTGGGCCAGTTTCTGGCATGAGACCCTCTTTTTACAGGACGACCGCATCAACGGACATGAGGTCGATTTTGCCAGGGTCAATGCAAAGGTGACGGCGTTGCCCCGTGTGGGTCTGAACCCGTATGCCCTGGGTATGCGCATGTTTAACGAAATCGAAGAAAAATCGGATAAAGGAAAATACTCCTTTGAATTCCATAACCTGCTGGATGCGGAATCCCGAAAAAAATTCGATGCATCCACCGGAAACGGCAGGGATTTCATTTTCAAGGTTCGCGAGAACTTCTGCGATTTCATGTTTATCAATACCTTTGTCGATCAGGATTTCATCAACCATTATAAACTATTTGTCGCCGGTAAAAGGATCAACCCGGAAAAGAGGGTCTGGGAGTATTACGTGAAAAGCCGAAAGGCTGCAGACTACCGCCAAATGCTCCTGGATTCGTTATATCATCCGCCGCATATTCAAGTGAATCCGGAAAAGAATGACGACAACACCCTGCCTCTCGTTCACAGCTTCGAAGAAAAGCCCCTGGTGAAAGAATTCATTACCAACACACTGCTGGGCATTGAATACCTGTGGGGCGGACCGGTTAAGCTCGAAACCAGTGAAGTGGCGTCCAAATCCGAATCAAACGGCGCCCCGTACGGGGTGGGATTTCTTCCGGCAGGGCTCAAAGAGCAAAACCAAAAGGAAATATCATGGCAACGCGTCATCTACACGATGAACAATCGGAAGCTCACAAAGCAAGTCCTGTAACCCGGCTTCCGATTGAACTGAAAAATATTCAAAAGGCAATGGAGCATCTCGAATCAGGAGACGACGGATGGGACCAGAGAACCCCGATCCCTTTTGAAAGTTTCTTAAGCATTCTGGTGAATGATCCCCACACGGTGATCCGCAGCGTCTTTCAGGTCTTCCATGACATGATCAAGACCTATGTGGGTTCAGGCCGGGATGAATACCAGGATGATCCGGAATCCATCAATTATGTTGCTTATGATTGCAGTCAATTGTTTGTCGAAGGATCCGACAACCCGTTCTTTGCCGACAGGCTTTTCGCCAATCGATTGGTAAATCTGGTGGAAGCCTTAAGACGGGGCGCCCAGCAGAACAAAATCTATATTTTCGAAGGACCCCACGGATGCGGAAAGAGCACGTTTCTGAATAATTTGCTTACGAAGTTTGAAGAATATGCAAATTCAGAAGGCGGAATCAGGTATGAAACCGTCTGGCGTTTAAACCGTGAGATACTCGGCCGCTTTAATGACCGTGCCACCCTCTCTGTGTTTGAGAAACTGTTACACATGCAGGAAGATGGGTACCGAGATCAGTTTGAAATCTTGAATGCAAAAAACGCTTTACTGTCTACAGAAGATCAGATTGAGGTCCCCTGTCCCAGTCATGATCATCCCATTCTGATCATTCCGAAACATCTGCGTCGGGAATTCTTCGACGACCTGTTGGAAAACAATGAACTCAAATGGAAACTCTTTACCGAAAAAGAATACGACTGGATCTTCCGGGACACCTGCTGCACCATTTGCGAATCCTTATACGAAGCCCTGCTCGGTGTATTGAAGCAACCCAAAAATGTGTTCAAAATGGTGTACGCGCGCTCCTATGGATTCAACCGGCGCCTTGGGGACGGAATCAGCGTCTTCAATCCGGGTGATAAACCCGTAAAACAAAATGTCTTGAGCAATAAGATCCTTCAAGGACGCATCAACACCCTTTTAAGAGACAGCAACCAGGTGCAGTATATCTTCTCCCGTTATGCCAAAACCAATAACGGCATCTATGCCCTGATGGACATCAAGTCCCACAATACCGAGCGATTAATCGAGCTTCACAACATCATCAGCGAAGGAGTTCACAAAGTCGAAGATATCGAAGAGAATGTCAGTTCTCTTTTCCTGGCTTTGATCAATCCGGAAGACAAAAAAGAAATCCAGGATATCCAGTCTTTCTCGGATCGGATCGAATATATCAATATTCCCTATGTCATGGATCTGAATACAGAGGTGGAAATTTACAGAAACGTCTTCGGGAAGCATATAGATGATCAATTTCTACCCAGGGTGCTTCACAATTTTGCCCGTGTGATTATCTCGTCCCGGTTAAACCTCAAATCCGATGCACTCATCGAATGGATAGAAAATCATTCAAAATACAATCACTACTGTGATAACAATCTTCATCTTCTCAAGATGGAAATATATACCGGACATATTCCCCCGTGGTTGAGCGAAGAAGATCGAAAACGGTTCACGGCCAGACGCCGCCGGAGCATCATATCGGAATCGGAAACAGAAGGAATCAAAGGTATTTCCGGTCGGGATTCCATCAAAATATTCAACAAGTTTTACTCCACCTATGCCGAGCAGGACAAACTCATTAACATGTCCAATTTATGCCAGTTTTTTACCAAGGCTCCTAAAAAGGTGAGTCAGCTCATCCCCGATGGATTCCTGGATTCTCTACTCGGAATGTACGATTATACGGTGCTGCAGGAAGTCAAGGAATCCCTCTATTACTATAACGAAGAACTCATCGACAGGGACATTCAAAATTATCTCTTTGCCGTCAATTTCGAATTCGGTTCCGCGGAAACCTGCACGTATACCGGAGAGAAGATAGAGGTTACCGAAGAGTATCTCGATAATATCGAAAAAAGGATCCTGGGGACCGGTATCGAAAAAGAGAAGAAGGTTGCGTTCAGGAAAGACTGCCAGAAGGAATACACCACCAAAACCCTCACACAAGAAATACTCGTTGAGGGAAAATCAATTATTGATTCCAAGATCTTTAACTCCCTGAAGGAGCGTTACATTCACAACCTGAAAGAGAATGTGATGGATCCATTTTTGGAAAATAAAAACTTCAGGCTCGCCATCAAAGATTACGGTTCAAAATCCTTTAAAACCTATGACCGGAAGATTCAAAACGACGTTACCTCTCTGATTCAAAACCTCGAAGCCAAGTTCCGATACAAGGAAAAAGGGGCAAGGGAAGTCTGCATGTACGTGGTGGATAACGACCTTGCGAAGAAATTTTCAGTTAGAAGCTAAATAGGACGCTGATTGGCGCAGATATTAACAGATGGTGAGTCACCGATTCGCGATACTGGATACTGGATACTCGATGATTGCTTTGAAACCAGAACTCTGAAC
>Ga0180009_10006612_pt1 | contig 12113 bp, 10 predicted proteins | sample OS_PC_MetaG_FD_123537 | JGI IMG/M metagenome (GOLD analysis project Ga0180009, IMG submission 123537) | Groundwater microbial communities from the Aspo Hard Rock Laboratory (HRL) deep subsurface site, Sweden - OS_PC_MetaG | ecosystem: Environmental > Aquatic > Deep subsurface > Groundwater...
CCGGATGGCGGGAAGATTGTTATCAAATCTGAAAATGTTGTTCTGGATGAATCCGGACTTGAAACTGCCGGCACATATGTAAAGATAACAGTGGCAGATACGGGTATCGGTATGGATGAAGACATTATCAACAGGATTTTCGATCCGTTTTTTACAACAAAAACCAGAGGCCAGGGAACCGGCCTTGGACTTGCTACAGCCTACGGAATTATCAAGAGTCATAAGGGAACACTTAAAGTTGAAAGCAAACCTGGAAAAGGCAGCGCCTTTATGTTTCTTTTGCCGGCCAGTCGAATCAAGGTCAATACTGGTAAAGCCTTTGAAAAAAAGAAGAAAATTTTTAACGGCAAGGGGACTGTTTTATTGGTTGATGATGAACGAGGCGTGATTGAAGTCTGTTCAGAGATGCTGGAAACACTTGGTTATCAGGTTAAGGCAGCTTCAAGCGGGAGTGAAGCCATAGATGTTTTAAAAAATGAGAATTCACAAATAGATCTTGTTATTCTTGATATGGTCATGCCCCGGATGAATGGTCAGGAAACTTTTGACAAAATAAGAAGGCTTGATCCACAAATGAAAGTGCTGATATCCTCAGGGTATAATCGGGAATCCAAAATTGAAAAAATGATGGAAAAAGGCTGCAATGGATTTATCCTCAAACCCTTTGATGTGGCAACACTATCTGAAAAATTGAAAAAGGTCTTTAAATCCCAGCAAAAAGAGAAGATACTTCAGGTACTTGCTAAGTAAGGATTGACCGGCCGAAAAAATAGTTAGGGTTTGGGACTTAAAGTCCCAAACCCTTTTTTATTGGTTATCCAAACACTTTTTCAAGGAACGGAACAATCTGTTTTTTGCGGCTCATGATACCCGGCAACCAGGCTCTTCCATTAACCGGCGTAACACCAAACGCTTTTTCAATAACAGATGCATCATCTGAAGCAATCAAAAGTTCGGTGCCTTCTTTCATGATATCCGTCAGCATAAGGAATACGCTGTGATTACCTTTTTCTTGTTTAAGGGCCTGGATATCTTTTTCAAGATCAGCTTTGATACCGTCAACAATTGAAAGATCAACAAGCTCAAGCTGTCCGACACCAACACCTTTTCCACTCATGTTGAAATCTTTGTAATCGCGGAAAACAAGTTCCCGAACCGGTGTACCTTCAACAGCAGATTTAACCTTGAACATTTCAATGCCCAGGGCTTCCAGGTCATTTTCACCACAGATTTCAGAAAGCTGGGCGCATATTTTTTTATCAGAATCAGTACAAGTGGCTGATTTAAAAATAACCGTATCGGAAAGAATAGCGCAAAGCATGATACCTGCAATATCTTTAGGTATTTTTATATCAAAATAATTATACATGGAAGACACGACCGTACAGGTACAACCAACAGGCCAGATCCAGCATTCAAGCGGCTGTCCGGTAGTTACATCCCCCAGCTTATGATGATCAACAATACCCAGAATATTGGCTTTGCCAAGATCGTCAGGGCTCTGGGCAAGATCAGAGTGATCCACGAGATAGACATCTTTTCCTGCATAAGAAGTAACAACCTGCGGTCCTGCAACACCGTATTTTTTAAGTACGAAAGTGGATTCAGGATTCAATTCTCCCTGAATTGCCGGTGCGATATCTTCACCAAGTTTTTTCTTAAGATCTGCAAGTGCAATGGCTGCACAAACTGAATCGGTATCTGGATTTTTGTGACCAAATACTAACGTTGTCATAAAACCTCCTAAATATTTTAGTATTGTTTTTATTATTTGATGATCCTAAACAATAGGACCATCCTATGGTTAAAATTATAAAATCTTCCTATAAAAAACCGCTATATCTTATAAGATTTATTGGCAATATAAACAAGGAAAATTTTAAAATTCATACATCTGCCAAATTTTAGAGAAGACAATAAAGAAAAAGGCTGAAGCGTGTGATATATTCAGCCGCCAAAAAAAAATTGAATGTTGATGGAATGATTGACTAATCTGTTTTAATTTGCTTAAGATAAACGGTCTAAATTTGTATGGGAAACAATCATCGTCATAAACGATTTAGGAGCAACCATGACAAAAAAAGAAAAGACCCAAAAAACGATTGAACGACGTAAGCATGAACGGGTACCAACTAAGCTTCAGGTCGAAGTCGTGACCGGCGGCAAGCTTCACAAAGAAACTGCGATAGACGTTTCATTCAGTGGGATTTATATTAAAAATAAAGAGTTCCACAAATATGAAATAAACGAAAATATCGTACTTGCGTTTGAGTCTAAATCAGGAGAAGCCCATACATTAGAAGGCAAAATTGTAAGAAAAGATAAACACGGGATTGGTATCGAGTTTTCAGATGAATTAATCGCCATTGCCTTAAAACATGCCAGTGAATGGCAGTAGACACTTTTTTAAATACAGGTATTGCAAGTGCTGCAGTCAATCATAGGGCAGGATGGAGAGTTTTTTTCTTGTTTGGCCTTTACAAATTCTTTTGCAAGGAATTCTTTTTTGATTCGGTTGTCGAGAAAATCCCAGGGCAGGGGACTGTCAAAAGATTTTTCCTGATAAATAACAGCATCGCAATATGTTTTGTAACGTTTCATAGCAGATGACCACCCCTTGTTTTGTGCATATTCAATGATTTCAGCTGTTTTTTGATCACCACGCGACAGAAGAGCATGAATTTTTGCTATTCTCAAAGATTCAAAATTGACGGTTACATTGGCCATAGTTTTTAAGCCTTGCTTGATAATACCGACCCTGTGTTTTAAAGTGGTTTCATCTGCCATGGCAGCCCATTGAAAAGGCGTGCAGGGCTTGGGGATAAACGGGTTGATACTTAAGGTAATGGTTCCGATTTTCTTTTTCTTTTTTGAGACTTCAAGAAAAACCGTCTTTATTTTTTTTGTTAATGCAACGATTTCATGAACATCCTGGTCAAGTTCAAAAGGCAACCCGATCATAAAATATAGTCGTAAGTTGATGATACCGGCAGTAATAAGTCTGTGGGTCGCACAAAGAATGTCGTTCTCACTGATTTTTTTATTGATAATATTGCGCATTCTAGTTGATCCGGCTTCCGGGGCAATGGTTGCAGTTTTGATGTTTGAGTTTGAAAGTGTGCGAACAAGTTCATCCGTCAGTTTGTCTGCTCTGAGTGATGAAAAGGACAGTTTAAAGTTGTGGGTTAAACCGTAATTGCAAATTTGGGTTATGTCGGGATGGTCTGCAATTGCCGAACTGACAAGTCCGATCTTATTTGTTTTATCAACAGCCCTGTCAATGGCGGCATAAATATTTTTTACAGGATAAATTCTGGGTGGCCGGTAAACAAATCCTGCGCTGCAGAACCTGCAGCCGTGGGGGCAGCCTTTAAGGGTCTCAATAAGGAAGATGTCTTTAAAAGCCGTTCCGGACGAGAGAATAGTCGTAAAGGTTGTTATGGTGTCAAGGTTTTCAAGATATTGTACATTGATTTGAAATGCTGTTTTATCCGTATGAAGGGCAGGGACATAGGCGCCGGGTATTTTTTTTTCCAGGGTTTGTAAAAACAATTTTTTATCAGGTTTTTTTGACAGTGAATCAAAAAAAGGTCCCAGCAGGCATTCGGCTTCCCCTAGAAGGAAGCAGTCTATAAAGGGAGCAATGGGTTCAGGGTTTAAAAAACAGGCGACTCCCCCTGCAACCACCAGGGGGTGGGTGTGGTTTCGATCGGGCGATCGCAAGGGGATGCCTGCTTCTCCTAGGAGTGGAACAAGATGGTTAAAATCATTTTCAAAGGAGACTGAAAACAGAATGATATCAAATTGATCAAGGCTTAACCCGCTTTCAAGACTTTTGGGACGTCGCACCTTCTGTTTTGGATCGGGTAAAAAAAACCTTTCACAGGCCACAAACTCTGACTGGTTTGCAATCTTGTAAACAGTTTGAAATCCCAGGCTTGACATGCCGGCCTCATAGGTGTTGGGATAGACAAGGGCGGCTTTTATCAATCCCTTGCCTTTTTTAATAATGGCACCTTGTTCTTTGATCTTTTTTAAATCATTATCCCGGGCAGGCTTAAACCTTTTTTTCATCTATCAGTCAGCTTTTCTTCTTAAAAATGTCGGCACCTCCAAATCATCGTTATCATATAGAACTGAACCATAATCATTTATCATGTTATCATCACCCACTGCTTTTTTATGTTTAATGATGACTGGATTATCAAATTCATTCCAGTTTGAAAGCTCTTCCTGGGTTGGGGTTCTTAGCTGTCCTCTGGCAACGGGATCAGTCTGATGTGCAAAGGTCTGGGGGGCATATGCCTGCTGTGCAAAGGATTGGGCTGCATAGGCCTGCTGTGCAAATGCCGGCTGCTGATATGCGACGGGCTGGGCAGCCACAGGATCAAAATGATGGATATTATTGGATACTTTTGCCTCATCAGATCCAATGCCGGTTGCAATAACCGTAATTCTTATTTCATCTCCCAGCTCTTCATCAAAGGTCTGGCCCCAGATGATCTCTGCGTCATCTCCAACTTCCTTGTAAATTCGGTCAGAGGCTGCTGTCATTTCATCAAGGGTGAGGTCGGAACTGGAGGTGATATTCATTAATACACCCTTTGCACCGGAAATGGAAATATCTTCAAGAAGCGGATGGGATATAGCTCTTTCAGCTGCTTCTATGGCACGGTTTTCGCCCGAGGCAACACCGATCCCCATCAATGCTTTCCCTGCTTTCTGCATGGTGGTCTTGACATCTGCAAAATCAAGGTTGACATGGCCCGGCATCATAATCAGATCTGTAATCCCTTTTACTGAATGGTGAAGAATTTCATCTGCCTTAATAAACATGTCCACCATTCTGGCACCTTTGGGTGCAATCCCCCTGAGCCGGTCGTTGGGAATAGTGATAACAGTATCTGTAATGCCATGAAGCTTTTCTAGACCTTCAAGAGCCTGTTTTTCCCTTTTTTTCCCTTCAAAGGAAAAGGGTTTGGATGCAACAGCAACCGTCAGGATTCCAAGGTCTTTACAGATTTCGGCAATAACCGGAGCAGCTCCGGTACCGGTGCCCCCGCCAAAACCGGCTGTAATAAAGACCATATGGCTGTCCTCTAACGCCTTACGCAGTTCATCCGAACTTTCTAAAGCTGCTTCGCGGCCTTTGTTGGGGTCAGCGCCTGCACCAAGTCCTTGAGTCAGGCTTTTTCCGAGCTGAATTTTAACTTCTGCTCTGGAGGCTTCAAGCGCCTGGATATCAGTGTTGGCAACAATGAATTTTACACCTTTGAGTTTTGCATCAATCATGTTGTTCACTGCATTCCCTCCGGCTCCGCCAACACCAATAACCTTAATTTTTGCCGAATTTTCACTTTCCACATAAGAAAAAGTCATACCCACCTCCCTAAAAATTAAATGATATCTTTAAACCACTGTTTTATTTTATTGAATATTCCACTGAAATTTTGAGTCTGTGTATCTTTTAAATCCATTTTACAGCTTGCACTGGATCCGAAAATGACAAGCCCGACGCCGGTTGCATAGGCCGGATTTCTCACAATATCTTTCAGCCCGCCGATTTTATTGGGTTCACCGATTCTCACCGGTACATTGAAAACAGATTCTGCAATTTCAGTGATCCCGTTAAGCACCACACTGCCGCCTGTAAGGACAAACCCGGCTGGAAATGAATTTTCAAGCCCATGGGCGAACAACTCTTTTTTCAAAAGAGAAAAAATCTCTTCTACCCGCGGTTCAAGAATTTCGGCCAGAATTCCCTTGGAAAGCTTTTTGGGTGCTCTTCCGCCAACAGCGGGCACATCTATGGTCGCACCGCTTCTGACATTTCCCGAGACACAGGTGCCGTGTTCTATTTTTATTTTTTCAGCTTCCGGAAGCGGGGTTCGAAGACCAATGGAAATATCATTGGTCAGGTTGTGTCCGCCAAGAGTGAGTTCATATATGAATTTTAAATTATTATCTTTGAAAAGGGCCAAGTCAGTGGTACCCCCGCCCATATCAGCGATGAGGCATCCCAGTTCCTTTTCTTCGTCCGTCAGAACAGCTTCGCCTGAAGCCAGGGATTCAAGGGCGATATCACAAACTTCAAGCCCTGCCTTATTACAGCATTTGACAATATTCCTGGCTGAGGATACGGCAGCTGTAACAATGTGAATTTTGGCTTCAAGCCGGATAGCTGTCATACCGACCGGGTTTTGAATGGATTCCATGTCATCCACAATAAATTCCTGGGGGATGACGTGGAGGATCTCTCTGTCAGTCGGAATGGCCACGGCTTTTGCAGCATCAATGACGCGTTCAACATCCTGTTCTGTAATTTCGCGGCCCTTGATAGCAATAATCCCATGGGAGTTGAGTCCTTTGATATGGTTTCCTGCAATGCCCACATAAACAGAGGATATATCACAACCCGCCATGAGTTCAGCTTCTTCAACGGCTTTTTTTATTGAATCCACAGTTGATTCAATATTGACAACCGTTCCTTTTCGAAGCCCGGTGGATGGATGGGTACCGACACCAATAACATTGATCTCGTCTCCAAGCATCTCTCCGACTACAGCTGTAATTTTTGTTGTGCCGATATCCAGGCCAACAATTATTTTTTCATTTCCCTGCAAATCAAACCCCCTTTTCTAAATTGTTGTGCAGAGCATCGGTGAGTCTTGTTTTGATAAATACTTTTTTAATATTAAAAAGATCCATGGCGCAGATTGTTCTTGTGGGAAAGTTTTTATCAATATACTCACTTATTTTTTTTGCTTTATTCAGTTTTGCGTCAAAATTATCAAATCCCAATTTGATTTGAACCATGGGTTGGTCTTGAGATTTCAACCGGTTATAAATATCGTTGGCTTCAATGGTGATGCCGGTATGGTTATCCCCTTTAATTACACGAATGGTACTTGAAATATCTGTTTTAAAAAAATTCATGATTGAGTTGAATAATGGACCGTTAAACAGGTACTCCTGGTTAATCGTTGTCAGATCAAGCCCGGATATAACCGGTAGATTTTCGATGTGATCTTTTTGAGGATCATATTCCTTAAACGGCCTGCCCTGAGTATTAATCAAAATATCTGCCAGGTTTTCGATTTTAACGATGGCCAAAGGTTCTTGTTCAATAACAGATATGATCAATTTGGATGGCAGTGTTCTTTTTATGGTCGCCGACTGAATCCATGGGTGGGAAGTAATATGCTTTTCAATGGAAAATAAATTGATTGAAAAAATATTATCAGAATCGGTTAATTTTGCAAGCCGGATAAGGTCATCCTTTAAGACTCGTTTTGTTCCTGAAATTTCTATTTCTTTGATATTAAAAAAATTTGACTGGGTGACAAAATCATAGGCAAAGATGGATGCAAGGCTTAAGACACTGATAAATGCCACCGTCATGATGCAGTTGAGGCAAAAATCGATGCTGGGCCCGGAATCAAGTGTTTTATTTTCACCAATCTCAGCTTTAAACTTGTTTTGTTTGATTTTTTTATTCACCTTGAACCCTCACTTCTGTTTCGAGTTGAATATGGTATTTTTCAAATACAGCTTGTTGAATCTGCTGTTTTAATAAAAGAACATCTTCACAACTGGCAGCGTTGACATTTATGATATAGTTTGCATGAATCCGGGATACCATGGCGTCATTGATTCTCATTCCTTTAAGGCCTGTTTTTTCAATCAGTTCTCCGGCAGGCTTTCCTGATACAGGGTTCTTGAAAAAGCATCCTGCACTTGCAAAGGAAACCGGCTGGGTTGCATTTTTTTGGATCAGGTTCTGTTTAAACGTTTCCTCTATCTTGTTCTGGTCCCCGGGGGTTAATGTTAATTTGGCGGCCACAATAATACCGGGCTGATTCAGGTGGCGATATGAAAAATCAAGGTCTTTTCCATCAATGGTTTCAATGGCCAAGGTCTTTTGATTCAAAACCTCGATGGCGTTAACAATGTCTGACATTGACCCTGATTCAGTTCCGGCATTCATCATAATGGCGCCGCCGACGGTTCCGGGAATGCCTGCGGCAAATTCAATTCCTGTAAGCGAATGGTTGATGGCAAACTGGCAGACCTTGGACAGGCGGACACCCGCCTCGACAAAAATGATTTTTTCATTCAGCTGTGTTTCAATGATATGGATGTTAGCATTTAATTGCCTTGTAACAATGACAAGACCCCGTATGCCTTTATCTGTAATCAAAACATTGGTACCGCCCCCCAAAAGGGTAACCGGGACATCAAGATCTGATGCCTGTTTTATTAATTTTTTCAATTCAGTCTGGTCTTTTGGCAAGGCAAGAAGATCAGCAGGGCCTCCAATCTTAAAGGAGGTATATCTTTTCAACGGCTCATTCTTCAAAAGATTAAATTTTTGAGTCAGTGTTGAATATGCTGTGTTTTCTTTTTTGTTCATGCCTTGCCTTTACAATAGGTCCAACAGTTTTTCGCCTAGGGTATAAATATCACCGGCACCCAGGGTCAAAACCATATCCCCTTTTTTCATTTTATGCGTAATCATGGATAATGCCTGGGTAAAATCAGGGGCATAGGAAACATCCTTATGTCCATGCTCTTTTATGCCCTCACAAAGTCTCTGGGCACTGACGCCCTCAATTTCTTTTTCACTTGCCGCATAAATCGGAAGAACAATCAGGATATCCGATTGATAAAAGGATCGGGTAAATTCATGAAACAATCCCTTTGTTCTGGTGTACCTGTGGGGCTGGAATGCAACAATCAGTCTTTTTTCCTTATAACTTTCCCGGATAGCCGTCAGAGTTGCCATGATCTCTGTTGGGTGATGACCGTAATCATCCATCACAATGATGCCTTTTTTCTCTCCTTTAATCTCAAGTCGTCTTTTTACGCCTTCAATTTGTTCCAATGCTTTTTTGATTGTTTTAAAGGGGATGTTCAGTTCAAGGCCTGTGGCAATTCCGGCAAGTGCATTACAAACATTATGCTTTCCTGCAATGTTCAGGTTGATTTCGCCCAGGCGTTTTTCATGATGATAGACCGTAAAACAGCTTTTACTGCCCAAAAATGAAATTTCTTTTGCCTGCAGATCAGATTGGGCGGTCATGCCGTATGTGGTATAGCGAACCTTCACTTTAGGAAGAATATCCTGGATGTGTTCATTGTCCAGACAGAGAATGGCAAGACCGTAAAAGGGAACCGAGTTGATAAATTGTAAAAACGTATTTTTGATATCTTCAATATCCTTGTAAAAATCAAGGTGTTCAAGATCAATGTTGGTGACAACTGCAATGGCAGGGGAGTATTTTAAAAATGATCCGTCGCTTTCATCGGCTTCGGCTACAATATACTCTCCTTTACCATGTAATGCATTGGTATCAAGTCCTTTGAGAAGTCCTCCAATGATTACGGTGGGATCAAGACCGGCCGTGTTGAGAATCTGGGAAATCATGGAGGTCGTGGATGTTTTGCCATGGGCACCGGATATGGCAATGGAATATTTGATCCGCATTAATTCCGCCAGCATTTCCGCCCTTGGAATGATGGGAATTGATAATTCCTTGGCACGAATGACTTCCGGGTTTTCATTGGCAATGGCTGATGAGGTGACAACCACGTTGGCGTCTCCTACCTGTTCCTTGCTGTGACCCTGATAAATGGTTCCGCCTTTTTCTTCGAGCCGTTTGGTAATAGGGGAGAGTTTTAAGTCAGATCCAGACACTTTATACCCAAGATGTAAGAGGAGCCCTGCAATACCGCTCATGCCGATACCGCCGATTCCGACAAAATGGATATGGTAATTTTTTTGATACATAAAGTTAGGCCTTAATTTTCTTTGTTGTTAATATATATGCTGCTATTTTTTCATCTGCATCGGGCATGGCGAGGCGGCGCAGTATCAGGGCCATCCGATCAAGTTTTTCTTTGTCCTTGATCAGAGCATTAATGGTTTCTTTTAAGGTGGGCCCGGTCAGGTCACTTTCTTTTATCATCACGGCAGCTCCCTGTTCTTCAAGGGCTTTTGCATTAAACGTCTGGTGATCATCCGCCGCATGGGGGAAGGGAATAAGAATGGCCGGCAGGCCTTTGATACACAGTTCGGAAATAATGCCTGCCCCTGCTCTTGTAATGGCAAGATCTGCGGTTTCCTGGACAAGGGGCATGTCATGGAAAAAGGCTTTGGCAGTGGCGGTTATTTCCAGGTCCAGATATTTTTTTTGGATGATGGCTTCATCATGGATGCCGGTCTGGTGGATAATATTAAATTTTTTGGTATCCTCCATCAAACAAAGGGCATCTATAAAGGCTGTGTTGATACTTTTAGCACCCTGGCTTCCGCCGGTGACAAGAAGGGTAAATTTTTCGGGATCAAAATTATTTAAAGCCAAACCCGCCTCTGATTCAACAGTATCAGCTTTGCGGACAGGGTTGCCCACATAGTTTACCTTAGGGTTGCCGGCAAATCCTTTTGTTTCTTTAAAGGAAGTAAAAATGGTCTTAGAAAATCTTGACAATAATCGATTGGTTAACCCGGGAAAGGCATTCTGTTCCTGGATAGCCGTTGGAATTCTTAAGACCCAGGCTGAAAGGACAACTGCAAAAGAGGAAAACCCGCCGACACCCAGGACAAAATCAGGCTTGAAATTTTTCATGATAATCATGGACTGGATCAGGGAAACCAGAATAATGCTGGCAGCCATTGCTTTGCTGAAAATAGAGCCGCCTTTCATCGGTTTTGAGAGGATGGCTGTGTGGGCATATCCGTATTTTTCAAGGGTCTGTATTTCAAAGGGGGCATTGGTGCCGATAAAAAGAATCCTCACCGTTGGGTTCATCCTTTCCATGGCCTGTGCAACGGCAATACCTGGAAACAGATGCCCACCGGTTTTTCCACCGGCTATGATGATGTTAAACAATTGGTTCATTTCTCTGCGATGCCCCGATATTCATTAAAATTCCCATTGCAGCCATATTGATGACCAAAGAGGTGCCGCCATAACTGATAAAAGGCAGTGTAAGTCCTTTTGTCGGCAGGACCCCCAGGGCAACCCCTGTGTTGATGATCACCTGAACCCCTATATAAATGGTAAGTCCTGTAGCTGTGATGGCACCAAAATCACTTTTTGATGTTTTTGCAATGCTGATCCCTTTTAATAACAAAATTAAATAAAGGGATAAAACCGCGAGCACACCAATCAGTCCTAATTCCTCACCAATAATTGAAAAGATGAAATCCGTATGGGGTTCCGGAAGGTAATGCATTTTCTGCATGCCAAGACCAATGCCTTTGCCGAAAAGTCCACCTGAACCAAATGCTTTTAAAGAATGGGTGATCTGGTACCCGGTGTTATAAGGATCATCCCATGGATTTAAAAATGAAAGAATTCTTTCCAGGCGGTACTCAACCTTATACACAAGAAAATAAATCACCGGGATCAACAGAGGTGTCGGAGAAAGCAGATGGGTAATTTTAACCCCTGCGATAAACATCATACCCCATGAGATCAGCCCTAACACAACAATGGTTCCAAAATCAGGCTGGATGATGATCAAGCAGGCAAAAAGTCCAAAAATAAACGCATGGGGGACAAAGCCCACTGAAAAACTCTTTATCATCTCCTGTTTTTTTGACAGGGAATACCCAAGGAAAATAATCAGCGCCAGTTTTGCAAATTCAGCAGGCTGAAAAGTCAAGCCCCCGAGGCTCAACCACCTGTGGGCGCCACCGGCTTTAATATTTAAGGAGGGGAAAAGAACGGCCACAAGAAGTGCTATGGCAGCAAAAAGGATGATATAGGCAATGCTTTTATAAAGTTTATAGGGAAAAGAGGCTGTGACAAACATCACACACAGGCTGATGCCAAAGAAAAGCGCCTGCTTTTTCATAAAGTAGAAAAGGGTATGATGGGTTTCCATACTGATGGCAGAACTTGCTGAATACACCATGACAATACCAATCCCGGAAAGAAGGATAACAGGGAAAAGAATGCACTTTTCACTGAAAAATGGGTGTATGGTTTTTGCGGATTCTGTCATTTATCTATTTCCAAGAGCGTTTACATGGGTTGCAAAATCTTTTCCCCTGTGGGCGTAATTCTCATACATATCAAAACTTGCACAGGCAGGAGAAAGAAGGA
>Ga0180009_10006613_pt1 | contig 12112 bp, 11 predicted proteins | sample OS_PC_MetaG_FD_123537 | JGI IMG/M metagenome (GOLD analysis project Ga0180009, IMG submission 123537) | Groundwater microbial communities from the Aspo Hard Rock Laboratory (HRL) deep subsurface site, Sweden - OS_PC_MetaG | ecosystem: Environmental > Aquatic > Deep subsurface > Groundwater...
AGCGGGGCTGGCTTACCGCGCCAAGGCTCCGGTCAACTGGTGCCCCCACTGCCAGACGGTGCTGGCTAACGAGCAGGGGGTAAACGGCACCTGTGAGCGCTGCGGAGCCGTCGTTGCCCGGCGCGACCTGGAGCAATGGTTCTTCCGCATCACCAATTACGCCGATGAACTGATGCAACACGAGGGCATTGACTGGCCGGAGCGGATAAAGATAATGCAGCGCAACTGGGTGGGCAAGAGCACCGGCGCTGATATTTCCTTTGCTCTTGACCACCCCAGCGTTGAGGAAAAAGAGATGAGGGTATTCACCACCCGGCCGGACACCGTTTTTGGCGTCACCTTCATGGTGCTGGCGCCGGAACACCCCCTGGTAGCCAGGCTGACCTCACCGGATAAAAAGGCTGAGGTTGAGGAGTATATAGAACGCACCCGAAGGCGCACCGATATTGAGCGACTGTCCACGGAGATGGAGAAGGACGGCGTCTTCATCGGGGCTTACTGCACCAACCGACTTACCGGCGAGTCAGTGCCCATCTGGATAGCCGATTATGTATTGTTAAGCTACGGCACTGGAGCCGTTATGGGCGTACCGGCTCACGACGAGCGCGACTTCGCTTTTGCCCGGCGATATGACATCCCTATCAGAGTGGTTGTCGCCCCGCCTGATTGGTCCGGCGATGCCCTGGAAGAAGCCTATACTGAGACTGGCACCATGGTGAACTCCGGGCAGTTCGACGGAACTGCCAGCCAGGAGGGTATAAACGCAGTCAGCGATTTCCTGGCAGAAAAGGGGTGGGGCGGCAAGGCGATAACGTATCGGCTCAGGGACTGGCTCATCTCCCGCCAGCGCTACTGGGGAGTGCCGATACCCATCATCTACTGCCCCAAATGCGGTATTGTCCCGGTTCCGGAGAAGGATTTACCGGTGCTGCTCCCTGAAGATGCCGAATTTAAACCCACCGGCGAATCGCCGCTTAAATACCACGAGTCCTTCGTCAACACCACCTGCCCCCGCTGCTCCGAGCCCGCCCAGCGGGAAACAGACACCATGGATACCTTTATGTGTTCCTCCTGGTATTTCCTGCGCTATGCCAGCCCCGGCTGCGACTCCGGTCCCTTCGACGAGCGGTTAAAATACTGGCTGCCAGTAGACCTCTATACCGGCGGCGCGGAGCACGCCGTCATGCACCTGTTCTATGCCCGTTTCTTCCTTAAAGCCTGTAGGGACATGGGGCTGGTTGACTTCGACGAGCCGTTTACCCGCCTGTTTAACCAGGGGATAATCGTTGCCGGTAAACATAAAATGAGCAAATCGAGGGGCAACGTGGTTACTCCCGACGAATATGTCAACGAACTGGGCGCTGACGCCGTGCGCGCCTATCTCATGTTTGTCGGTCCCTGGGAGCAGGGCGGCGAATGGGATGACAGCGGCATCAGCGGGATGAGTCGCTGGCTCAACCGTATATGGAACCTGGTACTGGAGCCATATCAGACTAAAGCCGCCGCCGCAACTGGTTCAGAGGACGAAAAAGCCCGCCGGGATTTGCTCCGTATCACCCACCGCACCATCAGGAAAGTCACCGAGGATATGGAGAGAATTCGCTTCAACACCATGATAGCCGCCCTGATGGAGCTCAGCAATTATCTGGGTAATGTCAAGAAGGAGGGCGTGATATCAGCCGCGGATTGGCAACAGTCTATTGAATATCTACTTCTGCTTATCGCGCCATCCATTCCCCACCTGGTCGAGGAGCTATGGCAACGGACAGGGCACCAGTACAGCATTCATAACCATGGCTGGCCAGAATGGGATGAAGAGTTAGCCCGGGAAGAAGAGATAACACTGGTAGTCCAGGTCAACGGCAAGGTTAGAGAGCGGATTATGGCGCCGGCATCCATCACCGAGGACGAAGCCAGGCAGCTAGCCCTGGAAAGCCAGCGGGTAAAAGCCCACGTTGAGGGCAAGAAGATTCTAAACATGGTATATGTGCCGGGGCGGCTGGTAAATATTGTTGTGAGGTAGCATGATGAGGATATCGTTTATTGGCGGCGGCTCCATGGCAGAGGCGATGCTGTCTGCTCTTCTGGACAAGGCTATAAACGCCCCGCAGGATATCACGGTTAGCGATATCAGCGAAGCCCGCCGGCAGCATCTGGAGCAGCAATACCATGTTACCGTAACCGGCAGTAACCAGCAGGCGGCGCAAGCCGGGGAGATGGTTATCCTGGCGGTCAAGCCCCAGAACCTGGTAGAGGTAATAACCGAGCTTAACGGTAAACTGCAACCATCACAGCTGGTTATGTCCATCATTGCCGGAGCCAGAATCAATACCCTGTGCCTGGGGCTCGACCATAATCGAGTAGTGCGCGTAATGCCCAATACTCCTGCCCAGATAGGCGAGGGGATGAGCGTGTGGACGACTACCGCCGAGGTAACCGGCGAGCAAAAGAAAGGGGTAAGCGCTGTTCTCGGTGCTATGGGCGCGGAGATTTATGTCGACGATGAGCCATATTTGGACATGGTCACCGCCATCAGCGGCAGCGGACCGGCATATGTTTTCCTCTTCGTGGAATCGCTGGTTGACGCCGCCCTGGAAATTGGACTGCCCCCTGACATAGTAGATGAACTGGTACTGCAGACATTGCTCGGCTCAGGACGCCTGGTACAGAAGTCAGACAAGTCCCCGGCCGAATTACGCCGCATGGTCACCTCCCCCGGCGGCACCACCGCCGAAGCCCTCAAGAAGCTGGAGGAAGGCGGATTCCACGACCTGATTAAGGAAGCGGTTATCGCCGCTTATAATAGAGCCCAACAGCTGGGGGCATAACGTAATTCCGTCTGGCTAGTGTTCTACTACACCCCTTCAGGATTCGCCCTATCAATTTACAGCATACCCATAACCCCTGATACCGCAATAACTTTCAATTATTTTAGTATTGACAATTTATACAATATATACTATACTATTCATACCAAATAAATTAAAGCTTTAATAAGTGTGGGGCAAAGTAAAATGTCACATCTTGCCGAAAAGAGCTTCGTGGAACAATTCGGTATCTCCTTTGAGCAAACCGGACACCCCCGAATGGCTGGCCGTATTCTAGGCTGGCTTCTCCTCTCTGACTCCCCTCACCAGTCGGCAGACGAGCTGGCCAAAGGCCTGGCGGCGAGTAGAGGCTCAATAAGCAGCACAACCCGCCTCCTGATTCAGCTCGGCCTCATTGAACGGCTGAGCCTGCCGGGTGTGAGGCATGACTACTTCCGCCTCCGCCCCGATGCATGGCAAAACATCATAAGACATGGGATGGACGAGATTAAGATGTTCCGCCAACTGGCCGAACACGGACTGCTACTGTTTTCAGGCAAAACTCCGCTGACCATAAATTGGCTGGAGGATATGCGCGGTATATACGCTTTTCTGGAGCGTGAATTCCCGGCCCTGATGGAACGTTGGGAACAGCAGCAGCGTAAACACAAGAAACAAGTCGTGCAAAAAAGGGGTTAGCTACGTATAATGCCCGGATTCAGGTGACGGACAAAGATAATATGGGGCTAGATAAAAAGGCAGCCAATATAATCTCCCAGGAGGAAGCTTATGATAACTAAACGAATGAAACCAGGGTGGATATTGGCTCTGGCATTTCTAATGGCACTTAGCCTTGCCGCTTGCAGCGGCCAGCAGGATGAAATTCAACAGGAACTGGTTGAGGTTACTCGGGGTGACATACTGCTGAGCGTTACCGGCGACGGAAACCTGTCTTTGCCCCAGCAACGGAAACTGACCTTTGATACCACCGGCGAAATAACCGAGATAAACGTTGAAGATGGCGACAGGGTAACCAAAGGACAGGTGCTGGCCAGGCTGGATACTACCTCCCTCGACCGCGGGGTAACCACGGCTGAAATAGCTGTAACCACAGCGACGTTGGCCGTTAGCAGCGCTGAAGTTGACCTCAAGCTAACTGAGGCCACTATTGCCAGCGCTAAAATAGACCTGGAACAGTCAATCGATAATCTAAGAAGAATTTCCTACCCCTACACCTATTCCACTTTTACTCTTGATATTCCCGAGGCTCTGGTTGATATCAGAGATGCGGAACGTCGGGTAAAGGAGGCGCAGGAAAAGCTAGCGATAGGCTTGGATGACACGCAGTACTGGGCTATCAGGCAACAGCTCAAAGATGCCCTGGATGACCTGGTAGATGCCAGGGAAAGACTAATGCGGGGAACGGGAGAAGACGTTTTCGAGCAGCAGCTTCTGGCAGTGAGGGACTTCTGGACACTAAGAACCGCAGAGTTAGCCGTGGCGAAAAGTGAGTCGGCTTTAACCCAGGCTGTGGACAACCGGGGAAAGGTTAAGCTGGCTCTGGATAGGGTCAAGAACGACGTGGTTAACGCCGAGAATAATCTCGAAAAGGCGAGGGATGAGCTGGCAAAGACAGTAATAGTTGCCCCCTTTGATGGGACCATCGCTAAGGTAGAAGCCAAGGAAGGAGACTCCCTATCAGCCTTTAACTATGCGTCCGAAACCATTATCGAGATTATCGATCTCACCAAAATTGAACTCAGAGTCGAGGTGGACGAAATAGACGTACCGATGGTGAAGCCGGGGCAAAAGGCTATCATTGAACTTGACGCCCTGCCCGACCTGGAGCTGGAGGGCAAGGTTGACTTTATATACCCATTATCTCGGGAGGAAGCCGGCGTAATACTGTACGAAATTAAAGTCAGCTTCCAAGCCCCGGCCGGTTCAGCGTTAAAGTCCGGCATGACGGCCACCGCCGAAATCGTCTTCGACGAGCGAGGCAACGTGCTAATGGTACCCATTAGAGCTATCACGGAGAATGATGCCGGTAAATCAGTAGTCAGTATTATGGTTGGTGAGGAGTTCCAAGAGAAAGAAGTAGTAACCGGTCTCAGCGATAGCTTCCAGACTGAGATTATATCGGGATTAAGTGAAGGCGAAACGGTAGTAATAGAAAGGAAAGCCAAGTAAGATTCTGGTGGTGGTATTTTTGGCGGCTAAGGCTTAACCGGCAGCGTAAATGATAGAACTGGAAAACATCACCAAAGTTTACCGCATGGGCAAAGTTGACGTCTTTGCGCTCAACGGGATTTCCATCTCCATTAACAAGGGCGATATGGTGGCTATTGTTGGCGCCTCCGGCTCGGGCAAATCCACCATGCTCCATGTCATCGGCTGCCTGGATAAACCTACCTCCGGTGAATATATACTGGACGGCCAGGATATCAGCCGCCTCAACGATAACAAACTGGCGGATATAAGAAACAAGAAACTCGGTTTCGTCTTCCAGGAGTTTAACCTGCTTACCCGCATCACCGCCGTAGCCAACGTTGAATTGCCCCTGATATATGGCAACTCCCGACAAAAGCACCAACGGGCAATCGCGGCGTTGGAGCGCGTGGGGCTGGGACCCAGGGCTAATCATAAGCCTACCGAGCTGTCCGGTGGAGAACAGCAACGCGTGGCCATAGCCCGGGCGCTGGTGAATAATCCGCCGGTGATATTGGCTGACGAGCCTACGGGCAATCTCGACAGCGCTTCCTCCAATGATATCATCGCTCTCTTCCGGGAGTTGCACCAGGAGGGCATTACTATAATTCTAATCACCCACGAAATGGACATCGCCGAGCAGACACAGCGTATCATCCGGCTGCTTGACGGCAAAATAATCAGTGACGAACCGGTATCAGGTAAAAACGATGTTTCTAGCAATAGTGGAGACTCGAAGTGAAAATTTTTGATTTCCTCGGTATGGCAATAAGATCGCTACTGGCCAATAAGTTACGCTCTGCGTTAACCATGCTGGGCATGATAATCGGTGTTGGCGCCGTCATCGTTCTCATGTCCGTGGGAGCGGGTCTCCAGAATATGATCACCTCTACTTTTGAAGAGTTGGGCACCAACCTACTCAATGTGCAGCCGACCAATCCAGATGCGCCGGGGATTTTCGGGACGCTGTACGGCGCTTCCCAAGCCAGTCTTACTATGAATGACGCTGAGGCTATGAGCCGCATCCGCTCGGTGACAGTTGTAGCGCCAACAAACGAAAACTTTGTTAAGCTAATAGCCGGTAATGAAGACACAACATCTGTGATACACGGCAGCACCCCCGGATACCAGCAGGCGTTTGGTTATACGATAGCTTCGGGGCAATTTTTTACTGAGCGGCATATAGCCCGCAAGGATACCGTGGTAGTGCTGGGGAGTAAGGTGGCTGAAGACCTGTTCGGTAGCAATGACCCCATCGGACAGAAGGTCAAAATCAAGGATAAATGGTTCACCGTCATCGGTGTCCTGGAGCCTAAGGGTGTCGGGTTTTTTGGATTTAGCCTGGATGAGGTGGCGGTGACGCCGATAACCACCTATCAAGCACGGCTGTTCTCGCAGAAGACGCCCAGCGGGGAAGACGCCGTTCAGTCAATTGCTGTCCAGTTAGCCAGCGCCGAGGTTATAGACGAGGCAAAGGAGGATATTGAAAACCTGTTAAGGAAGCGCCACCGCATCGCTGAGGATAAGGATGATGATTTCTCCGTTGTCAGTATGGAGCAGATGCTCGGAGAATTTGAGACCATAACCCTTGCGCTAACCGTATTCCTGGGACTGATTGGCGCTATCTCCCTGCTGGTGGGTAGCATCGGTATCATGAACATCATGCTGGTTTCGGTAACCGAGCGCACCAGAGAGATTGGCCTGCGTAAGGCGATAGGAGCCAAGCGGAGGGATATCCTGATGCAGTTTCTGTTGGAAGCCGCCATGCTGAGCCTGGTTGGAGGTGCCATAGGGCTGACCTTTGCCTGGGTGACGGCATGGGGAATCTCTCAAATCGACCTCGGTGGATTCACAATCAGCGCTGTGGTCTCACCATTTATTGTAATTGTGGCTATTTCGGTATCGGTTTTCATCGGTCTTGCCTCCGGCATATACCCGGCAATGAGGGCCGCCCGGCTAAACCCGATTGAAGCCCTGCGATATGGATAATATAGTATAATGTAGTTATAGTATAGTAACCGAGAAAGGTGGAAAGAAATGGCGCAACCAATTGACGTTGACGATAATCAGTTCGAGCAGACGGTACTTAAATCAGCCACGCCGGTAGTGGTGGATTTCTGGGCAACCTGGTGCCGCCCCTGTACCATGATTGCCCCCATACTGGATGAGCTGGCTGAAGAGTACAGCGGCCGAATAACCTTCACCAGATTGGATGTCGACCAGAACCAGAAAACGGCGGCTCAATATCAGATAATGAGCATCCCCACCCTGCTCCTCTTTAAAGACGGTAAACCAATCGTCAATATAGTCGGCCTCAGACCTAAAGAAGAGCTGAAAAGAAATCTGGATGCTGCCCTGGCTTAGGCTATGAAGACAGAATATGATGTCATTATTATCGGCGGCGGGCCAGCCGGACTAAGCGCTGGCATTTATACCGCACGGGCACGGTTAACCAGCCTGCTCATAGAGAAAAATATGGTAGGCGGGTTGATAGCGGACGCCGAGCTGGTGGAGAACTACCCCGGCTTCCCCGAAGGTATCAGCGGTTACGACCTGACGCAGTTAATGGAACAGCAGGCGCAGATATTCGGACTGGAAACGCTGACGGCCGAGGTCAACGGGATTAAGCTCAAAGATGGTTTAAAGGTAGTCCAAACCACCCAGGGGGAATTCACCGCTAAAGCAGTGATTATCGCCGGCGGCTGTGAAAGAACAAAATTAGGCGTTCCGGGAGAGGTGGAATTTACCGGCAAAGGCGTATCCTATTGCGCCACCTGTGATGCCTTTTTCTTCCGGGACCAGCCGGTAGCCATAGTGGGAGGAGGCAATTCAGCTATCAGTGAGGCGCTCCAACTGACCAAGTTCGCCTCCAGGGTAACCGTTATCCACCGGCGTCAGGAGCTACGCGCCACCCGCATCCTCCAGGAGAAAGCCTTCGCCGAACCCAAAATTGAATTCCTGTGGAACACCGTGGTTGAATCCATTGAGGGCGAAGACGTGGTGAAGAGGCTGCAGCTTCGTGACGTTACCACCGATGAGAAATCTACTCTGAATGTGGCTGGCATCTTCGTCTCCACCGGTCTTAATCCCAGTACAAACCATCTCAAGGGTATATTAGCTCTGGACGAAGCGGGTTATATAATTACCAATGATAAAATGGAAACAGATGCGCCCGGTATTTTTGCCGCCGGCGATATACGCAGCAGCTCTATCCGCCAGACTATCGCCGCTGCTGGAGACGGCGCGGTAGCCGCCATTTATGCCGAAAGATTTATCACCCACGCCGCCAAATAAACCCGGTATTACCTTTCATTTCTCCCCGCTACTGAAGTATAATTGATTATCTATACTTGTCCCCGCCGCTGAAGTATAATACGTAGAAAGGTAATAGAATGAAGGTAGTATTTCTGCAAGACGTTCCCAATGTTGCTCATGCCGGAGAGATTAAAGAGATAGCTGACGGCTACGGTCGCAATTATCTTATCCCCAGGAAATTGGCCGTGTTAGCCGACAAGGCAGCCAACAAAGTTCTGGAGAAACAGCAAAAAATAAACGCTATAATCAATGCTGAGCAATCCGAAGTTGCCCGTCAGCTGGAGGGTAAGGAGATTGTCCTGAAAGCTCAGGTTGGAGCCCAGGAGAAGCTCTACGGCTCAATTACCCATGCCGATATCGCTGAGGAAATACAGAACACCACCGGAATCACCATCGATAAACGGAAGATAGAACTGGACGAACCCATTCGCCAGCTTGGTAGCCACGAGGTAACCATCAAACTGGCTAGAGACATCGCTGCCAGGATAACGGTTACCGTAACCGCAACCGAAGACGCAACCGAAACCGTAACCGTAACCGAAACCAAAGCCAAAACCAAAGCCAAAACCGAAGACGCAACCGAAGACGCAACCGAAGACGTAACCGAAACCGAGGAGGAGAAGGGCCAGGGTGAACAGTGATAAACTGCCCCCCCATGATATCGACGCTGAGGAAGCAGTAATTGGCTCCCTGCTTATAGATGGCTCTGCCATATACAAGGTTACCGGCTTACTGCAACAGGCGGACTTCTACAGCGAAAGGAACTCCCTGATCTACCAGGCTTGCGTATCTCTATATGAACGCAACGAAGCCATCAACCAGATTACCCTTGCCCAGGAGTTAGCCTACAAGGAAAGGCTGGACACCTGCGGCGGCGCTGCCTATCTCAGCCATTTAATAGCTATTTGCCCTACATCTCTGGACATAGAAGATTATGCCCAGATTGTCTATCGCCTGTCGCTAATGCGCCGCCTCATCACCGCCGCCGATAAGATAGCCGCCATCGGCTACAAAGCTGACCCCGATGTCGATACCAGTCTGGATAAAGCCGAGGATGCCCTGTACCAGCTGCGCCACGGTCAAAGCCCTCGGGACTTTGTGCATATCCGCCACGTGCTGGAACAGTATTTTGAATCGGTTGCCGCAACAACGGAAACCACTAAAGGGCCGTTACCTTATGTGCTTTCCAGCTTCACCGGACTCGACGAACTCCTGGGCGGTTTTCATCGCTCGGACCTGGTTGTAATCGCCGGGCGGCCCAGCCACGGTAAGACCAGCCTGGGTCTTAACATCAGCCGCAACGCCGCGGTGGACTATGGAGCATGCGTGGCTTTCTTCAGCCTGGAGATGTCACGGGAAGAGGTAGTTCTACGCCTTTTATCCAGTGAATCCGAGATAAATTCCAGGCGTATCCGCTTTGACCTGCTCAATGAAGCCGAGGAAAAAAAGGTTATGACAGCCACTGGCCGTCTATCAGAAGCTCCAATCTACATCGACGACTCACCACTGATTAGGGTGGTGGAGATGCGCAGCAAAGCCCGCCGTCTCTACTATGAGCGCGGTCTTGACCTTATTGTGGTGGACTATCTCCAGCTTATGCAGGAAGATAGACGTCAGGATAACCGCGTCCTGGAATTGGGCTATATCTGCCGCTCCCTTAAGGCGCTGGCTCGCGAGCTTAACGTCCCGGTGATAGCCATATCCCAGCTCAGCCGGGCCATCGAGTGGCGGGCATCACATAAGCCGCAGCTCTCCGACCTGCGGGAGAGCGGCAATATCGAACAGGATGCCGATGTGGTTATATTTGTCTCCCGCGAGGAGCTTTACACCGGTGAAGAGGAATGGAGAGCCCTGCACGAAGGAGAGAATTATCCACCCCCGGCAGAGGTTATTATAGCCAAACACCGCAATGGGCCTATCGGTGAAATACAATTGCATTTCAGGCGCAGCCTGGCCCGGTTCGAAAATATTGGCCGGGAAGAGCCGAGTTTGCTATGAAGCGGTTTGATGGTTTCCCTGCCAGGATGCAGTACACGTCTGTTCCCAACCTGTTTTTCAGCGCCGTACTGCCCCAAATCAGCGACATCTCCGAGCTAAACGTCATCCTCCACTTCTTTGAAATACTTTATCGCAAGCGGGGTTATCCCCGTTTTGTTACTTACCGTGAGTTGTTACAAAATAAAAGCCTGATAACCAGCCTCCGCCAGACGACCAAACCGCCGGAGGAAGTACTGCGCCACGCCCTGGATGCGGCTGCCGAACGGGGGGTTATCCTTCACCTGCCCCTTACCGGGGATAACGTAGTGGAGGACGCTTATTTTCTAAACACCGAGTCCCAGCGACAGGTAATCGCCAGAATACAAAATGGCGAAATCAAGCTGAGCGGGCTGAAAGCAGGAGACACGACCCACGTTGAAATTGAGGAACCACCGGATATTTTCACCCTTTATGAGCAGAACATCGGCATGCTGACACCAAGGATAGCCGAAGAGTTGATTGAAGCTGAGAAGTTATACCCCCAAAACTGGATTGGCGATGCCATTAAAGAGGCGGTCGACCAGAACGTGCGCAAATGGAGTTATATTGCCGCCATTCTGGAGAGCTGGGCAGCAGAAGGCAGGAGTGATGGAACACATAGGCGATATTCTAAAAAGAAGTCCGACCCAGACAAGTACCTCAAGGGCAAATACGGACATATGGTCCGACATTGAAGGCGAGGAAGAAGGCTCACCGGCATCCTGCTCCATATGTCATGGGACTGGCTTCGTTCATCCGCTGCTGCCTTCAGGCAAGCCGGACTATAGGCGTACTATCCCCTGCCGTTGCGCCCGTGACAGGCCGGCCAGGGAGCGACTTGAGAACCAGCAAAGTTCCTTGATGGCATACCACTGGGCTCCACAGTTCGAGCTCCAGAAAAGTATGACCTTCGATAATTTTGAACTAAGAAACGTTTTTAATCCATCGGAAGAACAACTGGAAAAGCTCAAGGAAGAACGGAGAACGTTACAGGAATACCGGGAGGAAATACGACAGAATCTGAAGGAAGCCTACCGTCTCGCTCTTGATTTCGCCGAATCCCCGGAAGGCTGGCTGTTATTTATGGGGCAATACGGGTGTGGTAAAACCCATTTATCCGCCGCTATCGTCAACTATCGCTATCAGCATAAACAACCCGCTTTATTCGTGGTAGTACCCGAGTTTCTGGACCATCTGCGCTCGACCTTCAATCCGGAAAGCAAGATATCCTATGACCACCTTTTCGAGAGGGTAAAAACAGCCCCTCTCCTGGTGCTGGATGACCTGGGTGAACAGTCAACCACTCATTGGGCACGTGAAAAGCTATACCAGGTATTAAATTACCGCTATAATGCCCAGCTAGCCACCGTCATCACCACCAGCTATTCACTGGATGAAATCGACGGCGCCATCAGCTCCCGCCTGATTGACCCTAAAATCAGCGTGCCATTCAGAATTATGGCTCCCGACCACCGGGGTGATTTACCACCCAGTGAAAGCACCAGAAAGACATACCGTCGCGGTAAGAAAGCGCGCTGAGGCAACTCGCAGCCTCCCTTTCACCATCAGGTCTTTCAACAATTAGGTGAGATTGTGCTATAATGCAACGTGGAATCGGCTATAAGAAATATGAGATAATGTTATTCGGAGGTTGATTATGTCAATTAAAGAACAGCTGGCCCGGATAGTGGGGGCGGATAACGTCCTGGATGCTCCGGCAGTGCTCGATGGCTACTCCCGGGACTTCAGCCTCACACCGCCGGGAA
>Ga0180009_10006614_pt1 | contig 12110 bp, 8 predicted proteins | sample OS_PC_MetaG_FD_123537 | JGI IMG/M metagenome (GOLD analysis project Ga0180009, IMG submission 123537) | Groundwater microbial communities from the Aspo Hard Rock Laboratory (HRL) deep subsurface site, Sweden - OS_PC_MetaG | ecosystem: Environmental > Aquatic > Deep subsurface > Groundwater...
CCCGGGGCGAAGATGCCTTGGCCCTGAAAGACCCGCAGCAAACGGGCAAGGCGCATCAGCTCGGGGTTCAGGGCGTCCATCATTACCACCTCCAGGCCCGCTCCCATGGCGGCGGCCAGGTAAGGCGCGGCGGCGAAATCGGCCCGGGCCCCGGCGCTGGCGGTGACCAGATTGCTCAGGGCGATGAGCCGGCGGGGAGGCGGGTCGAAAAGCTGGGGCAGGGTGCGCAGGGTGGCCAGCACCGCCGCTGCGTGGGCCTCGCCGCCGGACAAGGCCAGGGGCATGGCCATGGGGTCCAGGATAAGCTGGCCGCCGGTTATGCCCCGGCTGGACGCTTCCTGCACGATAAGGGCGGCCAGGGCCAGGCGCTCCTCGGCGCTGGGGGGCACGGTGGCGGTCATGGTGGCGGCGATCACCTCCAGGCGGTGATGGGCGGCGATGTCCAGCACCGGGCCCAGGCGAGCCTGTTCGGCGGTGGCCATGTTCAGCACCGGCGGCCGGGTGCAAAAACCCAGGGCCAGATCCAGGGAGGCCGCGTCGGCCGCGTCCAGGATCAGCTTGGCCGAGCAGGAGGCTTCGGCGGTCCCCACCAGCCAGGCCCAGGTGTCTCTGCGCCGGGCCGGGGGCAGATAGCCGGGGTTAAGGTCGATCCAGGCGGCCCCGGATTGCTCCAGGCCCTGGCACAGGCGGCTGATAAAGGCCTCGTCGCGTGCCTCCAGGGCGCGGCGCACCGAGGGGCGGGAGGCGGTGAGGTTGTCGGCGGCTACCATCATGGCCGCAAGTCTAATCCGCCCGGGGAGGCCTTGCAAGGGAAGGGGCTCACCCAAAGGGCGCCGCTTGACACCTGGCGGTCTGGACGGTTCAATGGGGCCAGCCCATTTTTTAGGAGCGCCCTTGGCCCAGGATCATTTGCTGACCGGCTTGCGCCGCCGTTTACAAGAGCAGGAAGAGCGGAGGCTCTCGCCTTTGGCCTGCCCCAGCCGGCGTGCCCTGCGCCGCCGGAGCGACCCCCTGGCCGAACAGGGCCACCGCCTGCCCTTCGCGGTGGACGCCGACCGGGTGCTGCATTCGTTGGCCTACACCCGCTACATAGACAAGACCCAGGTTTTTTCCCTGGTGGACAACGACCAGATTTCCCACCGGGTGCTGCACGTGCAGCTGGTCAGTAAGATCGCCAGGGGCCTGGGGCGCATGCTGGGGCTCAACGAGGACCTCATCGAGGCCATCGCCCTGGCTCACGACCTGGGCCATCCGCCCTTTGGCCACGATGGAGAACGCTTCCTTAGCGCCAAATGCCTGGAGCACGGCCTGGGGCCCTTCATGCACAACCTGCAATCGGTGCACTTCTTGGAGCGCCTGGAAAGGGGAGGGCGCGGACTCAACCTGAGCTTGCAGGTGCTGGACGGAGTGCTCACCCACGATGGCGAGATACACACCGTGGACCTGTCCCCGAGCCGGGGCAAGGACTTCGCCACCCTGGAGGCCCAGATGGCCGCCAAACGGGCCGACCCCTCGCTGGAGCTGCTTCCCATGACCTTGGAAGGATGCCTGGTGCGGGTGGCCGACAGCATCGCCTACGTGGGCCGCGATCTGGAAGACGCCATTGTTCTGGGCTTGGTGAGCCGCGACATGCTTCCCAGCGAGGTCAGAGAGGTTTTGGGAGAGAGCAACGGCACCATTGTCTACCGCCTGGTGGAGGATGTGGCCGCGGCCAGCCTTGACCATGACCGCATATCTTTCAGTCCTACGGTGGCCCAGGCCTTGGGCCGGCTGAAGGCGTTCAACCTGGAGTACATCTACACCAACCCCGCCATCAAGACCGAGCATCCCAAGATAGCCGCCGCCTTTGACCTACTCTTCGAGAGGTACCTGGACGACCTCCGTTCCCATCGGCTTGAGAGTCCGGTGTACCGCGATTTTTTGGACCGGTTGGACCCGGCTTATAAAGATGAAACGCCACCCGGGGGGGTGGTCCGGGATTTTTTGGCCGGCATGACCGATGAATTTTTTTTGAAACGCCATGCGGAGCTTGTGTCTCCCCGGCGCCTGCCCGGCCAGCTAAATACGGTTCATTCCACATAAAACTGAGCGCTCAGTCGGCACAATTAGTATCGGCTCGGTCGGCATTTGGGCCATATTTCACAAATGCTGAGATTGCAAGCAGTTTTGGTTATTTTGGGGTTGTGTTGGAGGGCCACGGTATCATATGATAAGTCCACGGTCAGAGTGCCACTTGGCGCAAAATTCAGACAGAAAGGCCGATTTTCAGCGTTGCGCATGAAGCCGGACCTTACGTGATTCAGCCGTCACTTTAACCTGACGCCGCTTGAATATGCGCGTCTGGCTGAGGAGGAGATATGCCGTCGCCAAGCACTGCTGGGCGGGAGCAAAGGACGGGATCGGGTGCCACGCAACCCCTATTGATAATAGAAGACTTACACCTACGGTTCGGCGGGCTGAACGCTCTTAGCGGTGTCAGCTTCAAGGTGCAAGAGGGCCACATACAGGCTATCATCGGACCCAACGGGGCCGGCAAGACCTGCATCCTCAACTGCATCTGCCGTTTCTACCATCCCCACCAAGGCCGCATAACCTTCGCGGGCAAAGACATCTCCAAGGTTCCCACCCACCGGGTGGCGGAGTTGGGCATAGCCCGCAGCTTCCAAAACATAGAGCTCTTCCGCGGCATGACCGTGCTGGACAACATCAAGTTGGGCCATCACGTGCATATGCACTCGGGGTTTTTGTCCGGAGGCATCTACCTGGGCAAGGCCAGGAAAGAAGAGATGCGGGTGCGCGCCGAGATCGAGGAGCGCATCATCGACCTCTTGGAGATCGAGGCCATCCGTAAGCAAGTGGTGGGCACCTTGCCCTATGGCTTGCAAAAGAGGGTGGAGTTGGCCCGCGCCCTGGCCATGCGCCCCAAGGTTCTGCTCTTGGATGAGCCCATGGCCGGCATGAACCTGGAGGAGACCGAGGACATGGCCCGCTTCATCCTCGACGTGAACGAGGAGTGGGGAGTGACCGTGGTCCTAATCGAACACGACATGGGTGTGGTCATGGACATCTCGGACAACGTGGTCGTGCTGGACTTCGGCACCAAGATCGCCCAAGGCAGCCCCAAGGATGTAAGCAAAAATCCCCACGTCATCGAGGCCTACCTGGGCGCCGACGACGCGGCCCATTCCAAATTGGGTTTGTAGAGCTAGCTGGGAGAAGCGCCTGTGCCCCAGAAGACCTTTTTGCAAGCCGAGACCACCGGAGCCGACATCGGCCGCGACACCATGCCGCTGCTGCTCCAGCGCAACGCCCGTAAATACGGTGACGGCAAGGTTGCGCTCAGGGAAAAGGAGTACGGCATCTGGCAGTCGTACACTTGGCGGCAGTACTACGAGCATGTGAAGTACTTCGCCTTGGGCCTGGCCTCCCTTGGTTTCGCCGACGACGACGCCCTGGCCATCATCGGCGACAACCGCCCGGAGTGGGTGTTTGCCGAATTGGCCGCTCAAAGCCTTAAGGGGCGGCCTCTGGGCATCTATCAAGACTCCATACTCAACGAGGTGGCCTACGTCATAGATCACTCCGGAGCCACCTTCGTGGTGGCCGAGGACCAGGAGCAGGCCGACAAGGTCCTGGACATGAAAAAGGAGCTGCCCGGGGTCAAGAAGATCATCTTCACCGATCCCAAGGGCATGCGCGACTACGACGACCCGCTGTTGGTGTTCTTGCCCGACGTTGAGGAGATGGGCCACCAATTCGAAAAGGACAACCCCAACTATTTCGAGGCGTCCATTGAGCGTCTGACCCCCGAGGACATAGCCCTGGTGGCCTACACTTCGGGCACCACCGGCGCCCCCAAGGGCTCTCTGCTCACCCATCGCAACATGCTCAAAATGGCCCTCAACCTGGCCCTGGTGGATCCCAAGTACGAGGACGACGAGTTTGTTTCCTTTCTGCCGCTGCCCTGGATCGGCGAGCAGATGATGAGCGTTTCCACCGCCCTGGCCATCGGCTTCACGGTCAACTTCCCCGAGGAGCCCGAGACGGCCATGGCCGACCTGTACGAGATCGGCCCCAACGTGGTTTTCAGCCCGCCCCGGGTATGGGAGCAACAGGCCCGCTCGGTTATCGTCAAGCACCTGGACGCCTCCCGGTTCAAGCGTTTCGTCTACCGTTTGTGCATGCCCATCGGCTATCAGCTGGCCGACTTCCACTTCGAAAAAAAGAACCCGCCCTGGTACTGGCATCTCATGTACTCCCTGAGCTACGTCATGCTCTTCAGGGCCCTCAAGGACCGCCTGGGCTTTGCCAACGTCCGTAGCGCCTCCACCGGCGGCGCGGCCCTGGGTCCGGACGTGTTCCGCTTTTTCCACGCCTGCGGGGTGAACCTGAAGCAGATCTACGGCCAAACCGAGATCAGCGGCATCAGCTGCATCCACCGCGAGGGCAAGGTGGACTTCACCAGCGTGGGCGAGCCCATCCCCGAGACCGAAGTGAAGATCGACCAGCCCGATCCCGAGGGGGTTGGCGGGATCATCTCCCGCTCCCCGGCCCTGTTTCGGGGATACCTGAAAAACGACGAAGCCACCGCCGAGACCATCGTTGATGGTTGGCTGCACTCGGGCGACGCCGGCTACATCACTGAAAATAACCAGTTGGTGTGCATCGACCGGGTCAAGGATCTGATGCGGCTCACCAGCGGGGCCCGTTTCTCGCCCATGTTCATCGAGAACAAGCTCAAGTTCTGCCCCTATATCGTCGAGCCTTGCGTGCTGGGCCACGACCGCAAATACGTTACCGCCATCATCTGCATCGACTACAAGCACACCGGCAAGTGGGCCGAGGATCACCGCATCGGCTACACCACCTACACCGACTTGACCTCCAAGCCCGAGGTGTACGACCTTATCGAAAAAGAGGTGGTGCGGGTGAATCGCCACCTGCCCGATGCGGCGCGCATCCAAAGATTCTTGCTCTTGTACAAGGAGTTCGACCCGGACGACGGCGAGTTGACCCGCACCCGCAAGCTGCGGCGGCGCTTCATCGCCGAGCGCTACGCTGCGGAGATAGAGGCCCTGTACCAAGACGTGGACCAGGTTCACGTGGAGAGCGAGATCAAGTACCAGGACGGCAAGACCGCCACCATCGTAACAGATCTGCAAATCCGCAAAATGAAGCCTCTGGATCAGTACGCCCTGGAGGATGAGCGCAAGTGGTGGCAGTTCTGGAAGCCGGTGCACTAGAGTAACAGGGGAGAGAAGGGGCGCATGCACGAGCTCTTGCAACTAATCGTGACCGGCCTGGTCATAGGCTCGGTCTATGCCTTGGTGGCCATGGGCTTTGCCCTGATCTACAAATCCACCAGCATCATCAACTTCGCCCAGGGCGAGTTCGTGCTGGTGGGTGGATACATCTGTTGGTGGCTCTACACCATGCTGGGCATCCCCATCGTCTGGGCTTTCCTGCTCACCATGGTAATCGCGGTGGGCATGGGCATGCTGCTGGAGCGCCTGGTGCTCCGCCCCATGATCGGCGAGCCCATCATCAGCGTCATCATGATCACCATCGCCCTGGCCACGGTGCTCAAGTCCCTGGTGACCATCCTTTGGGGAACCCAGATCAAGGTGTTCACCCCGGCCATCTTCAGCCAGAAGGCCATCCACTTTGGTACGGTGCTGGTGAGCGAGGTCTATCTCTGGACCTTCGGCTTCGCCTTCCTGTTCCTGGGGGTGTTCGCCGCGTTCTTCAAATTCACCCGGGTGGGCATCTCCATGCGGGCGGTGGCCAACGATCAGCAGGTGGCCCAGTCCATGGGCATCAGCGTAAAGAGGGTCTTTGCCATCTCCTGGTCCATCGGCGCCCTGGTCAGCGCGGTGGGCGGTCTGTTGGTGGGAAACATCAACGGCATCAACATCACCCTCTCGGATTTCGGACTCAAGGTCTTCCCGGCGGTCATCCTGGGAGGCCTGGACTCCATCGGCGGGGCCATCATCGGCGGGCTGACCATCGGTATATTGGAGAACATCATGGGCTCCTACCTGGACGTCTACCTGGGCGGCGGGGTCAAGGAGATCGCACCGTTCATAGTGTTGATCATCATCTTGATGGTCAAGCCCTACGGCCTGTTCGGCATCAAGGAGATCGAGCGGGTCTAGCGCAGACAGCGGCATGTCGGCCGCGCTCCGCGCCGGCTTGGACCTAAGGCAAGATATAAGAGCTAGGGAGGCGTAAATGCCCTGCGGTCTATTCTTCGAGAACTATGAAAAAGATGAGAGCATCTTTCCGACCCTCTGGCTCAAGCTTTGGATGATCGCTCTGGGAATAGGCCTGCTCGTGTTCCCCTTTGTAGCCCAGCCCATCAGCGACTGGATGGGCATGAACATGCTCAACATGGCCAACCTGATTTTCATCTACATCGTGGGGGCCCACGGCCTCAACCTGCTCACAGGCTACACCGGCCAGATATCCCTGGGCCACGGGGCCTTCATGGGGGTGGGGGCCTACACCGCCGGCATCCTGGCCAATTTGGGCTGGCCCTTTTGGCTGGCCTTGCCCTTTGCGGGCCTTATGACCGCGGCGGTGGGCATGATCTTCGGCATCCCCTCCCTCAGGCTGCGGGGGCTGTACCTGGCCATCGCCACCATGGCCGCCCAGTTCATCCTGGACTACGCCATGCGCAACTGGAGCTCCCTCACCGGCGGCTCCAGCGGCCTCACCGTGCCGTCGGCCTCCATCGGCGACTTCACCTTTGACAGCGACTTCAAGTTCTACTTCCTGGCTCTGGCCATGGCCATAGGGGCCACCATGTATCTCAAGAACGTCACCCGCACCCGCACCGGCCGGGCCTTCGTGGCGGTGCGCGACCGTTATCTCTCGGCCGAGGTGATCGGGGTGAACCTTTTCAAGTACCGCATCATGAGCTTCGGCATCAGCTCCTTCATGGTGGGCATCGCCGGCGGGTTGTGGGCCTACTACATCACCATCATCAGCGACGAGCACTTCACCATGTGGCTCAGTGTGCAATACCTGGCCATGATCATCGTGGGCGGGTTGGGCTCGGTGCTGGGCTCCATATACGGCGTGGTGTTCATGGTGGCCCTGCCCGAGCTGCTGCGCCTGCCCGCCGAGGCCCTGACCGACGTGTACCCCGACATCTTCGTTATCTTCTCCAGCCTCCGCGAAATGGTTTTCGGCGTCATCGTCATCATATTCCTGATTTTCGAGCCCGACGGCCTGGCCGCCCGCTGGCACACCGTCAGGGCCTATTGGAAATTATGGCCATTTTCTTACTAAACTTTAGGGGCCGGAACCGGCCTCTTACAACACCGCCGATCTCTGGACTTCGAGAGTGTAGTATTTTCTGACAAGGAGGGGCGTCATAGAGATGGGTTGGGTTTTTGCCGGGTTTACCCGCCGCCACCTCGGCGGCGGGGCGAGGTGTAACTTGGGAAGGGAGAGGATACGCATGCAGAGGAAATTGTTGGTGACGGCTCTGGCCGTGGCCCTGTGCCTGGCGTTTACGCCCATGGCCATGGCCAAGGATATCAAGGTCGGCGGCATCTTTGACATCACCGGCCCCACCGGGGCGGTGGGCAAGGACTATGCCGCGGGCGCGGTGGCTGCCGAAAAATACTGGAATCAGAAAAGCGTTCTGGGCGGGGATATGCTCAAGCTGATCCCCAACGACTATGCCTACAAGATTCCCGAGGCGGTAAACCTGTACAAGAAGTACAAGGACGTCGACCGGGTCTTCGTGATCCAGGGATGGGGTACCGGCGACACCAACGCCCTTCGGCCCTTGGTCAACAAGGACAAGATCGTCTTTTTCAGCGCTTCCTATGACGGCAACCTGACCGACCCCAAGAAGAATCCCTATAACTTCTTCATCGGCACCAGCTACTCCACCGCCATCCGCCTGGCCTTGATCTACGCCAAGGACAGCGGGGCCAAGAAGGTGGTCTTCATCTACCCCGACCATCCCTATGGCAAGAACCCCATCCCGGCGGGCAAGGACTACGCCAAGAAGCTGGGCCTCAATGTCGGCCCCGATGAGATCGTAAACCTGCGGGCCATCGATGCCACCAGCCAGCTTTTGAACATGAAGAAGTTCGATCCGGAATTCGCCTGGATCGGCGGCACCACCCCCTCCACCGCGGTTATCATCAAGGACGCGGCCAAGCACGGCCTGCGCACCAAGTTCATGGTCAACTGCTGGGGCTTTGACGAGAACCTGCCGCGTCTTGCCGGCGCGGCCGCCGAGGGACGCGCCTTCGGCATGCTGCCCGTGGCTCCCTTTGGGGCCGACGTGCCCGGCATGAAGGACGTGGTGGCTTCGGCCGGCGGCAAGCCCAACACCCTGCACTATGTCAAGAGCTGGGTGTCCATGATGGTAATGGTCGAGGGCCTCAAGAAGGCCAAGGCCGCCGGCAAGCTCAACGGCCCGGGCCTCAAGGCCGCCCTGGAAACCATCAAGGACTTCAACACCGGCGGGCTCTGCGCGCCCATCACCTTCACCGCCACCGACCACCGCCCCAACACCACCATGGCCATTGGTGGCATCAAGGGCGGCAAGATCTATCTGGTCAAGGATGTGAACTTCCCCCGCGAGAAGGCCTATATCGGCTGGTAGAAAACTGTGCGGCGGGGGGCCCGACGGGGCCTCCCGCCCTTATCAACGACCATAAGGAAGACGCAATGCCGCTGTTGTCGGTGAACAACATCGAGGTCATCTATGACGACGTGATCCTGGTGCTCAAGGGTTTGTCCCTCAGCGTGGAAGAGGGCCAGATCGTAGCCGTCCTGGGGGCCAACGGAGCGGGAAAGACCACCACCCTCAAGGCCATTAGCGGCCTCTTAAAAACCGAGGAGGGGGAGGTCACCGACGGAACCATCGAGTTCGACGGCGAGAAGATCAACCACCTGGACCCGGAGTTGATCGTCCGGCGGGGAATCTTCCAGGTCATGGAGGGCCGCCGGGTTTTCGAAGACCTCACAGCCAAGGAAAACTTGGTGGCCGCCGCTCACACCCAGCGTTGCAGCCGGGGCGAGCTGGAAAAACGCATAGAACAAGTCTATCACTACTTCCCCCGGCTCAAGGAACGCGAAAACGGCTTGGCGGGCTACCTGAGCGGCGGGGAGCAGCAGATGCTGGTAATCGGCCGGGGTATGATGGCCAAGCCACGCCTGATGATGCTCGACGAGCCTTCACTGGGTCTGAGCCCTCTGCTGGTCGGCGAGATATTCGAGATCATCGTCAAGCTCAACAAGGATCTGGGCACCACCATTCTCTTGGTGGAGCAGAACGCCCGCATGGCGCTCAACATCGCCGACCACGGTTACATCATGGAAAACGGCAAGATCGTCCTGGACGACACCACCGAGAAGCTTAAAAACAACGAGGACGTAAAGCGCTTTTATCTGGGCATGACCGACATGGGCACCAAGCGGTCCTACCGCGACGTGAAGCATTACAAGCGCCGTAAACGCTGGCTGACCTAGCCGGCCAAGCCCGGCCATGGCTGGGGAAATCCCCGGCTGCCGCCCCCCCCGCCGGCAGCGGTCCTGGGGGTTGTCCCTGCCATGACCGGGCCGGGGCCATTGGGCGGCTCCGGTCAAAATCTTTAGGCTAAAACTTGGCCAAAGCCCGTTGCCTTTGGGAGCGTGGCGGCACGACTGGCAGGAGAGGGGGAGCGATGCCCGAGCAAGACCGAATCAAGGGATACTGGCGGCCCGAGTTGGAGACCATGGACCCCCAGGCCCGCCAGGAGTACCTGGACGGCAAGGTGGCCGAGATCGTGGCCCACGCCTATGCCAACGCACCGGCCTTCAAACAAAAGATGATGTCGGTGGGGGCCGAACCAGGCGACGTGGTAAACGTGGCCGGTTTGGCCAAGCTGCCCATCACCGAAAAGGGCGAGTTGGTAACCCTGCAGCAAGGCGACTTGCCCTTCGGCGGGCTGGTGGGAGTGCCCCTGTCCAAGATGAGGCGCATCTATGTCTCGCCCGGGCCCATCTATGAACCTGGGGAAAAGCGCTTCACCGACGACCGTTGGACCCAGGCCTTTTACGCTGCGGGCTTCAGGGCCGGCGACATCGCCCAGGTCACCTTCAACTTCAACATGGTGCCCTTCGCTTTTTATCTGGACGAGGCCCTGAACCTCATGGACGCCATCTCCATTCCCGCCGGGGTGGGCAACACCGAGCTTCAGGTGCAGGTCATGAAGGACCTCAAGGTGCAGGGCTACCTGGGCACTCCCAGCTTTTTGGCGGCAATCGCCGACAAGGCGGAGGCCGCCGGCCTGGACCCGTTGCGCGACCTTAACCTCCAGGTGGCCTTCGTGGCCGCGGAGATGCTTCCCGAGAGCCTGCGGGCGTCCCTACAGGAGCGCCTGGGCATGATTATCCGCCAAAGCTACGGCACCGCCGACGCGGGCTGTCTGTCCTACGAGTGCTACCACTTGGGCGGCATGCACTTCGCCCAGGACTGCGTGGTGGAGGTCGTGGACCCGGAAACCGGCCAGCCGGTGCCCGAGGGCCAGCCCGGCGAGGTGGTGACCACCATATTCGACAAGGCCTACCCACTTATCCGTTTCGGCACCGGGGACCTGTCTTCCTACGTTACCGGCACCTGCGAATGCGGCCGCACCAGCCCCAAGCTCACCCGCATCATGGGCCGGGTGGATCAGGTCACCAAGGTCAAGGGCATGTTCGTGCATCCATCCGGCGTGCAGCAGGTGGCGGCCAAGTTCCCCCAGGTGGAAGTGTTCCAACTGGTGGTGACCCGCGAGGCCAACCAGGATGTGATGACCCTGGTCTGCGAACTGTCCGAGCCCGCGGCGGATCGGGAGATGCTGCGCACCGCCTTGGAAAAGGAGATCAAGGAGGGGCTGAGGGTGAAGGGCCAGGTCAACTTCCAGGAGCGGGGCAGCCTGCCCGAAGGCTGCAAGATAATCGACGACCGCCGCAAGTGGGACTAGGGGGCGGCTGCGCCAGACTCCGCATGGCTGCGTTGTCGGCGTCGCCCGGTCCTCGGGGTAGCTTAGGCTACGCCTCCGGCCCTCGCTAGCCAGACGCCTTGTCTGCCGACGCCTGGCTGTGCCGCCGGGGTGTTGAGCGCCAAAAAAAAGCAAAGGCCGGGGCATGGCGCCTCGGCCTTTGTTCTTGGTTGGTAAGGAAGCAAGCCCATTAGCTGCTTCCGCCGTTCTGTCCTGTATTCATGAGGCCACTCGGTGGGTGGGCTCATGGGCCCCGATGGAATGAGGGCTTCCGCTCATGGCTCCATTCAGGCAGGCGGCATCGGCTCAATCAAAGGGCAGGGGCAGAAGAGGGCGGGGCGCAATCTCCGCCCCTTTTTCCCTTACCTGCTTTTCTTGTTCATCTGCTCAGGTGTCGCTAGACCTCGGCTTCCCGGCTGCGCAGCCGCCAGCTTAGCCACATCAGATAAGGCACAAAGATGATGGTGGCCACGGTGGTGGGCACCGCCGCGGCCGAGTCGAACAGGGCCAGGCAAAGGCCCGAGGCCAGGCCGTAGTTTTTCATGCTGGCCATCATCATCAGAGCCTTGGCCCGGCGCGGGCGCACCCCCCGGCGGCGGGCCATGAACATCACCGCTTCGCCCAGGAGCAGGCTGCTGGCCAGGGCCAGGAACACCAGGTGCATAAGCTCCCAGGGCTGGTGCAGAAACACTTGCCGGTTTAGGCCCACCACGGTGTACAAGGCCAGGAAAAATCCCCAGTTGGTCAAACCGCCCCGCCAGCGCAGGATGGGCCCCTGCCAGCCCCGCCATAGGATTAGCCGCGAAACGGCCATGGGCGCGGCGATGAGCAAAAGCACGGTGACGAAAAGCTCGTGACGGAAGAGGTGTTCGCCTCCGAAGAAGGCCAGGAAGACGAGGGGTATGAGCACCAGGGCCCCCAGGTAGGCGCCGGACATGGCCACCAGGCTGTAATCCGCATCGCCGTCCAATACCACGGCCAGGGGCAGCACCACCACCGCCGGCGGCATCGCGGCCAAGACCACCAGGCCCCGGAAAAAGGCGGGGTTGTCCACCAGCCACCAGGCCAGGAGCAGGATCACCCCTCCCTGCAGCAGGTAGCTCATGGCCAGGCCGG
>Ga0180009_10006615_pt1 | contig 12110 bp, 10 predicted proteins | sample OS_PC_MetaG_FD_123537 | JGI IMG/M metagenome (GOLD analysis project Ga0180009, IMG submission 123537) | Groundwater microbial communities from the Aspo Hard Rock Laboratory (HRL) deep subsurface site, Sweden - OS_PC_MetaG | ecosystem: Environmental > Aquatic > Deep subsurface > Groundwater...
TCTGTCTCCGGCAACCTGTCAAAAGATCATCAAATCATCAGGCAACGCCCCTTCAGAAGTCCCCACCACTCCATCTCCAGTGCCGGCCTGATTGGCGGCGGCAGTTATCCCAAACCGGGTGAGATATCACTGGCCCATCATGGCGTCCTGTTTCTCGATGAACTGCCCGAATTCCCCCGCACTCTGATCGATCTCCTGCGACAGCCGGTTGAAGAGAAACGGGTGATGATTGCCCGCGCCAATGTGAGCTTGATTTTTCCCGCCGATTTTATTCTCCTGGCAGCCATGAATCCATGTCCCTGTGGCTATCTGGGTGATTCCAGCAGGGAATGTCTCTGTCCGGCGGCCAGTATCATCCGCTACCGGTCAAAGATATCCGGACCGATGATGGACCGGATCGACCTGCAGGTGGAAATGCCGACACTGAGCTATCACGAATTGAATTTTTCCAGACGGGGAGAGAGTAGTAAACAGATTCGAACGAGAGTTCTGATTGCAAGGATGATACAGCAGGAGCGATTTCGTGGGAATCCCTCTGCAACCAACAGCAGCATGGATCATCGGGCTGTGGCGCGTTACTGCAGGTTGAATGAGGAAGGACACCGGCTGCTGTCACAAGTGCTTGAAAAATATCGTTTGAGCGGAAGGGCCCATGACAGCGTGCTCAAGGTCGCCCGGACCATTGCCGACCTGGACCAGTCCGATCCCATCGAAACCCGGCACCTAGCAGAGGCTGTCAACTACCGGTGTTTCGACAGGGAATTACACTACTGAGAGCGGTTGCCCGCGGTTTATTTCTTACCCTTTGTGCCCACCTTGCCCTTGCCTTTCGCTTTTCCCTTAACCGGGGACTCATCCACTTTTATCGGAGACACCTTGTTGAAAAAAAGCTGTTGAATCACGGAGATCATGTTGCTGACCACCCAGTAAAGAACGAGACCGGAAGGCATGCTCAGGAAAAAGATCACCATCATCGCCGGCATCCAGCGCATCAATTTCTGCTGGGTCGGATCCATGGCCGGGGTTGGTGACAACGTCTGCTGCACAAACATGGACACGCCCATCAGGATGGGCAGGATGAGGGTATAATCCGCGGCGGACAGGTCCTGCATCCAGAGTATAAAAGGGGTGTGCCGGAGTTCAATGGCCGGCAGCAGGGCCTGATAGAGCGCAATAAAAACTGGGATCTGCAGCACCATGGGCAGACATCCGCCCATGGGATTGATCTTGTGCTGACTGTAGAACTGCATGATCTCCTTGTTCATCTTTTCCTTGTTGCCCTTGTTCTTCTCCCGGATCAACTTGATCTTGGGATTCAACTGAGACATCTTCCGCATGGAGATCATCCCTTTGAATGCCAGCGGGAACATGGCGCCTCGGACAATAATCGTCAGGAGAATGATCGCCACCCCCCAGTTGACCACATATCCCTGCAGCCACCTGAGAACCGAGAGCAGTGGATGGGCCAGAAAATCGAACCATCCCAGGTCCATCGCCACCGGCAGGGACAGATCAAACCCCTCCATCGCTGATTGCAGCTTGGGTCCCACGTACAGTTGAAAAGATCGCTGATAGACCTGGTTGTTTTCGAGAATCAAAGGCTGATCGAGGTACTCCAGCTTAGGGACCTTGATCTCTTTATGATTGAGAACGGAATTCAGCGGTGTAAACTGCCCGTTAAAGGAGCTGCCATCAGTCATCTTGATCGCCGTGATAAAATAGGTGTCCATCACGCCGGCCCAGAGTGGATTCTGAATTTTCACACCCTGCTCGAAATCCCCGTCATCATACGTCTCGAAATCATCATTGATATAAGAAATCCCAACCTTCGGCTTGGGAAGAGACTCTCCGTCGATAGCATCACTGCTGGATCCGAAATTGAGCCGGGGAGCGATATTGAGGGGTTTACCCGTCCGGTTCTGCATCTTGACCGCCATTTCGATCAAGTAGGAATTTTTGTCAAAGGTCAGGGTTTTGTATATTTCAAGACCTGATGGGGCGACCGCCTGCAGTGTCAGGCTTTCCTTCGCTGATCTGACCTCAATCTGTTCGCGGGACGCCTGGAAGTTGACCGGCGCTTCATCTCCGCCGGTATACACTTTCCAGACCCTGTTCCCAGCGGAGAGGTCTCCTGCCATATTCACCAGCCGGTTCGGATCGTAGGGCTTTTGCTCTGGCTGGGCTCCTTTGAACAGGTCCAGTACCCAGTCGACGATCTTGAAATGGGGCGGTAGTGAATGTTTGTAGTTCTTGAGCAGAAAACGATTCAGCGTGCCATCCTGGGAGTCGATCTCAATCTTATACAGCTGGTTCTCGACGGTGATGATTTTCCTCTGGGTATCATCAATTTTCAGCGGTTGCTGGGATTGCTCAGATGTCTCAGAAATGGGTATTGCGGCTTTCTTTTCGGTTGTGACCGTCTCGACTATCTGACTGGGCGACTGCTCCTTCTCGACCTTCGTATTCTCCGGTGGCGGAAAGAGCGTATAATAGCCAAAGATGGCAAGGGTTGAGATGATAAACGCCAGTAAAAAATTCCTATCCATTTTTTCTGATTGTCTTGAATGATATTGATTCGGGAACTTCGTCCACACCACCCTGGTGAAAAGGATGACAGCGCACTATTCTGGTTACCGAAAGATAAGTTCCCCAAACGAGCCCATGCTTCTCTAAAGCCTGTTTTGCGTATTCCGAGCAACTGGGGTAGTAAATACAGGATGGTCCGAGGAATGGTGAGATGGCGTGCTGATAGAGCCAGATAGCAAAGAGAAACGGGGCACGCGCAATTCGATTCAGTCCCCTAGGTAGATTCATCGGGTAAATGGGTGAAAAAATTATCAACTATCTCTTGAACCTCAGCCAGAGACGGAGCCTTCTTCAACGGTTTGGTAACAAAAACAGCACTGTCAAATGATCGGGTTTGAAGATGACCGGAGAGGCGCAGTGCTTCCCTGATCAGGCGTTTGAGCCGGTTTCTGGTTGGCGCGCTTCCAACTCGCTTGGAAATCGTAATGACAACCCTGGCATAACCCAGTTTTTGTGGAAGATAACGAAATCTCAGAAATTCACAGGAACGGTGCCGGCCTTTTTTAAACAAAAGATCGATCGCTTTTTTACTCTTTAATCTGTGTTTCTCGGAAAAGCCATATCTCTTCCCGCTTTGACTATGCACTCAATATCTTCCGCCCTTTTCTTCTTCTGTTTTTAATGATGGTTCGCCCCGATTTGGTGGCCATTCGCTTTCGAAAACCGTGCTTCATTTTGCGCCGGCGATTATTTGGTTGAAATGTTCTCTTCATAGCTCCTCTCCTTCAATGGTATTTATATAAATAATCTTAAAGATTAGAAATAATTCAGCCCTTTGTCAATCAGTTCTTCCCCCTCCCAGAGCATCATGCTGGTTTTATGATGCTTTTTTATTTTAGCCCGAATATCAAACCTGCTTCCGGCATGTTCCCGGCGATCATCGGACTGGTGCAGGAGGGTGCCAAAAGACGGTAGCCGGTTTTTTAATAGATTCTGATCGTCTGATAAACAGAAAACAGAATAAATTCTCAGAAAAGGCGGGAATTTTGCACGTTCAAAACTGGGAAACCTTTTCTTTCGTTTGTCAATACTATCGTACCCATACCAATTTGTGAATGTGAAATCATCAGAAACAGATCTTTCCAGGATCGAAAGAAGACAAAGCCGCCGGTTATCTGGCTGTTTAGCCTGTCTTGGCCTGTTTCTGCTGTTCCTGATGAGCAGTCATCAGACCGCCTGTGCCTGGGATCTGGAGTTGGGAATACACCATCTCATGCCAAAGCTGTGGACCGGGGAGCAGCGGTATGAGAACGCTTCCGGCAGTACCCTGAAATTCAAACCGGTTATCCAAAAGACCATTACGGGGCAATCGGCCAGTGTCGGCATTTTTTGGGAGAACCTGTTGGTTCAAATAGAACAGGCGTTTTATCGATATGAAACCGAAATTCCCACTTCCAATATTGCGGTAATGAACGATACCATGGCCAGATTTGAAGTCACAGAGCAGCGGCTGGGAATCAGCTACCACCTGGAAAGAGAGTTGGCGGGCGTTTATGCGGGTATCGGGGTGACCCGGGAGAAAGAGAAAATTGTCACCAGCAGTGATGAATGGCAATTCGAAGCGGATGTTCCCTATTTCAAATTCGGGATCGACATCATTTTAGGCGCGTGGCGGGTCCGCGTTGAGCAAATTCACTACAGCTTTGGAAAACACTCTGCCAAAGTCGGTTCCCTGGGTATTCTGCTCCATCTGTAAAGGGTCAGCCGCACAAAAGGCCAAACCCAGGTTTCAGATCAGCTCCAGAACAGTCTGGGGTTTTCCCTGTATCAGTCGAATGATACTCTCATTCATCGCCAGGATATGAACAGCAAAGAATTCGGCTGTTTGCAGCTTATTGTACCAGTGGACCAAAGCCGGTTTCTTGATAACATCCTGTTTCAGGTTATAAAAATTGACCCCTGCTTCCACCAGAATCCGTTCCGCTGCCATACCCTGGATGATCAAGTGGTAGCAGATGATCACATCCCCGAAAAGCTTCAGGATATGCCTGGCGTAAAGTCGTGAGATACCGGGTTTACCCTCTTTCTGACCGCTCATGATGTCATCGAAAAGGACAATCAAACCACCAATAAAGTCCCGCCAGATAGTAGTCGTCTCATTCAACGCTTCAGACATAACCAGATGGGTTTCCACCGTTTCGAACTGCTTCAGCAGTTGACTGAACAGCCTGCCGTTTGCCTGGGGCAAGGTCTGTTCGAGAAAGATCTCAGCAGCTCTGTTCTCATCCGGTCCGACCATGGTTCCAGTCAGCAGATCCCTGAAACGCTGCTCGATGGTCGATTCCGGATCAAAGGGGATACCACCGCCCTGCAGCATAGCCTTTGATATGACCGCCAGACTGCTCCCCGGGCTATAGATGGTGAATACCGATGTGTACAGGTCGAAAAGATCAGAGAAGTATTCCCGTTGACTAGCGGCACCATGGTTCACACAATCCATAAAAAAGACTGTCATGTAGACTGCCCCGCGCAAACCTTCACTGATTGCTTTGAGATGAATCAATGCGGGTGTGGATCGGATGGAAAAATCGTTGCTCGATTTAAGCAGACTGGTTTCGGAACCGCGGCTGGTTGCTGCCAGTTCAAAAAAGGTGGCATTTGTCTGGGCAACACCCTGCAGTGCAAGCTGAGAAAACCAGTCGCTAAATGGATTGAGTGTTCCGGGTTCCATGCCATCCAGCAGATAACCCCGACATTCCGTTTCGGCGCCGTAGCTGATTCGACAACAGGGAACGCCTTTCAACCCCATGGTTGAGCACATGCTTTCCAGACGCAGACCGTTATCAACCCACTGACTGCCTTCAGCACGCAATTTAGGCACAACCAGCAACCCGGTTTTAGTCTGTCTCTTGTCACCATCCTGGATGCGCGCCATAACCAGATGAACAATATTTGTACTTAAATCGTGATCCCCGGCAATCACCCGATCTTTTAATCCGGTCACCGCATAGTAGTCCCCTTTCTGGACAGCCGTCGTCCGGGGGGTTTCCAAATGATGCGTATCACCGGGCTCAAATATCCCCAAAGCACCGGACCATTCGCAGGCAAACAGCTTTTCGCTGAAATTCGATCTCAGATTATCGTCTCCCCACTGTTGAATCAGATTCCCCGCTTGAATAGTTGACAGTATAAAAAAATAAACCGATGGATTTGCCGCAAACAGCGCCTCCTGGATTGAAATCGCCACAGAGGCAGGTATTGGTTTGCCTGTAAGGTCCAGCGAGCGGAAGACATTCTGCCAGTGCTCTTTTTTGATCTTATTCCAGGCATTTTGAAACCCACCAGGAACTGAAATTCGGTCTTTCTCGCAGCTTGCGCCCTGCTGATCACCGGACCGATTCAGTCTAAACGGCATTGTCTCGGCAAATCCTGCCCCTTTTTCCATCAGACTGAAAAACGCCTCATCATCTCTGTCCAGAAATGCCTTGGCATGGGTCAGCACCGCAATCTGCATCACATTGCCAAGCAGGAATCGCTTTTCACGTATATCATCATTCTTCATTGTTATTGCTCATGAAGGGTAAAAAATTGGGAAGGGTATTAACCGAAAACGGAAACCCGCCAGCAGCACACATTATTTTGGTTAAGGCCCCGGAGCTGGAACCTGCCCCGGAACCTGTCCTGGAGCCTGTCCTGGAGCCTGACCTGGAACCTGTCCTGGAGCCTGTCCTGGAACCTGTCCTGGAACCTGTCCTGGAGCCTGTCCTGGAACCTGTCCTGGAGCCTGACCTGGAACCTGTCCTGGAAGCTGTCCTGGAGCCTGACCTTGAGCCTGACCTGGAGCCTGCTGTGCCGCTTTCTCTGCCGCAGATTTTGTCTGTTCAGCTTTTTTTTCCTCTTCGACCGGGTCAACAATCCGGCCCTCATAGGGGATGTTGATCAGCTGCTTCAAGTCAAATTTCCATGTTTTATTTTCCAGGATAGTGGAAAAAACCATGCGTTTCCAGATGGTATCCGTCTGATTGACCTTATTTTCAAACTGCTGATCAAAATGGATAGCGGCAAAATTGCGATAGATAATCTGAACGGTCTCATTCCTGAGCGGACTCAACGTCGGTTTCCATTGAAGGTCAACCATCCGTTGAGCGAACTCTCCCTGAGAAAGAATGCTTTTACTGCGACCGTTCCCCAGAAGATACATTTCGAAATAGAGCTCTTCTTTCCAGGTATCGATCAGAATATGAAAATCGTTCAGAATTTTTTCTTTGATCAGTTGCTCTTCGTAGTGATTCAGCTGGGCGAAAAGGTAATCCGGTGCAGCTGAAATCAGCAGGCAGAACATCACGACTGACATGAAAATATGGCGATTTCTCATCATGGGGATCTTTTTCCAGACGTTTGATCCAACCGGCCAGAAGTCTCAAGCTTCCTGTTTGAAAACGGCCGGTTGTGAAAGGATGTATTTTTCATAAAACAGCTTGAGGTACTCTTTCTGATTCTCGTCGATATATTCAAACGTATATCCGCGATCGGTGATCTCAAAAAACTTGCGATCCTTGACCGCCAGCAGACCGTCCCGCCATTTGACCAGCTGACTCAATGTTTCCGCTTTCAGATCCTCTACCACGATGGGCAGCAGGGAATCGTCCCCCCGGGACAGAAGATAGGTCGCCAGGATCAACTGGGCATTTCTGATACCCGTATAGACAAACATATTCTTTGCTTTATCGACGGTGTCTTCAACAGCCATAAAGATCAGCAGCAAATCTTTGATATTTTCCAGTTTTTTATCGTAGGCACTGGCAACCATGCCCCCCAGATCAAATGCGGCGGTAAAAAGAACGAACCCCAATCCCTGTCCGAGACAGAATTCACCATAGTACTTAAAATGGCGGAGAATCTTCTCCGATAATTTGATGTCATAGTCAAAAACGGATTCAGCCAGCAGCCGGTATTGATAAAAAAGATTAAAAATGGCCCGCACATTTTTGTTGTTGATGGAAACACGGATGAATGTATTGTAGAATTTTACCGCCATTTCCAGCAGATCATCATCCCGGTTCTTAATGGCAGATTCCCCGATGATTCTGGTATTATAAGCAATAGCGCTGATCGCGTCCGGCATGTTGCTGATACAGTTCTTGAAAATCAAATCCATATCCATGAAACTTTTAGCCTCTACCCAGATTCTATTCCTGCAGATCTCTTCGTAAAACTCGGCAGAAATAGCAATAAAATGATCTGAAGAGACATGAAACCAATCGCCGGGCAGATCCTTCTTGTACTCTGCATAGTCCAGCAGCATCTCCCGGATCTGATCAATCGCCATCAGCCCCAGATTCCTGTCCATTTGCGTACTGGCGCTGAGGGCAGTATCCGTAACCTGCTCCAGGGAACTGGCTACCTCACTCTGCAGTTTTTTCAGGTTGAGAAAGTTTTTTTGATCGGTGGCATTGATAAGGGACAGCTTGTTGTTTTCCTGAATGGAGGTCAACAGGTTGGTTGGTGTAAGAAACCGGAAGACAAACAGGAAATAGGGTCCCAGCAGTGCGATTTCTACCAGGGTCAGCAGCAGCAGTATCTCAATGGCAAAATGGGGGAAAAACGTTTCCTTGGTGGCAAATATAATCAATATGGAATAAAGCAACGAACAGACCAGCAGTATGAAGTAAGCGCGGTTCACATTGTCCGAGAGAAACAGGTCGATCAGGCTGGTTCCATACCGCTGCGCCGCCAGTTGCAGGACAATGGCAACCACTGTTATCATTATCCCCAGGATTGCCGCCAGTAATTCTATGTAGCCGCCGATGGCGGAACTGACATTCTGTGGGTCGGTCGACAGCACGGTTCTGAAAAAACTCAGGCCGCTGGTAGCCCAGTCAAATGCCAGAAACGCGTACACCAGATAAAACGAAAAGGTTATCCCCAGGAACAGAAGGACCAAACCACCCCAGAAAATCAGCGTCTGTTTGAGTGACTCCTTTTCCATCAGCGGTTTGCGGGTCGATCCGGTTTCTCCTCGCAATGTCGTGTGCATCTCGGCACTGAAAGCATCTGTTGTGTGAAGGGGGTTGTTGTTTATTTCTGATATTTGCATTGCGTCTTGTTTTTTCGATTCATTCATGATTATTTGGTTTAAGCAGCAGCCAAAAAACGGTTGTCGTCAGGGGCCATTTGCTGGCGACATTGAATCGATCCGGTGCAGTCGAATAGTGAAAAAATTGCCGCTGTAACCGTTTTTTCCGGAAAAGTGAGGGTGGTTTTCAGCTGTCCGGTCATTGCTCATCGACCACTTCCCAGTACTTGATCGCGTTTTTGTTGACCACTTTACCACTGATTAATCCCAGACTGTTCAGCGTATGCCATCTCAACTGATCAATCAAGTATTCTCCATCCAGAAACGTTATTTTAATACTCTGTTTTTCTGAAATAATTCTGCTGAGCAGGATCGCTTCGTGGGCTATATGCGCTTTTTGTCTTTTGTCTTCCATCATCACCATTGTCTACATGCCCGATCGGGCACAACGAAAGTTGAGAATCGTTCTCAGTGTTATCGGGTGCTATTCTCTTAATCACTTCAAACTTTGAAAAGCTGTGACTCAACCGAAGCCAGGCCTGAACAATCCCCCTCCAGTTGAAATCCGGTTTGAACGGGGCACGCTCCTGGTCGCCTGCGAAGGTTACCCGAAGTTGTCTCAGATATTCAGCTGGCTTCGATGGGATTCCCGCAGCGGCTATTATCGGTGTCATGCTTTCCGCTACTACGAGCTCATCCGGCACCTGTATCTCGGCAGAATTGAATATTCAGATTCTACGCCAAATTACAATCGATTAGCGCTATCTTTGAAATCTTATTTTACGCCATTCGACTTTCAAGCAGAAGCTTTAAATGCCTGGAAAAGTCCAAAAAGGGGTATTGCCGTGCTGCCAACCGGTACTGGCAAGAGCTATCTCTCTGCAATGATTATTGAAAAAATACAGAGGTCCACCCTGGTCCTGGCCCCGACGATCGATCTGATTCTGCAGTGGCAGAAAAACCTGGCAGACTGGTTTGACTGTCCAATCGGTCTGCTGGGTGGCGGAAGCTCGGAAATCGAAGATATCACCGTCTCAACCTACGACTCGGCGCGTATCTATGCCGAAAACCTCGGAAATCGATTTTGTCTGCTGATATTCGACGAGTGTCATCATTTGCCGGCGCCGGCATATGCACTGATGGCCCAGTCCTACATTGCCCCATATCGCCTGGGCCTGACCGCAACACCGAGCATTGAACCTGATCGACAGGCGCTGCTGCAGGAACTGATCGGACCGGTTGTCTTCAGCAGGCAGATCCAGCAACTTTCAGGCGATTTTCTTGCCCCCTACCGGGTCCAGACAATCGAGGTGGAGCTGACCGAAGATGAACGCAGCCGCTATGATTATCACCGGGGCATCTACCAGGCTTTTCGCAGCAAGGTGCCGAATCTGTTCGGACGCAAGAACTCATGGGAAAAATTCGTTATGTATAGTTTTCGTTCCGCAGAGGGAAGGGCAGCCCTGCAGAGTTTTGCCATGCAGAAACAGATTTCCCTCTCTGCTGAAAATAAAATGGCGGAACTGTCCAGAATCCTGATTCGGCACAATGACGCACGAATCTTGATTTTTACCAATGATAATAAAACCGCCTATTTCATAAGCGCGCTCTTCCTGCTACCATTGATTACACACGAAACAAAAGCCAAGGAGAGGAAAAGCGTGCTGGAAAAGTTCCGTTCCGGAGAGTGGCCTTTTCTGGTCAACTCCAGGGTGTTAAACGAAGGTGTGGACGTTCCTGAGGCCAATGTCGCAGTTATTATTTCCGGCACCTCCACCGTACGGGAACATGTGCAGCGACTGGGCAGAATCCTTCGCAAGCAGCAGGGGAAAACCGCCATTCTCTACGAAATTATAACGGCGGATACCGGTGAGGTATATGCAAGCCGGCGCAGAAGAGACCACAGTGCCTATGATGACTTTTCCTGATCAAAACGGACAGCGTTACTACGCCATCAACCAGTTTTATCAACAGCGATTTGGCGGGAAGGTATATAAAATCGTTGTCAGCGTTGCCTATACCTGCCCCAACCGCAGCAGTTCGAGCGGCGACGGCTGTATTTTCTGCGACGAATGGGGATCCGCCGGGGTTCATCAGACGAAGGATCTGCCCCTGGAAGAACAGATTGCAAAAAATCGGACCTATCTGACCCGGCGGTACCGGGTTAATCGATTTCTTGTCTATTTCCAGGCTTTCAGCAACACCTATACCCGGTTTTCAGAACTGGAAAGCAATATGGCGCTTGCGTTAAAGCAGCAGCAGGTTTATGGTATCATCCTGGGAACAAGGCCGGATTGCCTGCCACCAGAGGTTCTGGAACTTCTCAGGCAGACCGCGGAAAAATCGTTTGTTTCCGTGGAACTTGGGGTACAGAGCTTTAACGAGGAAAAACTGCAGTTTTTAAGACGGGGTCATACGGTCACGCAATCCATCAAGGCCATTGAGGCGCTTCATGCACAGTCAGGGATCCATATTGGGATTCACCTGATTTTCGGGTTGCCCCATGAGACAGAGACAGAGATTATCGAAACCGCACGGATCATCAATACGTTACCCATTGACAGTGTAAAACTCCACAACCTGCACGTCCTGAGAGACACGCCCCTGGAGGTCGAATATCGCAACCATCGGTTTCAGCCAGTGGACCTGGATACGTATGCAGAGAAAGTCATCCTTTTCCTGGAACACCTGTCGCCGAATATACCCATTCAACGTCTGGCGGCCTATGCGAGTTTGGACAGCGGACTGGTTGCCCCTCCATGGACCGCAAACCGTCTGCAGCCCGCCCAGGAGATCCAGAAACGCATGTCTGATCGCGATACCTGTCAGGGAATTCATTTTAAAAAAAGATGTATCTATTCAATTTGATTTCCGCTCAGCCCCGAAGGTATCGTGTTTCAAGAACCTTGGAAGCCATGGAAGGCTTCCAGGAGCTCCAGGAGGATTCATGCATTTCTTGAAACACAATACTTTTGGGGCGTATACAGGTAAATAGTAATAAATAGATAACCATTAGGGGAACCAGCAATGGGATTGAATTCGGATTTTAAGACTAGCTGATTCAGGAGAGACGGTGCCATGAATATTCAAATGATAATGTACAGGATTAAGGGAATCCTGCCTCTGCCACGTCTATTGTCTATGCTCACATGGCTGGCAGCGGGCCTTTTCTGCGTCAGCCTGGGCATATTCTCAGCAGGCGTCTTTGAAAATCAATTTCTCAAGGTCCCCTTTCAATCCACGCCGTTTTTTCCACCAGTTGATGAAAAAGCAGATCAACCGACAACCATCGACGCGTTTGAGCCCATCATTACCTATAATATATTCGACGCGGAAGTGAGCAATAAGGAACTGACAGCGAATATTGAATCCATGCCTGTCACGCCCGGAAAAGATCTGACAGAGATCATTTCCAGTCTGCAACTCGTTGGAATCAACATAATCAAAAAAAAACATACAATATATATAAAAACATCACAAATCAAAAATAAAAAATAACTTATCGAAA
>Ga0180009_10006616_pt1 | contig 12109 bp, 11 predicted proteins | sample OS_PC_MetaG_FD_123537 | JGI IMG/M metagenome (GOLD analysis project Ga0180009, IMG submission 123537) | Groundwater microbial communities from the Aspo Hard Rock Laboratory (HRL) deep subsurface site, Sweden - OS_PC_MetaG | ecosystem: Environmental > Aquatic > Deep subsurface > Groundwater...
AAAATGAATGATGCAATATACAAATCAGGTGATATTATTGTTTTAGAGCCTGGAGATGCCACAGATTTTTATGCTTTGGAAGATACTATCAATGTTGTAGTTAAGGTTCCTTCATTGGCGGGAGATAAGTATTCAGGAAGCTTAATAAACAATGGTTAACCGGACTAAACAGGCTTTCTGGGGAGTTACTTCCGACGCATTCTGGCAGTGTGTCTCAACAATATTAGTATTTGTTACAATCCCAATTATAGTACAGTTTATTTCTAAACCGCTTTATGGGTTTTGGATTGCTTCGTTTTCAATTTTAGGTTATTTGGGGATGATGGATTTGAGTCTTGGTATGTCTCTGGGGCATCATGTGGCCAAGTTGCCTGAAAGAGACGGGGAAGCCTTTGATCAAGTTGTAAGTGCGGCTTTTTTTTCTTTCTTAGGGATTGGCCTGTTGGTTTTGGTGATTGGTTGGGGGATGTCACCGTATATTCCTTTGTGGTTCAATATTCCACAGAATGATTCGGCAATTGTTGTTCTTTCGTTTCGTATTGCCATAACCGGATTAGCGGTATCATTACCTTTGTCAACTTTCGGCGGGATTATATCAGGTAGCCAGCATATGGCAGTTTTGACAACGATATGCGGATCGTCCACACTTACAGGAACTGTGTTTTTAATCATTTTATTGCACAAGGGTTTTGGGTTGATTTCCTTAGCAGTATCTCAGTTTTTTACTATATTGATCACAGGATTGGCTAGCTATTTATTTTGTAAATTACGTTATTATCCAAGGCTAAAAATATCAGCGTTCTCTATTACAAAGGTTGTCATTAGCCGCCTTTGGGTGTTTGGTGGTTACTTGCAATTAGGCAGGGTGGCAAATACTGTGGCTCTAAGCACTGATGCAATATTGATCGCGGCTATTTTGGGTGCGGCAAAAGTTCCCGCTTATGCATTTACGTGTAAGTTGGCTATGCTTGTGAGTGCTTCGTTAGTTAGTAAGTTACCATGTGCCCTTTTTCCCGCACTATCACAAATGTACGCAAATGGTGAGATGGAAAAAATACGCGGTACCTTCGTCAGGTTAGCAGATTACTCGACCCGTATAGCAATGGTTTTTGGTATTTTTATTATTCTGGGCAATAGGAAATTTGTTTCTCTCTGGGTTGGCCATGATTTTTTCGGCGGGAATATTCTGAACTTAGTATTTGTGTCATGGATATTTATAGATTCACTTTACCGTGGGACAGGGGTTGTTATCCAAGCTTCTGGTAATTTGAAAAAATGGTCGACAGTATCAGTTATAGAAGCCCTGTTAAATCTGGGAATAAGTATTGTTCTTGGAAGAAAATTGGGGATTATCGGGATTGCCCTTGGGACTGCTATCTCCAGAACAATATCTGGAGTCTGGTTTATGCTTATAACGTGCGATAAAACACAGCTTCCGATCCGGTCTTTTATTTGGAGGGGTCTTTTTTCTCCTATGCTTCGAAGCGTTCCGTCATGTTGCATGATCATTATATTTGCTTTTTTAGTACCTCAAACTCTGGGATGGGTTTGGTTATGCCTGATTTTGTCAGCAGGTATGGTTGTAAATATTTTGTCTTTTGAAGGAATAGAGTTGATAAAACTTTCTAATGTGCCGTTTAAAAATCGTCTTCGAAATATATTTGCATTGAGACCTATTTACTAATCGAGTATTAATTATGATTACCTTAATCACAGATGGAGCCCCCACCCACGAATATGGAGTTAAATCATTAGTCGGTTATCTTCAGGCCAACGATGTTCCGGTTAAGGCTATTTATATGAATTACTGCAGGATCCTCCATAAAAGGTTAAAAGAGCAGATTTTGGACATAGCAAAAGGCTCCAAGCTTGTCGGCTTTTCTTTAATGTCTAAGGATGTCAGTATATTTATGCCCGCAATTCATGATATACGGTATAAGCTCAAGATCCCCGTGGTATTAGGAGGCGTTCATCCTACGGCTCTGCCCAAAGAAACTCTCGGATTTTCCGATTATGTATGTATCGGAGAAGGTGAAGAACCATTAAAGCAACTGTATTTCGCTATCCAAAAAGAGGGATCTTCCCTTAATGACATCCCCAACATTGCCTATAAAGAAAAAGGGGGAGAGATATTTGTTAATAGGGTGGAATATTTTGTGAATGATATGGATGAATTGCCGTATCCTGACTATAGATTCGAAACAAGCTACTATCACAATCATATCAGGATAGAAAAGATAACCCCAGATGTTCGATCCAATGCTTTTGACAGTTTTTATTTTTACAGCCAACGAGGATGTAAGCTGGCTTGCGCGTACTGTTCAAATTCTATATATTCTAAGATGGCGAGGGATTCTGGAAAGAGATGGTACCGAATGGCGTCTGTAAAACGGGTCATAAATGAATTAAAGGTGCATTTACAAAATTTCCCGCGCGTAAAATTTTTGACTTTCAATGATGATGACTTTATGGCCAGAGATATTGGTGAGTTAAGAGGAATAACCTGTTTTGTAAAGAATGAGCTGAAACTGCCTTTTTCAGTTAACGGCATCCCAAAATATGCAACCGATGAAAAGATCAAATTATTAGTTGATAACGGGTTAAGGGTTATTGCTTTTGGCGTTCAAAGCGGCTCACCAAGAGTTCTGAGAGATATTTACAGACGACCCGTGACAAGAGAGGATGTTTTACAGGCCGCGAATGTTGTTTCTAAATATCAAAAGCGCGGTTTGATCGCTGATTATGGTTTTATCCTGGATAATCCTTATGAAAAGAATGGAGAATGGCTCGAAACTCTGAGCATGATTCGAGCTTTGCCCAAACCCAGGACGATCAGTCTTTATTCGTTAGAATTTTTCCCAGGGACGGTGCTGACCAATCAAGCCGTAAAAGAGGCGGTCATTGATAATCCGCGGCTTTCCGATTATAATAAAGACTACCGTTCTGATATAGAATACTCCTTTAAGAATACGATATTCTTTTTATACAGCTACTTTGATGTGCCGGAATGGCTGGATTCGTTCTTATCTTCAAAATTTATGATGCGTTCCAAGGCCGGCGCGCCCTTTAGATTCATCATGGTTTACCCCTTGGGCTATCTCATCAGAATGAGCAAAAGAGTCGCTTCGGCCAATAGGGAGACTTTTTTTCTCATCAAGATTTTAAAAAAGATATGGGTAGTCAAGACGATTAAGCATATGATCAAACAAGCCAGGTTCTCTTTAAGCTCGGGGCGTGTGTCATGCGAAAAATAATAGCAGCCCTATTCGGAACTTTATGGAGATGCGTTCGGAAAATATTGGGGCGTAGGGGCGAGGGGCTATTAAGGGACTTGTTGGAAGCGGTAGAAGATGACGAAAAGGCCTTTGTCACTTATCACTCTCGGCCCATGAATTCATCGTCGGTTGGCAACCAAAGCGACGAGGTCAAAAACCAAAGGCGATTGGCAATTGTTATACAGGGGCCGATTATCAGCAAGAATGATTTTACTCTGGAGACCGTAAAGATATACAAGAAGCATTTCAGTATCGCGTTTATCATCCTGTCAACATGGTCGGATGAGGATGTTGCTGTGATCGGGCGGTTTAAAGAATTGGATGTATCGGTAATATTGAACGAAAAACCGGCGTATGCTAACGCGAGCAATATAAATTTCCAGATTGTTTCCACAAGAAGCGGTATTAAGAAAGCGCAAGAGCTTGGGGCTGAGTATGTTCTAAAGACTAGAACCGATCAAAGAATGTATGCTCCTAATATTGCGGACTATCTATACAATATAACGGAGACGTTTCCGGTTAAGAGCGGCTATGGGCGGCAAAGAAAAAGAATCGTTGGTGTAAGCCTGAACACATTCAAGTACAGGATGTATGGACTGTCAGATATGTTGATCTATGGGCATATAGACGACATTCTCTTGTATTGGGACGTGGCGCTTGATGAAAGGAGATTCAGCAATGAGGATATACGGAAAGCTTCCGTCTCGTTGAGAGGTTTTGCTCTATGGAGAGTATGCGAAGTATATCTGGCCACTGAATTTTTACAGAAGGTTGGGCGCAAATTGGAATGGTCTTTAGCGGATAGCTGGGGTGTATTCAGGGACCATTTCTGCGTAGTAGATAAGGAGCAGTTGGATCTATTTTGGCCAAAATATAACCGTCGTGAGTACAGGTGGCTTGGTTATGCGGAAATAGCTAACTCACAAGAGATGACGTTTCGCGAATGGTTGAATATTTACAGCAACCTTGGTAATAAGCAGATACCCGAAGAAATGCTGGAATAAGTCTTTAGTGGCAGATCGTTATAACTGTCCGGTATGCTGAGGATCAGCGAGTAGACATATATTTCGCGACCGCAACTGCACGAGCGCACCGATACTGCCAAAATCGATGCCCATTATTTCTACAGTAACGGTTGGGCTATGCGGCGTATCACAGCTAATCATCCCGCGCGGCATGTGGACATCGGCTCATCCAGCATGTTCGTTAATTTATTTAGGGCAGATCCTCTCCCGAAAAAGTGGATACAGTGAAGAGTTGCTGGCGGGGGGCGTATTTTTCGGCATTTTAAGACGAGGGTATAGTATATGGAAGCGAATGGTCAGCGGGTAAATATTGCCTTCTACAAACAGATTAATGTCTCTAGTCGTATCAATCGTTGGTGGGGCTCAATTCAAGGATCTGGAAATAATATATGAAGTTGAGAAGAGTGATGCTTCGCATTTATTGGCTCATTAGCGGCCAATTTGGAATAGACTTAAGAAAAATGTTGCGTTCGCTCCTGGTTCTGCCACGCTATGTGCGAGATTTTTTCCGATTTCGTTCAAGCTATACCGGGCGTCTTGAATTATATCCTTGCTTGCTTGATTGGCATAAAGAAGGAGGAACGACCAAGAGCGAAAATTTTCTATCGGAGTTGCTGGTGGCCAGAATGATCTTTGCTGCCAAGCCTGAAAAGCATGTGGATATCGGCTCCCGCGTGGATGGGTTTGTCGCCCATGTGGCTAGTTTCCGTGAAATTGAGGTGTTCGATATCAGGCCGATTACAACGCAGATACAGGGTATAACATTTAAACAGGCCGATTTTATGAATCTCCTTGAATGGATGGAAGGCTATTGCGATTCTCTTTCCTGCCTGCATGCGTTGGAGCACTTTGGCCTGGGGCGGTATGGCGATCAGATTGATCCTAAAGGTTTTGAACGTGGACTTATTAATATGGCGAGTTTGCTGAGAGAAGGTGGCGTTTTTTACTTATCTGTTCCCATCGGTATTGATCGTGTTGAGTTCAATGCTCATCGAGTTTTTAATCCGCACGTCATTGTCGATTTATGCAACATGAATGCTTTGAAATTGACTGCGTTGTCTGTGATTCAGCAAGGGGATAGGGTAGTGCAAGTTAATCTTGATGAATCGGAGTTTGCCGGTTTGACGAGCCAACGATATGCTTTGGGTATTTTTACTTTTGTGAAGTGCGCTACAGCATAGGAAAAGACCGTAGAAATTCGCTATAGAAATATTAACGAAGAAAATTGAGACAGTAAGAAACAATTCAATTTGAAAGCGTCACTGAGTTTTTTAAACAAAAAAACATTGAACAGGTTGATCTCATGAAGATCAATATCGAAGGCGGAGAATACGAAATATTGCCGAGAATATTAGCTACGGGGTTAATTAATAAAATCAAGCATTTGCAAATACAGTTTCATGATGTCGGGCCGAACGCGAAGACGCAGATGGAGAATATCTGCAGCGAGCTAGCAAAAACACATCGGCCGCGGTATCAGTATAAGTTTGTTTGGGAAGGGTGGGAGCTACGATAATATGGTTTATTTTTTGCGGTATTTGAAGAAAGTAAGCAGGTGGCTTAGTCGGTGATGGTGCGGTTAAAACGTCTAATAGCGTGTTGAAAAAGAATAACTAAGTTGTAATCTATGTGCAGTTTTTTGTTAAGAGAACCATTTATAGAAAACCGATTTTACGGATAATTGACATACAATGGAGTAACACTTGAAAGAAATGAATTTAACTGACATGACCCGGAAACCGTTTCTTAAAAAAACAGCAATGAAAATTTCAATGTGCGGGACGGCAAACAGGCAGATAATCTGGCGTGTTTGGGGGTTTAAGTTGTGGGGGTGAAAATTATATGAGTTTAGATAGCACAAGGAGCGTCCATTGCCAGGAAGGGCGTAGTTTGGCTTTGTCTATTGGACAGATGACGCTTCTGTTTTTATTGTTGGGTCTTGGTAGCCCACTCATACTGGCTACGATAGAGCACGCCTCTTTTAATGCTGTTCTACTTCTTGTCTTCGTCTCCATATCTGGCCTGTTGCTATGCCGGAACACACAAATCCGACTGAATGATCCATCCCTCAAAATCCTTGGTTATTTTTGGCTAATTAAACTCGGGATAACGCTTTTTCTTTTATACGCAGGCTGGATACCGCTGCTGGACCCCGCCACAAATACTACTTGGGGATATGATCCAATGAGATACTATGTTCAAGCGCAAGAGCTGGTCGATAATAATTGGTCACCAGCTTTCATCTCGCTCAATTATATGGGCATCCTCTACTACTACGGTGCGATTTTTCGTGTCCTTGGACACAATCCAGTTATTCCGGCTTTAATCAATACGTTTGTAACGCTTATCGCAACCTTGTATCTGGTCAAGGTTGGCTATGAGATCAAGGGCCAGAGAGGACCCCGTGATTGGACTTTGGCATTTGCCTTGTTGCTGCCCGAGATGCTTTGGTTTGATGTCATGACTTCTCGGGAAACACTGTTGGCGGCTCTGCTTTTGTTCGTGATGCTGACCACAGGTCGTTACCTTGCACGAACGGCAAAAGTTTCTCTAACTAAGGTTTTGATCATCGGCGGCTTGTCAGTGCTCGCCATCGCCGCCGTGCGTACCAGTATGTTATTGCCGGTAACCGCTTCGATTGCTTTAATGGTGTTGATAGTCAAGCCGCAACGCGGATCGCGGGTTGCACAACGGACGATCCTGGCCGTTGCCGCTGTTGCGATACTCATCGCAGGGCCGGTTATAAACAGATATCTGGGCGGGAATGATTTTAAAATAGACGAAACATTACAGACTATGATCTCAGCAAGTAAAAACATCGCACTTACCTCTGCTGACATGCAATGGAGCGAGAATTCAATTGGCTTGTTATTGATGCCGGAAGGCTTACTTCAGTCTATCCTGTTTTTGCCGCCGCGCATGGTATTATATCTGCTTGCACCTCTGCCAAATGTTTTGGCCCCTTTCGAACTGGCGGGCAAGTCGGTTGATTGGCAGATACTTTTGACCCTGCTTTCATCTGTAATCAATGTGCTTGCGATTCCCTATGTATTAGCTTCTTTCGTTCAATCTATTAAAACGAGAAAAACGAACGCTGCGCCGTTTGTATTCCATATTTCATACTGGGTTACGTTTATGGCGATTGTCGGCGGAAATTTTGTCATTCATGAGCGTTACCGCATTATGGTAACGCTTCTGTTGTGGGGATGCGCCTGGTTAGGGGCGAGAACATGTTCAAAGAAATCAATTATAGAACTGTCTCTTTTTTGGTATGGGCTGCTTGCCGCGGGCGGAGCGTTTTATTTTGTTTATAAGTTTGGTTTGGTATAGATAAAGTAATCGTTCGGATTTAAGCAATTGATATTTTTAATACCGGCAGGGCTTTTGATGCAGAATATGGGCTAATAGTGCCGGATGGAAATTTTATATTATTATAATTCACAGAAGAACTATTATGAAAAAATCATTAACGAAAGAAGAACTACAAGCCATCCCAAAACCCTCATTATTGGCGTTTTCAAGGCCATAAATGGCGTTTTTCGAGGTTTTGGGACAGGTTCTAATATCGTTTGAATAAGAAATTACAGATTGCTTTAATAAGGCAATGATTAAATAGGAGGCGATAATTATATGTGGAAATTGCAGGAAAACATTCTTGAAAAAAGTGATAAAGATAAACTATCAGATTTCATTAATTCTACAGATCGTTTTACTCAATTTAAGAGGGTAAAACTTTTTGAAAATGAATGGTCTAAATGGCAGGGATGTAAGTACTCTACTTTTGTTAATTCAGGCAGCTCAGCGGTTTTAGTTATGATAGATGGGGTCAAGGAATATTACAACATCCCTGATAATAGTGAAGTGATTGTGCCTGCCGTAACCTGGACGACAAATATAACATCTGTTATACAAACTAAATTGAAACCAGTATTTGTTGACATTAATTTAAAAGATTTGTCATTTGATTACGACTCTATTGAAAAGGCTATTTCGGCAAAAACCAGAATTATTTTAATAACCCATCTTATTGGCTTGCCTGCTAATATTGCAAAAATTAAATCTATTGCAGAAAAATATAATTTAATTGTTTTGGAAGATTGCTGTGAATCTCATGGTGCACTTTTTGAAGGGAAAAAAATAGGTAACCATGGCATTGCAAGTACTTTTAGTTTCTATTGGGGTCACCACATGACTACTATTGAGGGTGGTATGTTATGCACTGACATAGAAGAGCTAAATGATCTTTTTATATTAAAAAGATCACACGGATTAGCAAGAGAGTTGGACTTGTCAAAACATGATGTTTATAAAAAGAAATATCCTGATATTAATTTTAATTTTTTGTTTCTCACGCATGGTTATAATTTTAGAAATACGGAATTACATGCGACGATAGGAGTTGAACAATTAAAACACCTTGATTATTATATTGCAGTTAGAAATACGAACTATGAAAAATTCATTAAAATATTAGCGTTGATTGAAGATAAAATATACATGTGTAATTCTAAGGGTTTCTCGTCTTTCTGTCTCCCGTTCATTTTTAAGGATAAAAATGATAGAAATCTTTTACAATCAAGATTTCATGATAATCAGATTGAAACTCGTCCAATTATAAGTGGAAATCTTTTGCGTCAGCCATGTTTTAAATCCTATGGAAATTATTCTGATTTTTCCAATGCTGATATTTTGCATCAAAATGGGTTTTATATTGGTAATAATCAATTTGTGAACGATGAGCGCCTAAATAAACTAAAGGATATCCTTAAAGAGGTTTTTTAATTATGCATATTCCTGAACCAGAATACAGGCGCATACTCAATAATGTCCCAATTTTATGTGTAGATTTATTAATCGTCTATAATGGCAAGTGTTTACTACTTAAAAGAGATAATGAGCCTGCTAAGGGTGAATTTTGGTTTGCAGGAGGTCGGATACGGAAATTTGAGAGTATAGAAAATGCGGCTATTAGGATCGCAAAAGAAGAAACAAATCTTGATTGCAAATATAAAAAAATAATATCTATAGAAGAAACAATTTTTAGTAAAACTGATACCATACATTCTGATGTGCACACTGTAAATATTTGCTGTGAGATGATTCCGGTTAATATTGAGTCTTTTAAATTTGATAAGTACCACAATGATTATAAGTGGGTTTATAAACAAAGTAACTCATATCATAAGGCAATAAATCATCCACTATCATTAATGGGTTTTAATGATATTGAGTCATTGGGTTAGGATATGATCTTCCCCCGGAAAAGAGGAAAGGGGCATAATCCCAGATGAAGAAGACAATACTAGTTCATAGCATATCAGGCGGTAACAATGGAATGTTTGACCCCAAGGAGAGAGACGGTATTAACGATCCTGCGATTTACTTGCGGGATAGATTGCATAAACTCGGTTATGAGCTTAAAACGGCTGACAATAATCCTCTTGGTGATTGTGAATGGGTTTTTTTCATAGATAGCATTAGTATAAAAATCTACTCTGGTTGGCGTGGATTGGCGCGAAAAGTGAAGACAATGCTTCAAAGGAAAACGCTATTTAGGGATCTATATCATGAATGCATACAAGCGGGGATGCAGCAAAGAATGGCACTATTTTTATGGGAAGCTCCCGCAGTCATTCCTGGGAACCGGGACTCTGAATTGCATAAAATGTTCCCACTGATCTTTACATGGAATGATCATTATGTTGATGAGTGTAAATTTGTTAAATTTAATTTGCCAATAACACGTTTATTTCCACATGTGCCAAAAGTTCCTTTTATGGATAAAAAATTACTTGTTAATATTTCAATGAATAAATTTTCTAACCATCCGCGGGAGTTATATTCAGCACGGCGGGCATCAATACGTTATTTTGAGCGGAGACAGCCAGGAAATTTTGATTTATACGGCGTTGGTTGGAATCAACCAGTAAATATTTTAGAAAAAACAATACCTTATCTGCGGCAAATCTACCCATGTTATCGCGGAGTAGTACAAAATAAATGGGATGTCTTGCCAAATTATCGCTTTAGTTTATGCTATGAAAATATTGTTGGTGAACCAGGCTGGATAACAGAAAAGATTTTTGATTGTATGCGCAATAAATGTGTTCCTATTTATTGGGGTGCTTCCAACATTGCTGAATATGTAGATCGGGAGACATTTATAGATCGCAGAAAATTTAAATCTGATTCGGAATTGGAAGCATTTCTGTTAAGCGTAACCGAGAAAGAATATGGGCGGTTTCAGGCGGCGATACAAGATTACCTGCAAAGCGAACGCTTTGCAAAATTTCTGCCACCAGCGTATGCAGATACAATAATTAAGGGACTCGGGTTATAGGGGGATTATTTTGATATGATGAAAGAACTTAAAAGAACTATAATAACTATGGCAGCTAACGCTGAAGAAGGTCAGGTTGCTCTCTCTTAAAAACTGGTGCAACTTATAGGGGCAGGTCAAAGTTATTAAAGCATTTAAAGAGATTTTAATTGATGGATAAGAAAGTTACTGTTGATTAATCACAAGAAAGGATTTTACTATTATGAAATTATCTAATATAACATCAAAATTAATTGGGCAAGCTATGTTTGAATTAATGACTAAGGCTAATGAATTGGAGAGACAGGGTAAGAAGATTATACATCTTGAAATTGGAGATCCGAATTTCGATCCGCCCAAAGAGGCTGTTTTAGCTGCCAATGAAGCTCTTAATAAAGGACTATCTCATTATACTAACTCTATGGGTATTTTAGAGCTAAGGACAGCGATAACTGAGTCAATTAATCGTGACTTGGGTTTTAAGCCTAATATAGACCAAGTATTAGTGGTTCCGGCAAATGCAGTTATTGATTTCACGATCAGGTGTGTTGCTAATCCAGGAGATGAAATTATTATGCCCGACCCTGGTTTTCCTACATACTTGGCGGCAGCAACTTATGCGGGAATGAAGCCAGTAGGGGTGCCTTTAAGAGAGGAAAGGTCTTTCTGCATTGATTCAAAAGAGATAGAAAAATCAATTACTGATAAGACTAGGTTGATAATTATAAATTCACCAAGTAATCCAACTGGTTCTGTTATTGATGAGAAAGACGTTTTAGAGATTGCACGCATCGCTGAAAGAAGAGGAGTTTTTCTATTGAGTGACGAAGTTTATTCAAAGATACTATATTCTGGTGAACATTCATCTCCAAGTGTGTTGGATAAGTGCAAGGAAAGGACGATTATTTTAGGTAGTATGTCTAAGGCATATGCAATGTCCGGTTGGAGGATTGGATATGCCGTAGGCCCAAAAGAGTTGATTAAGAAGATGGGTTTATTATCTCAAACAATAATTTCATGTTTACCTGCTTTTACTCAATTGGGGGCGGTTGCTGCATTGGAAAAAAGTGAAGAGATTGTTAGGGAAAGGGTTGGTCAACTTAGACAGAGAAGAGATGTGTTATTTGAAGGCTTAAGAGGCTTGAAATCCGTATCTATTATTAAACCTGAAGGAGCGTATTATTTATTTCTTAATGTAAAGAATACAAATATGGGCTCACAGGAATTTTCGGATAAAATGCTTGAAGCAGGAGTATGTGTTCTCGCTGGTGATTGTTTTGGTAAGCATGGAGAGGGGTATGTGAGGTTAAGTTATGGAAGTGTTACGATTGAGCAAATAAATGAAGCTGTTAAGAGGATTAAAGCTTTATTATTGACTTTTGAAAAAGTAAAGGAACGAGCCTGTATTAGCCGATAATATTATGTATGAGACCAAAAGGAACAGTAAAAGAACTTCAGCGACGCAGGCAGCGAGCGATAGCTCTGCTGAA
>Ga0180009_10006617_pt1 | contig 12109 bp, 11 predicted proteins | sample OS_PC_MetaG_FD_123537 | JGI IMG/M metagenome (GOLD analysis project Ga0180009, IMG submission 123537) | Groundwater microbial communities from the Aspo Hard Rock Laboratory (HRL) deep subsurface site, Sweden - OS_PC_MetaG | ecosystem: Environmental > Aquatic > Deep subsurface > Groundwater...
ATCCCGGAAAATTCATCAACGCCAGCCTGGACAAGGCCTCGGAACACAATGAGCGCAATGCCCTGGTCATCGCCACCGACGACGGCCCGGATATCGCCGTTGTCCAGGTGGCGGGCCTGGTGGCCAGGAGGATCATCACCTGGGCCGGCCCCGGGGACCATCTGGGCAGGGGCCAGCGTTTCGGGCTGATATCCTTTGGGTCCCGCGTGGACTGCTATCTCCCCACCAACGCGGAATGCCGGGTGAAACCGGGCGACCGCGTCCAGGGAGGGGCATCCGTTCTGGGGGTCATGCCATGACCAGAAAAAAGAAAAGACTGAAGAAGAGGGACTTTTCCAAGGGCGTGTACCTGTTGCCCAACCTGGCCACATCGCTCAACCTGTTTTGCGGATTCTTCTCCGTGGTGTCTTCCTTGGAGGGGCATTTCCTCCGGGCTGCCGGGGCCATCGTGGTAGCTGGGGTGTTCGACAACCTGGACGGACGTATCGCCCGGGCTACCCGGTCCACCAGCCGGTTCGGCGTGGAGTACGACTCCCTGGCCGACCTGGTGAGCTTCGGCATGGCTCCAGCTCTTTTGGCCTACCTGTGGGTCCTTCGTCCCTTCGGGCGGCTGGGCTGGCTCGCGGCCTTCCTGTTCGTGGCCTGCGGGGCCCTGCGCCTGGCCCGTTTCAACACCCAGGCGGGAGAGTCGGACGGCAGCAGCTTCACCGGTCTTCCCATCCCGGCGGCGGCCGGAACGGTTGCATCTCTAATTCTTTTCAACGACCGCCTGGGATCTGTCTCGCCGGTGCATCCCCTGGCGGTGCTGGTGCTTCTGTACGCCCTCTCCTATCTCATGGTGTCCTCCCTCCCCTACCCCAGTTTCAAGAAAAAGGTGGAGCACAGGAGCTTCAATAGCCTGGTCCTGACCCTGTTGGTGCTCATTTGCATAGCCGCAGAACCCGGAATTGCCCTGTTCATGGTGGCGGTGACCTACATGTCTTCCGGCCCTGTTCGCTTTGCATACGGCCGGCTGAAACACTCCCAGAACGTAGAGTCTGAAGTGGCGCCTCCCACCAAGACGGAGGAAGATTCCGGGCCCGCAGGTCCGGCAGCCTGATCGCCCCTCAAGATTCTGTTTACATTCCAAGCAGATTTGTGTACAAAAGCCGCGCCGGCCCTCCCGAATGCAGAAATTTCCGGGAGGGCCGGCTCGTTTGCTTGGATGAAGGGGACGGCCATGGCGACGCTGACTGCGATTTCGCGGCGATGGCGCTGATGGGCCTCCGGTCGCGGAAAAGCAGGATAAGAGAGGGATTTCGACTATGAAAAATAGCTACAATATCGCCGTGATACCTGGCGACGGAACAGGCCCGGAGGTGGTGGCCGAGGGAATCAAGGTACTCAAAACCGTGGCCCCCATGGCCGGGGTGACTTTCAACTTCACCCACTTTCCCCTGGGAGGCGATCACTACCGGGCCTCCGGGGAATTGTTGAACCCGGAAACCGTGGAGAAGCTGAGCCAGGCGGATGCCATTTTCCTGGGGGCCATCGGCCATCCGGACGTTCCCCCGGGAATCTTGGAAAAGGGAATTCTCCTCACCCTGCGGTTTACCCTGGACCAGTACATCAACCTGCGCCCTGTGAAGCTCTATGAGGGGGTCAATACGCCCCTGAAGAACAAGGGTCCTGAAGACATTGACTTCGTGGTGGTCCGGGAGAACACCGAGGGCCTGTACGCCGGGGCTGGGGGCGTGCTGAAGAAAGGCACCCCGGACGAGGTGGCGGTACAGGAGTCCATCAACACACGCAAGGGCGTGGAGCGGTGCATCCGCTTCGCCTTTGAATACTGCAAAAAACGCAACCGGAAAAAGAAGCTGACCCTCTGCGGCAAGACCAACGTTCTCACCTATGCCTTCGATCTGTGGGATCGGGTCTTTTGGGAAGTGGCAAAGGAATACCCGGACATCGAGGCCGACTACGCCCACGTGGATGCCATCTGCATGTGGATGGTGAAGAATCCCGAATGGTTCGACGTCATAGTGACGGACAATATGTTCGGTGACATCATTACGGACCTGGGGGCCATGATCCAGGGCGGCATGGGAATCGCCGCCGGAGGCAACATCCATCCCCAGGGCGTTTCCATGTTTGAGCCCATCGGCGGCTCCGCGCCCAAGTACACGGGCCAGGGCATCATCAACCCCCTGGCGGCTATCGGTGCAGCCCATCTCATGTGCGAAACCCTTGGACTTTCCGAGGCAGGCCAGTGGATTGAAAACGCCTTGATGAAGGTTCTCCGGGAAGACATCAAGGACGTGGGGGCCGGCAAAATGGGGCATTCCACCAGCGAGGTGGGTGACTTGGTGTGCGAGGCCGTCCGGTCACAAAAGAAAAGCTGAGGGGAGGGAAGAAAATGGCTGACAAGCATTTCAACATCGCCGTGGTGGGAGCCACGGGAGCCGTGGGCAACACGATGCTGGCCTGCCTGGAGGAACGGAATTTCCCCACAAAATCGGTCCGTCTCCTGGCTTCGGAACGGTCCCGGGGCCGCAGCCTGCCCTTCCGGGGTGAGCAGATCGCCGTGGAAGTCCTGGACAAGAATTCCTTTGAGGGCGTGGACATCGCCATCTTCTCCGCCGGCGGCGGGACCAGCAAGGAATTCTCTCCCATCGCAGCGGCCGCCGGTTGCGTGGTGGTGGACAACTCCAGCGCGTGGCGCATGGACCCGGACGTACCCTTGGTGGTTCCTGAGGTGAATCCCCACGCCGTGGCCGGGTACACGAAAAAGGGCATCATCGCCAATCCCAACTGCTCCACCATCCAGATGGTGGTGGCCCTCGCGCCCCTGCATAAGGAAGCGGTCATTGAGCGTCTCGTGATCTCCACCTACCAGGCGGTGTCCGGAACCGGGAAAAAGGCCGTGGACGAACTGGAGGCCCAGGTGAAGGCCATCGCCGAGGGCAGGCCCGTGGAAAAAAAGGTGTATCCCCACCAGATCGCCTACAACTGCCTGCCCCACATTGACCGGTTCCTGGATTCCGGTTACACCTTCGAAGAGATGAAAATGGTCAACGAAACCCGGAAGATCATGGAGGACGACTCCATCCGGGTGACGGCCACCACGGTCCGCGTGCCCGTGTTCTACGGCCATAGCGAGTCCGTGAACATCCAGACAAAGAAGAAACTCACCCGCGAGCGGGTGTGGGAGCTTCTGAAAACCGCCCCCGGAGTGCGGGTGGTGGACGATCCGGCCAACAACGTGTATCCCCTGGCCATTGAGGCCGCCGGACAGGACCTCACCTTCGTGGGCCGCGTCCGGGAGGACGATTCCATCGAAAACGGCATCAACATGTGGATCGTCGCCGACAATATCCGCAAGGGAGCCGCCACCAACGCGGTGCAGATCGCGGAAATCCTGGCGGAGAAATACTTATAACCCCCCCACCGGGGAACAAGGATTCGAAATCAGCGAAGCGAGCCCCATGGAACGTACGCCTATCACACCCAAAGGACTGGAAGCCCTCCGGGAGGAACTGGTCAAGCTGAAGTCCGTGGAGAGGCCGAAAAATATCCAGGCCATTGAAGAAGCCCGGGCCCACGGCGACCTCTCCGAAAACGCCGAGTTCCACGCGGCCAAGGAACGTCAGTCATTCCTGGCCGGAAGGATTCAGGAGCTGGAATACAAGGTTGCCAGCGCCGAAGTTATCTCCCCGGGTAGCGGTCCCAAGGACCGGGCTGTGTTCGGAGTCACGGTGGTCCTGGAGAACACCGACACCGGCGAGGAGATCCATTACCTCCTCGTGGGGCCCGATGAATCGGACATCAAGAAAGGCCGCATTTCCGTCAAGAGCCCCCTTGGCATGGCCATTTTGGGCAAACGGGTGGACGACGAAATCAAAGTCCAGGTTCCCGGGGGAGTTCGGTCCTACTGTTTGGTGGACATCAAGTAAACAAGGAGAAAATCATGGCCCGCATCACTATCGAAGACTGTCTGAAGCGTGTGCCGAACCGTTTCGTCCTCATCCACATGGCTGCCAAAAGGGTCCGCCAGGTGCGGGAAGGCTCCGAATACCTGGTGATTTCGCCCAAGAACGAGGACATCGTCGTTGCCTTGCGGGAGATCGCGGCGGACAAGGTGTATATGCTGCCGCCCAAGGATAGCCGTCCCAAAGAGATTGAATGACCCGTTTCCGCCAGCTCCGGGGAAGCCCCCTGTCCCCATCCCTGTATCGGGCCATCAACCGCAAGGTGGGCCGGGCTCAGGTGGAATGGGACATGATCTCCAAGGGGGACCGGATCCTGGTGGGAGTCTCCGGGGGCAAGGACAGCCTTTCGCTCCTCTGGATCATGAGGGAGCGCCTGCAACGGATCCCCATCCCCCATGAACTGGTAGCCGGCCACGTGAACCCCGGATTCCCCGGGGGCTCCTCGGACCGGCTGGCCGAATGGTACCGGGACCAGGGTTTTCATCTGGAGGTCCTGCACACCCAGGACGGCCCCCTGGCCCACAGTGAAGCCAACCGGGAGAATCCCTGCTTCCTGTGCTCCCGCAGGCGAAAGAAGCACCTTTTTGAAATGGCCGATCGCCTGGGCTGCAACAAGGTGGCCCTGGGGCACCACAAGGACGACCTCATCGAAAGTCTTTTGCTGAGCATGTGCTACGCCGGGGAAATGGTCACCATGAGGCCTAAACAGGAATTCTTCGGAGGCCGCATGACCATCATCCGGCCTCTCGCCTACGTGGACGAGGAGCATCTGGTGAGATTCGCCCGGGTCCTTGGGTTCCCCAAGTTCCCCAGCGGATGCCCGTCGGACGGAAAGTCCAAACGGTCGGAAATCAAGGATCTCCTGGCCAAACTGTACGCAGGAAACCGCAAGATCAAAGGCAACCTCTTCCGTTCCATGAGCCGGGTGCGAACGGAATTTCTTTTGACGCGCTCGGACGGCGCCTCTTGAATCCCGTCTCCAAAGACATGATAGACGTCCAGAATCAGCCCGACGACCGCAACATCCCCATCCACAAAGTGGGTATCAAAAACCTGCGGTATCCCCTGAAGGTCCTGGACCGTAAGAACCGGTTCCAGCAGACCGTGGCCCACATCAACATGTACGTGGACCTGCCGCACGACACCAAGGGGACCCATATGAGCCGGTTCGTGGAGATGCTCCACGAGAGCCAGCCCGAAGTTTCCCTCAAAAGCTTCTCCATCCTGCTCCAACAGATGAAGGAACACCTCTCGGCCCAGCGGGCCCACATCGAGATCACCTTCCCCTATTTCATCGAAAAGAAGGCCCCGGTCTCCGGGGCGGCCGGGCTCATGGACTACACCTGCCGGCTCATGGGGGTGAGCGATCCGGACGACAATGTGGACATGGTACTGGAGGTCATTGTGCCCATCAGTTCCGTGTGCCCCTGCTCCAAGGAAATCAGCCGGGCCGGGGCCCACAACCAGCGGGGTGAGGTCCGGCTTGCCGTGCGGTTTGACCGCTTCGTCTGGATTGAGGACATGATCGAACTGGTGGAGGGATGCTCCTCGTGCGACGTGTACTCGGTTTTGAAGAGGGTGGACGAAAAATACGTGACCGAAAGGGCCTACGACCATCCCAAGTTCGTGGAGGATGTGGTCCGGGACATCGCCCTGAGGCTCCAGGCGGACGAGAATATCCTATGGTACTCGGTGTCCGCTGAAAACTTCGAATCCATTCACAACCACAGCGCATACGCCTACATCACGAGCGATCCGGCCCCCTACCCTGGGGGGGCAATTCCCGTAAAACCGATTCCATGACCTTTTGGGCCTTGCTCCCCGGGCTGTTCAAAAGGATCACGAACCAACAGGGAATCTTGTCCGCGCGGCGGACGTACCCCGCCCGGCTGCTGATGCCGTTCAATGTCCCGGTCTTGAACCGGACTCCGTCCTCTTCCGGCAACAACCCCGCGTAGAGTTCAAACGCCTCCAGAACCTTCATCATCTCCGTGGCGCTGATCCGGTTTTCCCGGGAAATCCCCGATCCCTCAGCCAGATGCAGCTTCCGGAGCCCCAGTTTTTCCCGGGCGAACTCCTCAAGCACAGATACGCCTTTTTCCAGGGTGGCAGGAGGCCCGAACCGTTTGGCCCCCATGGCCAGGAGAATCTGGTTGGTCATGAAATTGTTGGAAAACTCCAGGAGCCGGCGCAAATTTTCCTTGAGGTCATAGGGTGACTCAAAGGCATGGACCAAGGTGAACCGTGGTTCCACCTGCCCCAATTCCACGCTCCGGATGGTCCATCCCCCGGCCTGGCCGTAAAACCATGCGAATAGATGGCCAGCGTACAACGTGGTCTGGCGGCAGTCCTGGGTGAGGAGTACCCGGCCCTTGGGGAACCGGTTTTTCCGGATAAGTTCCCGGGCGAACGGCACCAGGGGGGTCTGGGGCTCGGCGGTCCGAAGTTCGCCGGTTTGGGGGTCGCGGGAAAAGTTCACGGTGTTGAAGTTGGCGCAAAGGGCCCCCACGGGCGAGTCGTAGGGATTGGTGGAAGAATCCGTGCCCGGAATCTCCAGAGGATTGGCAAAGAACCCATCGTCCAAAATCAGCCGGGTGCAGCCAGGTGCCTTTTGAACCAGGATTTGGGCCATGTCCTCCAGGACTTCCGAGACCAGGAGCGGGTCGCCGTATCCCTTCAGGGCGCAGGTTCCCCTGCCGTCCGCGTACATCTCCGTGACGAACCGGTGATCCGGTCCCAGGAGATGGAGGGCCGCCAGGGAGGTGAGGACCTTCAGGATGGAGGCGGGCACCCGGAGGGTGTCGGCCTGGTGGAAAAAGAGCACCCGACCATCCTCGGTCTGGACCAGGACCGAATCCGAGGCTCCCAGGAGGGCGGCGGTCCGGGAAAAAGGCTTGGAAAAGCCGGGAGAAGCTATTCCCAGAAAAAAAACCGTTGCCACAATAATAGGAAGGGTCCGGTTCTTCACAACAGATCCAGGGGTTTTCCGCCCTTGAAAAAAGATGCATAGGCCTGGCGGGTCATGTACACGTCCGCCTTGCTCACGATTTCAAAAGGGGAATGCATGGACAACACCGGCGTGCCGCAATCCACGATCTCCAGGCCCATGGCCGCCAGAAACTTGGCGATGGTCCCCCCTCCCCCGGCATCAACCTTGCCCAGTTCCCCGGTCTGCCACACCACCTTGTCCCGGTCGAACAGGCTCCGGATCTGGCTCAGGTACTCGGCACTGGCATCGTTGGCGCCGTACTTGCCGCCTGATCCGGTGAACTTGGTGACGCAAACACCATAGCCCAGCCGGGCGGCGTTCTGCTTTTCATGCACCTCCTGGTAGTCCGGGTCGAGAGCGCAGTTCACGTCTCCGGACAGGGCTCGGGAGGCGAGCAGGCACTTGCGGACGTTGCGGCCCGTGGGTTCGACCTCCGAGGTCTCCAGGACCTCCTCCACCACACTTTCCAGGAACCGGCTCTTGGCGCTGGTCTTGCCCTCGGATCCGATTTCCTCTTTGTCGAAAAAAAGCGCCAGGGCCCCATATTGTGGCTTCTTGGCCTCGAACAAGGCGCTGGCCGCTGCGAACACGCACACGCGGTCATCGTGGCCGTAGGCACCGATGAGGCTCCGGTCCAGGCCCACGTCCCGGGCCCGGCCCGCAGGCACCACCTCCAGTTCGCCCGTGAGGAAATCTCCTTCCACCAATCCATAGCGGTCATGGAGCAGGTTCAACATGGAGAGCTTGAACCGGTCCTTCACCTCGTCCGTCCCCAAAGGCAGGCTGCCCAGGAGTACGTTCAGCTTTTCACCCTCAAAGGCGTCGGAAAGCTTTTTGCCGCCCTGGACCTTCCGGGAGAGATGGGGAAGCAGGTCCAGGATGGTGAACACGGGATCATCCGGATCCTCTCCCAATATCAGGTCCAGGGCCGTTCCGTCTTTTTTCACGATCCTGCCGTGGATGGCCAGGGGCCGGGCCAGCCACTGGTGCTTGCGGATGCCGCCGTAATAATGTGTCTTCAGGAACGCCAGGTCCACGCACTCGTACAGGGGGTTCTGCTTGCAGTCCAGGCGCGGGGAGTCCAGGTGGGAGGCCACCACGTTGATTCCCTCCAGAGGACTCCGCTTTCCGGGCCGGAAAAGGGCCAGACATTTGTTGCCCAAGGGTAGACAGATCCCCGAACCTGCCTCTCCCTTCCCTGCCAAGGAAAACCCCTTTTCCCCGGCCAGGGACAGAAGTTCGACAACGGCTTCCCGCTCAGTCTTGGCCCGGTCCAGGAATTCCATGTAGGAGCCTGCCAGCGCCATGGCCGTCTTCAGCTGGGTCCTGTCCATGACGTCCCAGGCCAGAACCGGTTTGTGGAACAATTTTTTGGAAAGTTCCTGAGCTTCTTTCTTGGTCCATTTCCTGTCCATGTTCGCCTTTTCTGCCTTTCGGTTTTTCATTTTTTCAAGAACTTTCCAGGATCAGGGTCACCGGTCCCTGGTTCACCAGGGAGACGTCCATCATGGCCCCGAAGACCCCGGTTTCCACGGTCAGAGAGCCACGCTTCAAGTGGTGAATGAAGGATTCGTACAGGGGAATCGCCAAATCAGGGTCCGCCGCCTGGACAAAGGAGGGCCTGCGGCCTTTCCGGCAATCCCCCAGAAGGGTGAACTGAGACACCACCAGCACCGCGCCGCCCACATCCAGGACCGAGCGGTTCATCTTGCCCGCCTCATCCTCGAAGATGCGAAGGCCCGCGATCTTGTCCGCCAAAAACCGGGCAGCCCCTTCATCATCCCCCCGGGCCACCCCCAGGAGCACCAAAAGGCCCGGGCCGATCTCGCCCGCGCCCTCTCCCGCCACGGTCACCCGGGCCTGGCTCACCCTCTGCACCACCGCTCGCAAGGTTCTTTCCCTTCAGCGCTTGGAAGGCTTGGAGCCCAGGGCCGCAAAGGGGTTGTGGAACGGTTCCGTCTTCTTCCCGGCAGCCTTGGCCTGTTTACCTTCGGCCTTGGCCGGGGCCGGCCGATCCCCTGGTCTGCCCTCGCCCGGATTTTTCTTCATGGACAGGGCGATCCGGCCCCGGACGAGATCCACGTCCAGAACCGTGACGTCCACCTTCTGCTGCACTTTTACCACGTCTGCAGGGTTCTTGACAAAGCGGTCCGCGAGTTGGCTCACGTGAACCAGGCCGTCATTATGCACCCCAACATCCACAAAGGCGCCAAAAGCTGTAACGTTGGTGACGATGCCAGGCAGCTTCATGCCGGGCTCAAGGTCCTTGATATCGGAGATGCCCTCGGCAAAGGAAAAAGGCTCGAGTTTTTCCCGGGGGTCCCGGCCGGGCCGGGCCAATTCTGCCAAAATGTCCCGGAGGGTGGGCTCGCCCACGGTGTCGGTCATGTACTTCCGGATGTCGATCTTTTTCCGCAGGCCCTCGTTTTCCATGAGGTCCCCCACCGAGCAGCCCAGGTCCCGGGCCATGGCCTCCACGATGGGATAACTTTCCGGGTGCACCGCGCTGGCGTCCAAGGGATTTTCCCCAGCCGCGATACGCAAAAAACCCGCGCTCAACAAAAAGGCCTTGGGCCCCATGCGGGGAACGTCCAGGATGCCCTTTCGGCTGGCAAAGGGGCCGTTTTGCCGGCGATGCTCCACGATGTTCTCCGCCAGGGCGGGGCCCAGGCCGGACACGTATCGAAGGAGTTCGGCGCTCGCCGTGTTGACCTCCACGCCCACCGCGTTCACGCTGCTGGCCACCACGTCGTCCAGGGATGCCCGCAAGAGTCCCTGGTCCACATCGTGTTGGTACTGACCCACTCCAATGGATTTGGGGTCAATCTTCACCAGTTCGGCCAGAGGGTCCATGAGCCTCCGGCCGATGGACACGGCCCCCCGCACCGTGGCGTCCTGATCCGGGAACTCCTTCCTGGCCACGTCCGAAGCCGAGTAGATGGACGCGCCGCTTTCGTCCACCATGATCACGGACACGGGCTTTTCAAGGGGAACGGCCCGGACAAAGGCCTCGGTTTCCCGTCCGGCGGTCCCGTTGCCCACGGCCATGGCCTGGACATCGTAGCGTATGCAAAGGCCAGCGAGCTTTTTGGCCGCTTCGGCAGCCTGGGCCTGGGATCCGTGGGGGTAGATCACATCGTGGTGCAGAAGGTTTCCCTGGGCGTCCAGGAAGGCCAGCTTGCAGCCGGTCCGAAGCCCAGGGTCCACGCCCAGCACCCGCTTCTGGCCCAAGGGCGGGGCCAGGAGCAGATGGCGGAGGTTTTCCGCGAACACTTCCACCGCCTCCCGGTCAGCCCTCTCCTTGGTGGCCACCCGAAGCTCGGTTTCCATGTGGCGGAAAAGAAGCCGCCGAAAACCATCCGCCACGGTCAGACGCAACTGGTCCGCCTCGGGTCCGGAGGTGTTGATGAACATGGCTTCCAACATTTCCAGAGCCCGGGCCCGGTCCACCCGCACCTCCAGGTCCGCCACCCCTTCCTCCTCGGCCCGGCGCATGGCCAGAACCCGGTGGGACGGTGCGGTTTTGGCAGATTCCTCCCACTGGAAATAATCCCGGTACTTGGCCCCCTCCTCTTCCTTGCCCGGCACCACCGTGGTGGCCAGAAGAGCGGACTCGAAAAAAAATCGTCGCATGGTCTCCCGGGCCTTGCCGTCCTCGGCGATTTGCTCGGCCAGGATGTCCCGGGCCCCGGAGAGGGCATCCTCCACGGTCTCCACCCCCTTCTCCGGGTCCACGAAGGCCCTGGCTGCGGCCTCGGGGTCCTCGCCCTTCTGGGCCAGGATGAGTTCCGCCAGGGGAAGAAGACCCTTTTCCCGGGCCACGGCCGCCTTGGTGCGGCGCTTGGGGCGAAAGGGGAGGTACACGTCCTCCAGTTCGGTCATGGTGAGCGCGGCCAGGACCCGCTCCTTCAGTTCGTCCGTGAGCACGCCCTGGCTCTCCATGGACCTCAGCACCACCTCCCGGCGCTCGTCTAAGGCCGCCAGCCGGGCCAGGCCGTCCCGGATACGGGCGAGGACCACTTCGTCCAGGCTGCCCGTGGCCTCCTTGCGGTACCGGGCGATGAACACCACGGTGGAGCCTTCCTCCAGCAGTTTGGCCGTGTTCTCCACCTGCCAGGGCGAAAGGCCCAGCTCCGTGGCCATTTGGGAAAGATGTCCGGAATTCATGGGGGATGGAAAGACGGCTTTTCATGGCATGAAAAAAGGTCTTCCCTGATCGCTCCTTTCGGATAAGGACCAGAGGCCCGTTTTTCGGGAGAATGGAGTCTTACCACCCGAAGCCCCCAGGGTCAATCAATGCCCGGATACAGCTTTCCAGCATCCCGGAGTGTTGACACCTTCAGGTCATATGGGCTACATCCTCCAGGCAAGGCCGGACCGGGATACAAGGCGTTGCGCGGCCGCCCGTCCGTCATCTTGACCCCCACCGCCCATCCGGCGGCCGGCCCCGAGGGCCGCCCCCTCCCCATTGCAACCTCATTCCTGCCTGCAAAAAAGGACAAGGCCATGGCGTACAACACCAAGTTTATTTTCGTGACCGGCGGGGTGCTCTCCAGCCTCGGAAAAGGGCTTGCCTCGGCGTCCATCGGGGCCCTGCTGGAAAGCCGCGGACTCAGCGTGACCTTCCAGAAACTGGATCCCTACATCAACGTGGACCCGGGCACCATGAACCCGTTCCAGCACGGCGAGGTCTTCGTGACCGACGATGGCACGGAAACGGACCTGGATCTCGGCCACTACGAACGGTTCACAAGTTGCCGCCTGGGCAAAAACTCCAACTTCACCACGGGCAAGATCTACTATTCCGTGATCACCAAGGAGCGCCAGGGCAAGTACCTGGGGGGCACGGTCCAGGTGATCCCCCACATCACGGACGAAATCAAGCGCTCCATTCTCCTGGTGGCCGATGATGCGGACGTGGTCATCGTGGAGATCGGCGGCACCATCGGGGACATCGAAAGCCTCCCCTTCCTGGAGGCCATCCGCCAGTTCCGCTCGGACGTGGGCAAGGAAAATGTCCTGTACATCCACCTTTCCTACGTGCCCTATATCCGCACTGCCGGGGAGGTGAAGACCAAGCCCACCCAGCACAGCGTCAAGGAGCTTCGGGGAATCGGTATCCAACCCAACATCCTCCTTTGCCGCACCGACC
>Ga0180009_10006618_pt1 | contig 12108 bp, 5 predicted proteins | sample OS_PC_MetaG_FD_123537 | JGI IMG/M metagenome (GOLD analysis project Ga0180009, IMG submission 123537) | Groundwater microbial communities from the Aspo Hard Rock Laboratory (HRL) deep subsurface site, Sweden - OS_PC_MetaG | ecosystem: Environmental > Aquatic > Deep subsurface > Groundwater...
CAGCTGACCGCCATCGAGGACACCTGGGGTCCCTATTACGAGAAGCAGATCCAGGCTGCGATGGACGGCACCTGGCAGGGCGGCCAGTCCTCCTGGGACGGGCTCAAGGATGGCATTCTGTCGATGGCGCCCTACACCAACATGCCTGACGACGTGAAGGCCATGGCGGAAGCCACCGAAGCCGCCATCATCGACGGCTCGCTGCATCCCTTCACCGGTCCGATCAACAAGCAGGACGGCAGCGTCTGGCTCAAGGAAGGCGAAACCGCCGACGACGGCACGCTTCTCGGCATGAACTTCTACATCGAAGGCGTCGACGACAAGCTGCCCCAGTAAGCCGATCGCGGCTGACACTGAATACGCATGAGCGGGGGCGGCTACATAGGCCGCCCCTTCTTGTTATTCCCCGCGTCTTATCGCCATTATTCGGCTGGCGCGGGGTATCGCGATGCGGTCCGGGGCAGGAACCGGCCGATTGGCGAGAAAAGCGCGCGGATAAGGGTGCGCCCTGCCGGTTCGACATGCTTGTAGATGGCCCAGCTGACGCCGAGTGACAGAGCCAGGGCCAGCGCAAACGCAGCCCATTTGCCAATCGTCGGTTCAGCGAGATTCATCAGAATGTAGCCGGCGTTCTGGTGGACGAGATAAAACGGGTAGCTGATGCCGCCGAGCGCCAGTACCCAGGGCTCGGCCTTGATCCGGCGACCGAGCACGGCGGCCAGCACAAACGCGGCGATGATGCCCGCATTGGCCAGGGCCACGACGTTAGCACTCGAGGCTTCACCGAGGCGGAAGATGACGTCGAGCCGCTGCACTTCGGCCGCATGAAAGGTCATGATCAGCGCCAACCCGGCCAGCAGCAGGCGCAGGGCGCTGCCACCCAGCGACGAAATCCGCCAGACCATGATGCCGAACGCGAAATAGCTGCCATATTCGGTGAGGAACAGGAGTTCCACCGGGCGGGATCCCAGCATGGTGTTGTTGACCATCACCAGCACCATCCAGACCGCCACGGCGGTATCGGTGTGGCGGGGCAGGACGCCGGAGAACAGGCCGATCGCCACCCAGCCATAGAAGATGATCTCGATGACGATCGACCAGTAGGCCCCGTCCATGAAATCCGCACCGAGTATCGGCGCGAGCATGGTCAGGTTGGCCAGCCACTGGAAGAGATCGGTGGAGAAGGGCGGTTGCGCCCACCACAGCATCGTCACGAAGGTGATGGTCATGGCCACCACGTGGGCCGGATAGAGCCGGGCCAGCCGGCCCACCGAAAATCCGTACCAATCGCGGCCGGTGGCCGACCAGATGATGACGAAGCCCGAGATCATGAAGAAGAGATTGACACCGAGGTAACCCAGTGAAACCGAGACGCCGGCCGCTCCGAAGGCGAAATCGAGATAGCCGCCTTCCTGGGCGCCACGATACAGGAAATGGTAGACGGCGACCGTCAGCGCCGCCGCAAAACGCAGCAGATCCAGCAATCCGTTCCGCTGGTCAGCGCTGTCGCCTGACCTGACTGGTGATTGATGTACGCGCATTCGGATCTCCCGATTAGAGGTGAGATCATAGCGCATATGGAAACGCCGGGTTTGATAACCCAGCGTTAAGCTTAAGCGTAAAGGTTAAATCCGGCCGCTTCAGGCGCCGGCGAGGCCCTGCTTGCGAACATCGTCCCACGCCGCATCGAGTGTCTTTCTGGCCGAAGCAATGAGCACATCAACCTCCTCTTCGGTGATGGTCAGCGGTGGCGAAATGATCAGCGAATCGCGCACCGCACGCATCACCAGGCCGTTGGCGAAGGAATGATCGCGGGTGATGGTGCCGACCTTGCCGACATTGCCGAAGCGTTTCGTCAGGTCGTTTTCGTCGGGCACCAGTTCCAGCGCCCCGAACATGCCGACCATGCGGGCCTGGCCGACCATCGGGTGGTCCTCTAACGCGGTCCAGCGCTGCTTGAAATAGGGCCCGATGTGGTCGCGGACGCGTTCCACCAGGCCTTCGCGCTTGATGATGGTGAGATTGGCGATCGCCGCGGCACAGCAGGCGGGATGGCCGGAATAGGTGTAGCCGTGGAAGAACTCGACACCCTCCTTGTGCAGGACTTCGGCGATCTCGTCGGAGACCAGCACGCCGCCCATCGGCAGGTAGCCGGAGGTAAGGCCCTTGGCGATCGCCATCAGGTCGGGCTTCATGTCGTAGTAGCCGGAGCCGAACCATTCGCCGGTGCGGCCGAAGCCGCAGATGACTTCGTCGGAGACGAACAGGATGTCCCGGCTTTCGAGGATGCGCTTGACCTCGGGCCAGTAGGTGGCGGGCGGGACGATGACGCCGCCGGCGCCCTGGATCGGTTCGGCGATGAAGGCTGCCACGTTCTCTTCGCCGATTTCTTCAATGGCGCGCTCGAGTTCGCGCGCCGCCCAAAGTCCGAACTCGTCCTCGCTCATGCCGGTCATCATGCCTTCGCCAAACCAGTAGGGCTGGTCGATATGGTGGATGTCGGGGATCGGCAGGCCGCCCTGGCTGTGCATGGCGCTCATGCCGCCGAGCGAGGCGCCGGCCATGGTCGAACCGTGATAGGCGTTCTTTCGGCTGATCACCACTTTCTTGCTCGGCTGTCCCTTCAGCGCCCAGTAGGTGCGCACCAGGCGCAAAATCGTATCGTTGGCCTCGGAGCCGGATCCGGCATAGAAGACCATGTTGATGTGCTCCGGCGCGAGATCGGCCAGCATCTGCGACAATTCGATCACCGGCGGATGCGTGGTCTTGAAGAAGGTGTTGTAATAGGACAGTTCGCTCATCTGGGCGCGAACCGCCTCGACGATCTCCTGGCGGCCATGGCCGACATTGACGCACCACAGTCCTGCCATGCCGTCCATGATGCGGTTGCCGTCCGTGTCCCAGAGCCAGACACCGTCCGCCCGGGAAATGACCCGGCGCTCATCGACGCCCAGAGTGCCATGCTCGGTGAACGGATGAAGATGGTGCTTGTGATCGGAAACCTTGAGATCATGGGAAGACACATTGACGCGCATTGTTTTATTCCTGATTGTTTTTTCAGAGAGGTCGCGATGAAATCGGTTTGACCTTTATTTGAGTGTGTGCACAAAACTCCGGTGCGGACAAGCGCCGCAATAACCGCTTTGTGCGGGAACAGAAAGTCCTGAAGGGGCAAGGTGACACTATGCGCGAGAGCGCCAGTACGGGAAAACAAGACGCAAGTCTTCCGACAAACGAAGAAGCCGAACGGTTCCTGGCCGACAATCCCGATATCGAATCGGTCGATTTCCTGATCCCGGACATCAATGGCGTGATGCGCGGCAAGTGGGGCCCCACCGAGGCGCTGGCCAAGGCCTGTTATCCCGGCATCAACATGCCGCTGTCGATTTTCGGTCTCGACATCTGGGGCAGGGAGGTCGAATCAACCGGCATCCACATCGAGACCGGCGATATAGACGGCTACTGCCGGGCTATTCCGGGCCGGATCAATCGCGCCCCCTGGGCGCCGCGGCCATCGGCGCAGGTGCTGATGTCGATGTACACCGAGGCGGGCGAGCCCTGCGAGTACGATCCGCGAAATGTGCTGCAGCGCATCGTCGACCGGTTCACGGCCAAGGGCCTGCAGCCGGTCACCGCATTCGAACTCGAATTCTACCTGGTCGATCCGGCGGTGTTCCAGCGCTCCGGCCGAATGGGCAAGGACCATGGTCCGGGCCCCGATCAGCAGCAGATGTATTCGCTGTCCGAATTGCGCGGCCAGAGCGATCTCTTCGCCGAGATCCGCGCCGCCGCGGTTGCCCAGGGCCTGCCGATCGACACCATCATCAAGGAAGCCGCTCCGGGTCAGTTCGAGGTCAATCTCAAGCACCGCGCCGACGCCATGGCCGCTGCCGACGATACGGTGCTGTTGCGCCGGCTGATCACCGAATCGGCGCACAAGCACGGGCTTCGCGCCACCTTCATGGCCAAGCCGTTCCTGGAGTGGCCGGGCAACGGCATGCACGTGCATGCCAGCATTCTCGACCAGGATGGTAACAACATCTTTGCAGGCGAGGCGGGCGATCTGAAGCTTCAGCATGCCGCGGCGGGTCTGCTGGGAACGCTCAAGGACACGTTGCTGCTCTATATTCCCGGCTTCAACGGCTATCGCCGGCTGCAACCGGGATCCTACGCACCGACACGGATTGCCTGGGGCCGCAACAACCGGTCCGTGGTCGTGCGCGTGCCCGCATCCGACGACAAGGCGCGACGGCTCGAACACCGCATGTCCGGCGCCGACGCCAATCCCTACTTCGTTCTGGCAGGGGTTCTGGGCGGGATGCTGGAGGGGATCGAGAACGCCAAACTGCCGCCGCCGCCGGTGGAGGGCAACGCCTACAATGTGCCCCTACCGCAATTGTCCGACGACATGGATGACGCAATCGAGGATTTCGAACGGTCCGACTTCATCCGCCGGCTGTTCGGCCCGGAACTGCGCAAGATCTTTGCCGAAATCAAGCGCGAGGAGCTCAAGGCGTTCGACAACGAGATCACGCCGCTGGAGAGATCGACCTACCTGTAATGCCTTTTCTGCAGGGCGCATGAAGGCATTAAGAGTTTTGCGCCAACATTGCGGGACGATTTGACATAGGACAAGGAAATGCCGGTCCTGACCGTGCGACCATTTGACTGTCTTCGAAAATTTGCTTTTCGGGTTGACGAAGGCGGTGATGTTTCGCATCTTGGAAGTGACACATAGGAATAATGCCATGGATTTTGAAGCGTTCTTCGAGGAAAAGCTTGGTGGCCTGCACAAGGCGGGCAATTACCGGGTGTTTGCCGATATCGAACGTCAGGCCGGCGGTTTTCCGCGGGCAACCCGTTATCGCGCGGACGGTTCAACGCAGGACGTAACGGTCTGGTGTTCCAATGACTATCTGGGCATGGGACAGAATCCCCTGGTCACGAACGCCATGAAGGAAGCCATCGACCGCTGTGGAGCGGGCGCCGGCGGAACGCGCAACATCTCGGGCACGAATCATTACCATGTGCTGCTCGAAGAGGAACTGGCCGACCTGCACGGCAAGGAAGACGCCCTGATCTTCACGTCGGGCTATGTCTCCAACTGGGCGGCACTGGGAACCCTGGCCGGCAAGATCCCCGGCCTGATCGTCTATTCCGATGCGCTCAACCATGCTTCGATGATCGAGGGCATTCGTCATTCGCGCTGCGAGAAGCGGGTCTTCAAGCACAATGATCCGGAAGACCTGCGCCGGCTGATGGCGCTGGACGACCCGGCCGCGCCGAAAATGGTGGCGTTTGAAAGCGTCTATTCGATGGATGGCGACGTTGCGCCGATCGCAGCACTTTGCGACGTGGCCGACGAATTCGGCGCCATGACCTATCTCGACGAAGTTCACGCGGTTGGCATGTACGGGCCTCGCGGCGGCGGCATTGCCGAGCGCGAGGGCATCATGCATCGCCTGACCGTGATCGAAGGTACGCTCGGCAAGGCGTTTGGCGTGATGGGTGGTTACATCACCGGTTCGCGCGCGCTGTGCGATTTCGTTCGCAGCTTTGCTTCGGGCTTCATCTTCACGACGGCCCTGCCGCCTGCGCTTGCCGCGGGTGCTGCCGCGTCGATCCGTCACCTCAAGGCAAGCCAGCTCGAGCGGCGGCGGCACCAGGACACGGTTGCCAAGGTCCGCAGGGCGCTCGATGCGCATGGCATCCCGCACATGGACAATCCGAGCCACATCGTTCCGGTGATGGTGGGGAATGCGTCGAAGTGCAAATGGATTTCCGACGTCCTGATGGACAGCCACGGTATCTATGTGCAGCCGATCAACTATCCGACGGTGCCGGTCAAGACCGAGCGGCTGCGGATCACGCCGACGCCGATGCACAGCGAAGCGGACATCAAGCATCTGGCTGGCGCATTGAGCGAATTGTGGTCCCAGTGCGCTCTGGCGCGGGCGGTTGCCTAAGCTCTCGGTGTGACAGCCGGCTTTTGCCGGTCAGTCCTTACAAACGAACAGAAAAGAGCCTGATCATGCATCGTGATCAGGCTCTTTTGGTTTTGACTGGCGATGTTCATGCGCCGCTGCGCATTGTCCGGACCGCTGTTCAGCCGGCCTGATCGGCCCCGTCACGCACCGGAGCGCAAAACAGCGTATAGAGCGTTCCGATCACGGACGATACTTCGTGATTGAGAATCGAATAATAGATCATCCTGCCTTCGCGTCTCGTGTCGACGAGGCCGTCGAGGCGCAGCCGTGCGAGCTGCTGCGACACCGCGGCCTGCGGCATGGCAAGGATCTCTTCAAGCTCTGAAACCGATTTCTCGCCTTCGGACAGGATGCAGAGAATCATCAACCGGGTTTCGTGGCTGAGCGACTTCAGCAGATCGCTGGCCTTGCGGGCCTGGACAAGCAGGAGGTTCATTTCCTCCTGGTTCATGTCGGTCTTTATTTGCGGCAATGTCATAGTTGTGCGAGCTCGATGAATGATGATCATTATATAGTGCATATTCCATCTGGAAAAGGGCGATACCGGCGGGCAGCCGGAATTGTCTCGCCAGCAGGACGTTGGCCTCGCGCTACAGGTCCAATTTCCAAGATGCATTTTCTTACTAGCTTAAGTAGCGGGTGCATTGCAACAATCCGGTTTCATTTCGTGGGCCAGCCTCTTGCAACCCCTTCAATTCCTGTATCCCGCATGGAAATTCCTTGCCGGAAGCCATGCTCCGGTCTTACTCTAAGTGTCAATATCCGCAGTATCGGCGCTGTCATTGTGGCTAGCGTTGCTTGAGACCGGATGTTGCACATTTGCCCGTTCGGCATCGGGCGCGGGAGGTTCCATGTCTGCACTCAACCGCATGCTTGTCTGTCTGTTCGTGCTGATCCTGTCCGTGCCGGCGACGGCGCAGGAGGGATCGCGGCGCATCGAGATTACCGAAAACGCGGACTATTTCGGATTCGATCTTCGAACGGTGCAGAACATCGGCCTCGAGGAGTGCAAGGCGGAATGCCTCGGCGACCGGCAATGCAGGGCCTTCACCTACAACGTCAAGGCCGGCTGGTGCTTTCTCAAATCGGATTACAATACCATAAACCCGTTTGCCGGCGCCGTGGCGGGCAGGGTGGTAGCGGCCGGCGAACCGGATCTCGGAGCCGCACCCGATCTCGCCTTCGTTCCCGCGTCGCTGCTCGATGAGGCGCGGGCCTACCGCGAGAGGACGCTGGCGCGCTACAGCGGCAGCGGTTCCGGCGTAACCACCCTGGTACGGCTTGCAGAAGCCTCGATCGCGGCAGGCGACATGGAAGGCGCCGTGCGCAATTTCGCGATCGCCGTGGCAGCCGCGCCGGAGCGCAGCGACCTCTGGGCCGAGTTATCGCGGGCCGCACTTGCCTATTCGCCTCAGGACCAGAACCTCCTGCGCAGCCTGCAGTCGGTTTCGGTATCATCGGCGATCAACGCCTACCGGACATCGCGGACAGTTTCGACACGTGCCGACGGGCTCGCCGTGCTGGCCCAGGCGCTTGAAACCGTTCAGAACTGGCGCCCCGCGCTCGCCGCCTACCGTGCAAGCCTGGACCTCAAGGAGGTTCCCGCGCTACGGGACGCCTATGCGCAATTGCGCGCAACCCGCGGCTTCCGGGTTGTCGACAACACAGTTGACGCGGACAGCGAAACACCGCGGGTTTGCGTCCAGTTTTCTGAAGACCTTGTCAGAGCCCAGGACTATTCCGGTTTCGTCAGCGTCAATGGCGGCAACGATGTCGCGATCGACACCGACAGCCGCCAGATCTGCATCAATGGGCTCGAGCACGGCCAGCGCTATCAACTGGTCTTGCGCCAGGGATTGCCCTCATCGGTAGGTGAAGTGCTTGAAGCTCCGGTGGAGCTGTCGCTTTACGTGCGGGACCGTGCACCGGCGGCGCGCTTCACCGGGTCGGCTTTTGTGCTCCCGGCCAAGTCGCGGCTCGGACTCCCGCTCGTCACCATCAATGCGCCGTCGGCCGATCTCAAGCTGTTTAGGGTCGGCGACCGGGCGCTTTCGCAGATCATCAACCGCTCTGAATTCCTCAGGCAGCTCGACAGCTATTCGATCGATTCGATCCTGCAGGATATCGGCGCGCCTGTCTGGGAAGGCGCCATCGATATCGACAACGAGCAAAACCGGGAAGTGATCACAAGCGTTCCCGTCGACACTTTGCTTCCCGAACGCCAGCCCGGTGTCTATGTGCTGACGGCCAAGCCTCTCGGCGACAAGAGCGAAAACTGGGAAGGGCAAGCCACGCAATGGTTTGTCATCTCCGATATCGGGATGAGCACCTATGCCGGCGACGACGGGCTCTCGGTGTTCCTGCGCTCGCTCGATACGGCAAAGCCGCTCGGCTCGGTCGAGTTGACCCTGCTTGCCCGCAACAACGAGATTCTTGGCGAGGCCGTCACCGACGCCGACGGTCATGCCAGCTTCCAGCCGGGACTGGTTCGTGGACAGGCCGGGCTTGCGCCGGCAGCCTTGCTGGCCAGGGGCGCTGACGGGGATTTCGTGTTTCTCGACATGACCCGTGGCGGCTTCGACCTCTCCGATCGCGGTGTTGCCGGGCGCACGTCGCCGGGCGGTGTCGATGTCATGGCCTGGACCGAGCGCGGCATCTATCGCGCCGGAGAAACGGTTCACCTCTCTGCACTTGCCCGCAACGGCAAGGCCGAAGCCCTCGCCAACCTGCCTTTGACCCTGATCCTGCAGCGCCCGGACGGCGTCGAGGACCGGCGCGTGGTCTCGGACGGCGCAGCACTCGGCGGCCATGCGCTGGCGCTGGACCTGCCGGAAAACGCCATGCAGGGCGCTTGGCGGGCGGCCCTGCACACCGATCCGAAGCGCGCAGCGGTGGCCGAGGTTTCCTTCCTGGTCGAAGACTTCCAGCCCGACCGGATCGAGATCGAACTCGATGCCGGCGACGCGGTCGTCAGCCCGGATGCGACTGCCGACATTGCGGTGACCGGCCGCTATCTCTACGGCGCACCGGCGGGCGGGCTCACCACCGAAGGCGAAATCGTGCTGAGTCGCACCCGGGCGCTCGAAGGCTTTCCCGGTTTCGAATTCGGTCTGGCCGACGAGGAATTCGAGAATTCCCGGATCCTGCTCGACAACCTGCCGCCGCTCGATGATGCGGGGGAGTCCGTGGTCCAGATCGATGTCGGGACCTTGCCGGACACGACCCAGTTCCTGACCGCCAATGTGACGATCCGCGCCTCCGAAAGCGGCGGCCGCGCCGTGGAGCGCTCGGTTGAGCTCAAGGTTGCCGCGGAGGGACCGCGTATCGGCATCAAACCGTTGTTCGAGGAGCATCAGGTTGCCGAAAGCAGTGAGGCCGGGTTTCAGCTGATCGCGGTTGACGCGGACGGCGCGCGGATCGCCATGCCGGGCGCCTCCTGGTCGCTGGTCAAGGTCGAGCGGAACTACCAATGGTACCGGCAGGGCAGTTCCTGGAATTATGAAGTTGTTGATTTCACGACTGAAATTGCCGATGGCCAGATCGATATCGGCGACGATGCGGCCGCAACGATCTCCACCAATGTCGATTGGGGCCGTTACCGCCTGGACGTGACCGGCGAGGACGGGACCGAAACCAGCGTGTTGTTTGACGCCGGCTGGTATGTCGAGACCAAGTCGATCGAATCGCCCGACGGTCTGGAGATCGCGCTCGACAAGGACCGGTACACGGTCGGCGAGACCGCGCATTTGCGCATTTCCCCGCGGTTTGCCGGCGAGGTGCTGATCACGGTCGGCTCGGAACGGCTGATCGAAACGGTGACGGCCTCGGTTGGGGCGGATGGCGCCACTATCGATCTGCCGGTCACCGAGGAGTGGGGCGCCGGCGCCTATGTGACGGCGACGCTCTATCGGCCGTCGGACGCGCAATCGCGGATGCCGATGCGCGCCATCGGGGTGAAATGGCTCTCCGTCGAACCGGGCGACCGGCAATTGTCGGTGACGCTCGATCTGCCCGAGCAGACGACGCCGCGCGGAGACTTTGCGGTTCCGGTGACGCTTGCCGGCCTGACGCCGGGCGAAGAGGCCTTTGTCAGCATTTCCGCGGTCGATGTGGGCATTCTCAACCTGACCCGTCACCAGGTTGCCGATCCCGAAGCCTGGTATTTCGGACAGCGGGCGCTGGGGCTCGAGATCCGCGACCTCTATGGCCGCCTGATTGACGGTTCCGCCGGCGTGACCGGACAAATCCGGTCGGGTGGCGACGGCGCGATGATGCGGTCCGAAGGCAGTCCGCCGCGCGAAAAACTGGTGGCCTTCTTCGAGGGGCCGATCAAGGTCGGAGCCGATGGCACAGCCAGCGTGAGTTTCGACATGCCGCAGTTCAACGGCACGGTGCGGGTCAACGCGGTTGCCTGGAGCGCCGGCGCGCTGGGACATGCCACGCGCGATGTGATCGTGCGCGATCCGGTCGTCATCACCGCCAGCCTGCCGCAGTTCCTCGCGCCCGGCGACCGGTCGCAGGTACTGGTCGAACTCGCCAACACCGATGGACCGGCAGGCGAATACAGCGTGGAACTGTTTACCGCTTCGGGCAAGGTGCAGGGCGGCAACGGCCTGCGCCAGACACTTTCCTTGCCATCGCGCGCGCGCGAGAGCCTGGTGATGCCGCTCGAGGGACTTTCGAGCGGCGCCGACACGCTGACAATCGCGCTGAGCGGACCGGACGGGCTGTCGCTTGACCGCGAGGAGACAATCATCGTCCGGCCCGGTGCGATGCCGGTGACGACAAAGCGCGTGATCAGTCTCGCCGGTGGCGGCGGCACCTTGCGGATCGACGGCGAATTGCTCGCCGACAGTCTGCTTGACGGCGCCTCTGTCACGGTCGGCGTGACCCGCAATGCGGCCTTTGACGTGGCGTCGCTCCTGATGGCGCTTGACCGCTATCCCTATGGCTGCGCCGAACAGACCACCAGCCGGGCCTTGCCGCTTCTGTATCTGAGCGAACTCGGCGATGCCGCCAGCGGCGATGATGCGGCGGCGATCCGCAAACGGATCGACGACGCGATCACCCGGCTGGTCGCCTATCAGTCGGCATCGGGCAGCTTCGGGCTGTGGGGACCGGGATCCGGCGACCTCTGGCTTGACGCCTATGTCACCGATTTTTTCACACGGGCGATGGAGAAGGGCTTTTCGGTTCCGCCGGTGGCGAGCCGTCTGGCGCTCGACAACCTTCAGAACACGCTCGCCTACACCACCGATGTGAGCACGGACGGCAGCGCAATCGCCTATGCGCTCTACGTGCTTGCCCGCAACCGCAAGGCCGCGGCGACCGATCTGAGGTATTATTCCGACAGCCAGATCGATGCCTTCGACCAGCCGCTGGCGCGGGCGCAGATCGGAGCTGCGCTCTCGCTCTACGGCGATACGCAACGTGCGGCGGAGAGTTTCCGCTCTGCCTTCGACCACGCGCGCTCGACCGCAACGCTGATCGGTGGGCGCAACGACTACGGCTCCGCACTTCGCGACGGCGCGGCGATGCTGGCGCTGGCTGCGGAATCGACGCCGACGCCGGGCATCGTGCCAGACCTGATCCGCTTCGTCGGCGACGCGAAATCCGCGCGGCAATCGACCAGTACCCAGGAAGACGCCTGGATGGTGCTGGCGGCCCGGGCGATTGCCTCGGGCAACCGGTCGATCTCGGTCAATGTCAACGGAAAGGCCTATGCCGGCGCTTACGAAACGCGGCTGAGCGGCGAGGCGATCCGCGACAATCCGCTGACCATCGTCAACCAGGGTACCGATCCGGTGGATGCGGTTGTCACCACGATTGCGGCTCCTGTGCAGCCGCTCAGCGCCGGCGGCACCGGGTTCCTGATCAATCGCAGCTATTATACGCTGGACGGACAGCCGGCCTCGATTTCCTCGGTGCAGCAGAACGAGCGCTATCTGGTGGTGCTGCAGATGCGGGAAGCCAATGCCTGGCCGTCGCGGGTTGTGGTCACCGACCTGCTGCCGGCGGGATTTGTCATCGACAATCCGCGGCTTGTCGGCAGCGCCGAACTCGGCAACTTCCCCTGGCTGGGCGAGGTTTCCGCAAGCCATGCCGAATTCCGCACTGACCG
>Ga0180009_10006619_pt1 | contig 12106 bp, 14 predicted proteins | sample OS_PC_MetaG_FD_123537 | JGI IMG/M metagenome (GOLD analysis project Ga0180009, IMG submission 123537) | Groundwater microbial communities from the Aspo Hard Rock Laboratory (HRL) deep subsurface site, Sweden - OS_PC_MetaG | ecosystem: Environmental > Aquatic > Deep subsurface > Groundwater...
ACACAGGGAAACATTGAAAAAATACCAGCCAAATTGAAAAAATTAACAAATCAAACAGATTATCCGGAAATGCTTAAAAATTATTTCTTCAAGCTAAAATCCAACGGGATTTTCTGTCAATAGTAGTTCACTTACGATTAATTAATGCCTTAATCAATATAACCTTCTTATGGTACCAATATCTGAGGGAATGGTTTAGGCCGATTGATTAATGAATCCTATTTCGATCTTGTTTCTCCAGGATCTCCAAGCCCACTAAATAATGACCTTTGAATCGCCCCTGATCATTTTTGATGATTTGTCGAATCACTGTCTTGAGACACTCAGGCCGATAGACTGAACCGGTGGAATAGTATTTCATATTCCACGTGTCGCCTACTTTTAACCGGGGTAAGATATCTGAGTATTCTTTGACCAGGATACACATGCAAGATGAAAAAATATCCCATATCTTAAATTGATAAGGAGCATCGAGTCCCCTCATTGAGAATTCCACACTGTAAAACCGGTTCATCGGTCTTGGAAGTGCAGATTTTCTCCCCATTAGTCTGCTGGTTGCAATATGAGCTTCCACATGTCCCTCTCTTTTTATTACAATGCATTAACTTACCGATAGTAATACATATATAATCATATTTGTCAATAATTTTTTTATCAATTAAATGAAGTTTATATTAGTTATATTTCTTATTGAGTACTTACGGGAAAATCGCTATATATTGAGTTGGTTTTAACTTGACACACAAGATATTCGTATATATTCTCACCTAGAGAATGAAACCCATGCTAAGGAGAGATGTATTTGGACATCCAGCTTGAGAATGATCTAAAAATCAGCCGCGCGAAGTTCGGCCTTTTAAAAGACATGTTGGTCCTTATCTTCCCCGAGGTTCCCACAATCCAGAAAAAGTTCCTCATTCAACTGACTCCAGATGAATTGAAGCGCGCCTACATGAGTCAGGCAGCAATTTGTCATCCCGATACTGCCGATGAGCTTGACAAGGAAGAACGGAAGACCCGACAGATGCGTTATCAACGCCTGTCAATGGCATATAAGGCTTTGTTACCACACATAGAAAACATCCATCAAAAAGTGCGGGACCTTGAGTCCCGGCAGAAGGGCAAAACTTCCACAGAGGAATCTCCCGGCAGAACGATTCTGGCTGTCGGGGGGGCCAAAGGGGGCGTGGGGAAATCTGTGCTTGCAACAAACCTTGCCGTCGGGCTTTCCCTCCTGGGTCAGAGAGTGGTGCTCGCGGATCTTGACCTGGGCGGAGCCGATGCACACCTCCTTTTGGGCGTTAAGGCGCTTTTCACCGACTGGAACGACTTTTTAGATAAAAAAGGCCCGGCAGTTGACACAATTCTTACAGCCACGCCCTTTGAGGGCCTGAGCCTCATCGGGGGGAACTCCGCGAAACTGGGCAGCGCAAATCTTACTTACTCGCAAAAAATGAAGATTGCCCGCCATCTCAAGACACTGGATTGCGACTACGTTATAGTAGACCTCGGCGGCGACACCTCTTTTAATGTGCTCGATTTCTTTCTCCTCGCTGACCAGAGAATCGTTGTCACTTCGGCGGAGCCAACTTCGTTTCTGGACACTTACAATTTTGTTCAGGTCGCTTTTTATCGTTTTTTGGATCGCTTCTTTACTGAACACAAAGGCCTGAAAAATTTGTGCGCTCGGGTCCGCGAGTTTTCCCTCGGCAAAACTGGAGGCCCCACCCTTGAATCCATTTTTCAAAAGGTTCGTGCTACTGATCTTTCCGCATACATAAAACTCAAGCTACATATTGAAGAATTTCACCTTTCCATTGTAACCAACATGGCCGAGAGCCGTAAAGACGTTGGCATTGCCGAGTCCATGCAGCGCCTTTTGAAAAAAAAATGCTCCTTAGACGTGGGAATTCTGGGGACGATTCCCTTCGACACTGCCGTACGCAAAGCCTCTCGCCATTTCACACCATTTATCATTGACGAACCAAGATGCAAGGCTGCTCACGTTCTCAACCAAATGCTGGCCGGGATCCTTTTGCTCCGCGAACCGGAATCGATCAGGACTGAGCTCCTGGAAAATACGAGGCTAATCCGCGATAAAGCTAAAAAACAGATCGGCGGAAGCACCATGACGCTTGATGGGTTGACAGAAGAACAAATAAGCTTCATCTCCGACCGCGCTCCGAACCTCCGCCAGGGACTTCGAAAAATCCTGAGGCTTGTGGCAAACTAAGCTTTCTTACTTGGTAATCCTGCCAACGAACCTCCAGTTGTACATTCAGATTCACACAAATTTTAAGAAGGCAACCAAATGATTCTAAAGATGCTGGAAGTAGGACCTCTGATGGTCAATTGTTACATTGTCGCTGACGAACAAACAAAGGAGACAGTTGTTTTTGATCCAGGCGGAGACGTAGACCAGATTCTGGAAGTCCTTTCAAATGATGGATTGAAGGTCAAATACATAATCAATACCCACACCCACTGGGACCATGCAGGAGGGAACAATCAACTCCGCGAGGCTACAGGTGCACCTATCATGACCCACCGCGATGAGGCGCCTGGGCTTCAATCGGTGGGTGATAGGGCAGCTCTTTATGGAAGCACTTCGGCCAAATCCGAGGCCACTCAGTTTATCGAGGCAGGAGCTACTATTGAGGTGGGATCGATCCGGTTCGAGATCATAGACCTGCGCGGCCATTCACCTGCGGGGCTCGGCTTTGTTTTCGACGGTGAGGTAGAGTTGGATGGCGCCAAACAGATAAAGAGGATAGTGATCTGCGGTGATGCGCTCTTTGCCGGAAGCATCGGTCGAACCGATCTTCCTGGCGGGAACATGGAGCTTCTCCTGAAAAACATCCGTGATAAGATATTCACACTCCCCGAAGACACATCAGTCCTTTCAGGGCATGGTCCGGTTACAACAGTGGGTCAGGAAAAGCATTATAATCCCTTCTTCCGGGACTAAAAACAATGCCCTTCGTAATAATTCACCGCTTTCTTTTCTGCTGCGCCCTTCCCTACTACGGCTCATAGTAAATTGGTTTCCCCATCTCCGAAAATGTGAAGTTATGGAAAACGTTATACCCGTTATAGTCCAGAACCCTTAGATCGTCTGTCTGCTTAAGATCACCCATCACAACAGAAAAATGATTTCCATACTTGGCCTTGACTTTTTCCAGAGGCAGATCACAGGCAATAAACTTCTTGATCCCCTTGGCATCGAATTTAGCGATGATTTTGGGATCCTTAAAAGATTCATAGGTGGTTAAAATAAGAATTGGGCCTGTACCTGTAAAAATAAGTCCTGCTTTCATGGCATACCCTCCTTTCAATTGCTAAAGATGAGTAAGATGCAAATGTCGTTACCCGATTGAACCAGTTTACAGGCATGGCAGCGACTAATAGCTCAATTGTTATATAAAATACGCTGAAGCTCACGATAGGTGAAATATGGATCATCATCTCTTAAATCTTAAATAAGGGAGCAAAATCTTTTTTCGATTGATTGTGATTCTTCAATAAAACCCACAACAGCAGCTGCCCTTTTTGTGGCAGATTATTCCGATTCCCTCTCATAGAATTCATATTTATTGCGCTTGAGTACGCGTTTCTGCCTGACTTTGCTCTCCCATTTTTCATTGAACTCAACCTCTTTAAGCTTCTTTTTCCGACATTCCGGGCAACGTTTTGGAATGGCAAAACCTGAAGCGATAAAACGTTCCTGTTCAGCAACACTAAAAACAAATGGTTTTTCACATTGAATGCATGTAATTCTTTTATCTTTCATGGTAGACCTCTCGTGCATCCTAGTCTTTTCCCACAAAATGTTATGGAATTAACCGGTTAATCTTACCCCTTTATTAGACTGTATTCTTTCACCTTGAAGATCAAATTCCCGCCCTCGTCTTCTCTCATAATACCTGAGACCTCCACTTCGCGCCGGATGAAATCAAGCAGCTCCTTTCCTTTCGTATTTTGCTCTATAAGATATCCATCCTGATCCGGAGTGTCAATAACAACCCGTGCGACATTATTATTTTCATCCCACTCCACAGGAAATATAGTGCCGCGAATTGTGCGTTCTATACCTCTCTCTCCTTGCATTTCAAATACCCTCTTTCTTATATTTTAAATGATGTTGCCAACCAAATGTCTGTGTAGATCAAAACCCTATACGGGCATGGCGGCCCGGGCACTAACTATGTGTTTTTAGCATATATCACGCTCCAGTATCCTAACACATTAGCCGGAATGATCTCTACAACATTCAGTGAGCTGTCCAAGATGAACTCGCCCATGGAGAACACTGGCCTGAACCCGATTATGCTGGCAAGGGGCGACAGTATGGTCTCGAACGCCCTTATGAGGCGGTTGCAGTTGCTGAAATGGTTAACAATAAGGAGGTCTCCCCCGGGTTTGCAGACCCGTTTCATCTCCGAGACCATGTCTTGAGGATTGGGCACAACAGAAGCGATATACATGGCAGCGACCTTATCGAAAAAGCCGTCAACAAAACTCATATTCTGGGCATCCATAAGGCACAGTGAGCAATTACGCAGCCCTTCCGAAAAAACCCGCTGGTTCGCCCTGGCAAGCATATGGGGAGAAATGTTCGCGAAATGACAATGCCCTCGAGTGGGAGCCTGCCATCGGGCCCGGATACTCATTTTCCTGGATGTTAATGGAATGTTTTTCCATTTATTGTGGGTTCCCCGCTTGATGAGGAAGTAGGGGGGGACAGATCTCCCCCCAAATGAAGTAATAAGTCTGACGGCTTGAGATGCTATTCCTCAATAACTTCATATGAAGTGACTGTTATTACTTTCGTCCCGTCGTCCTCCTCAACCGTTCCTTTCACTTTTACCTTCTTGTCAACGAGTTCGATCAGTTCATCACCTTTCTCACTCTCAGCAATCTCATATACCTGATCATTATCGGTCACGATTTGGTAACTGGCGTTCACTATCCCCAAGATGGTTACGCTGTCTGCCGAAATGGCTGGTCCTGACAGAAAGGCAATCATAAGCATGGCCAAAAACCCGATAAACAAATATTTCTTATTCTTTTTCATTTTCAAATCTCCCTTTTAATCAATAGATTTTTTGTTTTGCAAAAAATTGAATTCTATTCTTTTTTAATCCTTGAGTTTTGCTTTAAAGAATTATGGGCTGATATTAAACCCGGTTTTAACCTGTATTCCTTTATTTTTATTATCAGCCTGTTTTTTTCCTCTGTTAAAATGCCACTGACTTCCACCTCTTCCCGGATGAACGCCTTCAATTCTTTTTCTTTCTCATGGTTTTCAATAAGGTACTCAACCTCATCATAAGTCGAGACGGCTACGGCAACTACATTGCCTTTTTCATCCCAATCTGCCGGGATTACAATACCCCTTATTGTAACCGGGTTGTTTCCTGCTTTTCTTTTGTCATCACCTCCCTCTAATGTCATTTTGTCTCCGGGATGAGTTTCCATGTTATTCAAAAAAAGCAATGGGCATGCCAAAATTATAACTTATTGATTTTGCATGATATTTTTAGAATGTTTTGAGGGAATCGATCAGAATTGCCGGTTCCGATTCCAGCAAAAGAATGGGGATATGTCCTTTTCAGAGGCTGGCAAGGTGGGTTAATGGTCTGAAATAATAAGGGAAATTGCAATAAGAAATCCAGGTTCCTATATATTGATAGATCGGAACACACAGTTCCGAATAAAAGGATTTTGACACCATAATCACGTTTTTTAGGAATATTCGTTAAGAGTTCCATAGCCCTTTTTCTCCAGCAGTGCCTGTTTTTCCATCTTCGAAAGGATAGAGGGGGGTAGAGAAAAAGAATTTTCCTTCTCTGTTTCCATCAAGTTTTTCCCATCGAATGCTACAACCTTAGCAATTGGCTTAATGAAGCACTGTCTAAGGGAGTAAGTATAGGCTCCCTGATCGGGAATAAGAAGGATATCCCCAGATTCTACTCCTTCTCCAAAAATGGATATTCCCCAAATATCATAGGGTGTGCAAAGAGAACCAAAAATTTTCAAATGGCGCTCTTTCAGGGAAGGTTTTGTTAGATTGATAACAGGGATAAATTCGGAGAGAGGACGTTCCCAGCCTAAAAGGTTTGTACCCCCATCAGTAATTACCGTCCTGAAGTCCTTCTTGTCAACTACCCTGAGCAGAATATGCATGGCCGGGGTTGAAATCCATCTGCCTGGCTCCAGCCAGATTTCGACGTCGCATAAAGGAGGACCCTGCCGCGAAAGTGCCTTTGCTATTTCCCTTGCGAAATCCTCAAGCGGTTTTGCCTTATGGTAGTAATGTCTTATTTTGAACCCAAATTCTGGATCAGTGAGCTGGATGAGTTTTCCCTTTAAAGTATTTTGTGGATTGAGCCATTCACCCTGTTCAGGCCAGAAGCCTCCTCCTATATCAAGAACTTGGAAAGACTGCATCAAGTTCATAGGTATGTATTGCCGGATGTACGAACCGATCTGTTCTATCATATTAACCTGTGCCTTTGGCCCCAAATTCCAACTGGCATGAAACTGAATTGCATGAATCTCTACATCTTTTGCGATCATTGCCCTCTTTAGAATAACTGGCAAATTGCCAAGAGGAATTCCAAACTTATTCCATCCATTGTCGTGATTACTGTGGACACGGATCCCCACTTTCATAGTATCTCCATGGCCCTCTTCCTGTTTCAGAATTTTAGATAACCTTTCAAATTCACCCATGCTGTCCATGAGTAATGTTACATTTTGGCGATTTTGGATGGCGAGTAAAAGCTCATCATCGGTCTTTCCAGGCCCACTGAAGATGATATGTTTGCACCCCATGGAAAGTGCTGCCTTTAATTCGAATCCACTTGACACATCGAGCCCAATCCCTGCTGCCACAGCGCCTTTGCATATACCCTCAAAAGAATTGCTCTTTAAAGCATAAAAGATTCTGTATCGATCAAGGTATCTTGAAAAAACCTTGTGGAAATGACTTATTTGCAGGGATAGAGATGGCTCGTCAAAAAAATATTGTGGTGTTCCAAATTGGTATGCGCTCTTCAGAAAAATGTCTTTTTTTTGTAGTAAAGAGTTTAAATAATTATTAAGGATCTCTTGAGGAAGACGTTTTTCATGGCTTTTTAATGCTCTAACAAAAAGAGGGACTAATTTAAATATGGCCTGGTTATCCCTCCCGGTGGCAAATAGTTTTTTAATTACATGTATTTTGTTTTGATTCCTTTTGTCCATAATTACAGTTACATCCCTCTAGTTTTTTGCAACCCAAAGCCAATTATTCATACTATGGAAATTTTGAGAAGGCTTTGAAGGTACTGAGACACAGAGAACAGATTAGAATTAAAATCAAGAGAGACTATGCAGTATCCAAGGAGTCTGTTGTCATAGTCGGCAGGGGGAAAAACAATTCCGTCGCCCACATTTTTTTTAAGTACCATTGCCTTGACCCAGGGAAGGGGGAAAATCCGGGATGGATCCAGATAAATGATTACCCCTTCCTTCGGGGCAAAGAAGTTTATACTCGCGAATGATTCAGGAGGCATAGAAAACACCTCAGGAGGTTGGAATTTCCCGGACATAATATGTAAATGCGTCCCAAGTAGGTCATATCCTGTGGCGATTTCCACCAGATCAGGGATTGAATCACCACCTGGCCGAGGTGTCATCTCTATGATAACCGGAAGTCCGTCATCAGGAACAATGAAATCGGCCATAAAGTGTCCCCAGATAAACCCCAGGGAGATTGCGGCCCTTTTGAGGACATAAAGCAGGTTTTCTCCAGAGAACCTTTCTGGATAAGAAGGGGGGAATGTGTACGCGAGAATGGAGCCAAATAGCTGGTCAAGGGCTTTTATCTTCCCTGTTTCCCTGATAATCATTATTTGTCCATTCTGAAACATGAAATCACAACTAAATTCAGGTCCAGAGACAAACTCTTCGACAATCCATGAGCGGCATGGGTCAATAGGAGTGGTCTTAGAAGGGATGGGAATTGGTCTAAAGAGAGGATTTGACTCCCTCCTGGGAAGCTCATCCTTCAGGGTTCCTACTGCTCTTTTAATCTCCTCTTCATCATCACATCGAAACACGAGTTCACTTCCGCTTCCAGAAACAGGTTTTAATACAATTGTCCTCTTGATGCAGCGAAAAAAGTCAAGGGTTTCATTCAGGTTCGAAGCGATAGCGGCAGCCGGGGTGGGAATTTCTGCTTTTTTCCAGAGGCTTCTTGCTTCAAATTTGTTCCTTGCATGGACGATAGCTTCCAGAGAGGGGAATGGCAGTCTTAGATGATGAGCTAACCTGGCTGCGGGAATAAGGGACTCGCAGTCAAAGCAGGCCACACCCTGAGGTGACAGATTATTAGTGGATAGATTCAAATCCACCACGTGCATTGTTTGTTCAAAATCTTCAAGATAGCTAAACAGAAGTGCAGATTTTTCTATGCCTTCGAGAAAAGGATCCCCTTGAAATCGTAGGTCAAGCACAAAAAGTACAGATGCTGGATATTTGTCATAAATTTTTCTCACATAGTCAGGGGTTGTTCCTACCACGATGACTGGCTCACACCACATGAAAAATTTCCCCCTCGGCAGTTAGATTGAGTGCATATAGCTGACCTCTACCGAGGAAATTGTAGTGGCACTTGCCGATTCGTGTTCTGCTTCATGTTCAGTTCTCAATGCGGGTGTTAGGAATTTGTAAAGTGGCTCAGGATCAAGGTGCCAGAGTTTCTTCCAGTGGAAATCACCGCAAAGGAAATCAACCTTAGAAAGACGTTTTTTGAAAGCAAAGTCAATGTGATACATATTTATGGCCTTCGCTATCCCTGGTAGTTCAAGATCGGCCCCACCAAGGAATACCGTATATGTTCCCCGATATAATGCACCTAGATCGACCGCCACAATTCTACCATTGATTTCAAGAGATACCATCCGGAGCCATCCCTTACGGTGGAGAAAATGCATGGTGTCTCTGACGCTTTCTCTGAACCGAGGATCATAAAGATAAGAATCCAGTCCGAAACGCTGGATGCTTGTTTTTACTATAAAGTCAAAGTCTTGCAATCGGTTTAAATGGAAGGAACAGGCAGTATCAGTTAGGGATTTGATCGTTTTAATAAGGTTCTTGTATTTTTTGTTGGGAAACCTATTGCGGTAAAGCGTTATGTCAAAATCCAGATTGGCTGGGTAAAGGGAATAACCTATTTCATCTACATGGAGATCAGGGAAAAGGTGATCCTCTGAGATCTCCATATACCTCAGAAATGTCCTGTCAGGACAAGAGAGGTAAAGCTCAGGGAGAAATTCACCCTCTCTCAAATAAACAGGGGTACGTTCCAGCCATGTCTTCGCTTTCCATGTCTCTCCAGGGAAAAAAACAAACATTTCCAAATCATCTATATAAGAGAGTGGTAATACAGCAGCGACCCCTTTCCGGTCTTCCAGGACCAGGAAGCAGGGCCTGCAATTGAAATGATGCTGAAAACAGAGACGAAATTCCCACAGGTCGGATATGTGTTTGGGATGGATAAAAGCATCCCATAAGGCCTTACACTTACCTAAGTCCGTGACGAAAGTCTTCTGGATCATTTATTTTGTCAGCCTTATACATGTAATTTTAGTTGGATTTTTTGGAATCACTCACGCTTAACGACCTGAAGATTCACCCTTTCAGCCTTAAAAAATTTTTTTGCAAAATCCACTACAGCTTGTGAATCGTAAGGCTTACAGCTGAAAACATCGAGATAGGTCGTATTGCTGTTGTTAGCGAAATGGGCAGAAATAAGAGAGGTTTCTATGAGCTGAGTCATGGAGTAGCCTGCGACCCGCTCCTCCTCGCCAAAATAGACCACCTGAGTCTCACCGAAACGTTTCATTTCGATTAGATCGCAGAGTTGTACTACAAATTCTTTAATCCTTTTGTCGCTTCGGATGGTTTGTGGATCGCAGTTATATAGATCGATGCACGAGAGGAGGCCCCAATGATGGATAGTACTGGTATTGGTATGATCTTCTTTGACTTCTTTGCGCATGTCAAATATGTCTCCTTTGTCAACTTTAATGATCGTCAACATGATATTTCAGTTTGATGTAGGATACTCCCAAAAAATCATGGCAACGAACACCCTCCTTGTATAGTTTTAGCTTTAGGAGTTTGTTCTGTAAATGTAAATAGTTTATAAACTCATTAATCTTCATATTTCAGCCTAATATTTTTTTTAACGAATATCAATCCTTTTCTCCTATCTGGCTTCGGAAAAAGCAATAGACGTGCCACACACCTAACTCATTGATATTTTACAGCATATTAAATCTATAAGAAATTGTCTTCAGAACTATTTGTTCCGATAATAATGGTAAGACATTGGAATTACTTGTCTCTTGCGGACTTCGAATCGCCTTAATATACTTAAATGATTATGGAAATAAAGGAAGGAACTTTAAGTTCTTTTTTTTACGAAAATAGGAACCTGTAGTTCCGGTCTGATTTTATTGGAGGGTAGTATGCACTTTGAATTCCTCTTTTCGGATGTCGTATTTTTTCATCAATTTGTGTAATTGACGAGTCGTGATCCCTGCTGCCCTTGCAGTGTTCTGGATATTTCCCCTGTTTTGGGCTAATTGTTCTTTCAGGTAGTTCCTTTCAATGTCTTCTATGCCCTTGCGTCTCACCTCTGCTATAGAAAGTCCAGCGTCAACCGAGACGGTCGCCGATAAGGTTTCGGACTTAAAAAGTTCGCCCGGGAAGCTCTCCGGGGTTAGCACAGAGGATGTCTCCAGAATACAGGCCCGTTCCATAAGGTTTTCAAGTTCCCGGATGTTTCCCGGCCAGGAGTAATTCTTAAATGCGTCAATAACCCTGGGATGAATATGGTGTATCTCCTTTGTATTGAGTCTGTTCATCCTTTTCAAAAACTCCTCAATAAAATAAGGAATATCTTCTGCTCGTTCCCGCAATGTAGGAAGCTCAATGGGAAATACATACAATCTGTAATAGAGGTCCTTCCTGAACTGCCCGTCGTCGCACATTTTCTTAAGGTCCGCATTTGTGGCCGCAATGACTCGGACATTGGCCTCAATGGTATCTTCACCGCCAACCCGTTGAAAAGTGCCGTCCTGCAGCACCTGTAAAAGCTTGATCTGGGCAGATGGCGTGATGGTGCCTATCTCGTCCAGGAAGATCGTCCCTCCGCTGGCAATCTCAAACTTGCCCAGCTTCCTCCGGACAGCCCCTGTGAAGGCACCTTTCTCGTGTCCGAACAGTTCACTTTCCAACAACGTATCAGGGATAGCCCCACAGTGAACACTGATAAACTGGGCGTCCCTTCGGTTGCTGTGCCGGTGAACAAGAGTTGCCAATACTCCTTTTCCAGTCCCTGTTTCACCAGTCAGCAAGACAGTACTTTTGGTTAATGCTACGGATCGTATCTTATCAAAGACCATTTTCATTACAGGGTTTTTCGTCTGTATGATTTCTAACGAATCCGTTTCCCAAAACTTATCACGGAGGTAATCGACTTCGGACTGCATGATCAAAGATTCATAGACATTTTCAATGACATATTTCACTTCCGCCGGATTGATTGGATAGGTAACATAATTGCTGGCCCCTGCCTTCACGGCCATCACGGCTTCTCTGATCAATTCCTGGGAGGACATTACAATGATTTCAATCGTGGGGAATAAATGCCAGAATGACCGCAAGGCGAGCTTATATCCGTTCTCAGGCACTGACTCTTTGAGAATCCCCACATCAATAAAGATGAAATCGTAACGCTTCTTGTGAAGTATCTCCAAGGCGGCATCTTTATCCGCTATGTTTTCAACCCTGTACTCTGAACGAAAACAAGAGTGGATGCTAAAAAAAACCTCTTGTTCTTTTGAAATAACGAGAATGTGTCTCATCTTCTCCCTCAAGAATTCTCAGTCATATCTTACATATCTTCCTATAACATGATGAAATATAAGTACTACTTTTTTTTTGTAAATCCTATCAGAAAATAAACCTCCTATGAAGATATTTTTCTATCGAGCAGTGTTTCAGAAATGAGCAGAACAATGAATTCCTAAATCGCGAATATCGGAACACG
>Ga0180009_10006620_pt1 | contig 12106 bp, 16 predicted proteins | sample OS_PC_MetaG_FD_123537 | JGI IMG/M metagenome (GOLD analysis project Ga0180009, IMG submission 123537) | Groundwater microbial communities from the Aspo Hard Rock Laboratory (HRL) deep subsurface site, Sweden - OS_PC_MetaG | ecosystem: Environmental > Aquatic > Deep subsurface > Groundwater...
ATCACTGGCTATTTTATTGATGTAAAAGTACGGTAGAATGATAACCAGAAAACGTTCTCTCGAGGTGGTCAGACTTCACAATAAAACCGAGGAAATCGGTACAACTTTTGGGGTAAACCCCATGGACAGAACCCCGGCTTGGCATATTATGCAACATAAGAATCACAAGCTTTGGTTTTACAAACATGTATTGCAGCTGCTCAACAAAGAAATATTCAGCCCCTTCCGCGTTACACTTCACGATATCAACATGTTCTCCGTTAAGAATTTCATCTAAAGTCATAAGTGGTACCAATTCTGCATTTGCCGTATTATCACAATTTGATGCAATATGATAATCCCACGATGCCGACGTGATATTCAGGATACCTTCCCCGCTCTTTGACGAAAGCCCAGCCCACACTATTTTTACACGTTCACCCCATCTATTCAATTGAGCATTTTTCTCGATTATTCTCACTGCTGAACTCGATGGTTCTACACATATCACTTTGGAATTAGAGTACCTCCCCAACGCTAACATCGCATAATAACCATGGTGTGCACCTAAATCTAAAATAGTAGGGTTGGATATCGAGTCAGCCTCTGAAGGAAAATACCAATGAGGAATATCCTGAAGTAGATGGAGAAGTACCTTTTCATCAATGCGATCGGTGGTAATCCGGAGTTTTACACCACTCGGTGTAATGATTGTAACCGGGCTTTGGAAATATGGTTTGAGTAATTTGCATAGAACCAACCACCAGGCTCCTCTAAAGAAGAGTTTGGTTCTACGGTGAGCTGGGAGAAGATTATAAAGACCCACGATATAATTCATAAACAAATTTCTTGCTGCTATCAACTGCTTCTTTGAAGTTGACAACTAATCTCTGGTAACCCTCTATAGTCTGCAAGGTAAGTATAATTTTTCTTTCCAAGATAACGAAACCATCGCCGTATGAATTTGTGCGCAAAGGCAGATCTGGAATTCCGAAATCGTTTCTTAATAGCATTGACTTCCCCATTAACGTAACCGATATGTGTTTCGCATTTGTTCAAACCCCATAGCCGCCACGCGCCTATGTACATTCTACAAAAAACGCTTTCGTGCGCATCGGAAAGCACTCTCAGAAAGAAATCCAGATCGAACGCGGCGAATAAAGTCTCATTCAATGGGCCATAAGTTTCCCAAGCTGCTCGATTCCAGAATGTGGATTCCTGCATTGGTCCTCGGGATACACCCCAAGCCACCCATTGTGCATAAGTTTGCCCAGTGAAATAGGACATGTACCCAGTCACAGTGGAATCGGCATCAATATAGATTCGCCGCCCCAGACCAATTGCTGGCACATGCATATTTATCTTGGCCATCACCCGGGCAGCTGCTGCTAGCGAGCCCCATATAAGCAGATCGTCGCTGTTCAACCATGCGAGGATCTCACCTGTGGAGCGAAAAAGGCCTTTGTTGATGGCATGACTCTGCCCTCTGTCTTTTTCACTGACCCAATATGCCAGCCAGGGTTCATATTTCTTGATAATCTCAACGCTGCCATCGCTGCTGCCTCCATCTATGATGATGTACTCCAGGTTGGGGTAACCCTGCAGCAGAACAGAACGTATCGTTTCTTCGATGAACTGGCCTTGGTTATAGGACGGTGTGACAATACTAATCCGTGGCCAAGGGGAGCCATCTGGCATGGTATCGGGGAGTTGTGGGCTTTCTTCGGTCCACGGCCAGCCGGTTTTGCCGGGGGGAGGCGGGGAAAGTTCGGCAAGGTTGGCACGACGCATAGGCTTACTCACAAAATTCGGATATCTTCATACAATCTTCATGTCAAACTTCTATAAACCTCAAGCGTCTGCCGCGCTGCCTTGACCCAGGAATATTGTTTCACATACTCCAACCCAATCCTACTCCTTAGAGAATCCCTGCCTTCTGATAATATATGGTCAAGGGCAACCAATAAATCTTCCGCTTTTCCTGGCTCAAAATAAATGGGAACGTTTCGGGCAACTTCGATGGTTGTAGGGATTCGTGATGCAACGATGGGACAACCACAAGCCATGGCTTCTAGCAAAGGGATACCTAAACCTTCGTATAGAGAAGGGAAAACCAACGAAACAGCCTGATTATAAAGGTGGCGAAGAAAAACATCATTAACATTTTCAATGAGCTTCACGCCATCACCTATTTTATGTTCACGCAATTTTTTTTCCTCTTCTGATGACCATTTCTCTCCAACCACCACGAGGATCACATCATCCCGCTCAGACCATGCGCTATATGCACTGAGTAAATCATCAAACCCTTTGTACGAAGCACGACTACCTACGTAGAGCAGATATGGTTTTTCGAATAGCATTGTTGGACAGGAATCTATCTCATTATTTTGTAGGTTCTTTGGAAATCCTCTTGATGGCTTCCGCCTCTGGGAGTACTTCTGTGTACAACCTGAGTTTTCACTCCCATATTTTATGGGTGTCACAGCACTCTCTAACGAGCCTCGTTGCAGTTCAAACACATTGCTAAACCCAGGGTATATAATCCGAACTCCTTCAGGGACAAAACCATAATACTCCTGTAAATCCTTACACGTAACCTCTGAAATACAGATTATCACATCAGCCCTAGATAAAGCGCGCTTTTTTTGCTCAATAACCTTCCCTGGATTGATAAAAAATTGTGGGAAGCGCTCGTGAATCATATCATACACAGTTACAACAGAAGGCCCCTCCCATTTATCTAATGTTGTATAATAAGTTGAATGCCAAATTTTCTTCTTTTTTATGTTTCCTGTCCTCACTTTTGTAATTATCTGTTTCAACTCTGGAAAATGGGGTTTCCAAAACCTCCACGGACGTAGATACCGCTCAATTTGAGGAATGTAAACATGGTTAATATGTGGATGTCGCGGTAAGGTTTGCGGAGTACTACCTGTTGTGAACATAATAATGTGAAGAGCCTTTTCTAATTCACACATACGAGGTAGTGTCTCGGTGAAAAGCCGTGATATACCGCCTGTTGTTTGCATTTGGTAAATAACACCATCAACAACCAACTCCAGGGCAGTGTCCCCAGATATACTCATTTTCGCAACCTGCGCCACATATCATGCGCAACATCAAGTATGGGGGGGTGTTCTAGCCAACGATGCAGCTGGATTCGAGAGGTGTGAGATAACTGATGGTAATATGCACAAGTAATTGAACGCACAATGCGGGTGAGCGCTATAGATTGGGGTTCGCTCCAGATAAGCGCATTTCGGTTTACCACTGCTGCGCCTGCAATATAATTATGATGTGGGGCTGTGGTGCGATTCCATTCAAGATAGCTAGGGATACTATCTACGTTCCAAGGAAGGTCCGCTAATCTTGGTTCAAACCAAGAAGAGTTTCTGAAAAGGCAGTCGAAATCGGCCATCGACAATGCCCGACCGTTCCACTTTGGGAAGGACATTCCCATTTCCGGCTCACAGATATCAAACGTCATAATCAGTAACCCGCCTGGCCGGAGCACCCGGGCGGCCTCGGCAATAACTTGCTCCTTATGCGGTATGTGTTCAATTACCGAAACACTCAAAAAAATATCTATACTTGCCGTCGGGAGATCAATGGCCTGTGCATCAAGGATACGCTTGCGGACCTTGACTTGTAAGTTGTGACTCGCCCGTTGCCAAGTCTGCCAATGTTTTCCTGTATTATCGGAGACAATCATCTTGAAACCCTGTGTTGCTAAAAACCAAGGTAAAGGACTTTTCTCGCTCCCTATATCCAGCACTGATAAGTTTCCCCCTCGGAGGGATTCCACCTGAAACCATATCCAAGGATACTCCCAAATCCGGCAGTATGTGTCGTACTTCTGCAAACCACCGCGAAGCGCAACTTCATTGATCCGTTGCATGATTTGCACATACTGATCGCTCCATTGCTCCGACAATGTTGCTGCTTGTTTACGCATCACCCTGTTCCTTCTTTCGGAATATATTTATATCAATATCTATAACACCTCTTGCCTCGGCAATGATTTCCAGATCAGCATTCTCGGCGAGCTCATTAATGCTCTCCTTCGTGAAAATATACAAGTGTTCTATATCGTCAAATAATTCGTCAAATATCTCCGGAAAAGGCTGACCAGATCCAACACGGTCAATAGGAGTTTGGATAACCGCGATGCCTCCAGGTTTAAGCAAACGCGCGGCGTGACGCAAAAATCGGTCTGGGTATAAAGAGTGTTCGAGAACATCATACGCCATGAATAAATCACAGTCAGGCAATTCGATATCCGGGAAGATACCCACCCGAACGTCAATTCCTACCTTCTGCCGCGTCCAGGCAGCCGTTTTTTCATCAACCTCTACACCTATGCAATCATAGCCACGCTTCACCAGTTCAGCCAAGAGCACGCCATGGGCACAGCCGACTTCAATTACTCTCCCTTTTGGTGGACCAAATTGTTTAATCACATCGAGCCACCGTTGTACACGCCCATCGGATAGATCGTTTGCTGCTCGGTTCTCTATCGTCGGATATCCTTTGAGTTTCATGCGGGAGTGCCAATATGTATCGAACGTGTAGAACCTGCGCAGTTCTTTCAGTAGTGGCGGGCGGCGATTTACATAACAGCCGCAGGTGCCACAGACACCAAAGCTGGAATGCCATTTGAAGGGTAGCAACGCGCCTCCGCACCAACATTGATTGCGCTGTCCCCGTTGGATTTTCCTGAACTTAAGCTCGCTCAGACGCCTATAGAGGCGCAAAGCCATTTTCCGAAACCGCGAAGATACTTTTCTGTAAAGCGACTTGGCAGAACAAACGGGATGCAGAATATGGCGAAGACGAATCATATTGGATTCTCCCTGATAGTGTTCCAGCGCAGCAAAGGAGCAACTACTCCTAAACGACCATCTAACGATGCTAAGGATTTCGAAGGTGCAACTTCAAAAGTAACTGCCTGCTCAATCACCTCATAAATCTCTCTGCGAGGAAAGTGCCCGGCGACTAAAAGTGAGTACGTACCTGGCGCAAGGTAATTGCCGGGAATGGTGAAGCAGGTTTGGTATTGTCCTGTTTCCTTGGGTGAACTAGTTACATCGGAATTATCAGCGTCAGTAGTTGTGAAGACAACGATGCCATCAGAGTTGTATAGCCTTGTGCCGATTTGGCAGCTGGAGAGAGGATGATGCACAACATAACGAATCTCAATCAAGATGGGTTCATCGCCCTCAAACAAGACACTGGGTTTTCCCTTGGTGTTGCGAACATCTATTGTAAGAAAAGCAAAATTCGTAGCCTGTTTAGCGGATCCGCGTCGATACCATTGAGCATTAGTTGCAACGTAGTGAGACTGATAGTGTCTTACTACTTCAGGTGAAGGACCATCCAGTACTACCTTTCCTACATCCAACCAAAACGATCTTCCGCATAACCTAGCTATCGATCCCATATTGTGGCTCACAAACAACACTGTCCTCCCCTCCTTCGCCACCTCCCCCATCTTCCCTAAGCACTTTCTTTGAAACTCGGCATCCCCCACCGCCAGCACTTCATCCACCACCAATATTTCCGGGTCCAGGTGGGCAGCGACCGCGAAGGCTAGGCGCACATACATGCCGCTGGAGTAGCGCTTGACCGGGGTATCTATGAATTTCTCCACGCCGGAAAAATCCACGATCTCGTCGAATTTACGGTCTATCTCGTGCGTTTTCATGCCCAGGATGGCGCCGTTGAGATAGATGTTCTCACGGCCGGTCAGTTCGGGATGGAAGCCGGTGCCAACTTCGAGCAGGCTGGCGATGCGTCCTTTCACTTTCACCACACCGGATGTGGGGGCGGTGATGCGCGAGAGGATCTTGAGCAGCGTGCTTTTGCCGGCCCCATTGCGCCCGATGATGCCCAGCACCTCGCCCTGCTGCACTTCGAAACTCACATCCCGCAAGGCCCAGATGTATTCCCCCTCCCGGCCGCTGGCGTCTTCCTGCCCGATCTTGAGATACGGGTTGGGCTTGCGGCGCGTGCGTGCCCACCAGCGGTTGAGGTCCTCGGTCAGTGTGCGGCCGCCGATCTGTCCCAGGCGGTATTGTTTGGAGAGGTTTTCGACAGAGATGACAGTTTGGCTCATGTGGGAATAGGTAACAACAAAGGAACGAAGGACACGGTTGATCTACTGCAAAATTGAAAGCTACACCATGGCAGGTTCTGCTGCCCACTCGGGGACAGGTATATCCACAATGACCATCGCTGCCTCTGGCTCGAAGGTTATCTGGGTCGCCAACATATCTTGAGCGCCCACCTTCAGCGACTCGATGAGCTCCTCCCGGGTTCTCTCCTGGGCATTTACACCGGGTAAATCGAGCAACCAACCAATCCACCAACCTTCACTGTATTTGATAACCGCTCGGTACTTCATGATTCACCTCACAAATGGAACACCCAAATCCTTACAAATCTTACGCGCTAATTCATCAACGATCTCTTTATGGCGCGGTACCTGTGTTTTAGAATTGCCTTTCTGAAAGATGCTATGTCGCTTACCTTCTCTCAACAGGAAAGCACCATGAGCCTTCAAGTGCTGAATGAGTTGGCTTCTCTTCATGAACAGGTTGCTATTTTGAGCAGGGGATTGGCTGGATCATCGCCCACCAGCGGTTGAGGTCCTCGTTCAGCGTGCGGCCGCCGATCCGCCGGGTTGAGCCAAGTCGAAACCTGGCCCAGGCGGTATTGTTTGGAGAGATTTTCGACGGAGATGACTGTATTCATGCCGGGAGACCGAGGAAGGAGAACGGGGAAAAAGATGAAAGCTGAAGGATGAAAACGCCCCCTTGCGCGAAAAATCAATCGGTCGTGGACTCGTCCACCAAGTGGGCGCGGATTCCCTGCGGAACTTTTAAGCGCAATTCAGGATACTTTTCAAGAATTCGGGCAATATCCGCCAGATCTTTTTGCCGTTTACTCCCCTCGCGAAGCATCCTGTAAGGGCTTCGTTCCGGGTCCAGGGCGGCCCAAATCTTTCCTTGCAACACGTCTTCCACACTGGCGACCGGCAATTCGAGGCCCAACACCGTCTGCACGACTGCCTGTTCGACAAATGAACTGTATCGCTCGTCTGTCTGGATTTGCACCCTGAGATCGGACCCGGACACTGCAATATTCAAACTGTGTGGAAATCGCTTCAAGTCAAAATGTGGCTCTAGGAGCGCTTCCACCTGCTCCAGTTGGTCAACCGCAACAACCAGATCCAAATCAAGACTTACCAATGGCTCCACATAGGCATTGACAGCCTGCCCGCCAATAACGCAAAACCGAATCCCTTGCTCATTCAAAAGGGAAATCAGGTTTTCGAGCAGGTTGGATTGATCCATTGTGATTATCTTCCAAAAAGTTAAGGCTTGCATTGTTTCTCGCGGTAACGATTGAATTGTACCATGCGTCCTCTACACTGTATCCGTAAACATATGCTCGGGAAGGGAGACGGGGAACCGAGGACGGAGGACGGGATGTGGGAGGCTTCCTGACCAATCTTGAGATACGGGTCGGGTTTACGGCGCGCCCTGGCCCACCAGCGGTTGAGGTCCTCGGTCGGGGTGCGCCCGCCGATCCGCCGGGTTGCGAAGTCCCCGAAAGGGGGAGCCAGATCGAAATCTGTCCCAGGCGGCCTGCCCTGCGAAGTCCCCGAAGGTGGAGCAGCGCCGAAGGGTATTGTTTGGAGACCCTTCGGTAAACTCACACCGTCCCGGTGTCTTTCCGGGAGGGCATGGGTTCTCGACGGAGATAACGGTAGACAAAGGGGAAAAAGAGAGACGGGGAGATGAAGGGATGGGGAGAGGTGGGGTACTTATCAAAAACCTAACCATCCACGTAATGAGTGCTGCAAACCTTCGGCGTCTTGCACAGACAACCGACCTAAAAATTTGACAATCAGATTGGGATGAATCGTATAAATGCCGCGCTTGATAGCAGTTGGAACATTAAGACCTGCTGTTGCCATATCCCTCAACGCGAATTCGCCCGGCAGCAGCGCAGAAATTCGGCTGGTAAGCGGCACAATCAAACTGTCTTGTGAAGGATGAGGCGCGTGAACAACAACCGCCGGACGCACTTTGGTTGCTGACAAGTCGCTAAAGGGGTACCGGACCAGAAGAACGTCATTCTTGGAGTAACTCGGCATAAATATCGTCCTCGGCATTGGCCCAAACTTCAGTGAGCGCGCGTTCGCTGGCAAAGAGCCAGAACTGTGCATCATCTTCATCAGAAGACAATAAAGTCACAATGGCTTTCGCGCCCTCTGGAAGAGAAATGTTCCCGAGGGGCTCAATTTTGCCGTCGTGAATCACTGCCCAAACAGTCTGTAACATTTCACACATCCTTTCAGCTTCCATTTTGCGTCACTACGACTATTCTACCATTCTTGGCCTGCTCCATTGCGGCCAATGCCTGTTCTCCCGGAAGGACACCGGGACGGTGTGAACGCAGTGAAGGAATGCCCAGCACTTCGCCCTGCCCAACGCTGAAATTGACATCCCGCAAGGCCCAGATGTAGCCATCGGGAGACGGGGGGTGGGAGGCTTCCTGGCCGATCTTGAGATACGGATTGGGCTTGCGGCGTGCCCTGGCCCACCAGCGGTTGAGGTCCTCGGTCAGGGTGCGCCCGCCGATCCGCCGGGTTGCGAAGTCCCCGAAAGGGGGAGCCAGGTCGAAACCTGTCCCAGGCGGCCTGCCTTGCGAAGTCCCCGAAGGGGGAGCAACGCCGAAGGGTATTGTTTGGATATCCTTCGGTGCACTCAGGACATGGGTTTTCTACACGGATGACAGTATCGCTCATGGAATCCAGAAACTGACTTTTCCCCACAATGTGTGGTTATACATCCAGACTAACGACAGGAGTGGATAATACTTCTTGATGATGAAGAATGCCTTTTTTATCCAACGAAAAGAGTTGCTCTATCTTCTTCGCTACTTCGGCGGCCATGAACTGATGCCCGAACTCGTGACATTCGCGCACAGGCACATCCCGTATCACCAAGATGTGTCCATCACTCCAATCCATGTAATCAATGCGCTGGATCAAAGTGGTACTACCACATATTGGACACGGGTTAGATTGTACAGACATTGTTTTTCTCTATTTGATCATCTAAGCCGGATTCGATCTTGAGCCCAGCGGTCCTCGTCTGGGAAATATAACGGTACGATCATAGTCTGAGGGGTAAGTGAACATACCACATGTAACGCTTCACCTTTCAACTCAGTGTAACCCAGGAAGATACATTTGGGAAAAGGCTTTGCGTGTGGATCACGCTCGATGATCTCACCCGAAAGCACAATATGCTCTAATTCTACCAGACTTATCTTGCGCTGGCGGAGGCGCTTGCTGGCATGCACACTGATCTCGTAATCTCCATCACGAACCTTGTGGCGAATTATTTCAAAATCGATTTTCAGCATACAGTGCCCTGATGTACTCACCCCGGCGACGGCTGGCGTCTTCCTGACCGATCTTGAGATACGGAGATGATGGTGTTGTTCATGATCTGTTTAGCCACGAATTATCCGAATTAAGCGAAGCGTTTCATCTGATTGCCACGAATTGCACGAATTCCTCGAAAATTTCGTGCCAATTCGTGACATCGTACCCGAAGGGTAAATTCGTGGCAGAAAAACCGTCCTAAACGATCAAGGGCTATCCTACCATTTTGGGCACTTCATCGAATTCGTGGCAATCCATAGTCCTTCGCGCCATTCGTGGAATTCGTGACAGAGTTCAGCGCACTATTCGTTTCTGTTGCAGGGACTCAGCCCCAAAGTTGAGAATGATCGCCAGTTTTAAACCGGTCGCAGCCAGGCCTGCCCTGAGTTTATCGAAGGGTAATGATGTGCCTGGGCTTCATGCGCCGCGCTAATGGCAGAAACCGCTTTCAATTCCAGGCCTGTCCTGAGCCTGTCGAAGGAATGATCTGCCCTTCAATGACAAAATCAGCAACATACTCCCCCAGAAGCTGATCTTTATAGTAGACCGGCAGGTGCTTTTGTCGTTCAAAATGAATCCCGCGCAAAGTTAATTCATAAGCCAGCGCTGATTCGTAGACGGCCTCGAGAAATCCTGACCCCAAGACACGATGCACTTCCATCGCTGCCCCGACAACGGCGTAGGACAACTCCTTGAACAAGATCTCAGCCATGCGTTTTCAAACTCCAGGGTAAATTCGAATCATTCGTGAAACCTGTCCTGAGCGAAGTCGAAGGATTCGTGGCAGAAAAACCCCACCAGCGGTTGAGGTCCTCGGTCAGCGTGCGCCCGCCGATCCGCCGGGTTGCGAAGTCCCCGAAAGGGGGAGCCAGGTCGAAACCTGTCCCAGGCGGCCTGCCCTGCGAAGTCCCCGAAGGGGGAGCAACGCCGAAGGGTATTGTTTGGAGACCCTTCGGTACACTCAGGAAATGGGTTTTCGACTCTGATTGCAATGTCAGACATAATTCAATCAACCACGGATTTCACTGATGTTCGCGGATTTTTTTGGATGGGAAAAGACAACCACGGGTTACCGAGTAGGCCTTCGGCACAGATTTGCACGGATTATTTTCATCTGTGTAATCCGTGGTTCTATAATTGGAATGGGATGCCGCGCAGGCCTGCCCTGCCTGCCCTCCCGCAAGGACATCGGGACGATGTGGCGGGCTAGGCCAGGGAGCTTGTCGAAGGGCTGAGTTCGTGGGCAAGGCCTGTTCTGAGCTTGCCGAAGGAGCGACTTGATAGACGGCTTTTAAAAAGCCTGGGCCGAGAATGCAGTGGACTTCCATGGCAGTGCCAATGACCTGGTATGAAAGCTCTTTATGGAGTATCTCCGCCACTATCGCTCACCATGCGAGTACATCCAGTAAAATTCGTACACATCCGCGTTATTCGATGCCAATCTTCACGCCACATCCCCCAACGTTCGGGGGAGTGAACGACAGGCTATCCGACCGGGTCGTCCGGGTTAGGGTAAACGCTGCCGGTTTCAACCGGTTGGATTTCCTTCGACCGGCTGCACGACCGCCATGAGGTATCTGGCATATCCCCAGGCCTGGATAAATTCATCCCATCCAAGCCGCGTTGGCCCATCGGGCAGCACGGGGTCATGAACCCAAAACGAATCGTCGGCAAGGCCAACCACCACGATGGTGTGCAAATAATCCACGCCGCCGCGCTCCTGCCATTGCCGCAGCACTCCAGTCCATAGAAATACAATCACAGGGATTCCACTGGCGACCGATTCTATCAGGCCAGCCATGGTACCCTCTTGCGGCCAGGCCTCCATACCCAATTCGGCCAACCGTAGCAGGTTCACGGCGTGTGTGCCGCTGTAAGGCTTCGTTTTGAGCACCCGGCGTACCTCTGCCTCACTGATCTCCTTCCCCCACCGAGAGAACGCCATGACCACACAAGCAGCCAGGCAACTGGCGCTATTTTCCTGCTGATGATGACGCAAGCTGATCGTGGGCGTTTTCGACATGACGCTCGAATTCTTCTGCGGAAGAGGGGTGGGATTCGGCTAACAAGATCGCGCCGTTATGGACGTCTACTGCCAGCTCGCCAATTTTCTCGCGCTGGTTGAGATCTGGAAAAGCGCAATACACCGGCACTTTCCAGTAAGGCTGCTCACCCAGAAAGAGTGTTGGTTCACCGGCCGAACACATATTCCCCACCTGCGTCAATAAATAAACATTGACGTTTTGACGCGCCACAAAGGGGGTGATATTCACCCGAAAAGTGATTTCCATTTGGTAGCGCACTTCAGCCTGTGCAGGGAGGCGGGAAGCTGCAATTTCACTTTCTATTTTCATTTCTGCGTCGCTCCAGAGTCGGTTTACTTGTTTCCACGTTTCACCTCATCGTTTCCAGATAACACGTCAATCGGCAAAGCACTTCATCTTCCATTTTGCGCCGGAACGACTATTCTACCATTCTCTGCCGGCCCCATTCTTGCCAATGCCTGCCCTGAGTGCAATCGAAGGGATTCCCAGTACTTCGCCCTGCTGCACCTCGAAACTGACATCGCGCAGCGCCCAGATGTAGCCGTCCGGAGACGGGGGACGGAGGACGGGAGGAGGGAGGCTTCCTGGCCGATCTTCAGGTACGGGTCTGGTTTGCCGC
>Ga0180009_10006621_pt1 | contig 12103 bp, 11 predicted proteins | sample OS_PC_MetaG_FD_123537 | JGI IMG/M metagenome (GOLD analysis project Ga0180009, IMG submission 123537) | Groundwater microbial communities from the Aspo Hard Rock Laboratory (HRL) deep subsurface site, Sweden - OS_PC_MetaG | ecosystem: Environmental > Aquatic > Deep subsurface > Groundwater...
AAAAAGCGTGTAATCTCTAAACACGCTTTTTAATGTCCTAGTAAGTCCGTAAGCCGAATTCTGTTCTTGCCCACCTAAATTTTGTGAAGCAAAATTTTTGGCGGGTGAAGTGATCATTAGTCTAGCCCCTCGATTACTCTTGCCCCGTTAGAAAAACTAACGGAGCAAACCCCACAGAAAAAGAATAATTTTCTAATGGGGCGAGGGGTCAAGCGAACTACTTCCCCCAAAAGCTCAAGATATAACTCGAACTTCTGGTTTGTTCTTGCACCCGATAAGGATTTAGCCGTTTCACCCCCACATTACTGTAGGACTATCCCGTCATCCGACGGGATGCTCGACCTTTCGGTCTCGCACGTCTCTGTTCGCACCTCTACCTCCTCCTCCCCGAGGAGGGGACGGTGGCTGTTAGCCGCTACCCTTTTAACTCCGCAATTTTGCGGGCGTTGGTGTTCGGACTTTCCTCCCCATGAGATATTAATCTCACAGAGTAATCACCCGACTTACTAGGACAATTTTAGTTTATCAATTTCAAAAAAATCTGTCAAGTTTTAAAACACAAAACGGCTCAATTTCGAGTCGTCTTTATTTTGTACCATATTTTCTACGATCGTAGAAAACATAGTACTTTACAATCGCTCCTTTTTCGAATCCACAATGGTTCGACAAGCTCACCACAAGTTGCGGGCTCGAAAAAAGAAAAAGGGGAAGAGGAGGTTATTTTTTGAATTCTTGTGGTAATCTTTTTAGTCCCGTAGAGAGTTTTACTAATCCATCGCCTGATTCAAGATCTGTTGGTACTTCGTTTGATGGTAATTGGTAGAACTTAATTGTATCTCCGGCCTTCAAGAGTAAGAAACAATTTGCACCATCTCTTGTTAATCCTCTGACTTCGTAGACCTTTCCTGGTTCTAAATTAGAAATTGGTTCTGAAAGTGGATATTTCTTGCCAGTTACCAAAGCCACAATATTCAATGTAGCTAAACCTATCACCATTGACCCTACTATAATAAGGACTACATATACATTTTCGTTTTCTACCATTTTTTCACTCTCCTTGAAATTCGAATTTCTATCCCGCGGCGTCGCGGTGAACTATCCTCATTTTTTCTCGGATAGTCCGATCTATCTACCAGAAAAATTCTGATAAACAAGTTGGACTATCCGAGCTCTCTTCTCCATAATTTTGTTAAAGAACTACCTCTTTTTCACACCTCAATTATAGCACCTCTATAAATTTTGTCAATAGCAAAGGGGCGCGAAGAATTTTCACTCCTCAATTTACTTTCCCATTCTATTTTAGTAAATTTTTCCCACGGCCGTGGCTTATTTTTGCTAATTTAGAAATTTATTAAATTAATAATTTTTTAGAAAAATGAACAAAATTGAGTAAGGGATTTGGCAAAAATTAAATAAAATATTAAAATAAACAATTGATATGTTAAATCAGATTTTCAATTCTCAGACAAAGACGGTAACTTTCGCTGCTATCTTACTTTCAATTTCGGCCCTAATCAGTGGAATTTTAGGTTTAGTTAGAGATGGATTGTTGGCTGGAACTTTTGGTGTCTGGGCTGAAACCAATGTCTATTTTGCCGCTTTTCGAATACCGGATTTAGTTTATAATCTTTTAATCTTTGGCGGATTGGCAATTGCTTTTTTGCCAATTTTTTCTGAATATTACCAAAAAGACAAAGAGAAGGCCTGGGAAATGACTAATCACGCCCTTAATGTATTTTTATTTTTTTTAATTTTGCTTTGTTTAATTCTATTTATCTTCACCCCCCAAATAATCAATCTTATTACTCCTGGTTTTTCTCCGGCAGAAAAAGAAAAAACCGTAATTTTAACCCGATTGATGTTTTTGAGTCCGATTTTTTTTGGTTTATCTTCCATTTTCGCCAGCATTTTGCAATATTTTAATCGTTTTTTAGTTTATTCAATTTCTCCAATTTTATATAATCTGGGCATTATTTTCGGTATTTTATTTTTGACTCCAAGATTCGGAATTTTCGGCGTAGGAATGGGAGTGATTTTGGGCGCCTTTTTGCATTTACTAATTTTAATTCCACCTGCTATAAATTGCGGGTATCATTACAAATTCCTTTTTAATCTAAAATACCCTGCCATCCAAAAAATTTTTTCTTTAATGGTTCCACGAATTTTCGCCGTCGCCGCCCAGCAAATAAATTTAATTGTGATTACGGTCATTGCCTCAACTATTTTAGGGGCGATTGCCATTTTTAACTTTGCTAATAATTTACAGGGTTTCCCCATTGGAATAATTGGGGTTTCTTTTGCCATTGCGGCTTTTCCTACGCTTTCTAGAACCTGGGCAAACGGGCAAAGAAAAGAATTCTTTGAAAATTTTTCTTCAACTTTTCGGGAAATTATTTTTTTAATTATTCCTATTTCTCTTTTAATTTTTATTTTAAGAGCCCAAATAGTGAGATTGGTTTTAGGAACGCTGGGGCAAGGGCAGTTTGATTGGATTGCCACCAGATTGACTGCTGCTTCTTTGGGAATTTTTTCAATTTCGATTTTGGCTTCGGCTTTAATTCCTTTTCTTTATCGGGCTTTTTTTTCTTTTCAGGATACCAAAACCCCGACTTTAATTACTGTTTTTTCAATCGTTTTGAATATTGTTCTGGCTTTTTCTTTTGTTTATCTTTTAAGATTTGAAAATTATTTTTCTTTATTTTTTATAGATTTACTTAAACTTAAAACCATCAGTGAAATTTCAGTTGTCGGTTTACCCCTGGCTTTTTCTCTGGCTGCTATTTCCCAATTTATCTTACTTTTAATTTTCCTTTATAAAAGAATTGGTGATTTTGGGATAAAAGAGATTTTATTTTCTTTCAAGAAAATTGCTTTGGCTAGCATCTTTTTGGTAATTTTTACTTATATTTTTCTCTATCTTTTGGCAAATTTCGTTGACACCCACAGAGTTCTTGGGCTTTTGATTCAAACAATTTTTGCCGGTTCGGCAGGCGGAATTTCTTATATTTTAACCACCTTTTTTCTTAAGTCACCAGAACTCAGGACTATTAAATTCTCAATTTTAAAGCAATTTACTAAAAACTGACAATATGTGGGTAGTTTTTTTAATAATAGCAGCATTTTGTTGGGCAATTGTAAGCACAGTAGATAAATATAACGTTAGAGAGTAGAAAGGGTTTTAAATACACGGGTCAAATACACGGGTTGGGGTCAAATACACGGGTTGAACCCGTGCATTTTTAGAGGTAAAATATCATTAAAGAGCATGCCTTCAAAAAGACCTCAATTTGTTAACGGAGAGATTTATCACGTTTTTAATCGAGGGGTTGAAAAAAGAAATATCTTTCAACAGATTTCTGATTATTTCCGATTTATTTTCTGTCTTTATGAATTGAATGACAAAAATTTAGTAAAAATGCGAATTCGAATAAAAGAACGAAAAGAAAGAAAAAACACGGGTCGGACCCGTGCAGCTGAGAGGGAACCTTTAGTTGAAATTATAGCTTTTTGTTTAATGCCAAATCATTATCATTTGGTTTTGCGTCAGTTGGTTGATAATGGTATTTCTCTTTTTATGCAAAAACTAGGTGATAGTTATGTAGGTTATTTTAACCAAAAATATAATCGAAAAGGAATGGGATCTTTATTTCAAGGTCGTTTTAAAGCAGTTTATGTAAAAACCGAAGATCAATTACTTAACCTAATTTGTTATATTTTTACTAATCCGGTAGAACTTATAGAAAAAGAATGGAAAGAAATAGGGGTTAAGGATCCACAAAAAACTATTCGATATTTAGAATCTTATCGTTGGTCTAATTATTTAGATTGCATTGGGAAATCAAATTTCCCTTCGGTAACAAAAAGAGATTTTCTATTTAAAGTTTTTGGGGAACCAGCTAATATTAAAAAATTTGTTGTGGGTTGGATTTTGTATAAAGCAGAATTAAGAAAAGGTTATGAAAAAATTAAAATACTAACCTTAGAATAATAAATAAAATACACGGGTTGAACCCGTGCATTTTATCCCCGTGCATTTTATCGTTAATTTGATGTTAGAAGAGCAAAAAAATACGAGAAATTTTGTGATTATAAGTCACGTCAACCACGGTAAATCAACTTTAGCCGATCGGTTTTTAGAATTGACAAAAACAATCCTGCCCGAAAAAATGAGACCCCAATATTTAAATTCAATGGATTTGGAAAGAAGAAAAGGAATAACTATTAAAATGCACCCCGTCCGCATGAACTATACCCTGAACTCTAAACCCTACACCCTAAACCTTATTGACACTCCGGGACACGTCGATTTTTCTTACGAAGTTTCCCGAGCCCTAGCAGCAGTAGAAGGAGCAATTTTATTGGTTGATGCCACCAAAGGGATCCAGGCCCAAACCATTCATAACTTAGAATTAGCCCAAAAACAGGGGTTAATAATCATTCCGGCGGTTAATAAAATTGATATGTTTACCTCGTACCGAACCGATGGTTCTGGTGCGGGGCCCCAAACCAAAGTTAAAGAAACAAAAAAAGAATTAGCTGGCTTACTCAAAGTTTCTCAAGATGAAGTTTTTGCCATTTCCGCCAAATTAGGCTTAAATACCAAAGAACTTTTAAAGGCAGTAATTGAAAAAGTACCACCTCCGCGATTTCTTTTAGCAGATAAAGATAAAGAAACATTCCGGGCTTTGATTTTTGATTCTGAATACGATCCTTTCAAGGGCGTGATTTGCTATGTTCGGGTGTTTGATGGCGAAATTAAAAACGGAGAAAAAATTTATTTAATGGCGGGAAAAGTCGAAGGAAAAATTAAAGAAATAGGTTATTTTGGGCCAAAACTTTTAACAAAAGAAAAATTAGTAGCCGGAGAAATAGGTTATATTGCCACCGGAATTAAAGAAATGGGAAAAGTAAGGGTTGGAGACACCATAACTATCCTAAATCCTAAATCCGAAATTCTAAATTCTAAAATTGAGCCGTTGGCTGGATATAAAAAGCCAAAGCCAATGGTTTTTGCCAGTTTTTATCCTCAAAATCCCGACGATTTCGATCTTTTAGAAGAGGCCTTAAATAAATTAAAATTAAATGATGCTTCTTTGACTTTTCAACCGGAAAGAAAAGAAGGTTTAGGTCGTGGGTTTTTGTGTGGATTTTTGGGTTCGTTGCATGCGGAAATTATTGCTGAAAGATTAAAAAGAGAGTTCGAGCTGACTTTAGTAATTTCCACCCCTTCGGTTGTTTACAGAATTATTGACAAAAAAGACCAACAACTTTTCATTTATTCGGCAAGCGATTGGCCCGACCCTTCAACTGTCAAAGAAATAAAAGAACCCTGGGTAAAACTGGAAATAATTACTCCCACTGAATATTTAGGTCAAATTTTAAAAATTTTTGAAAATTTAGAAACAGTTCATATTGAAAAAAAATATTTTGGCCAGAATCGTTTGCTTTTGATTTACGAAATTCCTTTACGAGAAATTATTGTCGGTTTTTATGATAAATTAAAAAGTCAAAGTCAGGGCTTTGCTTCAATGAATTATGAATTTCTGGAATATCGTTCAGGAGATTTGGTGAGGATAGAGGTTTTGATTGCCGGAAAAAAAGAAGAGGCCTTTTCCCGAATTGTTCCTAAAAGTCGCGCATTTGAAGAAGGCAGAAAAATTGTTAAGAAAATAAAAGAAATTTTACCTCCTCAACTTTTCTCAGTAGCTATTCAAGCAGCAATATCAGGAAAAATCATTGCCCGGGAAACAATTCGAGCCAGAGGAAAAGACGTTATTGCCCCTCTTTATGGCGGCGATTACACCAGAAAAAGAAAGCTACTTGAAAAACAAAAGAAAGGCAAAAAGCGGCTGAAAGAAATTGGCCAAGTTCAAATCCCCCAAAGCGTCTTTTTTAAAATGTTCACCCAGTAGTACAATGTCATTATTCTACTGGGTTTAAAAACTGATTAAAAACCGTTGCCCTGCTTTTCATTGACTTCTTTTTTGTCATTTGTTAAAATATAATAGAACTTTAGGAATAGAACCTTGTAAATTTCATAGAGGGAAAAGAAATGAACGAATTGAGTGAGTTTGAAATAAACAAAATTCCCCTTCCTTTCAGGAGCTATGCTCGCCTGTTAATCGAAAAGAGATCGCCTTATTTTGATGTAGTTGATTTCCTTCTTAAAGAATTCGAATTTCACTATAAAAAAGCCGGTCAAAGCCAAATTGTCTATATGATAAATCCACGGCTATTAGCTAAACAAGTTGAACTATTAGTTGAAGCTAAACAAGACGCTAAACAACTTGAACCGTCGGTCGCAGACGAATACAGAGAGAAGTTAACCTCTAAAAATGTCTGCAATACCATTTTGGCTTTTTTCCATATCTGCGAGAAGAAAGGAAAACTAAAAAAAGGAGAAGATTTCTATGCCACAACCGTGACAAGCGGTAGAAAAAATTACCATGTTAAAATTGACGGGAAAACGCTCAATGTTTACTCAAAAATGTTTACGTAGGGAAGGGATTTTAAAAATTTAAATAAGGCTTATCTGAAAGCCCCTTTTTTTATCAATCCTTGAAATTTTTGATAAATTTCCTATTATCTAAATAGGGGAGCAATTAAAAGAAGAATCGTACTTAGGATTACCAGAAAAACAGCTAAAATCCAGAAAATTTTTAAAATTGTTTTTCCTTTCAGTTTCATATTTTAACCACGCCTTACTAATAACCATCTTCTACTTACTACTTTCCACTTTCTACTTTCTAATTCTATGATACCAAAAAAAAGAAAAAAGAAAAAATCTTTAGTGGACTTTTTTTTCTCAATTTTACTCGGATTTTTCGTCTTGGCAATAGTCGGTCTTTTGGTCTTTTCTAATCTTAAAATAAAAGAGCGGAGAAAAGAACTCACTTCCCAGACTGAGGCATTAAAAGAAGAGATACAAAAATTAGAGGAGAGAAACGCTCAATTAAAATCCGGCATTTCTCAAAGTCTGAGCCCAGATTTTTTGGAAAAAGAAGCCAGAGAGCGTTTGGGACTCAAAAAGCCGGGCGAGGAAGTAGTAGTGGTTAAAAAGGTAGAAACCGAAGAAGAATTAAAAGAAACAACAAAAGAAACCGGAGTACATAAATTTAAAACCTATGTACTTGACCGCACAGATAACGCTTTATCTACCCTAAAAACTTTTTGGCAAAAATTTTTAGAAATTTTGAGAATAAAATAACTTCAGTCTTCGCTGGTTTTGCGGGATTAGTTGAGTGGCTCAACGTGACCTTCCCAAGGTTAAAACACGGGTTCAATTCCCGTATCCCGCTTTGCCACCTTAGCTTAGTTGGTAGAGCAGCACTTTCGTAAAGTGAAGGTCCCCGGTTCGAGTCCGGGAGGTGGCTTACTATTAAATAAAGAGCATCGCTCTTTATTTTTTTTAAAATTCTGCTAAAATAAATTCAATGAAAGAAATTATTGAAAAAATCGAGAATTTAGATGTTAAACTCCATTATTTAATGGACCGCCTTTGACATTTCTAAAAAAGAGAAAAAATTAGCAAAATTAAGAGAAGAATCGCAAAAGCAAAATTTCTGGTCTGATAAAGAAAAAGCAGCCAAAATTTCCCAAGAATTATCTGACGTGGAAGAAAGTTTAAAAAAATGGAATAATTTAAAAGATAATTTTGAAGAATTGAAAGAGTTAAGCCAGATTGCTGATGAAAAAATTCAAAAAGAACTGGAAGAAAAAATTCAAGATTTTGAGAAAAAAATAAAAAAAGAAGAATTATTTGTTTTTCTTTCCGGGAAATACGATAGAGAAAACGCAATTTTACAAATTTTTGCCGGAGCCGGCGGAAAAGATAGCCAAGATTGGGCAACAATGTTGTTAAGAATGTATGAAAGATACTGTGCGCGAAAAGGATTTAAAGCTCAAGTTTTATCTCAATCTTTCGGCGAAGGTGGCGGACCTCAGGGCAGGATTGGCATAAAACAGGTTTTTCTGGAAGTAAAAGGTAAATACGCTTATGGCTTTTTAAAAGGAGAAGCTGGTGTTCACCGATTGGTAAGAATTTCGCCTTTTTCTCCTCAGTCTCTTCGTCATACCTCATTTGCTTTAGTTGAAGTAATACCGGAAATTTCAAAGGATTTGGAAAAAGAAATTGAAATTCGACCCGAGGATTTAAAAATTGAGTTTTATCGGGCTTCTGGACCCGGCGGTCAATATGTAAACAAAAGAGAGACGGCTGTCAGAATCACTTATTTACCAACCAAAATCACGATTTCTTGCCAAAGTGAAAGAACTCAAGGATTAAATAGAGAAAGAGCAATGAAAGTTTTAATTTCCAAACTTTACCAGTTAAAAGAAGCCGAAAAACAAAAAGAATTGAAAAAAATAAAAGGCCAAACTCCATCGGCCAGTTGGGGAAATCAAATCCGTTCTTATGTTTTACATCCTTATAAATTGGTAAAAGATTTGAGAACAGATGTGGAAACTTCCAATGCCGAAGAAGTTTTAGACGGTAATTTAGATGAGTTCATCGAATCGGAAATAAAATTAAGATAGTAACCAGTAATAAGTAACCGGTAACAAGTAATTATCCTCGAAAATTACCGATTACTCGTTACGGGTTACTAATTACTTTTGATTAAGTTCCAAAACGTCACCAAAATTTATCCGCCAGATACTGTCGCCTTAAACGATGTCTCTTTTGAGATCAAAGAAAAAGAATTTATTTCTATTGCCGGTCGTTCTGGAACAGGGAAGACAACCTTATTGAAACTTATTTTAGCCGAAGAAACACCTACCAGGGGCCGCATTTTTTTCCAAGACCAAGATATTCATAAAATAAAAAAATCAAAACTTCCTGATTTTCGTCGGAAAATCGGAGTCGTTTTTCAGGATTACAAACTTCTGCCTTCAAAAACCATTTTTGAAAACATCGCTTATGCTTTGGAAGTAATTGGCGCTTCAGATAAAGAAATATCCCAGAGTGTGCCTGAAGTTTTGACAATTGTCGATTTGCTTGATAAAGCCCATAAATTTCCTTCCCAACTTTCCCAGGGTCAGAGACAAAGAGCAAGTATAGCCAGGGCATTAATTCATCGACCCGATGTTATTTTAGCCGATGAACCAACCGGCAATTTAGATCCTTACAACGCTTCCGAAATTATTCGACTTTTATTGAAAATAAACGAATTGGGAACAACCATCATTTTAACTACCCATAACAAAGAGATAATTAATTCTTTGGAAAAAAGAGTTGTTAGTTTAGATGATGGAAAATTAATCAGAGACGAAGAAAAAGGCCGCTTCATACTATAACCCTACGAATTACGAATCAATACGAATATACGAATAATTTATTCGCAATAATTCGTATCCGAAAGCGCAGATTCGTAAATTCGTACGTCGCTTTCGGTATGTTTAACTTATTAAAAAGATTATTTAAAACCAGTTGGTTGAATTTCAAAAGAAATTGGGGATTATCTTTGGCAACTATTTTTATTTTAGTAATGACCGTCTCTTTAATCACCTCCCTTTTTTTGGTCCGTGAAGTCTCACAATTTTTAATTTCTCAATTTGAAGAAAGAGTTGATATTTCAATCTATTTTAAAGAAGATTCGCCAGAAGAAGAAATTTTGAAAACTAAAGACGAACTTTCAAAAATGTCGGAAGTAAAAGATGTTGAATATATTTCCCGAGAAATGGCTCTAGAAAAATTTACCAAAAGATATAGAGAAAATCCTTTGTTGATGGCATCTTTAGAAGAAATCGGTGCGAATCCCTTTTTGGCTTCTTTAAATATCAGAGCTTGGAAACCGGAACAATATAAAACTTTAGTTAATTTTTTAGAAACCGCTGCTTTTAGAAATTTAATTGAAAAAGTTGATTATTATCAAAGAAAACCGGTTATTGAGAGATTATCCTTAATCGTTTCTACTGCCAATAAAGTAGGGGTAGGGATAAGCGTAATTCTAGTAATCATTGCTTTTGTGGTCGCTTTTAACACCATAAGATTGGCAATCTTTAGCCAGAGAGAAGAAATTTCCATAATGAGATTGGTGGGTGCTTCCAATTGGTTCATCCGAGGTCCCTTTTTAATGCAAGGAATAATTTGTGGTGTCTTTGCCACCTTGATTACTCTTTTTATATCTTTTTTGACTTCTTGGCTTATCAGTCCTAAATTAGAGAATTTTTTGTTAGGATTTAATTTTGCCATTTTCTTTTTAAGCAATTTTTGGATTTTACTTTTCATCCAACTTTTAACCAGTATCGGCATTGGCATCATCTCCAGTTTAATCGCTATGAGAAAGTATTTGAAAGTATAAAATGAAACCAAAAGTTTTATCAAAGAAAATTACATATAAAGGACTTTGGTTAAATATAGAAAGAAAAAAGATAAAATTACCCACTGGTCAAACAGTGGAATGGGAAAATACCGCCAGTCCCGATTTTGTTGCTATTGTTGCTTTGGATAATAAAAACAATGTTTATTTATCAAAGGAATGGAGAAGCGCCTGGGAAAAAGAAATTTTACAAATACCTGCCGGTCAAATAGAAAAGGAGAACAAAAAAGATACAATAAAACAGGCTCGGAACGAATTAAAAGAAGAAATCGGTTTTAATGCGAAGAAAATGGAAAAACTTGTAACCGCTTGTTTTAGCGCCAGAGATAAAAAAAGAATTCACATTTTTTTAGCCCGAGATTTATTCGAATCAAAAAAGAAACCAGATCAAGATGAAATAATTAAAGTGGTGAAGATGCCGTTTAAGAAAGCCTATAAACTATTTTTAAGTGGCAGAGAATTAACTACAAGTTATACGCTTTTAGGAATGGCTTTGGCAAAAGGAAACTAAATTTATAAAATTACTGCGGGGTCGCCTAATGGTAGAAAATTAGAAGATTGTATGTTATGCTTAAGCAATGGCGAGATGTAGACTTTGTGGAAAATATTTTAAGATTATAACAAATACCCATCTTAATTCGGTTCATAAATGTAGCCTTAAAGATTACACTAAGAGGTTTAGCACAAGAAATTGTGGTTTTCTTCTTTCAAATCTTTTACCTAAGAATGATCCTCGATATAAAAAATGGCGAGAAAGCTTAAAGAAAAGGCCAGCTCCTTGGAGTAAGGGATATACAAAGGAAACTCATTCCAGCGTTGCAAAGATTTCCGAGACTTTTAAAAGGAAGAAAATCAATAATTTTGCAAAATGGCAAAAGGAAATGAGGAGGCTTGGAAAATGGCCGAGACGGAAAGGAAGAACGCTGGCATACCCACTGCCCAAGAGAACCGGGGATTTAGCAGAGTTTGTCGGAGTAATGCTTGGAGATGGAAATATTTTTAAGTTTCCAAGGACGGAAGCATTAACGGTTGCAAGCAACGCAAAGAATATAGGATTTATACGGAGATATTCCTTGCTCATTGAAAAGATATTTTCAAAAAAACCTACACTTAATAAACCCTATGGTGGTTGTGTAAGAATCAGATTGTACCAAAAGGGTATAAGTAGGAGATTAGGTATCCCCACGGGATCTAGAAAGAACTGTAACACAAAAATTCCTTTTTGGATTTTACAAAATAAAGAATATCTAAAAAGATATCTTAGAGGATTATATGAGGCAGAAGGAAGTTTCTGCGTTCATAAACCAACTTATACTTATAAATTTTTATTCAGTAATAAAAATAAGTCATTGCTTAAAAATGTGTATCAGGCATTAGAAATTTTAGGATTTCATCCTCATAAAAGTAAAGATAAAATTCAGGTTTCAAAGAAAGAAGAGGTTTATAAAATTAAAGATTTAATAAAGTTTAGACAATATTAATTTGCGGGGTGGTGTAATGGTAGCTCACGTCAGGCTCTGGACCTGAAGATCCTGGTTCGAGTCCAGGCCCCGCAGCCTAAATCATCGGATACGAACTCCTTTTGTCGAGGAACCCCCCATTTTTGTTGAGGGGGGAGCGAGTTGCGCTTGTTCCTGCCAGAAAAATTTGCCCTGCCTTGCCAATGCAAGGCAGGGCTTTGTTTGGTTTGAGAAACTTGAAAATCTTTCAGATTTTCCGAGTAAAACAGGTTAATTTTGATGTTTTCTTTCTGTGGATATTTATCCACAGTTTCAACTTTCTAA
>Ga0180009_10006622_pt1 | contig 12102 bp, 7 predicted proteins | sample OS_PC_MetaG_FD_123537 | JGI IMG/M metagenome (GOLD analysis project Ga0180009, IMG submission 123537) | Groundwater microbial communities from the Aspo Hard Rock Laboratory (HRL) deep subsurface site, Sweden - OS_PC_MetaG | ecosystem: Environmental > Aquatic > Deep subsurface > Groundwater...
GGCCGGGAACGTGAGCGTCCTGGCAGGGACCGGTTCGATCCTGGACGGCGGGGACGCGGCCCGGGAGGTTACGGCGTCCGGTCTTCGCCTGGTTGCGGGAACGGGGATCGGTGAGCTGGGCGGCAGCGCAAACGCCCTGGAGAGCACGGTGGCTACGGTAAGCGCGCGGTCAGGCAGCGAGGGGATCAACCTGCTGGAGAGCGATGTCCTTATCGTAGATGACGTTAGCGTGACGGTCAACCGTGTGGGTTCGGATGGGTCCACGAGCGTGGTGACCGATGCCGCCCAGAGCGACCTGGTCACCACGGCCGGCAGCAACGGCTCCATCGTGGTGCGGACCATGGCGGGCAGCATCACGTTGAACGACGGCACGGCCACGGATGACGACAGGGCGGTGCTGGCAGGCGGCACGGGCAACATCCTTGTGGAGGCCATCGGCGACGGCACATCCATCACGGCCAATGCGGATATGGAGAGCGGCAGCGGCAATATCACGGTCCTTGCGGAGAAAGATGTAAGCTTCACGGGCACGGCCGATATCACGAGCGGTGGAGTGGGCTCCATCGATGTGCAGGCCACGGGCGGCTCCATCACGTTGAGTACGAGCAGCAACCAGGCTGCGGGCAGCGGGGACATCCGGTTCTTTGCCGATGACAACATCACCCTGGGCGGGCTGGCGAACACCACGGGCGGCTTCGGCGCCACGGCAGAGACTGGCTGGATCCGGGACGGAGATACGGACGGCAGTGTGGACATCGTTGCCGACGGGCTGCGGCTGTTTGCGGCCCTGGGGATCGGTGAGCTGGGGGGCAGTGCAAACGCCCTGGAGACCACGGTGGCTGCGGTAAGCGCACGGGCCGGCGGAGGTATTTATGTCTCCGAAACGGACAGCGTTACGGCCGGAGGCTCGGTGGCCGCGGTGACCATTTGGCGTGTGGACCAGGCGGCGCTTGTCAGCCCTGTGACGGACCTCGCCATGAACGGAATGACAACAGACGGCGCAATCCAGGTCAATGCCGGAGGGAGCTTGACCATTGGTTCCATGAACGGGTCTTCCATCGATGTGGGTTCGAGCGGAAACGTCACCATCGGAAACATGACAGCCGGGGGCACGGTACTGGTGACGGCCGGCGGCTCGATCTTTGGCGGGGGCGGCATGGACGTCACGGCCGGGTCCGCGGGCTTCAGCGCCGGCAGGAGCGTAGGGGTTCGGGGCAGCAACCCTCTCTACCTGTCCGTGGGGAGCGTGGCCGCCCTGGCGGCCGGCGGCGATATCCATCTCGTCAATGCAGGAACGGTCACAGTTGCGAACGTGGGCGGCGTGAACGGCATGTCCGCGACAGGGTCCATCACCCTGGAGAACACTTTCGGGAACATCGTGGTGAACGCCCCCTTCAACACCCACGGCGACGGGGAGGCGTTGCTGCGATTCCCAGTGGGGCGCATGATCGGAAACGGGGATTACTTTGACCAGGCCGGGACGTACCGTCAAGTCCGTCCCGGGGAGATACGGTTCCTATGGATCCCCAATCCTTATTTCTTCTACCCTTATTCGGACACCGTGTTCGAGGTGGATGAGGGTGTCGGCGCTGCAGGGAATCAGGGAGAGAACCTCACGACGATCCTGACCGAAGTCTTCCAAACCCCGGCAAACAACCTGTCCGCCTTCGAAGATATGGAAAGCAGTAACGCCTTCGTCCGGATGGATAAAGAAAACGTGGTCTTTCGGTGGTCCGCGGTGGCGGGGGCGGAGTCCTATCTTCTAGTCATCGAACGGGAAAGCAAGACGTTCATCACCCTGTGGCTGGAGAGCACTGCCTGGCAATCCCTCAGCGGATTCTCCTCGGGCAATTACATGTGGACGGTCTTCGCCTGGACCCCTGAGGAGGGGTTGCAGCTTGCCTATGGCCCCATGCAGTTCAGGATATAATAGTTCCTTTGAATCCGGGGGGGATTGATAGAAGGGAAGGATGTGGGAAGAGCAGATTGAATATAAAGAGTGATACTTATGACGTTATACAGCGATTCTTCCAACCTAGCTTAGGAGCGAACATGAAAAAGCATAAGAATAGAGGTTTGACTTTCTTATTGTCCCTGATGGTGATGACGGCCCTTTGGGCGGCCTTCCCGGTCTGTATTTCGGCAGAGGGGCCCGGGGATCCTGCACAACTCAGCAAGCAGCCGGATCAGGGCCATGAGAGGGAGGATCTGGCGGCCAGACAGGTCGAGTCCGGGAAAGTCGGCGAACCCCCGGGCATCTCGGCGACTTCCATTCCTATGGACACGCTGACCATTGGCCTGCGGGACTTCCTCAAGATGATGATGGACAAAAACGAGGAGATGCAGGCCAAGCATCTGGAGTGGGGGGTGAGTGAGGAACGGGTGAACGTGGCCAAATCCATTTACGAACCCTACCTCACCGCCTCTGTGGAGCGGGAAAAGAACCACGTCCAGAATACAACGGAGGAGCGGCTCAACCGGAACCTCGAAGATGAGTTTCGGGAATACAACAATCTGTGGAAAGCAGCCATCGAAGGTCTGACCCCTATGGGCGGCACGTACCGGCTGGGCTACGACATGAACGACCTGAGCAACAGCTTGGGGAGTCTAGATGCACAGGGCTGGCAGCGCCGGGAAGAGTTCAAGAGTGAATACAAAACCTTTCTCGGGGTAAATCTCACCCAACCCCTGCTCAAGGGGGCCGGAATCCGCACGACCAATGCGGAAATACACATCGCCGAGGCCAATGCTTTACTTTCCTTTCAGAGCTACCGACAATACCTGATCGAGACCACCACCAGGGCCATTCAACTCTACTGGCAGTGCTACGGGGCCCGGCAGAAGCTGGACATGAGAGAACGCTCCAGGGCTATTGCCGCGGATCTCCTTGAGATGAACCGGAAGCGTTACGAGGCCGGCAAGATCGATTACACCGGAGTTCTGGATGCCGAAGCCGGTCACAAGCTCCGAGAGGCCCTGGCGGTTGCGGCCGAACAGACCCTCCTCACCGCCAAGCGAAACCTGTTGACCCTGATCACTGTGCCCAAGCAGGAGGCCCCGAAGGAGTTTCTGGTGTCGGATACACCCGAGAGCGAGCCCTATGAACCCGACTACGAGGCCTGTCTCACCTATGCTTACCAGAACAGGTCCGAATACCTGAGCGCCCTTCGAAAGATCGAACGGGAAAAGATTCGACTGGCTTTCGCCGAAAACCAGAAATTGCCACAGCTCGATCTGAAGGCCAGCTATGGGCTGAACGGGCTGGAGGATTCCTACCCCGATTCCTGGCAGACCACCTTGGACAGGAATTATGTCTCCTGGACGGTCGGGTTACAGCTCAAGGTCCCGCTCTTCGGAGGCAAAGGGAAAAAAAGCGAGGTCCTGGCCGCGAAGATGAGAAAGCGACAGGCCCTCAAGGAGTTGAAGGCCATAGAGGTGAAGCTGACCAACGAGGTGGATACCGCCATCGGGCTAGTCCAGCGTGCCCTGCAACAGGTCAAGAACTATCAGGAAGTGGTTACCACGAACGGTGAGCTGTGGAAGGTGGAGGAGGCCCGGTTTCATGCGGGAAAAAGCAACAGCCGCACGTTGTTGGACCGAGAGGAGGACTACCTCAAGGCACGGGAGAGCCTCCTGGACAGCCGCCTAGCCTACCAGTTCGCCCTGAGCAACTTGAAGACCTCGGAAGGGACTTTGCTCAAGGAGTACGGCATTGAGGTGGAATATGCGAATCGATCAGCCATCTTCCAATAAAAGGAGGTCCTATGAAGCTTCGTTTACTTCCGGATACCAAAACCTTGTGCATCATCTGCCTGGCGATTCTGATCGGAATCATGCTGGCGGGTTCCGGCAAAGGGGCGGAGAAGCAACTCACCGTTTTCGGTGTGGTCGAACCGATCGTTGACGTAACCCTGGGGCTTACCGTGCAGGGGATGATACAGAAGATTTCCTGCGAAGAGGGGCAGATGGTGGAGAAAGGCGCCACGCTGCTTACCCTCGAAAACCGTCTTGAGGAACTGGAGGTGGCTCGGCGGAAGATCAACTGGGAAAGCCGGGCAGAGCTCGAATCGGCCGAAGCCCAGGTTCAGACCCTAAAAGAGATTTTAGCGGCCAATAAAAAACTCTATGACGAAACCCGTTCCGTGAGCAAGGAAGATCTCGAACGATTAATTCTTCAGTGGAAGAAAGCCGTTGCAGAGGAAAAACTGATCCGCATCCGGGAAGAAATAGAGGAGGTTGAATACAGGATAGCCGTTGAGGCCTTGAACAAACGGGTGCTGCGTGCCCCTGTGTACGGTGCGGTAGAGCAGGTTTTTCTCAAGGAAGGGGAGATCTGCCAGCCGGGACAACCCTTGATTCGCCTGGTGGATGCCCGAAAGTGCCTGTTGGTCACTAATCTCAAGGAGGCCCAGGGCTATCTCCTGCTGACGGGGCAGAAGGTGGACCTGGATATCCATGCGGGTGAGGGGATCGTGAAAAAAAAGGGCGTCATCGCCACAGTTTCCCAGGTGGTGGATCCGGCCAGCGGCCTGATGCGGGTGAAGGTCCTTTTCGACAACCGGGATGGACGCATCAGGCCGGGTGTCAACGGTAATCTGTATCTACCGAGACGGGAGTGATCATCGATGCTTTCGACCGTGCCCACTGCTCATGACACCCACGATCGGGAGGTCCTGCAAGGCCTTCGGGACCTGCGTGTCTTCGCTGGTCCTGAAGGGGAGTTCTGGCTCTCTTTTGCGGAACGTGGGACCCGCTTGCTGCATGCGGACTGGGGCGTATTTCTGCGGAAGAGCAATGAGGCCTGGCACACCTTCTGTTTCCAGCCCCTCGTTGGTCAGCCCAAGCAGGGAAACCTCGATCCCCAGCAGTTAGACGACCTGGCCCAAAAAATCCTCCAAGAAGGCATCATCTATTTTCTGCTCCAATCCAGGTCCGACAGGAAGGCTGCGCAAATGGTGCTCGGTATCCGCCTGGAGACCGGGGAGGCCGATGAACAGGTCATTGCACTCTTCGGCCGCGGACCCTGGCAGAATATCGAGCGGCAGCAGGATCTTCTGAAACTGGAGTTCATCCTTGATGTGCCCGCGAGTTATCGAACCTATCGAACCCTGCGGCGCACCCGGGAGGAACTAGACAGTGTCTCCGAACCCCTGGACTTGATGCTGTGCATCAACGAGCACCAGCGATACTTGGGAGCCGCCATGGCCCTCTGCAATGAGATGGCCGCTCGTTATGGCTGCTCCAGGGTCAGTCTGGGTTGGGCCCGGCACGGGTATGTGCGTGTCCAGACCGTGAGCCACATGGATCGTTTTGATCAAAAAATGGATGCGGTCCAGGCCCTGGAGGCGGCCATGGAGGAGTGCCTGGACCAGGATGAAGAGATCCTGTTGCCCGAGCCGGAAAAGGCCACCACCGTGACCCGCGACCATCAAAAGTTTGCGAGCCGGTACGGTCAACCGGCCATGATATCCCTGCCGCTCCGACTTGACCAGAGGGGCGTGGGGGTCCTGACCTGTGAGCGTGAAAAGCCCTTTTCAGAACAGGATGTCCGTGGACTGAGGATCGCCTGCGATCAGGTGGTACGCCGGCTGGGCGACCTGAAGCGTTATGACCGATGGTTCGGGGCCAGGCTCGCCGATTCCCTGAGGTCATGGATCGGCGGGCTCCTGGGGGTGGAATACACCTGGGCCAAGGTCATAGGCATGCTCATGAGCTTGATGCTGGCCTTTCTCCTGTTTGGAACCATGGAGTACAAGGTGGAAGCCCCCTTTATCCTCCGGACCAAGGACCTGGCCTTTCTATGCGCACCCTTTGACGGTTATATCGAAAAGGTGACCCGGAGCCCGGGTGACGTTGTGGAACAGGGCGAGCGTTTGCTGGTCCTGGACACGCGTGAGCTGCGTCTCGAGGAATCGCGGGCCGTTGCAGACCTTCAGCGCTATATGCGGGAGGAGGAAAAGGCAAGGGCCAAAAATGCCCTGGCGGAGATGCAGGTGGCTGAAGCCCTCAAAAAGCAGGCTGAAACACGGCTGGAGATGATCCGGTATCACCTCGATTATGCGGAAATCAAGACTCCCTTTGCCGGAGTCGTTGTGGAAGGCGAACTGGAGAAGTTGCTCGGGGCGCCAGTGCGCAAGGGGGATGTCCTTCTCAAAGTGGCCATGCTTGAGAACCTCTATGTGGAAATGAAGGTCTCTGAAAGAGACATTCATGAGGTCGGGGAGGGGCTGGACGGGGAGATCGCCTTTATCAGCCGGCCTGACAGTAAATATACCGTCACTGTCGAGCGCATCGAGCCCATGGCCGTCACAGAGGAAAGAGGAAACGTCTTTCTGGTACGGGGCCGGCTTAGCGGTGACAAAGCGGGCTGGTGGCGGCCCGGCATGAGCGGGCTGGCCAAGATTCATATCGGTGAGCGCTGGATCTTGTGGGTTTTGTTGCACAGGACCATAGATGTTCTCCGTATGACGTTCTGGTGGTGATATGAGTTCATGGAGCGGCACGTTCAGTGAGAACTGGCATCTCGTGGCCGGTCTGCGCATCGAACTCCGCACGACCGTGGATATGCACAGGCAGCTCTTTCGGGGTGAAAAATGGTATGTCCTCCGTGATCCCTTCAACAACCGATTCTTTCGTATAGCGCCTCCTGCCTATGATTTCATCGTGCGACTTCGTGCGGACCGGACGGTGGAGGAGACATGGCTCGACTGTCTGGAGCATTTCCCGGAAACGGCGCCGGGACAGGAGGAAGTGATCCGACTGCTGGGTCAACTCTATGCCATGAACCTGCTGCTGGCCTCGGATGTGACGCCGGATAGCAAACGCCTTTTCGAGCGCTATACCCGAACCCGGCAAAGGGAGGTCCGATCCAGGCTGCTGAGTATCATGTTCGTCCGGGTGCCCCTTTTTGACCCCGAGGCAATACTACGGCGCTTTTCCTGGATGATCCGGGGCATCTTCAGTCCACTGAGCGGGGCGGTCTGGCTGATCGCAGTCCTCTGGGCCGCCAAAATCGTGGTGGACCATGCAGATACTGTCTTTGCCCGCGCCCAGGCGGTCCTGGCTCCGGACAACCTGTTCCTGCTCTACCTCGGTCTCGTGCTGGTCAAGACCGTCCACGAACTAGGCCATGCCGCGGCCTGTCATCGATTCGGCGGCGAAGTCCACACCATGGGCCTCATGTTACTGATTTTCACTCCGTTGCCCTATATGGACGCCACGTCGAGCTGGGGATTCCGAAACCGCTGGCACCGGGTCCTTGTGGGCGGGGCCGGAATGCAGGCGGAGATCTTTGTGGCCGCCCTTGCCGTCCTTTACTGGGCCCATACGGGTGAGGGGACCCTTCACAGCCTGGCTTATAACATCATGTTCGTAGCCTCGGTCTCCACCGTCCTTTTCAACGGAAACCCCCTGCTACGGTTCGACGGTTACTACATTCTCTCGGACATGCTGGACATTCCCAACCTGCACATCCGTGCCAGCCAGCAACTGAGACACCTCATCGAAGGACCTGTCTTCGGCTGCAAGAACTCCTATTCACCGGCAAAGGATCAGCGGGAAATGGTGGAGTTGACCCTTTTTGGTATCATGAGCTGGTGTTACCGTATTCTCATATTCACGGGAATTATCTTATTTGTTTCGGACAAATGGCTGATCGTGGGAGTTGCCATGGCCGCCATCGGCATCTTGTCCTGGGTGGTACGGCCCATGGTTCACCTGGCCGGTTATCTCCTGGCCAATCCCCGGCTTCAGCGCTGTCGTGCGCGGGCCTTAGGGGTGACCTTCACCGTTCTGATCGTGATCGCGATAGTGTTGGTTTTCTTGCCCATCGCCCAGAAGGTCTATGCACCGGGCGTGGTGGAGGCCGTTCCCCACCTGCAGGTCGTCAACCAGGTATCCGGATATGTCATGGAAACTCTGGTGCAGCCCGGGGAACGCGTGGAAACCGGTAGACCGCTCATAAGGCTCGAAAATCGAGAGCTGCAACTCAAGATCGAGAGTGCCGAAGCCAAGCTGGAAGAAATCAAGGCCCTCGAGCAGCAGGCCCTGGGAAAAAAGATCGCCGACCTGGAACCGATCCAGAAACAGCTCCTGGCGGTGAAGGCAAACCTGGAAGAGCTCAAACAGGACAAGCATGATCTGATCGTCAGGGCACGGGAGAGCGGCATCTGGATCTCCTCCCGCATGGAATCCCTGGTGGGCCGTTGGGTGGAACGGGGCTACAACCTGGGGGCCATTGTCGGAGAGCACCGTTTCCGGTTCAGCGCCGTGGTTCCCCAAGCTGAGGCTGCAGAGGTCTTCGACGGCCGGGTGGATCGGGTCGAGGTTCGCATCTGGGGAGAGGCAGGCCGGAGTGTGGGTGTGGAAAATGTGAAGCTGATCCCCTATCAACACGAAAAACTGCCGTCTCCCGCCTTGGGCTGGCTTGGGGGCGGGGAGATCCCCGTAGACCTGGAACGATCCGGGGACAGCGCGAATGCGGCCGAGCCGTTCTTTCTCGTTCAAACACATCTGCAGGAGAGCCCGGCCGTCCATCTGGTTCATGGCAGGTCCGGCAAGATCCGTTTCTCTCTTGCCCCGAAGCCCCTGTTGATTCAGTGGGGCCGCCAGCTGTACCAGATGCTGCAGAAGAGGTATCGCCTGTGATTCCGGCCAGGATCTATCAGCAGACGGCGATCACTATTCCCGATCAAGTGCCCAAAGGGCTGGACGGATGGGTCTATCGGGCCGTTGGATCGATGCGACGCGTCATGTTCCCGCGGAAGAGGCTGTTGCGACTGACCAGTGGGATCCATGATGAGGCCGATCGATTCAGGACCCTGTCGGACCGAGACCTGCAATCCATGTTATCCCGGGCGCGGGAGAGGTTTCGGCGGCTCGACTGGGATCACGAGGCCTACGTCCCCGAAGCCCTAGCGCTGCTTGTGGAGGCGGCCGATCGCACGCTGGGGTTACGGCCCTTTCCCGTACAGATCATGGGGGCCTTAGCCCTTTTCAGGGGCAACCTTATCGAAATGCAGACCGGGGAGGGCAAAACCCTAACTGCCGCCCTTGCCGCGGTGCTTTCGGGCTGGAGCGAGCGTCCCTGCCATGTCATTACGGTCAACGACTACCTGGCGGAACGGGATGCCGGTCATTTGAGGCCCTTTTATGAAACCTGCGGCCTGGACGCTGGCTCCGTAAGCGGCTCCATGGGACAGGAGGAACGACGCCGGAACTATGCCTGTTCGGTGGTGTATACCACCAGCAAAGAACTGCTGGCCGATTTTCTGAGAGACCGGTTGGCCCTGAGGGGGACCCATGATCCGTCCCGTCGCTACCTCCGTCGCCGGTTCGACGCCCGGGGAGAAGATGGGCTGGTCCTGAGAGGGCTGCATACGGCCATTGTGGACGAGGCGGACAGCGTGCTCGTGGATGAGGCCGTGACCCCCCTGATCATCTCCCGCAAGGCCGAAAACGAACCCCTGCTCCAGCCCTGCCGAATGGCCGTGGATCTTGCGGATCGTCTGGAACGGGACGTGCATTACGTGGTGGATCCCAAGTACAGGGAGGTCCGGCTGACAACGGCAGGAGTACGGGAGGTGGAGTCGATGACGGTCCACCTTCCGCCCATCTGGCATGCCCCTTCCCGCCGGGAGGAGCTTATCCTTCAGGCCCTGACGGCCCACGAATTCTTCCATAAGGGAAAGCAGTATGTGCTTCAAGACGGCAAGGTAGTAATCGTGGATGAGTTTACCGGTCGGCTCATGCCCTGGCGAAGCTGGAGACAAGGGCTACACCAGATCTTGGAAGCCGCGGAAGGCGTGGATATCACCCATCCCAACGAAACCCTCGCCAGACTCAGCTTTCAGCGGTTTTTCCGATTTTTCACCAAGTTGTGCGGCATGACCGGTACGGCCCGGGAGGTTGCTACCGAATTCTGGAACATCTACCGATTAAACTGTGTGGCGATCCCTCCGAACAGACCCTGCAGACGGCGTACCCTGAGAGTGCGCGTCTTTGCGCGTGAAGAGACGAAGTAGGAGGCCATCCTGCAGGAGGTTGAGGAGATGCACAGAATCGGGCGTCCGGTGCTGGTGGGGACCAGGAATGTGCGGGCCAGCGAAGAGCTGGCGGCGCGACTGGAGGCCAGGAGACTTGCCTTCGATCTTCTCAACGCGGTCCACCACCGGGAGGAGGCCGCTATCATCGCCAGGGCCGGGGAACGGGGGAGAATTACCATCGCCACCAACATGGCGGGCAGGGGGACGGACATCAGGTTGGGGCCCGGTGTGGCCGAGCTCGGAGGACTGCATGTCATCGCTGCGGAGCACAACGAATCCGGCCGCATCGACAGGCAACTTTTTGGCCGCTGTGCCCGTCAGGGGGATGCCGGCACGGTCCGGGCCTACATCTCCCTGGAAGACGAACTGATCCAACGTTTCGTGGCGGGCCCTGTTCGCCGGAAACTGGCCGAGTCGGTCTCCCTGAAGCTTCCCGGTGCCGGTATCCTGGTCAGGGGGGCCCTGAGGGCGGCCCAGAAAACAGCCCAGGGCTTGGCTTTTCGGCAGAGGCTATCCGTGCTTCGGATGGACGACTGGGTCGAAGAGAACCTTTTCTTTGCGGGGGCTGGCCCCAAGTTCTAACCAGGGATGGGAAACGTATCGAAGAGAAACCTGGGCCCCTTCTTTTCACCTTGGAAAGCGAGGAGACTGGAATTCCGAAGGTGCAATGACGGGATCCAAAACCGTGATTTTTAGGCAGGTAATACGTTTACCGACTTGACATTGATGGTGAAATGATTTTATATTATAACCTTGAAACCAATAAAGAGAGGAGACCCACCATGTTTAAGAAAATCGTACCCTTGCACAACGACCGCCATGCCAAGTTGAAATTGAAACAGATCAATTCCTTTTCCTTTACAGCCGGTATTCATCTAGCCAGCATCATGGCCAATGAATTCTACAGGGCCGCGGCCACCTATCCCATCGTCTTCATCGAAGACCAGAACAAGGATGAGTTCAGGCCCGTGGTCCTGCTGGGTCTTCAGCCCCAGGAAAACCTGTTCGTCAACGCCGAAGGACAGTGGGAAGCCACTTATGTGCCCGCCATCATTCGAAGGTACCCCTTCGCCCTGGCCAGGACCGGAGAAGAGGGACGTTTCACGGTCTGTATCGACGAGGAGAGCGATTTCTTCTCAGAGGAGGAGGGACAACCTCTTTTTGAGAAGAAGGGCAAACCGGCTCAGCTGATGGAAAACATCAAACAATACCTCTCCCGGCTCCAGCAGATGGAACAGGTCACCCAGCAGTTCTGCATAAAGCTGAAAGAAACCAATATGTTCGCCCCCCTGAACATGCGCGTGCGACAGGCGGATTCCATTCAGAACATCACCGGGGCTTACGCGGTGAACGATCAGCGTGTAGCGAATCTGAGCGACGAGACCTTCCTGGCATGGCGCAAGGAGAACATGCTACCCCTGATCTACAGTCACCTCGTCTCACTGACCCAGATCGAGCGACTCGTGCAACTGCGCGACAAGAACATCGCCAAGGAGAAGACGGTGCCGGACGGGATGGAAGACGAAGGCGACCATCAGCTCCAGTGAGCATCCCTTTTCATCATCCCCGGGTTTCAGTAGGATTTTGATCGGAGGAATCCTGCTGATGCCAAGGCTTCGAGCGCGTAGCGGCACTTTTCCGGGAACTCGTCCGTGGCGTCGATAAAACCTCTGCGTACGTGCGCAAGACAGTTGGCCAGCACAGTGCGGAAGCCTCGGGGCACATTGCGCGTGAGAGGGCAAGTATGCAGAGGCGCCTCGCCCCGATATTATTCTGCTCGATTGGAACCTCCCCAAGAAAAACAACACCCTGTGACAGAGCTTGGCGGATCTGAGACTGTTTTGATTGTGGAAGATGATGACAGCCTTCGAAAACTTGCGCGAAACATTCTTAAGGAGAAGGGGTACAAGGTCCTGGAGGCTGAAAACGGTGAAGATGCTTTGGGGGTCAGCGAAGCGCACGATGGGCCGATTGATCTGATGATAACCGATGTGGTGATGCCGAAGATGGGTGGTAAGGAAGTCGCGGAACGACTGCAAGCGCTTTATCCCCATATGAA
>Ga0180009_10006623_pt1 | contig 12102 bp, 6 predicted proteins | sample OS_PC_MetaG_FD_123537 | JGI IMG/M metagenome (GOLD analysis project Ga0180009, IMG submission 123537) | Groundwater microbial communities from the Aspo Hard Rock Laboratory (HRL) deep subsurface site, Sweden - OS_PC_MetaG | ecosystem: Environmental > Aquatic > Deep subsurface > Groundwater...
ACGCCAGCCGCTTGACGCCACCGCACCATTCACACAGGCTGTGCAGGTGGGCGCACACCCGGACGAAGCTCAACCGCTTCGGAAAGCCAAGAGGCTCGAACGACCCGGTTCCGAACGAGGAAAGCGGGGGACATTTCTGCATGCCTCGCACGCGGTCGTGAGGACCCTCGCTGTACTCCTCGGGCTGCCGACGACGGTGATTGCGGTGATGGCTCTACTTCGACCGTTCACGTCGATGCTGCCCGTCCAACTTGGCGTTGCTCTCGCCGTGGCGGTGCTTCTTCCCGTGCTCGCGGTGTCCCGCCTCTTTCTCGATCGGCCGAAGCGGCAGGCGATCAGCTTGTCTCGTGACGTGCTCGCGCTCGTATGGATGGGGTTCGCCACCGGGTTCGTGGGTGTTGCCCAGCCGTACACAAAGCCGTGGCTCGGTGCCGAGGCGCAACTGCTGTCGACTGCTGGCTTTCCCCATGTTGCGCACGTCATTGAGCTCGCCGCTGCCGTGCGCCCGATGCCCAGCCTGGCGCCTTCCCGTCCCGCCGAGCCCCACGATGTCACACCCTCGACCCTCGCCCCCGAGGCGTCCTCTTCAGCAACGTCCCCTGCTGCTGCGCCCCCTTCCACGTACACAGTCGACAAGCCTGCTCCGCCGCCCTCTCCTCCTCGTCCAGATGCTCCGCTGTCGCTGTCGCAAATCGTCGACCGCATCGCTCCGATCATCGTCACCGTCTTCGTCGATCGGCCCGACGGCATCGCGTCGGCCACGGGATTCTTCGTTGATTCCTACGGCGTGGTCGCAACGACCCGCGACCTCGTCGATCAAGCGACTGCTGTGGGGATCAAACGTCACGACGGCACTTGGATCGGTGGCGCGCAGCTTCTGGCCGTCAGCGACGGGCTCGACTATGCACTGCTGCGTTTCGAGCTGAACAGCTTCGCTCCAACCGCGTCTGTGGTTGCTTCCACGGATATCCAAGCGGGCACCGAGTTGGTGACCCTGGCTTGCCCGTTCGGTCTAGGAAACACGCAATGGGTCGCACGCGTCAACGGAACGACGAGTGGCTATGTCTTGGTCCTGGATCAGGACGTGCCCCCGCTTCGTGCGGGAAGCCCCGTGGTGAATCGTTTCGGCGACGTGCTGGGGATGGTGACTACCCCGGACCGGGCGCGGGATTCGTTTGGACCAAACGGTGCCGTGATCGGTCTTGAACCGGTTCTTCGGCGTCTTGAAGGCGAAGATCTCCGACCCCGAACCCTCGGGCGGCTGCCGGAACAGGAGACGCACTGACATGATCCGGCGGGGATTCGTCACGTTTGTGCTGATTGGCCTGATCCTCAGCCTGCTCACGCTCGTCGCTTGGCGCGCCGTCGACATGAAGACCACGCTCTTGCCCGACGTTGTCTCAGCCACGTTGGACGCTGACGAGCCGGTCGAGACCATCGAGTCTCCGTCGGGGCCTGTCCTTCATGTGCCCGCTCCTCCACCCGAAAATCAAACCAAGACCCGTGTGCTTGAGAGGCCGCTGTTCGTCGTGGGATTGGGGTGGGACAGACTGGCGCCGGCGCTTCTGGCGAATGCCGGTAAAGCGCCGAGCAAGGCGAGCTCCTTCTCCCCCTCGGGGCTCGCGGTTTCCGTCGCCCCGGTCGATGGTCTTCCCGACGTCATCGAAGCCCTTGCGCGCGGAGGCGGACAGGAACAAGGCGCCGATGTCGCCATCGTTCCGCTGCCGCAGTGGCTTGCCGCCCAAGACAAGCTTCAAGCCATCGACCCGGTCGTCTTCTACGTCGCCGGTTGGTCTCACGGTCGAGAGGCTGTGTTCGGTGCGCCTCGAGCGGACGTTGCGGCGCCTGATGATGCTCGTCCCGTCCGGGTTGGCTTCAAAGACATCGGGCCCGCCTATCTCGCCCTCTTTGGCTTCGATGCGGAAGGAATCACGCCGCCCGACATCTCTCTGATCGGCGCTGACGCTGACCCCGCACCCTCCTGGCAAGCCGTTGACGTCATCGACTTCGAAGCATCCACGCGATCCGACGTCCGTCCCTCGATGCGATGGACGACCTCGCAGGCTTCCGGTCTGATTCCCATCGTCATGGTTGCTTCGCGGTCTTGGACGGAAACCCACCCCAAAGCCCTCGTGGCCTGGTTACGCGGATGGCTGTCCGGGGTGGGGGAAGTGTCCGGTAAGGTTGCAGAGGCCGCGCGACAGCTTGGCCGCATGGACGGTGCGCCCCAACCGCTGCGTTTGATGCGCGGGCTCGAAACGTGGGAGCCGTGTTCGTTGAAGGAAAACCTCGCACTCTTCGAGTTGGATGGTCCCGACGCCCAGCCACTGCGCCTGGTCATGCGGCGCACCTGGAACCTGCTGAACAGGTCCCAACTCGCCGCTCCGGTGCCTCGCGCCCTGCCGATTTCTGCGGACATCGTGAAGGCAGCTTCGCGAGCCCGCCTACCCACCGACGTGGGCGGCACCACCGCCTGGAGCGGCGTGTCGGTCGCTGACGAAACCACGGGTGGCCAGCACGTGGTGCTCACCCGACCGTTGGACGATATCGACGGATACGAGCTCGCTCGCGAGCTGGCCGCGCTCGGTGGCGCCTTTCCCTCCAGTGTTCTGCGCGTGACACCCAAGAAGAAGAACGGACCGGTCCAGACCGCGTTCGAATTGGCGCGGGCCCTGTCCTCGGTTCCTCAAACCGTCGTGCTCGCTGACCCAAACCCTGATCTCTCCACCGCAGCCACGATCGAAGTGCTGCTCGCGCCGTAGGCCCGAAGATGGCGAAGGACACCAAGTTCGGAACGTTCGCCGGCGTCTTCACCCCGTCGATCCTCACGATCCTCGGCGTGATCATGTACATGCGTCTGCCCTGGGTCGTGGGCAACGCGGGTCTGTACGTCACCGTCGGCATCATTCTGGTGGCTCACGTGATTTCCGTGACGACGGGCCTGAGCATCTCGTCCATCGCCACGGACAAGCGCGTCGGCGCTGGCGGTCCTTACTACATCATCTCACGCAGCTTGGGGTTGCCCATCGGCGGGACCCTAGGCATCGCCCTGTTCCTCGGCATCGCGTTCAGCATCAGCCTGTATGTCATCGGCTTCTCGGAGAGCTTTCTTTCCTACTGGGAGCTCGGCATCTCGCCAGAAACCGGTGCTCCCACCCTGAACGCCATCCGTATCTGCGGCACCGTCACCATTCTGGTGCTGACCATCGTCACGTTCGTCAGTACCTCGCTGGCGATCAAGACGCAGTACCTGATCCTCGGTGCGATCGCCCTGTCGCTCGTTTCGATTTTCCTGGGCTCCTCGCCCGCTGAGATGACAGGTCCCGTCCTCCAGCCCGCTGCGAATGGAGCTGCGATCGGAACGATCTTCGGTATCTTCTTTCCAGCCGTCACCGGATTCACTGCTGGCGTCAATATGTCCGGCGATCTGCGGGATCCCAACCGGTCGATCCCCAAAGGCACGATGGGCGCGATCGCCGTGGGCCTCGTTGTCTACCTCGGCCTGGCCATCTTCATGGCGCTCAGGATCCCGCAGGAACGGTTGATGAAGGACACCACCGTTCTGCTCGACATTGCTCTTTCGCCGCACCTCGTGCTGGCCGGCGTCTGGGGCGCCACCCTCTCCTCCGCTCTCGGAAGCATCCTCGGCGCGCCGCGCATCATGCAGGCAGTGGCTGGCGATCGGATCGCCCCCCGCTTCCTAGCCAAAGGCCACGGCCCCGGCAACGAGCCGCGCAATGCTTTGCTCCTCGCGTTCGCCATCGGCGAGGGCGGCATCCTGGTCGCCCAACTCGACGTCATCGCAGCCGTCGTCTCCATGGTCTTTCTGGCCACCTACGGATTCTTGAACTTCAGCTGCGCCATCGAAAGTTGGGCCAGCCCCGACTTCCGCCCCCAATTCCGCATCCCGAAGCTCGTGAGCATCGTCGGCGCGATCACGACTGTGGTCATCATGATCCAGATCGACATCGTTTCGATGCTCGCTGCCGCAGCGGCCATGACCGGCCTGTTCTTCTACCTCAAGCGTCGCCAGCTCACCCTCGAGACCGGCGACACCTGGGAAAGCATCTGGTCCTCCCTCGTCCGATCGGGCTTGTCCCGACTCGGGCGCACCCACATGCACCAGCGCAACTGGCGGCCGAACATCATGCTGTTCAACGTCGGCCCTACGGACAAAGACTCCTCGATCGACGAGCTCGCGCACGCGTTGGTGGGCGGCGGCGGCGTGCTGACCCAGTTCCGCCTCGTTGAACACGAACGCAAAAAGGAAGACGAGGAACCGCCTCCCGCAGCGCCGGGGATCTTCTTCCGCAGGGTCTTCACCGCCAATCCCATGCGCACGATGGCGGCCATCTGTGAGCATCACGGATACCCAGCGCTCCCCCCGAATACCGTGGTGATGGATTGGAACCTACGACGTAGCGATCCCGACGCGCTGCCTCCGCTGCTTCGAGCCATCGAAAACCGGGATCTCAACGTTCTTTGGGTGGCGGAGAACAGTCGTCGAGGCTTGGGGGAAGGTGAAAGTATCGACTTCTGGTGGCGCGCGGGACGGGGGAATCTGCCACTCGCCATCGCCATCGGCCGCTTCCTGACCGCGACCGGTCGCTGGCGAAACGCCACCGTCCGGCTGATGCTCGTTGCCGATGAGCACACGGACACGCACGGACTGCCTATCGCTACCCAGCGCTTGCTGCAGGCCTCCCGGCTGGACGCGCGTATCCAGGTCGTCCGCGAAGGACTCCACGGACAACACTTTGAAGACATCGTCGCGCTCGAATCGAAGAACGCCGACCTCACCGTCCTCGGGCTCGCTCCGCTTGACGTGTGGAAGCAGGAACGGATCGACGGGCTTCTCGAATCCCTCGGCACAACCGTGCTGTATCGAGCCTCGTCTGCGTTCTCGGATGTCGAGGTGTCCCTGCGGCCCGTGCCGCGAGCATCGCTGCCGTCCGTTGGTGACGTCGAAGACGCCGCGGAAGAGCTTCGACTGCCCGGCCCCGCGGAGCTTGCAAGCGAGGCGAAGCGTTTCGACCGAGTCTATGCCCACCTCACCAGAGCGTTCCTGGAGGGCGCCATGGCCGGCATGGGCGCCCAGACCGTGGAGCTGATACACCCGCTCCAGAACGTCATCAAAAAGCAGTTCGACCAGTTGGAATTGACGGTCGATGCCGGAGACAACCGACGTCAACGCAAGGCCGCGACGCGAGCCGAACGCGCGATCCTCTTCCATTGCCATCGACTGCTCCGAACCTACACCGCCGAGTCCCTCGCCAAGCAACAGGCGGCTTTCGAAGGCCAGATCGAGGCATTCCTCGCCGGATGCAACACCCTCCAAAGGGGCGCCCCCCAGACCTTGCGTGTGCAGCGCACGCGCGAGGACGTACGACCCCACCCGGACGACACCCGGCACGTCGCCCAGTTCAAGCGATGGAAGCACATCGAGTCCGTACTGCTGCGCCGTCCCCCCGAGTACGTGACCCCCGTCGAGCCGCTCACCGCGTTCTACGTCGAATGCTGCATGGCTTCGCTCATGGCGCACGGCGTCCATCGGCTGCAGGCCGATCAGCACCAACTCGCCGTCGAGATGGGAAAAGTGCTCAGCGCTCTGAGATCGGGGCTGATCGCTTTCCGTGGTGCCCGCGATGCCGGGCAGACCATGGCGCCGTTCATCGCGGCCGAACGCGAGCGCGCCATGCAGGGGCTCGAACAGCTCGAGCAGCTCGCTCGCGACCAGGTGCGCGATGCTGCCAGAGAGCTCAGCGTGGAGTCCCGACGCGTGGCCCAAGCCTACGCGGACGACCTCGACCGCTTCGACCTCGAGCGTAGGCTGACTAAGGACAGGAAAGCCGGAGGACGCACCGACGCGCTTCGCAGTGAGCTCACGTCGGCCGCGGGGGTGTGGAGTACCAACCAGCGTCTCTTGCTCGAAGAAACGGGGGCGGAGCTCCTCGTGGCGGGGATGCAGCACCGTATCTCCGCGATCACGCAGCGCATGCGCGACACCGTCGTTGGGCAGGTCCGCGCGGGACTTTTGCGGCAGTACTCGGAGCTGATCGACAGGCTCTCGGCGTTCAGCGCCTCGATGGACAAGGTCACCGCACCCCCCCAGCTCTCCGCCGGCGAGCTCAAGGAATCCTTCGACGTGCGGAGCTTGCTCGACGAGCTCATCGAGGATACGAACCGGTCCGTCGTCGAGCTGCCCGAGAGCATCACGAAGCTCAGCGATGAATCGGTGGCAAGCCTTGTGCGCGGGGAAGCGCAATCGGTTGGGGTGGTGGAGCTACCCCTGCGTCGGACCGTACAGTTCTTGGTGGAGTCGCAGTTCCTGGCGGGCGTGCAGGATGCGCTCGCCAAGGTTCCCATGGCCGAGCGTCGTGGCATCAGCGTGGCTGAAGAGGTCATGCGATTGGTGTCGTTCCAGCAGAGTGATCTGGAGGCGGATGACCTGAGCGACGATGCCCGCCGCGACCAGTTGCGACCTGTCATTGAAGATGGGGTAGCAAGAATCCAGGGCGAGCTCGAGGCGCTGGAAACCGCTTGTGAGACGTTGCGCATCTCCCTCAACGAACACCTCGCCTCGTTCGTGCAGTCGACGGATCCGATGGCCTTGGCGACGGCCGCTGGCAGTCTCGAACAACAGGTGCGATCGAGAGAGGGGCGCAAGGCCGTCAGCGGATTGCGCCACTTGGAAGATCGCGTGGCCACCGCGGCGAGTCGGGCCATGGTCACGGTGTTGTATCGAAAGAGCTCGGGCGTTCTCGCCGCCAAGCAGCTCGGAAGTGGGACTGCGCGAACCGAACGGGTAGTGGGGCAAGTGCTCCGCCAGGTCGACGCTCACGTGCCCAACCCAACCGTGCTCGACGCGCTACCGTTCTATTATCGCCAGCTCTTTTTGGGACAGACCGGCATCAATGAGTCGTTCTGGGTCGGAAGAGAGCGGGAGCTCACGCTCGCAGAGTCCGCGGTGGAGTTGTTTCGTCGGGGAACTCGGGGGGCTCTCGTGGTCACCGGGGAGGCGGGGGCAGGCAAGACTGCGCTCTGCACCATGGTTGCCAACCGCTTCTTCGATCCAACGAAGGTTCATCGCGTGCTGCCTCCACGCGGCGGTTCCATTCAACCGCTGATCTTCCGAGTCGCCCTCGAGCGAGCCTTGCAGCTCACTGGCGATCCCCATCAAGTCATCCAGTCGCTGCCCAGGGGTAGCGTCGTGCTCATCGATGATCTCGAGCTCTGGTGGGAGCGCAGCGAGAACGGACAGGCCGTGCTCGAGGAGATCGCGAAGCTCATCGAGGCTCACGGAAGCCGTTGCTTCTTCATCCTCGGCATCAACACCCAATCCTTCGTCTTCATCAACCGCTTCGTCGGATTGGCAGGATTGGCGCTCTCGGTCATTGAATGCGGTCCCGTCGATGCGGAAGCCATCAAGTCCATGGTCATGGTGCGCCACCGGTCGACCGGTCGGAAGTTGAAGCTCGGCAGGAAGACGGAGGACCAACTCTCCGAGTGGCGCCTCGCCCGGCTCTTCAACAGCTACTTCGATTATGCGCAGGGCAACTTGGCCGCTGCCCTGCTCGGCTGGATCGCGCACATCAAATACGTTCAGGACGAGGAGGTCATGATCCGCATTCCCGTCGCGGCAGATCCGGAAATGCTCGATCAGCTGCGTCCCGAATGGTTGGCGCTGCTGCAGCAGCTCGTGCTCCACAAACAAGCGACCTTCGCACGACTCGAGCGAATCACGCACCTCGAGCCCATGGTGCTGCGCGAGCAGATGTCCGCCCTGATGCGCATGGGCCTTCTCGTCGAAAATCGGCAAGGTGTCGTCGAGATCAACCGCTACCTGCAGCACTTCGTCACTGCGGACCTGGCGCGAAGGGGGCATCTGGCATGAACGGCGACCTGGAAGTCTCCGCTCTCGGGCTGGTGCTGGCGCTCCTCGGCGTCGCGCTCGTTCTCGTGTTGCTTCGCGCCACCGCATGGGTGATCGCTGCAGTTCCGATGCGCCAGGTGCGCCGATCCGCGCTGCGACGTGCCGGACCCGTGGTCGTAGGTCTTGCCGGCGTCGCCTACTCGTTGGTCGCGGTTCGCTTCGTGTTCCGAGGCACGACGTTGGTGTCGAGCTTGGCCGGGGTTGCCGTCGTTGGGGTCGTGTTGGGCCTGTCCTGGTTTGCCCTGCGCGACTTGGTGGCCGGCATGTTCTGGAAGGCCGGCAACGCTTGTCAACCGGGTGACGTCATTCGGATCGAAGGCGTCTCCGGCCGGGTGACCCGTCTCGGATTTCGCGTGATCGGCGTGGAGACTGAGCAGGGCGATCGGGTGTTCGTGCCGTATTCGAAGCTGCAGGGTCAAGCCCTGGTGGTCAGTCGAGAGCAGTTTGGCGAGAGTCGGCACGTGTTCGAAGTGAAGATCCCAACGGATCGACCGGCCGGGGAAGTCGAGCGGGCGGTGGCCCGCATGGCGATGCTCTGCCACGGAACTTCCCTGTCGCGTCGCCCTCGCGTGCGCCTGGTCGCCAGCGATCGTCTCGAAGTAACGGTGTTCGCGTTGTGGAGTGAGCCCGTCGCGGACCTGGAGTTTCGAATTCGCCGCACGCTCGAGGCGGACCAGGAAGGCTGAGAGCGCCCGCTCCCCCAGCACTTTGCGCAACAAGATGAACCGATTGGGGATCGGTCTTGATCAACCGTGATTGCGGCGCGGGGCTTTGATCCCCGTAGGTCCGTGGCGCAGGAAGTACAACCCGCTCTCCACGGCGAATCGTGTGCGGCGGGGAAGGGTCGTGCCCTCGAAACTGGGCCAAAACAGATTGCATGTCCCGCAGGGCTCAATGGCCTGACGCTTGCCTGTGCGGTGCATCTCCCGGTAGCGACGCGCAATCGCTCCTCGGTAAACCTCGAGCAGCGGCGTTTGGTTCAAGTCCCCCCAGCTGTATTCAGCGTCCTGATCCATGCAGCACAGAGGGACCTTGCCGTTCGACAGTACGTCAAGCCGGTCGATATGTTCGCATGGGTAGCCCGGAACCGGCAGATCCGACCAGATATCACCCTTGTAGTTGAATAGACCGACGATGAAGCTGCGGACGCGGTGCTCCTTGCAATACGTGACGAAAGCGCGCTGTTCCTCGACCGTGGTGTCTGCGGTACGCGTCATGCGAAAGGTGATCACGTTGGCGACCCGGGAACGTCTCACGGGATCGGTGAGATAGCTCAAGTTCTCGAGCGTTCGCTCGAGGGTCAACCCCATCAGCTCTCGGTACTTTTGTGGGTTGAGCGTGTTCAGGCTGATGTAGAGCTTGTCGATGCCCAATCCCGTCAGCTCGTCGATGCGCTTGGGCGAGAGGGCATAACCGTTCGAATACAAGCGGAGCTTGGTCCGAGGCAGCCGACTCCGGATGAGCTCGAGCCGGTCCATGATCTTTGGATCCGCCATGGGCTCGCCCTGCAAGAATGGCTCGATGGCTTCGAGACGGAATCCGCGGCACTGCTCGATGAGGTCCTCGAACAGGCCCTGGTCCATGTGTCTATGACCTCGAGCCAGCGCGTTGTTGGGACAAAACGAGCAGGTCGCATTGCAGTACGACGTTGTTTCCAGGGCCACGAGGCGTGGAACCGCGTTTTCATCGGTGTTCACTGGCTTCACCAAGCTACCCCCGAACGAAGCATGAGCGTGACCCCGTTCATAGTCCACGAGACCATTCATGCAATGCTGAACTTCACCTGAGGGTCAAGTCACAGTGCATGGGGCAAGGGCAGTCGAGCGTCTTTGCCGGTCCGCCGCTTGACCAAAGCCGACAGATCGTCGAGCAGCGCGTAGATCAACGGCACCACGCCCAAGGTGAGAATGGTCGAGGTGATGAGGCCACCGATGACCGCGACGGCCATGGGTACGCGTGTCTCCGCCCCGTCATCACGCGCCAGGGCGACGGGAATCATCCCCGGTGGTGCCGAGCTCAAATCCGGTCCCGCCCGCCGCAACCACATCCAATCCTTCGTTCGACCGTGCTACGGACGCTTCCCGTGAATGCCGTTGGGGCCGGTTACCAAACCCGCCCGTTCTGAACCGTCGCGGGTCACGTGTCCGTCCTATGGGCCCGGAGTCTTCAATGCGGATCTCCCCAATTGCTTGCTCGTGCATGTTGATCGCCTGCGGCAATGGCGCAAGTCAGCCTGCCTCCTCCGCGTCCAACGATGCAGGTGCCGACGTTCTCGACGCTGCGACCGACGATATCGAAACGATCGATGCCGCAACCGACGCGGCTCCCACCGATGCTGACCCGGACGCAGACGACGTCGAATCCGGACTCGACGCGGACGCGTTGGTCACCTCACGCGGGTGGCTCGCGGTCATCGGCGGCGGCTCGGAGGGCGACATCGGCGACGACGCGGCCTGGAGCGCCGATGTCTACGGTTGGATCGTCGACAAGTCCAACCATGGTCGCGTGGCCATTCTCGCTGCCGATCCGCAGACAGACTTCCTATCGTCGTACTTCACCTGGCTCGGCGCCTCGGAAGCGGTGGACGTGACCGTCGGGACAACCGCGGAAGCCGCCGACCCCCAACGCATCGCCACGCTCGCCTCCGCCGACGCCATCTTCATCAAGGGCGGCGACCAAGCTCGGTACCTCTCAGCCTGGAACGGCAGTGACGTGCTGACTGTCCTCGCAGACGCTTACGCCAACGGGAAAGTGGTCGCAGGAACCAGCGCGGGCGCACATGTGCTCGGCGGCGTCATCTACGACGCGCAGAATGGCTCGGTGCGCCTCAACGAGGCGGTGCGAGATCCATGGGACGCCCACGTTACATTCTCGACCGGATTCCTTTCCGCCTTGCCGGACGTCGTTCTCGACACTCACTTCACCGAGCGCGGCCGCCTCGCACGACTCGCACCCATGCTGGCGCGACTCGTGGTCGACGACGCGCCATCTACGAGGTTGGCCATCGGATTGGACGACCGCACCGGGTTGCTCGTGGACCCGCAGGGGACCGCCGAGGTGCGGGGCGAGGGCTCCGTGACCGTGCTCCGACCGTCGCAACAAACGGCAATCAGCGCGTCGCCGGGGGCGCCCGCTTCCGTTGCCCGGCTCGCCATGGACGTGCTTGGTGACGGCTACCGCTTCGCGCTCGATTCCGGGGAGATCCTGGCGCATCCGGCCGGTGCGTCGCCGATCGTGACGACGGTGCCGCCGAACCCGCCCTCGAACATCACCCTCGACGGCGGTGATGCAGCCACAGCACTGAAAGGGAGCGTGACGGTCTCCGGCGCGAGCCCCTACGCATTGGTCGATGGGGAGCTGTCCGTTGAAACGGCAGAGGGAGCGGTCCCCGGGTTCGTGATCGTGAGTCGTTGTTACATGGATGCTGAGATGTCGACGATCGAGAATCGAATCGGGGGTGTGCAGTGGGCGCTTGGCAGCGTGGGAGCCACTGTGCCCATGGCGATGATCCTTGACGAGGGCGCGGTGGTCGAGGTGAAGGCTGACAGCGCGATTGAGGCGAAGACCTCCTCAGACCCGTCTTCGATTCTGCTTCTGGACGGGCGATCCCTGACCGAAGTCTCAACATCGCCCTACGCCCCGAGGCAGAGTGTTTCACTCGTTGGAGCGGAGTTGTATCTCCTGCGTCCGGGCGATGCCTGGCAGCCCCAGTAGGGGCGCCCAGTCAGAGATCCACAGACGCCAGCGCCCCGTACGTCAAGTGCCAGCGGCTCTCGCCCGCCTTCATGATGCGGAATTCCGCACGGGTATCAGCCAGAAGTCGGAAGCCCATGACGTCGAACCCGAGATTGCCGAAGAAGCCATAAGCGCCCGCGGCAGGCTCAGCACCCTTGTCCATGCCCATCCCGAACGATAGCCCCCCGTAGCCGATGATCCACGGGGTTCGGTAGCCGTAGCCAAACGACAGCGGCACGCCGAGACCCCACGCACTCTCGCCGTTGCGATCCTCCTCGCCGCTACCCCAACCCGATAGCCCCATCGCGATGACCCAGAGCGGCGAAGCGCCATCCTCGCTCGGGAGTAACATCGCGAACTCCGCGCGACCGGAGTAGCCGCGGACCTCTTCCCGCGTCTTGACGATCTCCCGGCCAAACGCGAGCTGCACCGCA
>Ga0180009_10006624_pt1 | contig 12102 bp, 12 predicted proteins | sample OS_PC_MetaG_FD_123537 | JGI IMG/M metagenome (GOLD analysis project Ga0180009, IMG submission 123537) | Groundwater microbial communities from the Aspo Hard Rock Laboratory (HRL) deep subsurface site, Sweden - OS_PC_MetaG | ecosystem: Environmental > Aquatic > Deep subsurface > Groundwater...
CCGGATCCACCTATCAGTAGAACTGTTGTTTATCATATGACCTCCTGGTGTTATTTGTTCTTATGGGAATAAGGCCCATAAAACTTTTAACACAACATGTCATATGACACAAATATAGGCGGGTAAACCTCTGAAGCCATGAACGGTTACAAAAACACAAACCTTGAACTCGGTTCGCTTCACTCATCCCTGCTGAAACAGCGGAGAGAACCTTTGATTGAGTATTGTCTATTGAATATTGACTATTAATAATCATTAGACAATCGTCAATAGTCAATAATCAATAGACAATAGACAATAGTCAATAGTCAATAGACAATAGACAATGCTGACGCTTGAAAACATATATAAGTCCTTCACCCATCTCGGTAATGTGATTAGGATTTTAAAGGGCATAGACTTAGTGGTGAATGCAGGTCACAGTGTGGCCATTATGGGGGCTTCCGGAGTTGGGAAGTCAACGCTTCTCAATATCATGGGGAGCCTTGACCCCCCCACAGAGGGCGTGGTTAAATTCAGAGATCGTAATGTTTACGAAATGGATGCAGGGGCCTTAGCCAGCTTTAGGAACGCAGAAATCGGATTTGTTTTTCAGTTCCATCACCTTTTACCGGAATTTAACGCCCTTGAGAATGCCATGATACCGGCCTTGATTGCCCGCTACTCAAAAAAACGGGCGAGTGAAATGGCAAGGGAAGTCCTGGAGAAGGTGGGCCTTGAAAAACGTTTGAATCACAGGGCTGGCGAGCTGTCTGGAGGCGAACAGCAACGGGTGGCCATTGCACGGGCATTGGTGATGCACCCCAAATTGCTACTGGCAGATGAGCCCACTGGAAACCTTGACTGGTCAACCGGTCAGGAAGTTGCCGACCTCCTCCTCAGGCTCAACAGAGATGAGAGTATTGCAATGGTTATTGCCACCCATAATGAAAGATTGGCAAAAAAGATGTCAACGCGGATGGAAATAGTTGATGGGCTCATTCGGTAGAACCAGACAAGGGCCAGCGGGATTCCCATCAATCCGGGGAGTAATGTCGAGATGGATTTGGATCCCGACATTGCTGTGTCTTGCCCTGTGCGGCCCTCTGAAACCCAAAATGGTTAAGGCTGAGGAGAGAGGAAAGGTCGCTGTTATGCCATTCAGGGTTTATGCCCCGAAATCATTTGATCACCTTACACGTGGGTTGCAAAAAACGCTTACCCTTAGCCTTGAAAAGAGGGGATTTAAAATAATTAGCCCCGAGGCAGTGAATGAACACCCCCTCGCCTTTTTACCTATTCTTGACATGAGGACACTGGTTGAAGTGGGAGAGGACTTAAAGGCTGATTGGATCATCGCAGGAAGCCTTACTCAGATAGGAAGGAAGGTGAGTATCGATCTGAAGGTGGTTGATGTATCGGAAAAGCGAGATCCTTTTTCTCTCTTTATGGTGGCAGAGGATGTTGACGCTTTAAAGGAAACAGTTGAACGGATTGCCTTGAATATTGATAATCACATCGTTGGGGTTGTCCAGGTGGATTCGATCGATGTGGAAGGGAATCAGCGCATAGAGAAAGAGGCTATTTTGGCTGTAATTAGAACCAAAAAAGGTGATAGACTCGACTATGAGCAGCTTGATAAGGACCTTCGTGATATATACAAAATGGGGTTTTTCAAGGATGTCAAGATAGAAACAGAAGAAGGTCCGACAGGGACGACAGTGACCCTGCATGTGACTGAAAAGCCATCCATAGGAAAAATTGTGATTCAGGGAAACAAGAAACAGAAAGAGGAAAAGCTTAAAGAGGAGTTGGGGATAAAACTCTATAGCATTTTTAACCAAAACGAGGTCAAACAAAGTGTCAACCGCCTTAGAGAGTACTACAGTCAAAAAGGTTATTACAATGTAGATATTAAGGAGAAGATTGAGCCGTTACCGAACAATCAGGTGCTGGTGAGATACGAGATTACCGAAAACGAAAAAGTGTATATCAGGAAAATAAAATTTGTGGGAAATCACGAATTCGATGATGATGACCTGCAGGACGTCATGGAGATCAGTGAGAAAGGTTTCTTGTCGTGGTTCACAAAATCAGGGGTTTTGGATAAGAAGAAACTGGAATTCGATGTACATAAAATAACCTCCTTCTACCATAATAAGGGCTTTATTAAGGCGAAAGTTGGTGAACCAAAAATCTCCTATGAAAAGGAAAAAGGTATAACCATCACCATAGAGATCCATGAGGGGCCACAGTATCATGTAGGCAAGGTTGCCATTGAAGGGGATTTAGTAAAGCCTGCCGATGATCTTTTAAAAGAAGTTCAGATTGGCCAGGAAAAGACGTTTAATCGAGAAACGGTCCGTAAGGATGTCCAGGCACTGAGGAGTATTTATGCTGACGAAGGCTATGCCCATGCAGAGGTCACTCCGGTAACCAAGGAGGACAGTGAGGCTCATTTGATGGACATTACCTACACTATTTCAAAGAGGCAGAAGGTCCGGTTTGCGAGGGTCAACATCTCAGGGAACACCGTAACAAGGGATAAGGTTATCCGACGTGAGATAAAGGTCATTGAAGGGGATTATTTCAGTGCCAAGAGCCTCAGAAGAAGTACTGGAAACATCCAGCGCCTTGGTTTTTTCGAAGACGTTCAGATTCAAACCAAAAAAGGGAGTACAGAAGACCTGATGGTCCTGGATGTCAATGTCAAGGAGAGGTCCACTGGTCAGTTCAGTATTGGCGCGGGATACAGCTCGGAAGATAGTGCCTTCGGTGTTTTCCAGATATCCCAGAACAATCTTTTCGGACGCGGTCAGAGGTTGCAGGCTTCAGCCAAGATTGGCGGAATATCAAGCGCATTCGATATCAGCTTTCTTGAACCCTGGCTTTTTGATAAGCCCGTATCTGGCGGGATTGACGTTTATAAAAGGTCGCGTGAGTATGATGAATATACAAGAGACAGCCTGGGCGGGGCCCTCCTGTTCGGATTCCCACTACCTATCGATGAATTTATCAGAGGAACGGTAAAATACGGCTATGATGATACTGACATCTCTGAAGTCCCAGAGGATGCCGCGTTGGAGATTAAGGAGATGGAGGGCCAAAATGTGACCAGCAGTATGACCTTTGCAATAACGCGGGATAGCAGGGACAGGCTCTGGGATACCAGCAAAGGATCTTATAACAGGCTGCGTTTTGAGTATGCGGGCGGGGTTTTAGGTGGAGATATTGGCTTTAACAAATATACGGCCACAACTGGTTGGTATTTTCCCCTTTTCTGGGATACCGTTTTTTTGGTCAAAGGTACATGGGGCCTCGTTGTGCAAAGAACCGGCGAAGAACTGCCCGTCTATCAGAAATTCAGCATCGGCGGGATCCAAACGGTTCGTGGGTTTGAATATGAATCCATTTCTCCAAGAGACCCTGAGACCGGTGACAGGATCGGCGGCGAAACGATGATGTACTATACCGCGGAATATAGATTCCCATTAGCCAAAGAACTGGGTGTCGTTGGAACTGTTTTCTTTGATGCGGGGAATGTATATACAGAAAATGAGAATGCTTTAACCGCCCCTGGTCTCAGAACATCGGCAGGTGGCGGCATTAGATGGTATTCCCCCGTGGGGCCAATTCGATTGGAGTATGGCTATAACCTTGATCCCCTGGGAGACGAACCAAAAGGCCAATGGGAGTTTGGAATGGGGGGAGGATTTTAGTAAGGATAAGGAGGTAAATATGAAAAAATTATTTATTTTGATAGCAGGAGTTGTTTTGATACTTAGTTTTCAGCACCAAGCATTTTGTGCAGGCAGTAGTAAATTTGGCATGGTGGACATAGAAAAGTTCCAGGAACAATCAAAATCATTCCAAAAGATAGAAGAAGCTTTGCAACAGAAATTTGCATCCCTTCAGAAAAAACTGGATGAAAAAAAGGATGAATTGATCGAAATAGAAAATGAGTTGAAAAAGCAGAGCATGATGTTGAGTCTTGATGCGAAAGAAGATAAAGCGAAGGAGTTAGAGAAAAAACGACGGCATTTTAAGTACTTAGCCGAGGATTTTACGCAGGAGATGAAACAGGCACAGTTAGAGGCCAGGCAAAGCCTTGCAAAAGAATTGGAAAAGGTGGTTGAAAAAATCGGAAAGAAAGAAGGGTATACTATGATCCTGGAAAAACGGACCATTGGTCTTGTTTATTTTGATAATGCGCTCGATATTACAGACCAGGTGATCAAGGAATACGATAAGATGAAAAAATAGGGGCAAGAAGCCATTGAAACTCTCTCTCAAAAAGATAGCCAACCTGGTTGGCGGAAATGTGATTGGCAACGATAGCTTTATAATCGAAGGCATCAACTCCCTGGATGCAGCAGCTCAGGGAGAGATTTCCTTTTTCGCTGATAGGAAATACAAAGAAAGCCTTAGAAAGACAAAAGCCTCCGCAATAATTGTCTCCGAGGAAAACCTTCTTTTCAAAGGGCCACAGGTAGTGGTTTCCAATCCCGCGTTGGCTTACGCCAAAGTGGCAAGCATTTTTGCCCCCCCAGTGCCCAGGTATCCAGGAATCAGTGAGCAGGCGGTTTTACACGATAGTACCCGCATTGGAAAAGATGTGTCCATTTACCCGTTGGTTTATGTGGGAGAAGAGGTATTGATAGGGGACGGTGTGATTATGTTCCCCGGCGTTTTCATTGGTGATCGGGTTAAGGTCGGAAACGGAACTATTATTTATCCAAATGTAACGATCCTGCATGATTGTCAAATCGGAAAAAATGTCATTATTAATGCTGGAACTGTCATAGGGAGTGATGGATTTGGATTTGTTCGGGATGGGGCGGTGTCTGTCAAGATACCTCAGATAGGCATGGTTCAGATTGATGACGATGTGGAGATAGGTGCCAATAGCTGTATTGACCGGGCTGCCTCGGGCAAGACATGGGTAAAGAGAGGCGTAAAAACAGACAATCTTGTTCATGTGGCCCACAATGTGATAATCGGAGAGGATACGATAGTAGTGGCCCAGGCTGCTATCTCGGGCTCCGTGCGTATCGGCAGACAGGTGATTATTGGTGGACAGGTTGCTGTTTCTGATCATGTGGAGATTGGAGACAGGGTGATGATCGGATCACAGTCAGGTGTCCCAAAGTCCATTCCATCCGGCGAAGTGGTGTCGGGCACTCCGGCCATGCCACATCGCCTTTGGCTGAAAACATCCGGCATAATCAGGCGACTCCCCCAGTTCAGTGAACACCTGCGGGATCTCGAAAAACGGGTGGCAGAACTGGAAAAAAATCTGTGAGGAGGATTTTTTGGCTATGAAACTACCTTTATATTACGAAGACATCATAAAAATACTTCCCCATCGGTACCCTTTTTTGATGGTTGACCGGATCATAGAGATGGAACCAGGGAAGAGGGTGGTGGGCATCAAGAATGTAACGGCCAACGAACCTTTTTTCAGGGGTCATTTCCCTATTAATCCGATCATGCCGGGAGTCCTTATCATTGAGGCGATGGCCCAGGTGGGTGGTGTATTGGCATGTTTATCAGTTGATGGCCCCATGGATAAAGAGAAGCAGACCCCGGTGCTCTTTATGTCCATGGACAAGGTGAAATTCCGTAAGCCCGTTGTGCCTGGAGACCAGCTTAGATTAGAAACAGAAGCCCTCAGAACAGGCAGTAGCTTCTGGAAAATGGCCGGAAAGGCCTTTGTGGAAAATACGCTTGTCGCTGAAGCGACACTTGTAGCTAAAATCGGGTAAGGGAAAAATCTGAGAGATTTATTATGGGCATCCACGAGTCTGCGGTGGTGAGTTCTAAAGCTGAAATTGGTCCTGGCGTCGAGATCGGCCCTTACAGTATCATAGGGGACAATGTGACCATAGGGCGTGATACTGTCATTGGCGCTCATGTGGTAATTGAGGGGCATACCCAAATCGGAGAACGAAACAAAATATCTCCCTTTGCATTTATAGGGGGCCCTCCCCAGGATATAGGCTACCGGGGAGAAGACACCCGTGTGAAAATCGGAAATGATAATGTAATCAGGGAGTATGTAACTATTAATCGGGCAACTACCAAACAGGATCGGAAGACGATTATCGGTGATTATAACTACATAATGGCCTACGCACATATTGCCCATGACTGCATTTTAGGCAACAGGATCATCATGTCGAATGTGGCCACCCTCGGTGGGCACATCACAATCGGAGATCATGCGGTTTTGGGTGGACTTGTTGCGGTGCATCAATTCGTCCGAATAGGATCCTACGCATTCCTCGGTGGTAAATCGGCAGTTGTAAAGGATATCCCTCCGTTTATGTTGACGGCTGGTCCTACAGCCAAGTTGTATGGTATCAATCGGAAAGGACTGAGTCGAATGGGATTCCCACAGGAGACCATTGACGGTTTAAAAAAGGCCTACAGAATTATATGGCGGGAAAACAAAAGGCAGGGCAAAGCCATAGAGCAGGTCAGAAACGAGGTAAAGTCCTCCCCTGAACTTGAACTCCTCCTGGATTTTTTTAAAGGTTCGAAAAGAGGAATCCTTAGGTGATTGACAATTGACTATTGTCTATTGACTATTAAAAATACTGTAGGCGTTCTCAAAATGCAATTTGGAAATGCATGAGAATAGAACGATTTGATGATATTGAGGCATGGCAATTGGCCCGTGAGCTAACCGGCAAGGTCTATGGCTTGACAAAGAGGACCAGGTTTACTCAAGACTTCATCCCGCCATACCTCTGGCGGCCTAACCTGCGAGCAAGGTCAACGAAAGAAAAGCAACCTTGAACCTGTGAACCTGTGAACCTGTGAACCTGTGAACCTGTGAACGCTTACAATAATCAATAGTCAATAGACAATAGTCAATCAAAAACCGTGTCTGAAAAAAGAAAAATATTAGGTCTGATCGCGGGCGGTGGGCAGTTCCCGCTGATGGTCGCGGAGGCCGCAAGGAAAAGCGGTTTTCATGTTGTGGCTGTGGCCGTTAGTGGAGAAACAGAGCCCTCATTGTCAGATAAGGTCGAGGAGATCGTCTGGATAAAACTGGGGCAACTGGGTCATTTGATCAAGGCCTTTAAAAAAAATGGAGTTCAAAAGGCCCTGATGGCGGGTACCATTACCAAGAAGCGAATGTTTGAAAATATCAGGCCCGATTTAAAAGGGCTTGCAGTTATGTCCAGACTGGCAATTTTTCATGATGATAATATTCTGAGATCTCTGGCCAATGAGTTGACAGAGGAAGGAATCGAAATCGTCAGCTCCACGACGCACCTGCCGGAATTGATTGCCCCACCAGGATGTCTGACCAGAAGAAGGCCCAGCAAGTCTGAGAAAGAAGATATTTATTTTGGCTGGGAGGTGGCAAAAGAACTGGGCCGTTTGGATATTGGGCAGAGTGTGGTGGTAAGAAGCAAGACAGTTCTGGCCCTGGAGGCAATTGATGGCACAGATGAGACAATCCTTAGGGGCGGAAGACTGGCAAAAAAAAACGCAGTTGTGGTAAAGGTGAGCAAACCTGACCAGGATCTCCGCTTTGACGTGCCTTCAGTTGGACTTGAAACCGTCAAGGTAATGTCTCAGGTTAAGGCATCGGCCCTGGCTGTGGAGGCAGGTAAAACATTATTGTTTGACAGATCAGAAATGGTAGAATATGCGGACAGGGCAGGGATTGCCATCATTGCGCGTTAGATTATGAACCATTGGGGATTAATAAGAAAATGAGGCAGGAAAAATTACGGGTTGGTGTTATAGGCGTTGGGCACCTGGGGGAGTATCATGTCCAGAAGTATAAGGCGATCCCAACTGCTGAACTGGTTGGCGTAGTGGATACTGACCTGGAACGGGCAAACGAGATAGCGCGACGATACGGCACAAGAGTTTTCAGGGAGCGAAGTGAACTTTTAGACATGGTTGATGGAGTTAGCCTTGTGGTCCCTACAGAGATGCATTTTGATGTGGCCAAAGATATCCTGTCAAAAGGGGTGCATCTTCTAATAGAAAAACCGATAACTTATAAAATCGAGCCCGCTGATACGTTAATACGCATGGCCCAGGAAAAGGATTTGGTCCTGCAGGTGGGGCTTATTGAGCGCTTTAATCCGGCCGTTGTCAAAATGGAGTCTATATTGAATCAACCCGTCTTTATTGAGTCTCACAGGATGAATCAGTTTACCACAAGGGGAATAGATGTAGATGTGGTCCTTGACCTTATGATTCATGATCTGGATATCATACTCCATGTGGTTCCATCGGAGGTTAAAGAGGTCCATGCCGTGGGAATGTCCGTTATCACCGGAAAAACAGACATCGCCAACGTGAGAATCATCTTTGAAAACGGGACGGTTGCCAACTTGACCGCAAGCAGGGTGTCCAATAAAACGCTGAGAAAGATCCGTGTGTTCCAGCCTAATGCCTATATCTCGGTGAATTGCGCAAAAAGGGAAATCAGTGTAATACGCCTGGATAGTAAGCTCAGGGGGTCGGATGATTACCCTCAAATTACATCAGACAAAATCAAATATCCTGATAGCGACCCCCTGGCTGACGAAATATCTTCTTTTGTGAATGTGGTTATGAATGGGTCCTCACCTGTTGTGACAGGACAAGATGGGCGAAGGGCCCTTGAAGTTGCCCTTGGCATTATTGACCAGATTAAGAGAGGCTGTAGGAATTTTAAGGCCATCTGCTGATTCCAGGAATTTCAGGTTTGCGGTCATTGTGGCCGGTGAGGCCTCGGCTGATCTGCACGGCTCTCATCTCGTAAAGGCCATGAAGGGTATGGATCCCCACATGGTTTTCTGGGGCATTGGCGGGGAGAGAATGGAACAGGCCGGGGTCAGAATCCTCATTCCTTCCTCTGAAATGGCTGTAGTGGGATTGACCGAAGTCTTCTTTCGTCTGCGCACAATTGCTAAGGCCCGCGGCAAGCTCAAATCAATATTGAAAAACAACCGCCCCGATCTTCTGATCCTAATCGATTATCCCGACTTCAACATCCATATGGCCGGCATTGCAAAGCGTTTTAATGTCCCTGTTCTATATTATATCAGTCCACAGGTGTGGGCATGGCGAAGAGGGCGAGTAAGAAAAATTTCACGCCGTGTTGATCGGATGGCTGTGATATTGCCTTTTGAGGAAGAGTTTTACAGAAAGAGGGGAATGAAGGTGGACTTTGTGGGCCACCCACTGTTGGATGCCGTTCCTGCGCAAGTTGATAAAGAAAAGGTTAAGGAGAAATTGGGATTGAATCAGGGTTATCCTGTGGTGGGGTTACTGCCGGGCAGCCGGAAGGAGGAAATCAAGAATTTGCTTCCAGTAATGATCCATGCTGCAGAAATCCTGGAGCGGCGCTATCATAGCATCCGGTTCTTTCTACCGCTGGCACCGACCATCAAACGTGAATTTGCTCAGTCCATTCTACAGGATACATCGGTGAAAATCAAAATATTCCAGGGGGATATCTACGAGATCCTGAGCATGTGCGATATAGCTCTGGTGGCATCCGGTACTGCAACCCTGGAAACGGCTATGATGGAGGTCCCCATGATCATCGCCTATAAGGTATCTCCAATCTCCTACTGGACGGCCAAGAAGGTTGTCAAGGTGCCCCATATTGGGCTTGTAAACCTTGTGGCAGGAGAAAGAGTAGTCCCGGAACTGGTTCAAGATGAGGTCACGCCTGAGAGACTTGCCCATGAGGCCGTAACCATACTCGATAGTGACAATTTGCGCGAAAATATGATAGAAAAATTAAGGGGTATTAAAGTAAGCCTGGGGAAGAGATGGGCCTCCAAGACGACGGCTAAGATAGCCTTGGAAATGATGAGGTGAGCACTTATGGCCAGAACCATTTTGATTGTAGATGATGAAGAAAGCATTCTTCGATCCCTGGAAGGCATTCTTGCGGACGAAGGATTTGAAGTCATCAATGCAAAGAGCGGTGCTGAAGCCATGGAGAAAATCCAGGAGGAAATTCCCGACTTGGTCCTCCTGGACATTTGGATGCCTGGCAAGGATGGGATTGAGACCCTTGCAGACATAAAAGCGTCCTATCCAAGCCTTCAGGTGATTATGATGTCGGGGCATGGTACCATCGAGACGGCCGTAAAGGCTACAAAAGTGGGCGCATATGATTTTATTGAAAAACCCCTTTCCCTTGAAAAACTCCTTCTATCGGTCAATAACGCACTCGAGTACTACAGGTTAGAACAGGAAATAAATCTTTTTAAGGAAAAAGAGAAAAGGAAATATAGAATAACCGGTCACAGCGAAGCCATCACCAAACTAAAGGAGCAAATCAGGATCGTGGCTCCCACGAATGCCTGGGTCCTTATTTCCGGGGAGAATGGCACTGGAAAAGAACTTGTTGCCCATACGATACACGGAATGAGCGTGAGAAACCGCAAACCAATGGTGGAAGTAAACTGCGCTGCCATACCGGAGGATCTTATTGAAAGTGAGCTTTTCGGGCATGAAAAAGGTGCGTTTACCGGCGCCTCCACCATGAGGAAGGGGAAATTTGACCAGGCCAACGAGGGGACCATTTTTTTAGATGAAATCGGGGATATGAGTCTAAAGGCCCAATCCAAAACCCTGAGGATTTTGCAGGAACAGAAATTTGAGCGGGTAGGCGGCACCAGGACCATCAAGGTTGACGTACGGGTGCTTGCAGCCACGAACAAGGGCCTGGAGGCGGAAATAGAGAAAGGGACTTTTAGGGAAGATCTTTACTTTCGATTGAATGTTATCCCCATGAAGGTGCCACCTCTCAGAGAGCGTGTGGAGGATGTCCCTGCACTTGTAGACGAATTTCAAGAGGAATTTTCATTCAGCGCCAAAATTGAAAAGAAAAGGTTTTCAGGGGAGGCGGTTAGGATCTTAAAAAATTATGATTGGCCCGGAAATGTTCGGGAACTCAAGAATCTGGTAGAAAGACTTATGATCATGACACCTGATGAGTTGATTCAGGCAGAAGACATCCCGTCTCCTTTCAACAAGTCTTCGGGGATAAAGGGAGGCTTTGAATCTGCCTTTATGCTTGCTTCCCTTAAGGAAGCAAAGGTTGAATTTGAAAAGGCCTTTGTTGAGAAGAAGTTGCTGGAGTTTAAAGGGAACATTTCCCAGACTGCCGAAGCCATAGGTATTGAACGGAGCAATCTTCACAAAAAAATAAAGGCTTATGGGCTTGATGGGTTCAGACCCCAATAACGCATAAGCGGTAAGTTATTTTGTAAACATTCACTGGTTGCATTTATGCCATACGGGGTTGTTTTGAAAGATGAACGTCCAACACCCGCCTGCCATGCATCACAAACGATGGTGGTATGATCATTGTCACCGGGCCGAGACACGAGGACATTCTACCAAGACCACCCAAAGGCATTGCGGGCAGGTCGAACATCGAACGTCCAATCACGCCAAGGCGTGAAATAAAAAAACAAACATCTAATACTAAACATTCAATCACGCCAAGGCGTGATTCGATGTTCATTTTTTTCAGTCCGTCCTGGGCAAAAACAACTTAGCGCTTATGCCCCAATAACTTCGTCTATTTTTCCCCATATTTCGTCCCGCCCTTGCCTTGTTTTTGCGGAAAAGACAGTGGGGCTGATTAAGGTAATTTCCCTGATATGACTATTTATCATGGAAGACCGCGTCCGGGCTTGCTGGCGTGACAATTTGTCGGCCTTGGTGAGCACAGGGATGGTATGTATTCCATAGTGCTTTAGCCATTTAAACAACTGCATGTCTCCCGCGGTTGGGTCCCTTCTTATATCAAGTATTACTATAACCGCCCTTAGATTTGATCGTTCTCTTAGGTAGGTCTCCACCATATGTTGCCAGGATTTTTTTACCTTGATGGGAACCTTGGCATATCCGTACCCCGGTAAATCAACCAAATACAATTGGTTGCCTACAGTAAAGAAATTTATTGACTGGGTTCTCCCTGGCCTGGAGCTTGTCCTTGCGAGATTTTTTCGGTTGACAAGAACATTCATAAGGGAGGATTTGCCTACATTGGACCGGCCTGCAAAGGCAATTTCCGGCCTGTCTGGCGGCGGATACTGGTTTTCGAGAAAGGCGCTAATGAGAAATACTACATCCATTTAC
>Ga0180009_10006625_pt1 | contig 12100 bp, 8 predicted proteins | sample OS_PC_MetaG_FD_123537 | JGI IMG/M metagenome (GOLD analysis project Ga0180009, IMG submission 123537) | Groundwater microbial communities from the Aspo Hard Rock Laboratory (HRL) deep subsurface site, Sweden - OS_PC_MetaG | ecosystem: Environmental > Aquatic > Deep subsurface > Groundwater...
GAATTTATATCTCTTGTAACCGGATTGAATAAATTCATTGTAAATGAATACATACAACTTCTTAATAATATACATAATAACCCTTGACATTGCCACATGGCATAATCTCTGGAGGGGACCCGCTTGCTATGTGGTGTGGGGGAGAGAAAAACTCCCCTTGCCCTATTATGTAAGTTTATCTATCACACGTTTCCAATTATTTAAGAAATCAGAAAAATTCCTTTTATCATTACCTCTATAATTATCATCAACAATCAAATCTGTTTCCTTTTTCTTTAATCCTCGGGTCTCCCAACATTTTTTGCTTGCAGTAACCCAAAGATAAGTTTGAAGAGATTTCACATTTGGATGCAGTTCATTAAGTATTTCAGACAATTGTTTTGGCGGAATGATTACATACTGCCTGTTTGTTTGGTTAAAAGTGTGTAAAACAAAAACCCAGAAATCTGCAGGAGATTCATGTATTTTATTTCGATTCAATGTCCACCAGCCGCATGAGATCAATTTTTTCTGATATTCAGGTCTTCCATGTGTAACAAGAAAGTCCTTAGAAAACTTCACCTGAATAGATACAACTTTAGAATTATTATGATTCGTTACAAGCAGATCAATTCCTGTATCTTTTGACGGCACCCAAACATTAAATTTGTTTCCATCCTTATCTCTTAATTCTTGTTCAATATGGGAACCAACAAGATATTCTCCTGCATGAATTGTAAACAAAGGTTGCATTACTAATCCTTACATAACAATTTAAATGTTAAGAAATAAATCAACGATATTAGCTACCCAAATATTATTTCTTGTTTTGCATCGTGTATTAATATGACCCTATTTTTCATGAAAAAGTAAGAAGACGAAGAGAGATGGTCATATCAGAGAGTTCACAAAATCCCAATTAATTAGGTGTTCCAGAAAGGAAGCCAAGTAGTCAGGCCTTCTATTCTGATAATCAAGGTAGTAGGCATGTTCCCAAACGTCTATTGTCAAAAGTGGCTTTAGCCCATGTGCGAGCGGTGTGTCTGCATTAGAAGTTTTCATGATCTCCAGATAATTGTCCTTCAAAATCAACCATGCCCAACCACTGCCGAATTGAGTAATACCCGCATTCTTGAATTGCTCGGCAAACTTCTCATAGCTTCCGAAATCTGAAGCGATTCTCTCGGCTATGGCTCCTGAAGGAGGCCCACCACCGCCTGGCTTCATGCAGGCCCAGTAAAAGGAGTGATTCCAGACCTGAGCGGCATTATTGAATATCGAACTCATTGAAGTATCTTTCGAAGTTTTCTTTATGATATTTTCCAGGTCTTGATTTGACAGATCCGTGCCTTCAATGAGCTTGTTGGTATTTGTGACATAAGCATTGTGATGCTTTCCATAATGGTATTCGATTGTCTGCTGGCTGATGTATGGAGCCAGTGCATTCTTTCCATATGGTAAAACAGGCAGACTGATAGTCATGATTCCTCCTTTGTTTAATCCTATAAACTCGTCTCAAATGCCTAACTATTTAGCATATAGTTTCCGGCTAAATATCAAATTCAAAAACACTTAACAAGCACCATTCGGATTTTTGTATATTTCTTTAACGGGATAATTATAATTTTGATGCCTAAAACCTGCAACACAGCGGATGCTGTGAGAAATTCGGGCTAATTGGGATTGCAACTTGACGTCAACTATGTTAATTTTAATTTAACTGTCGAAAATTCCAATAATAAATAGCTGAAAGTCAAGCTTTTATTTTTTCATAAGGAGATGTTTGTGCATAAAGTTCTATTCCTCCCTCATAATAAAGAAATAATGGTTAAGGATGGAGAAAGCCTTATCCGTGCCGCCATGGAAGCTGGAGTACATATTAATGCCTCGTGCGGCGGAGAAGGTGTTTGTGGGAAGTGCCGCGTCATCATTGAACAAGGAAAAGTTGACGGAGGAATATCTGAAACATTAAACGAAGAGGATATTTCCAAAGGCTACCGCCAGGCCTGCTTAAGCTCCATAACAAGCGATACAGTTGTCCGTGTTCCCATAGAATCAGAGGTAGATGCCGGCGTGCTTAATATGCAGAGCACCCCGCGGCGGGCTGCCCTTATAAAGGAAATAAATCTGGAGAATTTAAAGGAAAAAGGTCTTTTCATACCTCCTGTAGAGAAAAAATACCTTGAACTTGCCGAGCCGACCGCGCAGAATAACAGGCCGGATGTAACCAGAATAGTCAGCCATCTTAGGAAAAATTATAATAAGCATCATCTGGAAATTGAGCTTTCTGTTATTCGCAAAGTGCCTGACGTAATAAGAGAAGATGCTTTTAAATTTACTGTGACAATAGCCAATCCTGTCCAGGAAAGCGGCCTTACACGTATTATAAATATTCAGCCCGGTGATACTACTGACAGCAATTTCGCTATTGCCATGGATATAGGCACTACAACAATATATGGTCAGTTGATTGATCTTAAAACAGGCAGCGTCCTGTCAAGTTATGGCGATTTTAACTCACAGATAAGCTATGGCGAAGACGTTATAAGCAGAATTATATATGCCGAAAAACCGGGAGGACTGAAAAAGCTTCATGATGTTGTTATAAAATCTATTAACCAGATAATAGACCGAATAATAAAGCAGGCCGATGTTGATATTGACGATATTTCAACTATAACGCTGGCCGGCAACACAACCATGACCCAGCTCATGCTTGAAGTCAATCCCAGGTATATAAGACGTTCTCCATATGTTCCAGCCGCAGCCTTATATCCACCGATAAAGGCGTCTGATATGGGAATAAACTTAAGTGATCATGTTACAGCACTGGTTTACCCTAATGTCTCAAGTTATGTGGGTGGAGATATTGTGGCCGGCATTATGGGATCGGGGATGTACCTTTCTGAGGAAATCACCCTTTACATTGATATAGGGACTAATGCGGAAATCGTTATTGGGAACAAAGATTGGCTTGCCTGCGCTGCCTGTTCTGCGGGTCCGGCATTTGAAGGGGGCGGCATCAAATTTGGAATGCGCGCCACAACAGGAGCTATCGAGGATTTTTCCATAGATCCTTTCAGCCTGGAGCCCATGAACATAACTATTGGAAATGTAAGGCCAAAAGGCATCTGCGGTTCAGGGCTTATAAATATAGTGGCAACTATGTTCGAAATGGGCATTATTGATAATCTTGGTAAATTCAACCGCGAACTTGATACAAATCGCATACGTCAGGTTGATGGAGTATATGAATATGTCCTTGCGCCAGCTCATTTAACCCAGATAGATAGAGATGTTGTTCTTACAGAGCCGGATATAAATAACCTTATACGGGCAAAAGGTGCCATGTACAGCGGATGCATGACTCTTCTTGAAGAGGTCGGTCTCAGTATTAATAATATTGACCGTATTATTCTGGCCGGAGGTTTTGGAAGCTTTGTAGATTTGGAAAAGGCCATGATCATAGGACTGCTGCCTGAAATAGATCCTGATAAAGTTACTTTTATCGGCAACGGATCACTAATGGGGGCAAAAATAAGTTCGCTCACAAACCGCATCAGAAAAGATGTGGTGGAAGTCGCAAGAAAAATGACAAACTTCGAGCTTTCGGAAACTGCCTCTTTTATGGACAATTACGTGGCTTCTCTTTTTTTACCTTATACAGATATAAATCTTTTTCCAAAACTAAAAGCGCGCCTTGAAGCTCGAAAGGCTGTTAAGATAAGGAGAAAGGTTTGAAGATAAAGTCAAAAGCCCTTGAAGTAAATATAGCCGACTATCATGTTGATGTCACCATAGATGCCAAATATTCAGTCCTTCAGGAAGTCATGTCAAAGCATTATGGCCTGATGGATGGACTGAATACCTTTCTTAAAGAGCTTTCACATCCATATAAGGACTGGAAATTTATCGTTCATGAAGCAAGAAGTTATTCTCTGGACTATTTTTATCTTCTAAAAAACCATCCAAAAGGCCACGAAGCTGCAACTCTTTTTGTAAATATTTTTACGACCGCAATTAAATCAAGTGACGAAAAAGACACAAAAGCCGACGGCGCTGACAATTTGCTGCTTTTTCTGCAGAAAATCATTAAAGACTCCGGCACGGATATCAAAAGATTTATACCGGTAATCAATGACGCATTTGATCACATCAGGAATTACAATGATGGAATCTTCTTCCTTTTTATTAAAAGTTTCTATCAAATTAAAAACCTGGCCGAAAAGCTTTTAATATATTCATCTGAAATAAATATAAGCTATAAGCCAATCAATCTACTTCTATTAAAATATTTTAAGCACTCATATTCATACTGGTTAAACGAGGAAGACCCTCATATCTGGTTTGAAAAAGAAACAGATATGATTGATAGGAATTTGAATTTAAAAGAAATTTTTAACGACATATCTCATAATCAAATTAAACAATGGAATGTCAAGCTGAAGGATATTGCCCGGGAAAAAGAAATTGATTCTGAAGAACTTTTAAAAAGCCTACTGGAACTGCCAGGATACAAAGAACTTGTTGAAATATACAGGAAAATTCCTCAAAAGCTTCTTCAGGAAGGAACAAAAACCAGCGAAGGAAATAGATGGAAACTTTTATTCCTCTTCCATATTATGAATACTTCCGGACTGTCTATGATACATGAGGAAGCTTTAAGGGAGATAAACAGAACAGCAAGCTGGCTTATAGAAAATGAGAAGCACTATAATATAGACAAACTTATTGATAAAACTTTCTCTCTTTTAAAAACTCGAACAAGCAGGTTTCCCGCCGTAGTTCTGAACTGCGTGCTGAATATGGGCAAGGGTGTCTATAAAACAGATGAAATTGATCTTGTTAAGCTTTTTATTGATTCAACAATCGATCTGGGCTTTCAATCTCCAATGATAGAAGGCGTTGGAAACGACTGGCAAGTAAAAGTCAACAGCACTCATATCAGCAATATAAAAACTTGGTTAGAGCTGATCGAACTTAACCCGAAATGGTCGGCGAATCTTCTTTCCAGCCTTATAATACATCTTTCTATCAGCGGTGTATTTATCAAAGATACCGATCTGTTCCCAAGAGATATCACAAAATTCTTAAATAGCGATATTGAACCGGTATATAATCTTGCCAAACAGTTGATGAGGCTGTTTCCGGTGTATTTTAATGATATCGGCGCTGAAGGAAAACTGAGAGACATTTCTACTGATATCGACGATATAATCGGCAGAAAAGATGTGCTTGTCCACTTTCTACGGAAACAAAGCCATGTTGAAAGCAATAACCTGATAATCGGCTTTATGGAAGCTGTCCTTAATTTCTGGAGGAATAGAGAAAAAAGCCTTCTTGAGCCATTTGTCCCGCCAAGCATTTATAGCCAAATCACCACTAAAGGGCCATATATTGACGGTGTTCACCTTGCGATGACAAGACTTGAGCAAAAAGGTTTGAACTTACCTGCTGACCTCATTGCCATAAAAGATGAAAAAATAAAGGAACTTTTTGCAGATATTAAAGAAGTGCCGCAAGTAGATCTGGAAAGGCTAAAACTTGCAATATCTTTTTATAAACTTTTAAACCAGAAATACAATCTCGATTTTATTGAAATGGATCATTATATTGCGCAGCTTAAAGCCGAAGCCTTTCCGGATTTGGACAGGCTGAAAAAAGCTCTGGCTGAGCCAAGGCTCAAGAAAAAACTTTCCATGCTGATCGATTATATTGAATTGTTAAAAAATCTGATTCTGTCACATAAGTCATATGAAGCCAGAGAAGATATTTATAAAAAAAGACATATAACGGTGGATATACCATCGATGTATGGATATTATCATGAATTGAAATTTGATGCACTTGGTCTTACTTTTCGAATAGAATCTCTGGTGAATGTTCTTTTTGAAGAACTTATTCAAAATATTGACCTCAGCCTTATAACAAGAGCCACATTTTACCAGATTTACGACCGCTTAATTTTGTTTGACAAGGCATTGAAAGTAAATGGAATTTCTTCAGTTGAAATGGAACGTCAGATAGAATTTTTATCCCATTCACTTGGAACAAGAGGATTTACTTTTACTCAGTACGTCGATATATTTAAAGGATTTGCCAGAGCGGTAAAGAATATAATAAATGACTATTTTAACAACATCCACGAAGAGAATTTAACAAGAATTTTAAATCAGATATCAATCGACCAAATCCTACCCAAATACCTCCCAAAGGAAGACATGGCCGACCATGAAAAACTGAAACACAGAATATCTGAAATCTTTTTACGAGACAGAACATCTCTTGCGCTTGGGATTAGGCAGCTTGACATTTTTTTAACTAAAATACTAAGCACCCTCTTCCAGCAATCCGACAAACTGCCTAAAAAAAAGCTTCACCTGCTGCTTAACTATGATCCCCAAATGGCTATGACCCCCATAGTTGACAAAAAAAGCAGGATTTTCGGAATAATTCATCTTGGCAACAAAGGTCTTAACATAATTAAGATGAAAAATTATGGTCTGCCTGTCCCTCCTGGTTTTATAATTACTACAGAAGTATTTCGTTGCAGAGAAATAGTCGACAGCTATCCGCCGGCTGAACAGAATTTTAGAGAACAGGTCGCTAAAAATATATCTGCTCTGGAAAAGCTCACAGGCAAATCCTTTGGAGATCCAACTAAGCCTTTGCTTCTTTCAATTAGAAGCGGTTCTTCCATATCTCAGCCCGGCATGCTGGATACTTTTCTCGATGTTGGGATCAATGAAGAGATAGCAGAGGGGATTGCCGCCCGAACCGGAAATGCCTGGTTTGCTTGGGACAATTATCGCAGATTTCTTCAGTGCTACGGGATGTCATTTGATATTGAAAGAAACGCGTTTGACGCAATCATAAATGATTTCAAGAAAAGATCAGGATTACCTTATAAAAGAGAGTTTACCGGCGAACAGATGAGAGAGATTGCGCTGACCTACAAAAAAATGATAAAAGATGCTGGAATTGATATTATAGAAGATCCTGTAGAGCAACTTCATCTGACAATCAAAAAAGTCTTTAGCTCATGGATCTCAGCGAAAGCAAGAACTTATCGCAAAATTATGGGCATATCAGATGACTGGGGTACTGCCGTCACCGTTCAGGAAATGGTGTTTGGGAATCTTTCTAATTCATCCGGCAGCGGAGTATTTTTTACACATAATCCCAGATGGTCCGGCGACAACCTGAGATTGTGGGGTGACTTTACCCTTGGAAACCAGGGAGAAGATGTGGTTGCAGGGCTTGTTAAAACTTTACCCATCTCTATTAACCAGCAGGAAATAGAAATGAGGGAGACTGACATAACACTTGAAACACATTTCCCCGAAATTTATACGGCTTTAAAAGAGTGGGCCAAGGAACTAATCTATAAAAAAGGCTGGACTCCGCAGGAAATAGAATTTACCTTTGAAGGTCCTTCAATAAAAGACTTGTACCTGCTTCAGACCAGGGACATGGCAATGAGAGAAAGAAAAAAGTTACTAACTTTTGACCCTGAAGAAATAAATAAGGCAAAATATCTGGGTCGTGGTATCGGGGTAAGCGGCGGAGCAATGAACGGCAGAGTAGTCTTCACCCTGGAAGATATTAATAAATGGAAAAAATCTGAACCGAAAACATCTTTAATCCTTGTTAGAGGAGATACCGTCCCTGATGATATCAGGGAAATTTATGCGGCTGACGGCCTTCTGACGGCACGTGGAGGTTTAACTTCCCATGCAGCAGTTGTTGCTCACAGACTAGGAAAAACATGTGTTATTGGTTCAGGCGGTCTGGTATGTAACGAAAAAGAAAAAAACTGCCTCTTTAATCAGGTGTTTTTAAAATCAGGGGATTATATAAGTATCGAGGGGCGGGAAGGTTCAGTTTATCAAGGTAAAATTAAAGTAAAAGAAAATTAATACCAATATTTTAGGGGGGTAAGATGGTAAATAGTGCCTTAAATAAAAAGGGACTTAAACTTGGCGTAAATGGATTTGGAAGAATCGGAAAACTTACTGTATGGCACCATGTAGCCAGAAAATACTTTGATGAAATTATAGTTAATATCGGACGGGAGGCCGGCACATCCATTGAGGATATTGCCCATTATGCAGGCAGGGATTCAAATTACGGTCCGCTGCATGGTTTTCTTTATGGTCAAAAAGCTGTGCCTGTTATCAAGGATTTGGATGAAAAAAGCGGTAGTATGACAATTGACGGTATAAGGGTTAAATTTTTAAGGTCTTACAGGAATCCGCTCGAAATCGGCTGGAAAGATCATGATGTTAAGCTGGTAGTTGACACAACAGGGCAATTCCTTGATCCGACTCTTTCTCCAGACCACCCAGAAGGAGCCTTAAGGGGACATTTTGAGTCAGGAGCAGAGAAAATTATAGTCTCAGCTCCCTTTAAGATAAAAGATAAAAGCAAAAAAATGCCGGAAGACGCTGTAACTACAGTAATGGGAATCAATGGTAATGACTATGATCCCAGACGACATAAAGCGATTTCAAATGCATCCTGCACTACTACTTGCCTTGCCCATATGATGAAACCCATTCTCAACTTTTTTGGCCATAAAAAAATTCTTTCAGCCTCAATGGCAACCGTTCATGCCGTTACAGGATCACAGGAAGTTCTTGACCGTCTGCCAAAAACAGGGTCAACCGATCTGAGAAAAAACAGAAGTGTAATGAATAATATTATACTAACCACAACAGGAGCAGCCAATACACTCAGACTCGTTATCCCTGAAATGGAGCAAATCGGGTTCATTGCTGAATCTGTAAGAATTCCTACTTCAACGGGTTCTCTTATTATTCTAGTAATAAATCTGCAGGAGGACTTGTCTGGAGAACCGATAAGAAGAAAATTAATAAACAACATATATATGCAGTCTGCGGCTGAAGATCCAAACGGATATCTGCACTATACAGACAAACAGAATGTGTCTTGTGATATTATAGGGATACCGATTGCAGCAGCAATAATTGAAGGGCATGAGACTCATACCAGCACTGCTGATGTTAAAATAGATTTAAAAAACGTGCCTGGATTAGATAGAAGTATTCTTTCTTCATTAAATGACACAATCATAAGAATTCCTGTAACTCAGTGTGTCATATACGGCTGGTACGATAATGAAATGGGAAGCTATGTTAACTTGCTCGGTGACAGGACTGTTTCGGTGGCGGAAAATATGTGACAGAGAAGCCTGAAGACTGAAGCCCCAGTACAGCCTTAGGACTTTCGCCTTCTACATTCCACTTTTCACTTTTCACTTTTCACTTTCAGGCTATTGCTCAGCCCGACAAATTCTTCAACTGTAAGGGTTTCTGCGCGTCGGGTTGGATCTATGCCCGCATTTTGCAGCGCATGAATAGACGTTTCATTAGAAATATGGAAATCGCTGCCCGCAAGAGCATTTTTTAGGTTTTTTCTTCTCTGCCCAAACGCCGCTTTTATTACCCTGTGAAGAAATTCTTCATCATCCGAATATTTCAGACTGTCTTTAAAAGTTATTTCAAGAACTTCGGAATCAACTTTTGGTCTCGGAAAAAATTGAGAAGCCTTAACATCCGCAACTTTTTTTATATCTGCACAATAATTGAGCATAACGGTAAGCCGTCCGTATTCTTTGCCACCTGGATGTGCTGTAATGCGTTGAGCAAGTTCTTTCTGAAACATAAGAACTGCATGGCTTACAGCACTTCTGGCCTTTATAAGTTTAATGAGAACCTGGGAAGAAATATTGTACGGCAGGTTTCCTAAAACTATTATTTTACGATTAGCTTCTTCTGCAAACTTTTCAATACTAACTCTAAGTATGTCACTTTCGATTATAACTACATTCAAAAGATTGTTTGTAATGAGTTCTGTTTTTAACAAAGCAATTATCTGGCGATCCTTCTCAACCGCATAAACCTTTTTTGCTATCCGGGCAACAGGGATCGTGAGGGCTCCTAAGCCGGCCCCTATTTCTAAAACAATATCTTCCGGCAAGACCCTGCAACGGGACACAATCATTTCAGAGGTAGCTGGATTTTCCAAAAAATGCTGGCCCAACTGCTTCTTAGCATGCATTCGCCAGGCAGCAAGTAGTACTCTGGGTGATGTCATATTCAAGATTTCTTTCGCAACCGGATTTTAATAAATATTCTACGCGTTATAAAGTAGGCTAAAATACCAGGAAGAATGCCAAGAATAACTCCACCTGCAATCATGGCAATAGTAACATCCGCTCCCAGTTTTAACAGCTCTAAAATCGACTCATATTCTATATTAAAAGGAGCTGAATTGCCGAGAATATACATCCCGACATCATAGCTGCCCTTGTAAAATAAAGGTATAGTAAGAGGGTTGCTGAACCATACACCGATTGCAGCGGCGGCTTTGCTCCCCCGTAAAATGAATGCCAGAGCTAAAGCAATAGCTGTATGAAAAGGAATAGTGGGAGTTACACTTATAAATACTCCTATAGCCATTCCAAGAGCAACGTAATGCGGATCGCCATTAAGTTCTTTGAATCTGATTATAGACTGACGGATTTTTTCTCTAAGATTCATTCGATTCTACAGTGTCTGATGGCTTTAAAAAATTTAAATTATTACTAGTTTAAAATTAACATCAAATATTATTATTTTCAAGATTCATTCTTTAGTACAGGTTCCTTCGATTTCCCTAATCTAATTTTATATCTTCAAACAGGAAGACTTCTTGACTTTTTCTATATAATTAAGTAATTTTATATGAATATTTCTAAATCTTATTTACTACTTACCCAAGGAGGATCTCATGCCAAAAAAAAGGGGAAAATCAGTTAGTTTTGATGCAATGGTTAAATTTTTTATGCGGCATTACAATGTTCCTACAAAAAACGATATAACCAATCTTAGTGCTAAAATAGATCGTCTGGAAACAATGCTCAAGTCGTCACCAGCTCTTACCAAAAGCAAACGTTCATCTAAAGATATCACTACAACCAAAAAATCTATCTCCAAGTCTTCTTTAACAGCTTCCGATATGGTTCTGGAAGCCATTAAGAAGTCCAAGCAAGGCGCTGATTTTGCTGAAATCCAGGCTGCAACCGGCTTTGGTGAGAAAAAACTCAGAAATATTATATTTAGACTTAATCAGATAAAAAAAATTAAGCGCAAAAACCGTGGTGTATATATAGCCGCATAGATATCTTCGATATGTATGTATGTCTAAAACGGTCCAGAGTGTCCATAACTTTATGTTTTTACTAAGAACTCATTAATTAGACGGCTGCCAATATCAAATCTCAAATAAACAACTCCGCAAGGTAGTTATATGGACAATACTTTGGATCAAAACAATCCCGATATTAAAGAAAATGACAATATCTGCGGCTATTTAATAAAAAAAAAAGTAGAACTTAAAGAAATAAGATCGATTTTATATGATATAGAGCATCCTGCAACAGGTGCCAGGCATATTCATATAAGTAACAATGACAAGGAAAATACTTTCGGTGTAGCCCTTAAGACAGTGCCGACTGATTCAACCGGTGTTGCTCACATCCTTGAGCATACTGTTCTTTGCGGTTCCAGGAAATTTTCTGTACGTGATCCTTTTTTTTCCATGCTGAAAAGAAGTCTGAGCACTTTTATGAACGCCTTTACTGCATCGGACTGGACAATGTACCCTTTCTCTACACAGAACAGGAAAGACTTCTACGGCCTGATGGATGTGTATCTTGACTCTGTGTTTTACCCTATCATTAACGAGCTCAGTTTTAAGCAGGAAGGACACCGCCTTGAAATTGAAAATAATATAAAAGCCCCCGAGACATCTCATTTGGAGTCATCTCATCTGGTTTATAAAGGTGTAGTTTATAATGAAATGAAAGGCGCCATGTCATCGCCGGATCAAGTAATGGCCCATGCCCTGTTAAATAAACTGTATCCTGACACAACATATAGTAATAATTCAGGTGGCGATCCTGCTATAATACCAAGTTTATCCTATGCTCAGCTCAAGGCTTTCCACAAACGGCATTATCATCCGAGCAATGCTTTTTTTTACACATATGGGAACCTGCCGTTAATCGACCATCTGTCTTTTATTCAAGATAAGATTCTAAAAAATTTTACGAGAA